>Ga0247778_1000057_pt1 | contig 186892 bp, 197 predicted proteins | sample UWRJL049202B5_FD_179939 | JGI IMG/M metagenome (GOLD analysis project Ga0247778, IMG submission 179939) | Plant litter microbial communities from Arlington Agricultural Research Station in Wisconsin, United States - UWRJ-L049-202B-5 | ecosystem: Environmental > Terrestrial > Plant litter >... | reverse complement strand
GATATGATACCGACAGAATATGAAAAGCTTCTTCAGTATGAATAACGGTGAATCGACCCCTCTAGAAGAATACAGCAGCTTTTCTATGAACGGAAGTATCGATCACGTGTCAAGGTTGCCCCTTCCGCAAATTTCGCTTACTTTTGATTGGGTCTGAGGCAAACACTCACCGTCTTTCGCCTCAAGCTCCTGATCTTCATTAAAATATTTTTCTTATCTTCCCCGGGTCGATGAGACATGGGGGACCATTCTTCAAATATCCAAAAGGTCTCGAACATGGGAGGTTCGTCGCCAGACCGTTCCAAGACTCTGCCGACTGGTTCGATATTCAGATCCACTTTCAGCTGAGCCCCCTCAGCTGCCCGTTTTGTATCCTGTTTCCAGGCCCTGCCGTGCTGATACTGGCTGAAGACTGCCTTCCTACGGCCCCTCCTAGGAATGGAGATACCCCGCAATTCCGAAAACCTACCTGTTGTTACATTTTGATGAATACTAGCTTTCATCCTGGGTGCGGGGAGATGAAGAGTTCCGGGGAGCAAATGAGCCGGTGCTGACGCGCCGACCGACTTCGTTGGACGATTCCTTAATAGCGGGCCATACTGATGCCACCAAACGAAACATAAAGGACCTAGCGACCCGGAATGACCTTCATACTGAGTCGCGGATTTCGATATCCGAGCGGTCAACGTGGAGGCTTCTTCAAGTCTCCCAATCCTCGTCGACGGCCAGACATACTGCGGGGAAAGCTTGAGACCACGATAGAGACATTCCATAGGCGGCAGGGGTGCTTCCGTTTGGTCCTGGCGCGAAAGATAGCCACAGCCACCGTGTTCTTCAGGCTTTTCCGTGCCATATCATGTACAGATTGGGCAATCCTTCGCGGATTTCGGTGGACCGTTCCGATAATAGGACGAGACTTCCGATGGAACACCTCATTGGCCTTGGTCTTGGCCGTTGGACCATCAGACGGTACCTGACAGACAGCAGTCTCCTTCGAAGCCCACATATCCGGACCATGCCGCCTATTGGCGAATCGTCGAAAGAAAAACCGCCCAGGGCTGTTCACCCGGAAGTTTAAATCGACCTCTCAATTGATCTGGAATTGAAAAGTGATAAACGTTCCTCTAGTGGTTCGCATTAGCGTTACCCGCGGTTGAGGAACACCCTTCCAATATTTGATGCTGTCACTTGCAGAAGCTGCTGCAAAGTGTATGCATTTTCGACTGCCATTGGATGCGCCATGTGTTGGAGGTTGCCATCTAAGCTGCTTGTATCTCGACAAGGACAAGGCAAATCAAGTCGAAAACGAGGCAACCAGGCTAAGTAACGAGAATGATCGCTGAAGACGCCCGACTGCTATTGAGCACGTATGCAGTGGCACTGACCCTTGCAAACTGTTGCAGGAAGACGAAATATAAGATGAGGATCCCGCCCTCTCGCAGAGTCTCCAGGAACCTGAGCTATTGATCAAAAAATTGCAACTGGAAATGTCTGAACCAGCTCTGTTCAGTTCTTCCCATCAAGACACTGTCTGAGGACTCCCATTCTTCTGTACCTCGAGACTTCGAGCGTTCGCTAAACATCTGCAGGACTTCCCACGACGTTTGATTCGTCCGATTGCCCTCCACACCAACTCTTCGTAAGAATCCTTCACACCACACGGCCGATCGAATCAAATCTTCCGTCTCCCACACCGTTCGGACCAGCAATTGCGCTCTCTCACGGCGGTCAGGCCTTCAGTTATAGGCCGAGGGGCACGCAGAGCCTCATTCTCGAATTTGCCCCGGCTGGAAGCCTGGTCCCCGAAGTTTATCTTTTTCATTTTTGTGCCCGCGGTTGTTTTTCTTGTTGGCGCCCGGTGGCCTGTCTCGATGTGCATGAGGGGTCCCCAATGCGGACAACGCCACCTCGCCCCTCGCTCCTCGCTCAAAGTTTCTTTCTGCACTGCAGCGACCCACGGTCCCCTTCTTTCTGTTATCTGATGACTGGCCTGTTACTCATACTTTATTCATCAAACCGAGGCTCTATTTGGGAGCCATCTCGCGATATGGCCGAAGTTCGCTATCATTTTTTGCACTGGCCTCCTACAGAATACTACCTTTGGATTCAAGCAAGCCACCTCTCCAGTGATAGGTGTTGCTTATGCAGCTAAGTCCCAAACCTTCATGATGTGTCGGCACAACCATGGCTTTCGCGGGGGTGGTGGGCTCCTTCGTCCATCCAAATTGCGGAAGAGTCCAGGCATGGTTCCCTGCTCGCACCACTTGTCCGACGGTCCTATTACCCAGAGTTCCGGGATAAATATGCTTTAGAATTCGGGTTTCAATTTGCAGAAACGTCCATATCTCGATCCGAGATGCATCGATGAACAGCAATCGATTCATTCTCCACAAGCTGGGTCGCTGTGTTGTCACCTGTGGCATGGAGTGTTTTCTATCCAGAGAATGGTAGCTTGGCGCTGATCATCGCCTGCTGAGGCGTTGGCTCACTGTCACCATTTGCTTCTGCGATACAAGCCAAACCTGCATATATGAAGCAGGCCTGCAGCATTGCGCTGGGATCGTGCCCAAATAGCACTTCATGGTCCAATGGTTACCGTCACGAGGACCAGTGCCCGTATCGGGCACTAATTCATTTTTTTGGATTCATAGCTTCGATCAGAGGCGGGAACGTCTACCACGTATCTCTCTTTCATCATCTCATTCTTGCGGGTTTGTACGCGTTTTTGGAAGTTTTGTGAGCAATCTATTACTTGCTTTAGTCCAGGGAAGTAAGCAAGTCCTCGGCGCTCGAATAATTGAGGTCTACTATGCCTAGATCGTCGTCAAGAAAGGTGTGTCTGCCTCTCGCTAACCGATTGGAAGCAGCTGATCGGGTGGTTGTAGGCATCCGCGCGATGGAACTCGCAACCGAAATATCAAGAACCATCATCGTCACAACCTCAGGCCAGCACCTGGCCAACCATAAGTTTCCTGTTCAATGTCAATACTCTCCCTGTAAATGAGGAGCCCTCAAATGGAGGGGTTGCCCCAAGGACCGATTCCCATGGCCGATGGCTTCCCCCCTTGTGGGGAGTCGGGTTCAATCCTCAGAACTTGGGAACCCTGTATCGATGGCAAAATGGCACCATCAGCCCAGCTACTGAATATACATGGTACAACGGCGCTTGGTGGTCTCCGCAAAACGTTACTCCAGAAATTTACCGCACCAACACGATCTTCTACTGCAACCCTTTCGACCATTTTCTCGCAATTGATGGTGACGCAAGTGCGGGAGATATAGCGAATGCCGAATTTCCGAATAATCGTTGGTATACCCTTAACTTTCGCCATGATTATGAACTCTCTCGGCTTGATCTTGTCGGTGACAAGCCGCATCTTGCTGGAAACGGCCCGCGCTTCATCGACCAACTCGGCATTCGTTCATGGCGACACCCCGATTCGCCAGAGGCCCCAGCCCCAACTTCGACAGGCCTCTCCGGTAACCTTGCTCTTTTGATAGGTCTGGTGGTATTTTCTTGCAGATCTGATCGCATGGACAATGTTCTTCGAAATGCATGGCGAAACTATCAGTGGCTAGGTCACAACCATCACCATGGACGTACGTTTCATCAATCCTCGTACTTGGGCTAGCATTTACTGACTATATAGCAGGCTACGAGAAGAGAGGTGTGGTTGTCAGAGTTTATTGCGACCCGCAAAACTCTACCCACTCGACCGCTCAGACACTCCGTGGGTTGGAGTGGAGCAGCGGGCAGTTGCTCCTCTGAAGGCTTCCGACCTCACTTGAGACTACATTTCAAAAGGCTTAATCAAGCTGGAGTTTTCTGCCTGCTTCCGGCAAAATACGTTATTACGATTCTCATGACTCGGCTTTTCTACTAGCTTGATGAACTTCGATTCTTCGCACTCGACATACGCGTTTTGTCTACTAATATGGGCTCTTCTCGCTATTAACCCAATCGAACTCACAATTTTTGTGACGGCTTTACGCATGGACGACGCTCAGTAGAGCCCAAATCTCCGCTCACGTTTTTCCTTTCTCGTCGTTCTTACTCTCTTGTGGGAACTGGATTTTGGCGTTTTGCTTGCTGATGGACGTCACGGGCTCTAGTGCGCGTGATTTACTGTATGAAGTTTGACCAGCATTACGTCCTCTTATTGTGACAGGAATATTCCATTGATGGTGATTTCGAGCTGGAAAGGCACTCGCAAGCTATTTTGGGATGGCCCAACGGGACATGCGGGTCTGCTTTTCAAAGGATGCACACGTGACTTTACTACTTTTGGAATTTGAGCCGATACTGCTAGGCATCAAGATGGGGAGAATAATATGATGATAATCAACGGCATATGGCACACTCCTAACGAACGCGTCTTAATTTCCTTCCAAGTCCGCCACAGTTGTTCGGCCTGGTTTTCGCAGTTCTATACTAGGGATACATTTCAGTTTCAAGTCATCCTGATTATCTGTAGGTCTCTATACTTTGGAACTTTTGGCCAAACAATACAATCAGCCATGATCAAGCCATCTCTATTTAGTTGATACGCGACGGATTACGGGCGTGTATACATTAGAGAAGGCATAAAAATTTGGCTCATTTTCCATTTCCCGGATAGGTATGACAGTGTACACCTCAGCCTATGGCTATCATAGAAGGAAATGTTCACGCATTTCTCGCCGTAGTTTATGCTATCGAAACTGTAAAAGTTAGTCAGTTATAGCTCCGCTCGCGGTGATTAGGATATCTTACCAGGGTAAAATACCCTTTCTAGTTTAGAGCCAAATTCTCATCGCCCTTCTCAACGCCACTTGTTATGTCAGCTTCATATTTTAATTTGATATTTGCATTTCGAATAAAGATCATGACTCAAGTCCAAACTGGAGAGAGAGATGCCGTAAGCGTTGCAAATTTTCAGGCAATTCGACACTTGTGCCTTAAAAAATTCCAACAAGCCCCTTGTTCGTGCATCGGATCTGATTGCGGATTGATCTGCCACCACAATAATATCGCGTATACAATGCCTTCTACTTTCATTTTCTACTGTCTCTTGGAGAAACTGGATCCATAATGGATGAAACCGAAGTTGTTTGCTTTTTGGGTCCGGCGTGCCAAATGAAACTTGACGAATGTTGGAAAGCCACGATTGCAAGTCAGCCTGATCAGCACACCATATTTCTTTGAAGTGGAGCTTCTCTTGAATCTCAAAGATCCAGTGGCGCTCATAGAAAATGAATTTAGCATAGCCCATGTTTCCAGGGTCTAGGAAGGCCATCAATTGCATCAGTCTCCAACTCGGACCGTTGGGCTGTGGTAGTCGCATTCGCGAAATTTCAAAACTTTCTGCAATCGACATCTTCAGCGAGGGTTTGTAATTAAAAACTGCAAGTGGAAGTCTGCGATTCACATCTGCAGATCCAAGATGATCGACGAAATGTTTCAAGGCTTCCTGTCCATGTTGCTCGGTGAAGTTCGTCATGACAAAGAATGCCACAGAGGATGCAATCAACGGATGGCCATTGACAATATTTGCAATAGCTTTTAGCTGAGAGTCGTGGATATGTCGTTCTTTCTCATCCTCGTCCCCGAAACTCTGAAAAATAGGAGCCATTATCGCCTTGATTTCTAGGTATTTCAACTCGGACAGTGTCATATGACGAAAGGTCAGCCGATACTCATGCGCCAGTGTAGCTATAAGCAGTGGGTTTCGAGTGGTTATGACGATGTTTCTTGCTTGCGGAGGCAAAGAGAATGGTATATTGGATGTCTTTAATGCATCGATATCGTCGATTATCAGTATCGTGTTCTCGAATTTCCGGTCGGAGAGCCACTGTTTAAACCAATCGATCTTTTCTTCGTCTCTCAGATTAGACCATACATTATAAAGATCCTGGTCCGGGTGCCGTTGCGATAAGATGTCGGGCCCGATACTCAATGCAATAGACAAATACGCATGTCTTAGTGAATCAAGATCCTGGCACTTCAGAAGAAATATATGACACTTGCCCCGCCAGTGAGAGGCAACAGTCAAAAGAAGTTCCGTCTTCCTAAAGAAAGTTAGCAACTTGATATAAATCGCTGAGGTAGAAATACCCAATCCCCCCCATCCCAGTTATTGCTATCGCTGAGTCGTTTTTCTGGTCCCCAATCATACCTGATAAGGCTTTGTTGAGACTCTTATAATCCGAGTCTCTTCCAATCAGCCTTACATTTCTTTCGCTGATGAGCCCTCTACCTTCGTAATAGCTTCTACCCGAAGGGAGTGGATACCGCTCTGCTGTCAAGGGCGGGTGGCCAGGGAGCTGTGGCAAGCATGCACAATCAGACTCTGTCCATTATTGGAGCAAAAAGTAGTTGGGAAGCTGATATTTGACTTAAATCTGTCTGACCTCTTCTAAATTGGTGCTCTTGGCAGGCTGTTCTTGGAGCAATTCTTCACGAAGTCTTGTAAGTCGATCGATGACGAGCTCGAATCCAGGCTGAAATTTACTGTGAAAGCAGCATATCTCCTTGTGATCAGAATCAGGAATCGGAAATGCGACAACGCCATTTAAACCAGCGGAGTCCTTAGTAACGACCTTAATCGTAAGTCAGAATCTGGGCATTGGTATACATTTGCGATCATGACCTACAAGCCGCGACTGGCTGGGGGCAACGTCTATGCGTCTGGTTTCGCACAGGCAAAAATATGGTGGTTGTCGTGGGATACTTTTGAACGCTTCTTTGCTCTCGACTCCAAATCCGTTGAATGAACGAAGAGATTCCACGATTTCTGTGCGAATTCCAAATAGGGAAGCAATTCCAGACACGAAATCATTCCAATCAGCCTGATCAGAGCCCGAATGCGGTACGCCGAGAAACAGCAAGCCGCACTGCTCGACACGTATACCACCGTATTTCTCAGGATGCGAATTGAGTCTGATCATTGCCTGGTGACGGGAAGTCAGTGCTAGTGCTTTGCTTGTACAGCCACGTGAAACTCTTACTTCTCTTGCAACAATGCCCCCAAGTGAGTGGCAAACGAATATGACAGGTCTAGATCGCTCCTGCCAAGAATTTGAGAGTGAATAAACTAGATGTGCCCCTCAAAGAGGCTCGACTTACATTTTCTGTCCTGCGGACCCACCCGACCTGGGTCAGAAGATCGTCCGCCCAGTCACTTATTCCAGAGACATTCGATCTATCCCTCAACTGAGACGAATAGCCAAATGTCATTATTCGACTTCGTTTGAAGAGGGGTATGTAGGGTAGAAAGTCCCGAAGCCACATTGAGGGCGTCGGTCTCCTCGTTGTCGGCTTCGAGGCCCAAGTGTCAAATCCGTTCCCTTGAAGCCCATGAATGGCACAGATGCTAAGAGAAAAAGACGGTCAGCATACACATACTGAAGATATGTTGTAAGAGAACACACTCTATTTCGGCTTCTTCGGTATCGTCTCTATTTTCCGGCGAGTATAGGACGGTCACTCCATTGAAGACGTCGTCAACGACCCATTCTTCTGGGAACTGGTCCTGGATAGCCCTGTCTTTGGCATCCTCAGTCGCAAATGTCACTGTGGCTGTTTTGTAGTCGTTCTGGTCCGCCAGAGAATGATCAATTTTGGTTGAGGATGGCGACGGCGCGGGGGATACCCAAGACAAAATTGATTTCTTTGCAATCGTTGTGCACTGTATCGTCGACAAAGATTCCCGAAAGCTGGAAGGCGTGGTGCTCGCTCCGACGCCACGAATGCGGATGGATCGAGCACTATTGGTAGCCATTGCGATCTCACTTTCCTCACTGCGATACTCTTCTCCGAGTCAATGAGCACTGTATTGCAACGGAGAAGGGTCGAAGATAGTGCGCACACAAGGCTTGGGGCGTTTCCGCGCATCAAATATGCAAAGCCTAAAGTGGCATAGCGTGTATGCACACGAAGACATCTGCCACGTGCTACGATTGCTGCCAGTCTTGTCTCCTGTTGCTTGTAGATTGGTTCCGACAGTACTTTCCTTCGACTGCTGCTTGCTGCTTTTGTAAACTGTCTCACTAGATAGACAGTTCAGTAAAGTACCGTGTCAGAAGATTCTAAAGTCGAAGGGAATGCAGTGGTCCAGTGGACACCATGAGCCACTCCTACCGGTATGTCTGAAACGAGGCAGAGGAGCTTGAGGTAACAGCTAAGTCAGGAGCAGTACATGAATAGAGGAGTGCTTGATATGATATCCCGTTCTACGAATACTTCTGCTGATGAGACTTTAGAATGGAATCCAACGTGGTCCAAGAAACCCAAGAAGGGAGTTATCGTCGAAATCATATCAAAAGGTTTACGGAAATTTTGAGCTGCTTCCAACCTGGAAATGATCCTCCGATCTGGCTCTTTCAACTCAGCGCGAACGGTCAACTAAGATGGGGCAGAAATGGTGAGCTTCAAGCTGACGCGGCAGAAATTCAAAGTCTTGTGCCAGCTTGCGTTGTTGAGCTATTCAGAGATATAGAATCTCGTGATGTCGACAATCAAAGTCGTAGTGTGCGAGTGATGATTGATGATGGACTTATTGTTATTAATACAAGACGTGGGCAGGAGTACGTGTCTTTACGTCGTAGAGACGAGGTCTTAGGACAACTTTCTATCGAGGACCGCATGCGTCGATCTTTCGACATCATCAGCATATTTGCCCTGGTATATCCCGATGAATATTCAAGTATCATCTGGGAGGAAGTCCGGGAACAACTACGCGAAGCTGTTGAATTACAGTGTCTCCCGTTTCTCCAAGTCATCAACCTTGGAGACCTCCTGCACTATCTCACGAGTTGTGAAATAAGACTTGCAGGGGCTGAAATTCGATACTTGGAAATTTTGAGTCGTTTCCTGTCCTCTATTACTCCCCGCTATCCGTCGTTGAGATTTCTCTCACGGGAGATTCTCGATTACATGGTTTCTTCGCACGCCCTCTCATCGATTCAAATGAACTTTCAAAATATGCAACTGCCAATGCTCTGCAATCATGGCTTACAACAAAAAAGAGACACATTAGAGAGTCTCAAAGATGTCATTCTTAACCCCCAGGATGAAAATCATAATGCCACTGCAGGTATCCTCATCGGCCGCATGTTGGAAGCAAATCTGAATCTAAAATCGGAGATCGACCTGGAAACTTTATGGAAACCGTTCAACCCAAATCGCATTTCATCATTCGAAAAGATAGCCAAAGCTATATTCAGTGAGGTACTGGAGTCGGACGAATCAGATATGGAAGCGGCCCAGGAGTCAAAAGCGATCATTGGTCTGATCTATTCAAGAAGAAGATTCTTCAGGCGTGCGAAAGAGACCCTACTGAATATCCTTCAACAGGGTAAGGTCCAATTTAAACCAGACTCTTGGGAACGCGCGATCATTGCGGCAGAGCTTGTGAAGTGTTGCAATATGACCCAAGATCAAGGCAAAGGAGAGTGGTTGGCGAGAGACACATTAGCAGAGCGCCATATTGATGTTCCTCATACGTTAATTAACCTGGATCATGCCCGAGCTATTCCTGGAACCCAAGCTCCAGCAATTGAAAATCGAGCAGACACCCAGTATCTGCTGATAGCTCTTGCTGATAGCCTCATGGCTAGATCCAAATACGACGAGGCCATCGCAATATTTCATGAGTTAATTGAAAAGGAGCTTCCGCCTTCACTTATCGTCAAGATTAGCATTCGGTTGTCAAAAGCAGAGCGGCGACTCGATGAAACTTTCCCCAGCCCCAAAATCACCCACAGTCTTTCGAAAGGGCTCTTACGACTCAATGAGGTATCCACGAGACTACAAATTGTTTATGCTGAAGAGCTATTATGTAATCTTGAGTCTCAAGATCATGAGGATGTTCAAATTGATCAAAGTGTTCAAGTCATGAAAAGTACACTTGTCAGTGCCTTGCGTCTCCAGACGGATCAAGCCCACGGGATTGGCCAATTTGCTCATACATTAAACAACCACCTGCAACATATCATGACAAGAATAGAACAAGAAGATAGTGGTAAGGGCTATCCGTATACTACAAGTGAAACACGCTTTCTGACAGAACTGGCATCTCAAGGGCCGAAAGGAGATGCAACGAAACTCAGACATCTTGAGATTCTAGAGACTGGCCAAATTAATCAAGATTCTGAAATCTACCCTGTCATAGAACAACAAACAAGGCAGAGAATCACACAAGATGGACCCTCAGTCCAAATTGATGGGAATACACCATCATCATCCGAAGTACGAAAGGGAAAAGCCAAGCAAACGGTGGCACCAAACTCGACCGTGCCGCAATCAATGAATAGCTCCCCAGCAAACACTGAGCTTGATATACAGTATCCAAACCAAAACTTGGCATATCAATTACCATCCTTTGGCTCAAGGTCCGGACCATCTAGGATCCCGGTCATTAGCCAGACACATTCCCGAAGATTATCATACGGGCCTCAAGAAGTATTAGTGCCTCCAATACCTCCACCGCTTGCGACTTGGCCTGTTATAAGCTTTCTTTTCTCGATTAATAATCTTCCTTTGAATGAAGAGCCCTCAAATGGAGGAGTCATGCCAAGGAGTGACTACCACGGCCGGTGGCTTCCCCCCTTATGGCGAGCCGGGTTTGGCCAGCAGACAAACGCAGCTCTGCCTCTCTACAAATGGCAAAACGGAATTGTCAGCCCAGCTAATGGCTATCAAGCGTATAACGGGGAATGGTGGGGCCCAAGTAGGACTGGCGCTGCAACTTTTTATAGAACTAGCACCATGTTCTATTGTCAGCCGTTTGATTGTTTTCTCGCCACAGAAGGAGATCCGAGTATGAGAGACATGGAGACTTCAGACTTCCCCCACAACCAGTGGCATACCCTCAATTTTGAGCATCATGGGACACTGTCTAGGCTTGATTTGTTCGGGTCCGAACGACATCTCGCTGGCAACGGGCAACGATTCATTGAGCAACTGGGTCTAACCCATTGGAGTAATCCTGACCCAGGGGCGCCTGTATCTGGTGGACTTGCCGGAAACCTTGCTCTTTTGATCGCTTTGGTTGCTTTTTCCTGCAGACCACAGCATTTGAGCGATGTTCTCCAGAACTCCTGGCGGGAGTACTCATGGAGGGGTCACAACCATGGTTCTGGACGTAGGTGACAGTATTTAAAATTGAAGGGGGTCATCGCTAACAGGGCCAGGGCGTGAGCGCAGAGGTTTAGTCGTTTCCATCTATCTAGACCCCGAAAATCCTCAATCGACAACCCAAGCTATCTCTGGCCTAGAGTCCACTAGTGGACGGATGCTCGTTTGACCCACGGACACCTTCGATCCGCGCAAAATTCGATGCGCTATGCTTCTCACCTGGAGCTCAGCTCTCAACGACATACGTTTTCACGATCTCATACGTTATCTTATGTTTTTGTGCATTTTGTTCGACTGCTCTTCTCTCATCTGGACCTCGATCATATCGATTGAGCTCCCAACACGGGCCACCTCTTCCTACGACGCATCAGTTCTTTATTGCTGCCAGGTTTGCACTCTACTAGCTGCCGGAGGATCACACGAAGACTCAACACCCATTTGTCGATTTTCTTGTTCCGGTCGGTTTTCTGAATGAACGATTTCTCGAATATCTCATTCGATTTATTCTGGGTTTCTTGGCTTTCTTTCGATTGGACTGCAAGGCTTCTTATTCTCTGTGGCAAATTAATGACTTTACGATAATAATCGGTATGAAGTAAAGTTTCAAATGGGCTTCAATGTTTACCCAGCAAGGATATAGGTCCTCCCTTTGAGGGCCATTATGATGGCACGATTCTTGATATTACGAGCTTGGTGCTGGATTCGAATCTGGAAGCGTAATATAATGAATTTCAAGGTCGTCAGAACATGATGCTCGGTGAACACCAAAACATCGTCTTTCCTGAGATGTTCGCACTCGCGCGCGAAAGAGAGAGAGAGATGTATTCTGCATTTACCTCTCTTTTAGCCTTCTAAATCAGCTTCCCGTGCCACCGTCCGTATTTGCGAACCAGATAAAATGACAAACCACCATCATAAATATGACGAACCCCCTCCCCTGCTGTCGTTGGTAAGGGTCACGGGATTTATGCAGCAAGAACTGCAGGCACAATTGGGTCCGGCCCCCTGCAGGTTTTTCGCCTTGCAATCTGCCTCGCGTTCCCACACTCTTCGATTTCTCTTCGCCCCGTCAACCATTTCAACTCATATCACTTGAGTGCTACGGCGAGCGAGATATAATGTCTTTCGGCTGGTCGGCAGGCGACATTGCTCAAGCATTACCTTGATCATCAAAGTCGGGAAAGCTCTAGACGATGCCTCTGGGGCAGCTGCGAACTATCGTGAGGCTGTGGCTTTCCTCCGCGACCTGAAGCGTACACTTGAGCATTTAGGCGCAAGCCCGTCGCTGGAGTCACACCCCGAATACAAAGACAAAATCGAGCAGCACGTGCATAACATAAGATAACCGATTGACGATTTTCTCTCCGCTGTCAAGAAGTATGAGCCCAGCCTCGGAGCAACGGCCAGAACAGGGGTACATCGAAATATCGGAAGAAAGCTGTTATGGAGGTTTGATGTGTCCAAGAAGGTGGCTAGTCTCCAACGAGAGGTTGGAAACCATATGCTATTGCTTGACAATGTTTTACATCGGCTCACAATGTAAGTTCTCTGGTAAAACGCAGAGTTATGAGTAACAGGTTGTAGCGATTTGCTTGTTGATGTACAAAGCAAACTCACTGTTGATGTTCGGGATGCTATGGCGGATGTTCTCGACTCCCGGTTACTTCCTACTATTCAGCAGCATTTACATTCCCTTCATACAACCCTTGTTGATAACGACCACAATGAGGAACACCACGATCAGGCCATTCTATCAAAACTTGAGGAGAAAAGTGCAGAATTACATATCGGTATTGCATGTCAAACGCGGGAATTGAATGAACAGAATGAAACGACACTCGCTGCCATTCGGCACCGAGATGAAAGCATAGCGAAATCCATTGAGACACTCAAGACCCACATGCAGACAGCTATAGGGTCTCTAAAGTCCGACGATTTCGCAAAAAAGATGAAAACAGTCAAAAGTACGAAAACCATAAGCGTGGGGCGCAGTTCTTTAGCTCCTTCATTGCAAACGTTGCAGCAGGCGGGTAGCCTACTCAATAATCCTACTTTGCAAAAGTCCTATCAAGAATTCAAAGACTTGTCAGGCATCCCCTGAAATTCTGTTATTATTGAGGTATTGATTTGAATTTAGGCTCCACGCTAGTTTCCTTCTCTTCATGGCGCTGTTGCATCTTGGACGCAATATACTGTCAGTTGGTCCTTTCGTCTGAAGATGTATTGATGAGCATCACTAAGAATCTTCGAGTCTCAATTTAGCAGAGAGATGCAGGCCAACAGCTTCTTTGACTCCAGTGCTTATTGCGAAGTATCATATATCATTTCACGATGCTATCGGGAGAGTGCCAAGAGTTCTTGACTATGATTGTTTCAAACACTATCGTGTAAGTGGAGGAGATCAAAGAGACGTTCAACCTCTGACGATAATAGGTGTTCGAGGCGTTTTTGAGATCAACATTTTCTGACGTTCCTGGGGCTACTTGGGTAGAGCGAGGACTGTATTAGCTGGTAAATTCAAAGAATGGGATGACGATGGGTCCAAAATCATGGTCATCAAAAGTCTCTCCGGGTACGCATATAAGCATGTTAATGATCGTTGAACAAAATCAAGAACACAAATTGAACGCCAAGTGCCCGATCACAGAGTGCTTGGGATTGTTACAGCGCAAATTGTCAATGAATCTATTGGCGTGGTACGTTTCACCTTCCTCTGAACAAGTACAGCATTGACCAAATCCCAAGTTCAATGTGCGGAATTGAAGTTTCGAGCGTCTAGCAAATGGAAGACAGGGATGACAATGATAACAATAATAAACATGTGTCTGATCAAACGAATTCATACAGCGATGTATCCGACATAGATGCCGTCCCAGAAGCAGATGGCGAATCTGATGATACGTTACGAAGCGACCGACTTCGGACTGGTAACAAAGAAGACGTTGCCATTGGAGTCGACGTCAGCGAGATTGTGCATTTCAAGAAAGTTGCTCTATTGGCACCTACACCCAACTTCCTCTTCCACGTGAACGCTCTACCCGTCAATGATGAACCTTCGAACGGCGGTATAGCGCCTAGAACTGATATGCACGGGCGTTGACTCCCGCCCTTGTATGGAGCCGGTTTTAGAGCCCAATCACTCGGAAGACTCTATCGATGGCAAGATGGAATAATCACTCCGGCAAATGGATATATTTGGCACAGCGACGGTAGGTGGTTTTCACAGCACGGTATTTCAAATATCTACCGCACCAACACCATCTTTTCCTCGCAACTGAGGGAGATGCAAATATGCGGGATTTAGCAGAGTCTAAACCACCTCATAATCGTTGGTGTGCCCTCAATTTCTAACACGATCAAGCTTTATCTCGTCTTGACCTTAGCGGCAGGGATTGGTATCTTGCTAGGAATAGACCTCGCTTTATCAATGGCCTCGGCGTTAGTTCATGGCGACACCCTGATACATCGGAGATCCCAGCTCCAACTTCTACAGGCCTTGCTGGTAACCTTGCTCTTTTGATAGATCTTGTGGCTTTCTCTTGTAGACCTGAAAGGATGGATATTGTCCTTCAAAATACCTGGCGGAACTATAAGTGGCTAGGCCACATGTATTCTCGTGGGAGTATGTCACAGCCTGGGAATCTTTCTTGCAGACTCTTGATGGTGAGACTAATCATATGATAGGACGTGAGGGAAGAGGCGTTGTCGTGAGGATATATCATGATCCTCACAATCCCTTTGGCTCGGCTACACAGAAGCTCCAGGAACTAGAGTGGGAATCTGGACACTTGCTTGTCTAGGCTTTGCCGTTACCAAGAAATTCAAATATGATTTCTTTCTTAGGTCACGCGTCACGGGTATACCAGCGAAAATTAGCCATATTAGTAGACGAATGTCATGAAAGATCAAGACAGTATCCCACGACGTCCCGGTAGAGATTTGCTAGCTCTTATCTTCTAAAGATATCTAAGTGAGCAGCCAATCACAACTCTTTCTAGCTGCAGCGCCAAAAAAAGAAACGGATCATCCCAAGCGTGTCGCCAGCATAAGACAATCTTAGGTATACGAAGCTTGGTATCCACCCGGCAATACCGGAAGCCCTACAAATCACACGGTCAGCAAAGTTGCCTCAGACCAATCACAGCAAGAAAACACTTTTCAAAGACTAAGAAAGGAAGAAAACTCACAACTATCAATATCCTCAGTCACAATCGCCTTCTGTGAGCACTTGTTCATCTCCGCCATACTCTGCGTCTTGGCCCCACTCGCCGTACAATTGACATAACACGGCGTATCAAGGATATTTTGCAGCACATTGTCTTTCCATCCGAACACGTAGTCGGCGTGGTTGGCGTGTCCAGTGCCATCGCCGAAGGACCAGACGAACGGCTGAGAGCCGTCAACTGGCCAGTCGTCGGGGTTGTTGAATTGGCGGGTATCCCAGATCACTTCGAATAGTACTTGGGAGGTGCGAACGCTAAACGAGGAGTCAGAATTGCGAACAGGTTTTGATGCAGGGAAGAAATAGGGTACTTACGGATGTGTTGCCGGACAAGGTCCAGCGCTCTCGAATGTGCCGGTCTCAGGATAACTCATATGCGCCATATGATCTGGACTATCCAAATTGACACCATCCCAGCACGTCGGGAAGCGGAGAGATGACATGATGCCCTCTGCACACGTACGATTAGGGAACGCCATCGTCTCTGGGCCACGAGTTCCAAAGGTGTCAAGGCAGGTGTAGGTCAATTGGCGGAAACGAGCCTCGTCATCCAGTGTCCTGGCGTAGATGTCTCCGATGAACATGCGAAATCCCTGTTCTCAATGTTAAAAGTGAACCAGAGGATTTAAGTGGTAGGACTTGGAGACATACTGGCTTGAAAGCCGTGACTTTAGACTTTTGCGCGGTATCATACAGCGGATCTTGCATGTAATAAACAGTCATCCCGTTATTCGCACCCTCGAATCCAGCATTTGGCCTCTGAGGAACCCGTTTATAAGTTCCATTTCTCGCTTTAAAATACAGAATGGCTGTCCAATAGTTCGAGAAATCTTCGCTGAACTCGCATGTGGTGCATGTGGAATCGCCGGGCATATCTTTCTTGGGATCCATGGTGGCGCTGAAGGAATTCTATTGACATGGTTAGGGATTGATATGCGTACATTGGGAAAGTTCAGACGTACCCCGCCGACGATTTGATGAACATGTGTAGATGGAACCTGGCCGGGCTGGACCAATGGATCGAGCCTTTGGGTCACTAGTTGGGCACATTGGAACCGGATCAGGGCACTGCTGGGCCCAGTGAGGCCAAGAATAAGGAGGATATTCCACTTCATCTTGTCTTAATGACCTGAAGTTTGAATTCAGGAAGTGAAATAGAACGAGAGAGATGATGATGGGTGAAGAAGACAATTCGGTACGGGACCGGAAATGTCCTGTCAATAAGTCTTGCCTAAAGATGTTATGACGGTAGAAGCAGGCGTTATCAGATTGGGCATACGAAGGCCGAAGTGCCGTAATTGGAAATAGAACAAGAGGTCAAGATAAGGTCTCCCTATGGGAAGCGCTCCAGATATTAGGAGTATCCGGGACAAGTAAACACCGCAGCGGGCTTGTTATTGACATTGATGAGGAGGTGACACCGCAATATCAGGTATCTTTGCCGCCGAGGCTCTGAAAACAAGTGCAGCTGCTTTCTCCATTGGTGAGATTTCTCGATAGCCTGCTCGGTCTGTTGGCCACTTGGTATGTTCTCTGCTAAGTGGCGCCAACCAATTTCCCAAGTATTTCGCCCAGGAATTCTGCTTGGAGTACCACCAAAAATGGTCAGAAATCTACATTCCATAAGGTTTTATCCAACTACCGAGTTTTCTATCACTTCATCAGTATATTAAATAAATTTCGGTGAACTTGGCGCGGTACATACCCGAAGAAACGAGGTATATTGAACCGGCAGCTAACCGGTGGGGCGTACCTGCAAATTATCCCAATGTGCGAAGAAGCACTCTAAAATGCCAAAATGACGAGGGACGAAAGGAAGATATATAGGCCCGAGTCCCAAAATAATTTTCTCTTATCTGCCCCTGAAAGTCGATTTCTTTGGAAGTGCGAAAATCACGACTTATACTGTACACAATGCGGACCAGCCTCTTCCTCGCAATCGTTTTGCCCCTCTTAGGCATCAATGCCCAAAATACGACAATTGATCTCTGCCCGAAATCCGAATACGCCTGCCTAGATGTGATAAATTCCAGTCTATGTCTGTCTCAAAACGCAGCGCGAGGGACGAATGGGACGAAGGATGCGATGGCGGCGTGTGTGACGTTTGCAGGCGGTGCAAGTAGTATCAGTGGGGCTGCGAAGGTAGTGCAAAGACTTCATGAAACTAAGAAATCGTGCTGATGACTGAAAAATAGTTGTGTCGATGTCCTGGGTGTCATTCAGCGCCGATAAATGCTGTGATCGCTGCGGAGTTCCCGCCTCCATGTAGTAGCTATTGATGCGAGGATCTGGGTTCACCTATGGGGAAAATTGAAAGGAGAAGATAGCACAAGGAAGAGGTTGAAGTGTTTATGCTAGAGATGGCGAAATATATGGGAGTTCCGTTCGAAAATAGGGGCAGAATGCGTACCAAGATCATAAATAGAACAATTATCCCTCTAATAACGTACCAGATACTGTCTCGAAGTGCTTGCGAGGTCGGCTCAAGAATGACGGAGCCAAAGAAATCCAAATCCCCTCGACCTTCCTTCCTCATACGCCATGGCCCTCAAAAATAGAAGGCGCAGGTGCCCTGGTACCACCAGCAGGGATCATCCAGTCTCCCTTCTTCAGTTTCCTCGTCTCTTTGATGATGTGCAAAAGAAATCGAGTATGTCCAATAATTTTCTCAGCAAAAAGCAGCACGGCGGGTACAACTGACGGAACGGCCATGAAACGAGTAAGCTCGGCCGCCGAAAGCGTGATGCCGATCATTGTAGCAATAATTGTGGTGAGAATAACAAGCACGGTGAGGGCTCGCTGAGCGTCAGATTGAGAATATGGGTAGAGGTATTGCGGATTGAGTGTCAATGCGTTTAGCGAGGGCTCGAGTGAAGGTGCGGCTGCGGCTGATAGCGAGGAGCTCATATCAGCTTCTGGAGTCGGGGAGGTTTCTGCTAAAGTGGATGCATTGCTTTTATCAACAGTTTTCACCAAAGAAATCCTTTGAATTACACTGTATTCGAGACTTGCCGACGAAGTTGATGCAGCATATTGTAGACTGTTCTCTTCTTTTAGTCCTTCTAAGCCGTCCGCAGACTCAAGTGTATTCGGGTCTAAATTTTGATGAGTTTGGGCAGACTGTGAGCTTGGGGGGTCTTTTTGCAGTCAGCAAGCAGTGACGGAAGTATTGAGGTGTAGAAGCGCACCTGTATGACTCTCGAAGTAAATCTCTGATGCAGTTAGGATCGGAAGGACTAAGAGAAATACTGGGATGACTTGTCCGAAATCTATGGCATTCACGGATTCCTTGGTGGCCGGCGCACCGGTTCGACTCACTATGACCTGCATCACACCATACCAGGCGTTTATGATCAGAATAAATATCTGTAGTATGAACGATTCCGCAAAGTCGAATAATACCGCTCTGTAGAGCATCAAGCCCTTGTGAACCCTCAGCCATGGGCGCGAACGTTTGTGTGAATCGGTGGGCTTAAGCACTCTTTGCCACAAGTCACGTCGTTGAGCCTTGCTGCCGGGTCTACGTCTTGAATACCAGACATGTTCGGAATACCACTTCTGAAATTCTTCGTCAGGGAGTTGCGGTCCATTTTTCCTCTCGCAGCAAAATCGCCGAAGCAGCTTCTGGAAGGGCTTGTGATGTCGGTCATGGTATAAGTGACACATAGCATTGGCATAGACAATGGTGAGAAACAATATTGTAAAGAACGGGGTGAAGGGATCCCGAGCAATAAATTTAGCCTTGACACATTGAACCTTTACATATTTGTCAACGGGGGTCAAAGCAGAATTGATTACGGTGGTATAGAAAAGCAAAACGTGATTGCAGATCATTCCCATGACGCGGACATTGCGCACAAATCGATTTTCTCGGAAGTACTGGCGTAAAAGCATGAGTGTTGCCAGATGCGTGCTTGAGGCGAGAAATGCCAGGCTGTTGACAACTTGAAATTCGTAGCAGCTAAGGCGACAGTATTGCGACAAGGCTGCAATAATCATGGCTGGTCCTATAACAAGTTGCTGGTCGCTTAAAGAGAGTATGAAAGTATTGAGGCCTCTTTGACGCTTCTCATCAAAATTTGGATTCACATGAGGGCATGGCTTGGACTCTGAATTGTCGGCATGTCCTTTATACCTCGCACGACAGCAACCGCGGAAATGGAATTTCTGTAAAAAACCCCAATCCGCAATCGCTAACGAATCCGCTGGAAGAGAGTCCATGAAATATGCGAAAATAACGGTTGAGAATGCGAGTCCAGCAGTCAAGAGAGATGATGTGAGAATCTACGGCCAAAATCAATCCCGAGTCGTTCAATGTAGTGAAAGCCAAAGACTTACGCCGATTCCAACAATATCCGGTAGAACTTCTATTGGGGAAGGTGCTGGACCATCTACATAAACGCCGCTGCTGGTGAGATAACCGCATCTGGCGGGCGGGGAACATTTCCAAATGCTACGAGACATTTTAGTGTAGGGAAAAAGGTGGTGAGGCTTAAGCTTGATGAATGAAAGGACAAAGCAAAGTAGCAGATGTAAAATATTGTGAAGGAGTTTGTTGCGGCTGAGCTGATAGACCAATGAAGTGATGTCCCGAAATTCCAGCAGGAGGAGGTGTTGGGGCCATGCTCTTCCTCCTTCATGCAGTTCAGAGGGGCTGCAGAGTGCGACTCGCACATGCGGCTATTTCGAGTGCTCATCGCAACTCGGAACTAGATTCGGTAGGCCAACTTTGGTACGGAAGCAGTGTGAGAAAGAAGTTGAAAAATTAGGTGGGGCGATGGAATCAGGGGCCGGCCGTGCGGCATCGGCACGCCAGCGTCTGCAAACACTCATTCAGCGGATGCTCGCTACTTGTCAGCCCCGATAATTGCCTCGCCGCCGGTGTTTTCGGGGGCACAGCACCAGCCAGGAGAGAGCAAGTCTCCTCACCCGCTCCTTCCCATTATTTCCAAAATTGTTCCTTTATTCAACTTTTCCGTAACCCGCGCTAAAAAAGCACTCATACCTAACGAAGTGAAACAGCAATACCCCGCGGCATGCTTGATGATATTAAACTCAATATACAGAAATCGAAAAATATTTCTAAAGGATGTCCATCCCATCAACACCCCCTACTTCACATCCACAACCCCACCCCAACACCCAAAAGCACCGCAAGTCCAGTCCCCAACATCCCAATTCCCCCTACAGCCCTCACCCCAGCACCCGTAAACTGCAAAGGCGCACTCGCATTCGCAGACGGCACAGCGGCAGCATAGCTCGTTGTATAACTCGGGATAGCAGGCACCGTGTAAGACGTGATATAAACCTCGCTATAACCTGTGGGACAATTGGTGACAGAAGCTGGACATTTCGTTATTGTTACCGCGGAAGTGTAGTACGCCGGCGCTGAGGTGTAAATCGGCGCTACTGGGGTAGGCACGACTGGGAGGGTGTATACTGTAGTTGCGATCGGATATGAAGATTGGTATACATGTGCTGGACAGCTGGGACATAATTTCGTAGTGACTTGGGCTGTACTGTAGATTGTCGATGTAGATGTTGTATATGTTGGAAGAGAGGAGATGGGACAGATGGTTGTGGAGATGGGGACTAGGGATGTGAGGACTGAGTAGTAGTTTGTGCCAGCGGGGCAGTTTGTGATGGTTGTTGGGCATTTCGTGAGGGTTGAGTAGGAGGTGGAGTAGATTGTTGAGGTTGTCATTTGTGGAGATGGGGAGACTGGACACACGGTTCTGGAGATGGGAATTAAGGTTGTGGTGAGGCTTTGGTAGTTGGCAGGGCAGTTTTGGACTGTTGGGGGACATTTAGTGATGGTGCTGATAGAGGTCGAATAGATTGTTGAGGTTGTATATTGGGTGGGAGTTTGTGAGAAGGAGGTGGTTGAGGTGTAGCCTGAGTTTGACGATGGAGTATAGGATGTCGTGTAGTTGTTGGTTTTACTTGAACTCAAAGTGGGCGGTATAGGAATACTGCGGGTAAATGATACGCTGAAAGATGAAGCGCTTGAAGTGTGGGAAACACTAGGTGTATAAGAGACCGTCGGAGTATAAATAGACGATGTACTCGTAGTTCCTCTTGACGGATTTGAGCTGCTTGTGGTCGATACAACAAATGAACTTGAGCTGCCTGTTGGCGCAACTGATGGGCTGGAGCTGGGAGTGTAAAGCTGTGAACTTGGACTTGAATAGGAGCCCGAGAAGGAACCGCTCGAGCTGCTAGAGTAGCCAGTGAGGTATGTACCCGTGGAACTCGACGAAGATGGGCTGCTAGTCGGTGTAATCACTGAACTACTGCTGCTAGACGTCGGGCCTTTGCAAGCAATCTTAGCACCCGGAGCCGGCGCCTGTGTGAAGTACTGAAACTGTTCCGAGACCAAGTAAGGAGCATCTTGCCCATAGAAAATCAAATACATAACACAGCAACGATCATCGAAATTGCTATCCGACGGATTGTTCAGATGAAACCCCCCAAACACAGTATCAAGTTCTGTAAAGTCAGTTCCTGCAATACCGTAGGAGGAGAACTACGTACCACCGGTGTCAACTCCTTAGTTCGCATCATTCCATCCTCCTCCAGAACATAAGATTTGGCCCCAAGGTCTATCAACAAGATTCATGGCACGGATATCATCAATCCATGGAGATGAAATTGGGACGTCCACGAGTGTGTTCTCGATCATAGGATAGGGGATCTGAAATGCTTCCGGGTGGAGAGGAGCTGGGAGAGGATCGGCTGCAGAGGCGCCAGCGGCGAAGAGAGTCAATGCTGTGATAGTGAAGTATTTGTAACCCATCTTGAGTCCTGAATGAACGGATGTTGAATGAGAGTGAGCGTATTGGAAAATGCTGGGTAAAGACCGTATTTCAATCAAAAGAGTGAACGATAACTGACTATGAAAAGCTGAATTGAGGCCGAGAGATAGCCATTTATCAACACTTGAGATTACATCCTAACTTGGACTCCGAAGAGGCGCGAAATAAGGGGCCGTGAAAATGCAGAGGGGGTAGCTGGAAATCTGACAGCAGGCCCAGACTTCTTGAAATGAGTGTCAGTCCCCTGTAGTATTCCTTTCGGAGATCGTGCCCCTAAGATATAGACCAGCATAGATGCAGGCCATCGGAGCGGTCGCTTATACATAAACTTTGCACGCGTTACTTAGTTCAAAGGAAGTTTCGAGGTATCGGGCTCATCAGGAATGAGTCCATGGCTAAAGTGTGAAGAATCAATCCTTTGTAAGATGAAATACACGATTTTAAGACTCGGGCTCAGGATTAAGGTTCTCCACTTGGGGGATGTAATGCCCACGAGCTGAGATCGCTTGCCTTACTATGCCTCGCTTCAAAGCAAAGCTTCGGGTGAGGCTGACGCCTCGACGAAATGAATGCAAAGCGTACATGGCCTTCTCCTCCTCAGGGTTAAAGCGATTGTCAACGGCCAAGGAACTCCCCTTGGATAATAAATTTGAAGAGAAGGTCAGAATGGAAATATGCGGTTGATGAGCAATTAAAACCTGCAAGCAAATCGACTCGAAGACACAAAAGCCGTTTGTAGCCAGAAGAGCTCCGCACGCAGTTTTCGAACTCCATCTCGGAGCCAAATGTTCAAAGCTAGCTTCAACATTGAAAGCGACCACGCCTCATAGCTGGAAAGAAACTGTTGTCGTGTAAGATGCAGAAGCATGCCATCGGATGTGGCTGACTTTCTGAATTGCGGGTATATACTTCCACTTGTTGCTAATTTTGGGTCTAAACGTGCCTGCTTTTTTAACAGCTGGGTTTATCGGTAATGATAGAAGAGCAAATAAACTTGGTTTTGGCAAGCTTGCACTTGGTATGCTGCTTTTCCCTTTATGTTCGCTGCGAAGAAGGGGCATCATACTCATCGAGAAGAGCATTTTCCAAGTAGGCGAAGAACCTCGCTTGCAGGCTACCAGAATAAAAATTGTTAGATTCTGCAAGCTATGCTACCGATCCACCAAAGTGGGTCTTTATTTTCTACAGAACTCCTTCCACCCATCTAGCGCCTGAAATGCCTCTTGCCTCCCGAATGCGCTTTTCGCATATCATAGATCTTTTATGGTCGTGAAAGTGGTGGTTCGCTTAGCTGACGTCTGGTAATCGGACTGCGATGTCACCGGATTGCGTTATGTAACGGACCCAAGGGAGGGAGGGGTATTGTAGCTGTGAGGCATGTTAGCAGGGCCGTTAGGCAATGGAGGCAATTGAAATCATATTGTTGATAACCAAAAGGGAGAAGGAGGAGCGAGCATACCTTCGGCTCAATAATCTTCAAGTACCGTACTTGAATCCCACTGGTGGTGAAATAGGGAATTTCGAACTTCACGCTGATGGGTCTCTTTGCTCCTTTTGATCCAACACCACCCATACTACCTCCAAACCCACCAGTCATTCCACCTCCATGCTCATCATCGCCCTTCACACTTGGCAGTCCGAGTTCAGCCCTCATTAAGAACTCCTTATTGCCACCAAACTGCTTGATCTTCCAAACAATAGCGCTCTTCTCAGGAGCATAATGCACGCTCCCAATATTCGTCCGGAATCGCGGAGAGTCCGCATCTTCGGGTACTGGAACCGTAATCTCAACATTATTGGCGGTGCTCCTTCGTTTAAATTGCGCCTTTGCCTTCAACATATACTCGATCCTGCTGCCTGAATGCGACTCCACGATACATTCCACCCAAATCAAGGGCTTAACTTGTGTGTTCAGGCGGTAGGACATCAATTCGAATTCTCCATCGGGGGGAATAAAGGAAATTGTGCGGTCGTTTTCGAAACGTGAAAGACGTACACATTGGTGGAACTTCACGTCTTCCATCTCAATGGCCTTTCCTCTTGTTGCCCGCCCGGTCGTCTCGAACATAACTTTGTCATTGAGCCCTAATCGTAATTCGGGCATACCGGATAGATAACACTTCATTTTGATTGCGCCCAGAATTTCCGAGCGCAGCACATTGCCATTCGAGGAGACGAGGAGATTGAGAGATTCGACAACATCAAGGAAGACTTCGTTCTTTCTGTATCGGATGCCTTCCGATCGCCATGATACGGCGTTTGTGACTGCTATAGGAGGTCGTGCTTGGATCTCGAGCTTGTGGGATTCTTGGGTGATGTATTCTTGTAAGATCTTCGATTCGGTCGTTTGTGGATAGCCAAAGTCCATCATCTCGTCAAGAAGTTCATAAATGACAACAAAATTGTCTCGTATAGATTCTTCCTCGAGTTCTTTGAAATACTCGGTGAACACTTCGACTATTTTGTGGAGGAAGAGGAGGATCTCGGCGGCATTCGTATTGCGCTTCGTTAAAGTGAGGAGGTAGAGATTGTTGTGTCTAATGTAGAGGTACTGTATACCTATTAGATTTGCCCTGCTATTGCTGTGGAATCTGGCATACGTTGATTCCCTCGTCTGAGAAACATGGTGGCACGGCGGAGCTCTCTTCCTCTGCTTCACTTAACAGTATTGGGAACTTCTCAACCGCTGACATGGGGATATCTCCTCGATAATTTCGGGCCAGGAGGGTCTATCAAGTAGAATTAGCATTGCTTAATGGCCAAACTTTGTAAGGGGGCGTACCTTGCCCTTCAGGTCGAGGAAGAAGAGCGCAGAGGCCATGATGGATCAGGATCAGGGGAATGGAGAGATGTGGGAATTGAGAAAGGTCAGCCAAAGCGGCCAGAGGTGAGGATTTAGATGAGTGATGACATTCGCAGAGGTAGAGAATTATATGCGCACAAGGGCTATGTGTAGGAATTTAGATGTTCAACCCCACGTTCTGGTGTCTCCCGACGTGTGAGCTTGATATTGCGGTGGCCTTGTCGTCGCTTGGCTCGAGCTGACAAGGATTCAAAAAGAGTTTAGCGTGACATTCTACTAGCGTCATTTTTGGCGAATATCAAGAAGAACTTTCGCCTCAGATTTTCCTCTTCTTCTTCCAACGCGCCCTTTTAGACAGTGCAGCTCAACATATAAGCACAATCGGCCTGGCTTTCTGCCAGTGCCTATCTTGCCTTCCCATTGATGCAGTTAGCGATTTCGCGGCGCGGAGACCGAACACATGAGGTACCATAAGAGCTGGCCGAGCATTGTTTGCAAGAACAACAGATTGCTTGGGCGGCGTCAGAGGGACCATACAAATACAAATGAAGACGAGGGGATTCATTGCTCTGAGCTATTATCAAATTCCCCTGCCGAGACTGTAGCACTTGGGTACGGTGTCTGCATAATTTTCAAGAGCTCCGCACAACGGCTATCTTGTCCTTCGAAGAGCCGCATGGGATCCTAGATCTTTATTTAGTGTTTTCTCCCCACAGCACCAAGACCGCAACACCAAGCCTCTTCCACAGAGCCGTATCCAATCCGAAATACCTTAGTAACATATTAAAATTTTCAAGCCATTACGCAAAAACCTCCTCTTTCGATTTCACATGTCTGCACGTGAAAGCCATATTTAGCCATGACTTTGCCGATCGGGCCTCTTTTTGGTGGCATGTGATCAACCACGGACGAAGCCTTCCATCATCGCTTTCGTGCCTGACTTGTGCCTGCCCGTCAGTCCCCCCTCGACTTCTATACCGCCATGTAGGGATGCGCCGGCCACAGCAAAATAAACGGGGAAGACGGTGATTTACAGATAATTTCGCCTGATTTTGTCATCATAGATTTATCTATGTGCGCTTCTCCTCATCGGCTCCCTTTCTCGAAGCACAGCGCGGCTTGTCGCATGCAAAAGGCACAGGCTGACCGCCAGAAAGTGTTACAATTCACGACCAACTATTTTTGCGCCAGAAGAATCCCACAAATGCACCTAGATTCTGCCATAAATTCCTGCCGAGTATCTTCTCGACAATAGCATATTATCCTACAAGATTTGCGCACATTGCCGTCCTCGTCGGCGTTGGTGGGCAGTATGGAGCAGGATCACATGCTACGAGAACAACCGCCGTCCTATTCACAATCTCACGATCCTCAGTCTTTAAGTTTTCCCTCTGTACCCACCGCAGACCCGCCTCCTGTCCACCATGAACGGACACTGCCTCCTCTGCCAGCTGTTCCCGCAGAGCCCCGATACCGCGCCGAAGAGCATCAATTTGTCTGGCCCTCACAAAACCCTCTTACCGCTTACTACCAGCCTGGACCTTCACAATTGTCGCCCAAAAACAATTCTTCGATAGGCATGGACTCGCCAGGTAGAATGGATCTCGACACTCCAGAAAGTCGCGGGCGGCGTGGTGGAAGTGTGCTTTCTATCGACGATCCAGATGTGCGACTCGCCGCTGAAGCGCTGGGAGATCTAAGAGCTGGTATGTTTCTACAGGCGCAAGTCCTATCTATCGTATCTAATTTGGTGCCATAGACTTTATACAATCTCCTCCGCAACACCATACTTCCCTCCCGCCATCTTCCCCGCAAAACTCTCGGCGAGGGGCACAGCCAGAACCTCTGTTATCACTCCTCACAACTTCACACCCACTTATTGGAACCGCAATCGGAGGGTCTCTCTCAGCATATTCAGCCTCGAAGAATTACAGTCCGCGATTCAAGTCGAGTGCCGAATACGTCGAAAGAAGATTCACGCCAGTCGTGAATACAGTCGGTTCGGTTGGGCGCATAACGGGGGTCGAAGGAGGGGTACGATGGTTTCTAGGCGAGAGGAGACCAAGTCATCACCCGCCATCCGACGTTGAAAACACAGGAGAGGGGTCCAACAAACGCCGAAAAGTCGGTTCCGAGGATCAGGATGTCGATCGCAACGTATCACGGGATCCATACCCAGTCTATCGGCAGGAACTACAGCACCGGCAACGAAACCCGAGTCAGGGCTCCACAGCTGATAGTCTACCGGCGTATGATGAACATAGAAGTCCAAGTTACGAGGCCGCGCAGCAAGCTTTGGTACCTGCGCAGTCACAAGACGAAACCCAAAGTCCAGGAAGTTCCTGGCAATCCAGACTTGTCCTCTCAACCAGCGGCTTAAGTGTAGCAATGAGCGAAGAAAGTCTAAGAAGTCTGAAATACTGCCTAGGCTGGCTTCGCTGGGCCAACGAGCATATCGGCAAAGTAATACTAGCCCTGAAATCAGTGCTCGAACAATACGACCAAGCGCCAGCTACAGAAACATCAGGCACGATCACGAATTCAGATGAGAAGAGACAGCCAGGTCAATTAATAGTACGCAGTGATGCCGAGCGCTCGGCTTTGAACGCAAAAATAGCGGAGTTGAAAAGCGATGTTTTGAAGACTTTGAAAGAGGTTGTGGATATTGTTTCGAAATATGCTGGTGGCGCGTTACCAGAAAACGCGAGAGAGTTGGTGAGAAGACACTTGACTTCTCTGCCCCAGCGATTTAGACTTGCAAATTCCAGACATGGAGATAGCAGCAACTCGCGCAATCTCGAGCAAGGAGACGCAGAAGTCGCAGATGGCGCAAACCGGGTTCTTGTCCTCGCGAAAGAAGGATTGGATATGATGGCGCAGGTATCTGGCGTTCTTGACGGCACAATTCTCAGTGCTGAGGAATGGTGCGAGCGCCTTGGACGCAAGAGAAGGGAAGAAGCTGAGGGCGAAATGGATGGTCACGGATCGGGGGAAATGGAAAAGCCACCGGCGGATTTGGCAAGGGTAGATGGCGATATGAATGGGTATCTGGGGAGTTATGCACAGGACGTTAAAATGGGGTAACAGTTGTACGAAAACTTTCGTTTGTGTTGGAGTTTTGGATCGGGGGCAGGGATTGGGTGGGATGGGATTGGAAATGGACTGTTATATACCACATATGAGGGTTTTCTTTGGATATGCTAGGAATATGTTGATTTATTTTTGGGTGAGGATGTTGTGACTGTGCTTTCCTTTGTTTATTCATCGCTCTGGATCCTCAAGTTAAACTATACTTTTGTGTCTCTCTCTCCACAATGAACCCCTCGCCCCTGAAACACAACTTAACAACCGAAGTCGGTCCATGCTCACTTATCCCTGCACAAGTACACATGCTTTCATTGTTTCCGGCATATCCGACGGTACCTAAACTATGTTCTCACTGTTTCAAGAGTCAAGCTACGCTCCCCTCACTGGAAGCATCTTCACTCTTCGAGCTTCGAGAAGGATAACGTCGATCACTTTCAAAATGGACATCTTCCCTCACTCAGAGCCGCAAAAGCTTGCTGCGGAAAGAGAGTTCAAAACTGAGGGAAACAATTCCTTTTCGGGAGACAGTACCACCGGACTGAAAGTTCGAAATGACGGCTCAGCGCCCACTTCGCAGGGTAGGACACAATTTGCAAGCACCACAGTCCAACAATAACGAGCCTCAACATCCCCCAGGTCTCTATGATGGGCGCGGGTATCTTCCACTGTTTAGAGGTTCCGAGCCACCTCCACTCGCCAATAGGCCCAACACACCACGTCCTCCCTCAGCGCCTCGAAAGACTTTCAAAGAGCATATCGAAGACAAAAAGACTTGGCTTCAGCAACAGCAATAGCAGCAGCAAAGTTTCATCGACGATTTAAACAATACTGCCCGATGGCAGCGTCAAAATAGAGACAGGGAGCGCCATCCTTCAGCAGCAGACCTAGATGAATGGTCCAATGCCCCAACATCAGCCCCGGTTCTCAAGACCAACGGTTATAAAGCATACAGCCCGAGTGATGACCCTGGAATTAATGGCGATGGGCAAGATCAGAAATCGAGACGAGGACAGAGAGAGCCAGAATTGGAGGCGACAGGGCCAGTACCACGTCCTCCTTACTCTGTTTCTCGGAGGACTGAGGAATATCGAGATTACAGGCGAAACGAGTCGTCTTGTGTGCCCCCACAAGCACCAGATAGGTCGTCATCTCTTCAACCACATAGAAGGACTGCTTTTGATCCAAAGCGGAAAGCATTAGGGGAGCAAGCTTCATCCAAAATAAAGCAGAAGCCTGCTCCAAGCCCGAAGAGCGTTCAAAGTCCTCACGCAGAAGGGAAATTGCCTCAAGTGCCTGAGAAGCCGCCCCCAGGCCACCTCGGTCATCGGAATCCAGACAATGGCCTTCCTGGAAATGGTCTCCAAAGGCAGAATCACCGTATGGCAACGGCGGAAGCTGAGATACGACCTGAACAGCCGCCAGTTCCGTCGACTATTGAAACCCAACGACCTAGACTAGCTTCCATTAAGAAGCCACTGCCTGATCTTCCTACCACTAATCCAGATCCGCAGAATAAACGGGCTCAAGGTGTTCTTGGAGCTCGAAATGACCATTCGGGATCTGGAATTTCGCAACAAAATGTGCAAACATCGCCAGCACAGCAAAATGTAGCTCGCAAACAGTCAAAGCCATTTTCAAATACATCTAGGACCAATCAACCACCAAGTACGCAACAGGCAATCTCTCAAGCTGCGCAGGAGCCGCTCAATTCTCGATTTTCAGTTTCTACTGTATCGAATGAGCCTGTTTCGTCCGTTCGGTCTCAACATACTCAAGTCCCGAATGGACCTCGCTCAGGAGAAGGCCAGTCCTCTTATAATGTAAATACTGAAGCCCAGCCACACCACAGCGGCCCTACCCAGAGTCAGAACCCATCATTCTCCCGGCGGGCATCAGAAACGCCCTCTCAGCAAAGCTCTCAAACCCATAGGAATTCTGCCCAGTCCCGAGATCATGCGCAACACCACCGTCGCAGTCACAGCCGCAGCGATTTTAACCCAAGTCTAGAAACAATCGTAGACCGCAACACCGACTCGACAACGTCCAATCCTCCTCAAGGTCCAGCAAACAGCGCACAGCACCCACACAGTTCAACTCCGCGAAGGTTCTCCGCGAACCCGCGTGATGGTCATCCCGACTACAAACCCAAGCCCCGCACCCCATGGCGCCAAATATGGGCCTACTGGATAATTCCTGGCATAATTGGCCTTCTATTATTCGTCATTAGTCTGGTCGTCATCCGTCGCACAATCCAGCAGAACAAAAATTGGAGCCATAAAGGGGTTATTGGGATCTGGGCCACTTTTCTCATCCTAGTAGTCGTGCTTGGCGCATGTATGGTAGCACTCAGGTACTACCGCAAAAAACACAGTGACTTGAGCAATAAGAATATCCTACCAAATAATGAAAAGGAAAAGAAAGGAGGCTGTTGGACTTCTTTCAGACGATGGCAGTTTGATCATGAGAAGAATATTTTGCAGTGGCTACAACGCAGGGCGGGGAAGCGCGCGAGCAAAGACTCATGGCCTGGGATGTACGGTGCTAATAGTGCTCATAATTCTCGCATTGGAAATGAGATTCGAGCCAGTATGAGTGGTGGAAATGGACATCAGAGTCGTCCTCTCGGCAGCTTTACTCGAAATTACGAGGCTCCGATGTCCTACGGCATGCCCTCACGACCCGAAATGGCCGCTGGGCGCTCATCACAACGCTACGTAAGAGTCACCTTTTCCAATATTGAGTACGGAGAAGTGACCAATCCAGATGCTAGCTTTCGGCAATATCATGGTTTCGCACCAGGAAATCATGCTTCGAAGACTAGCATCGAAGACCTGAGTCCACACGACAGACCTCCATCTTCGATACACTTGCTTCCTTCTCCTCAAGGTCCTCCTTCCCAGCCAGTAACTCCAAGCACAAGAGTCAGCAACCAAGAGTTCGAAGAAGAATTCCCGATGAGACCCCAACGGACCTCATCACCACCCATCCTCCGCTGCACCAACCCAGACCCCGTACCCAGCAACCGCGCATCTTCAGAGCCAATACCATACCCACATAACGGCTTTCCTTGGTTGCCTCACCCAACCCAACAACCAGAAACCCCACTCCCATCCTACCACACCTCCTCCCGCTCAATCTCCCCAACCACAGTTCTCGTCCGCGACGGCGATTTCCTCGTTGATCTCGACGCAAAAGAACGTGAGCTACAGCCAGAGCGTATGCGAGAGCGATTTAACAATTTCGTGCCTGGCCAAGGATCTGAGTATGATTTTCTTATGCACGAAGTAGCCAATCCACCCTTTGCGAGAGTATTCTCCCCAGAATGGCTCTCCGGACGAAAAGCCTATGTGGCGGCAGAATTAGAAGCTATTGAAGATGCTCAGACGCCGAGATTGCCGACTCCGGATTTACACGCTTCTGCAGACTTGAATTTGAGTCTTCCTAAGCCTTGTACGACGTTTGATGAACTCTTTCCAGAACCGGAGCCGGAGATTCCGAGGAAATCGTCACTGCGGTCGTCGACTTTCTCGAAGTTGTCGGATTTAATGGCGTGGAGAAGGGGTGAAAAGAAGGGCGATGAAGAGGCGGGAAGTGTGACGATGAGTGAGCATGAGGAGGGCACGAGTATTATGGCTAGGAAGGCGGATAGAAGGGACAGGAAGAAATTTTGGGGGGCGCCGGAGGATATCTTGGAGGAAGATGAAAGGCGAGGGAGACGTGGGAATTTGGGGAGTGTGCGGGTCATTGACATTTGAAATTGGACAGAGGGCCAGGAATGGCCAGGAGGGTGAGTTTTCGGGGGGCAGGATGAAGTGAAAGAGGGCATCTAAGGCTTCTTTTGTTGACGTTAAAGCGGGGAAGAAAGGTGAGTAGAGGAGTTATGGTTGCTGCGGTAGGTCTTGGATATATTTGTAAATTGAAACGCGTTCTTGCTCCTTATTTGATAATGGGAGCTATTTTCGCATCAAAAACTTTGCTGAATCTCGAAAAACAACCAGCATAAACGGTTGTTGCGGGATTAACTTCGAAAGAACACAGGAAAGATTTTGGGCTCGATTTATGAGTCGTGCCGAGCTCCTCCAGCCTCCTAAAGTTCGTTGAAACATCCGTAGCTGCGATCTTAAGAAGTTTTTTCATTGCTACAGAGAGAGAAGTCATTGAGATTGCTTAAAAGGATAATGAGCTCCAGGTTGAGACTTCAATCATCAAGATCACTGAGCCCGAAAAAACTTGAAATTCAGAAATTAGCCTGAAGGGATGATCGTACTTCTTTTGAAGTCATACCTAGATTCTAGAACCTGATAAAACAGATCTTTGGCGATGACCAAAACTTCGTCTCGAGGAAGGATAACCGTCACTTGCTCGGTTTAGAAAGGTTGTCAGTAGACTTGAGGACTGTGATCAAGATTGTTCTCCGTGAGCTTCGAGTAATGCATGACTGGTGACAAAATAGCAAACAATAAGAATCTGGACCGAGAGAGATATTCCATGAATACTTTGAGTCCCAATTTACTACAACTACAACTAAATTGTGAATTCAAATCTTCATTTTGCTATCACAAGCAGTGCCGGATGATCAATATGAGGTGGTTTATCTGCGTCGGGAAGTTAGCTTCAGAGTTAGGAGGGCCGGTAGTTGAGTTCTCAACGACGCTGACATCAAATAATCTGGATCAATGAATTGAGGATTGGAAAGTCTTGATGTTTCGACTAAGATTCACCGAAATAAGGTAGATATTCCCTTCGCCACCAAAACTTCCCACTTTTCATTCATTCACCAAAATCCCATCACTGGGAGCTCGCTAATTATTAATCATCGTCACCTTTTCTATTTCAAATACAACCTCAACCCCCTTCCATTCATGCAAAGAAATCAGGCACAACCGTCCCCAGTTCCATCTTCATCATGTCGGCCCAAGACATCATGTCAATCCAAGATCTTTCACTCCAGCAACCATCTGCACCACAGTCAGGCGGTAGCCAGTTTCACCTCTTCAAAGAGCTGCCTTTTGAATTGAGACGGTCGATTTGGAAATTTTGTCTCCCTAACCGCATTGTCGACATCGACTTTACCTCTTGCCAAGAAGATCTATCAACAGCTTGTCAAGGTGTTGGGATGACAAGTCTTCTGAACATGAGTCCGCCTATCATCACCCGCGTTTGCAAAGAGTCTAGAGCTGTGGGGTTTGAAGGAATTGATGCATCGCTCGTTGGAGAGGACGTACACCCCGATTGTGATAACTTTGCATATTTCCGCGATAATTACTGGTTCAACCCTTCTACGGACGTCATTCATTTGAACGTAAGCACTTTTTCCTCCTTAAAAGCCTCATTCCGCCTCACCAATGATTTTGTCCTCTGGGTCTTTGCGGATCTCTCTGAACCTTAAGAAATGAACAATGACTAATTTTCATTTCAATTGTAGTGGAATCCCAAAGATGCCCATAGATGGAACGGCGACAGAGATCCAATCGCCGAGTTCCTCCGTCAAGCCGCTCGAGGAATGGGAGCATCTCTCATCGCCGATGCCTTCTATCCATTTGCTATTCGCAATTCGCCATCCTACCCCCCGTTTTTCTTCGTCGGCGAAACCCCAATTCTCGAAAAGCTGGAGTCTCAAAGTCATTATCTCGTTACTCTAGAGACTATCAATCTTCATGTCGATTTGAAAGATGCGGTGACCAGTGGACTTTTTGGACTTTTGGGAGAGGAACGCGTAGTTCTTGTCCGTACAGATGACAGGAATTTGATGCAGAGGTACTACAAGCTTTGGACTGATGGACCACCCGGAGATCAGGAGCCAGAAGAATTCTTCGAATCATCCGTGGGATCTGGATTCTTTTACCGAAAAGTAGAACACTGGCAATACGAGTTAAAGGTCTATTGGCTACGTTATAAGTGTGATGAGGCAATCAGAAATGGAACTACATTACAAAATGATTTAGACTCGATGTGGTATGAGAAACCCCAGGGTGGGGACTGCGAATATCGTCGATACACTGAAGGGCCGGGGTCGAATTGGAGCGGTCTCTTTGACGAAGACCATCCTTTTGCAAAGAAGGTACCGAGAAGCATGCCAAAATTTTCTCCGGTCGTTATCTTTCGTCTTTGCGAGATGAAGTGTCATGAAAACAGCATGAAGTAGTTAAGGGAATATGAAGGTTAGACTGTGAATACCAAAAGTTTCTCTCAGAACTTACTTCCCATCAGCGCAAAAGTCTCCGAAGCCCAGAATCTCTTGTGAAAATGTAGCGAGATGTAAAACTATCTATTGTAAGCCATTCAAAGTTTGAAGATCCATGCAGAAGCTGCTGTAGATATCAGTATAAAAGGACACAAGAGTTAGAGAGACTGAGAATCATAACAAAATTGCATGCTAACGGGTTACACCGTAAAATTACCTGGAACTTCAAAGCAACTGGAGGTCAAGTTTTGAATCCCGCTGCCGCGATTTCGGGTGGGTGAAAAGCCCTCACGCGGACTATTGAAAACTTCGCGAGACTGGCCAAGAGGAGAAGAGGAATGTCGGTTGGGGGTGTGCGCAACTTGGTACCAATCTTCGACAAGCAAACTGCATCACTTCGGAGGAATACCCGGGGTTGCAGAGCTTAGCCAACGAAATCATGGTCACTGCTAGCAGACTAGCATTCAGGTTGGGATGTATGGCTAAGCAGGCGGTGTCGCCAGGACAATAAATAGAGGTAAATACCCAGAAGACAATAATACACTACTTCTTACATAGATCAAGGTGGTTTAAATCGATCAAGACAAAAATTACTCGTGTACGGTATGATTTTGATATTGTCCTCATTTATTGGCCAAGAACCCTCTGGGAAAAGGTGATGAGAAGTGGCGTTGGACACTCACTCGCTTTCTATTTTTTCTTGAGCTCCCTAGATACCTAATATTGCACATAACTCTATGGGGGTATATAACAAAATTCTTCTTCGTATAAAGATACAAAATAACAACGCTTTTGTGAAAAGGAAGGACTGATAATCGTTCTAATGCGTCTAAAATAAATGAAAGTTTGGAACTTGGTAGGATCGCTCAAGGGCGCAGTCCACCTGCTCCCAGTTGATCCTCCTAACAGTATAGGGGATAGACAAATAATCAAACGTGAGGTAGGAAAGCCCCCCAGTCCACGTCTTTGTACACTTCCGGATTTTGACCACGAAAATCAATCAAATCTTCCACTAATAGATAGCCCCTCGAGAGGGAATATAGAGCGCCACAAATCAAAGCTGGGAGCAAAACCCTCAACTCCATTGACCATGATGGATCACCATTGAGAGAATTGTTTGATAGCCAAAAAATGACCCTTTCTTTCTTCCTTCGGACCTTTTCAGAGAATTTGTCCTTCGATGCTGTAGATTCTAAGTCTGTCGTACGTTGATGATAAACAGCAAATCGATCGCAAGCTTCCTTTCTCCAATTTGGGAAGAAGTGGATAATGATTTCATTATACAATCCGCCGGCAGAAACTGTTGCGATCAAGATGAGTGAGGATATCCTCCACATCTGTTTCTCGATAGAGGTTGGAAAGTCGAGATTCCAAGCCGCAAGATTCGCTCCCCACGAGATAGCGCCAGGTATACCCACCATCACCATTCCAATCCTCGAGATAGGTAGGAAATTATCGTCGGGTCTTCTATTGATGGGCCTTTGTGAACTCCGTCTTCTGAACATTTTGGACAGGATATTCAGGCAGTAACGCCATGCAATCCCATAGTATGTTTTCTCAGAGTTCAAGAAGTCGAGGGGTGTATCGTACCAGTAGTATGTACCGTCGAGACCAGCGTTCGCATGTAATTCTGCTACCGATACGTTGAGCTCGATGATTTGCCGTGTCTTGACGTCCGCGGGTTTTTGGTACCAAGCGATTGTTATTCCAACCGTTGTGGCAATAAAACCAATTGTTGTGAGCTCAAGTGTTGTCACGGGGAGGTGTTGGCATGCTCGGGCGATACAACTGACCAGAAACCAGAGTATTTGCGCCAGAGAGAAAAGTCGCACCAGGGTATTCTGCTTGTTTCTGTCGTCGAGATCACTCTTGTTGAGAAGGATCTTGGATGACAAGGTCGGTTGTTCTATCCAACCATGTTGAATTAGATAAAACAGTTGGTTTGCGTCAAGGGGCCATGAAACTCCTTCACTCGTTCGTACAACAAATCCTCCCATGTCTGTGTAGAAAGCATGCCGCATCGACCATCTGGACAGATTCAAACTTTCGAATTGGCGACATGATTTGCGGGCTGATTCAAATTGTCCGACTGCCAACAGCAGTAAAAAATCAGGACCAAGAATGCACAAGAACGCTAGCTTGAGCTTTTGGAGGTATTCGGCGACCGCGCTTTCTTCGGAAGGGGCAATATTGACGCATAAAACAGACCAAATGCAAATGAAAATCGTGAAAATGCAAGAATAAATAATATCTATAGTGCCACGGCTGTTAGGGGACTCTGTCCAGCCTTGTAGCGATGACGGGTGAATACTGATATTAGACATGAAAGTCGCGAAAACGAAAGTAACCAGAGAACATCGGATAATAAGGATAGATGTGTCCCCGTATATACTGCCTGCTGAAACAGTTGGTTTTCCACTGTATGCAGGAGGTTGTGCCCCGTGCTATTTTCGGCGACAGAAGGAAATAATTGGCTCGCGGAGAGTGACAGTCAGCTGGTGCCGCCTGACGGCTCGGCGCGTACATGACAACCTTAATGGCCCGCCACGCACGCAGTGGCTGCATCAAAAGGCCGCTGCAGTGGCTGAGCCAAGATCCTGGTCCCGGACGTTTCATGTCTTCCCAAAAATCCCCGCATGGTCCACTTTCTCCGGTACAGCTGTAGATCTTTGATAAGAGGGCTCTCTCTTGATTTTGTCGCTTCGACTCGTGGCATGTAGAACCAATTGTGTAAATATATGAAACTGAGATTTGACTTCTAGGTTCCTATTAAAGCGCGACCACAGCAGGCGGGAATTTTACCAATCACCCATGAGGCAGTGATATTGATGATACTTCCCAGGATATGTCAATTCTGCAGATTTCACAGCCTTGCGCAGTACGTGCTGGGCAGATTTTTCAAATCCTTATGGTATGAGTGGCTGTGGCCGCTTAGGCCTGCACGATGGCAGGCAGACAAATCTGCAACCGGATGTTGAGTCGAACGAGGATAATGGTCTTTTTGAAGTGAAGAAAGTAATAGAAAACAATCAGAAAGAGTGATCAATACGATAAAGACTCGAATTTTTGACTCTTCTTTCGTGGTAAGCACTAAAAGCCGAGCAATTTTATCATTCAGTGCAGGCCCAGCAGTTAGTACGAGCTACAGTCACATAACCGCAGCTTTATTGGGCCAATTTGGAGCTATTCCCGGGCGTATTAAGAGTAAAGTCAAGAAACTGTTTCGAGACGGACTATAACATGTCTGACGATATTGGCAAATAAATTCACCGAAATATTGAGGAATTCATTGATTGGCCGGCTTTTACCTTCCGACACCTCAAAATCAGGAGATCATCACGCGTGTGCTGCCGTGGAATATTTTATGCTTGCTATTAATGTCGACACCAGCATCCATGTCTCACACGCTGAGAAGTAACACAAACATGTCGACCTGAACCCTCTAGCCCCCAATGGCACAACAAATCGAAAAGCAGTTTCGCCCATTTCCTCGACTTCCATTTGAGCTGAGGAGAATGATTTGGATCTTTTGCCGCCCCGGTCGCGTGGTTGATATCGATTTGATACTGCCTGAAGAAGATTTATTGACTGAGTGTCGCGGTGTATGGATGACGCCTGAGGTGAACTGGCGTACACCCGTTATTACTCGGGTTTGCCGGGAGTCACGCAATATAGCCTACGAAGGAATGCACGAAGATGACGAACCTGTTACTGTATCCACGGATTTTGGATACTTCGCAAAGAAGCACTGGTTCAACGACTCTACAGATATCCCTCACCTAAATGTAAGTGTTTGATTTGTTTCCCCTACGCTGCTTGATTGTCCTTGGACAAAACTAGTATCATCATCTCGGCGCTGACTGTTGAATTATTCAGTGGGCTCCAGACCTCGAATACAACTTTTGGAATAATGATGGAAATCCAATACCCGAACTTGTTCGGCTTGCGTCCAAGACCGCTGTAGCTTCTGTGACCGGCGAGCTGATTTACCCTTTCAGGATTGGAGCTCCACCTTCCTTGCCACTCTTTGGCTGGCATCATGACGGCGCAAACTTTGAGATGCTCGAGTCCCATTCTCATTATCTTGTTTCTTTGATGATGGTCAACTTTCACGTCAGCATCGAGGCCGCATTAGCCAGCAATCTATTTGGACGACTCTGCGAGAAGCGAATAGTGCTTGTAGACGCAACAGATGAGGAACTAATCAACAAATACCAAGCACTTTGGGTGGCTGGACCAGAAGACCGGGAACCAGAGGTATTCTTCAAAAATGCTATGGAGGCTGGAACACTCAGCAGGCAAGTGGAGTAGTGGAGATACGAGGTACAGGTATACTGGCTGCTTTTCAAAGAAGAACAAGCAGTTCGCCAGGGTATCACCAGCAAAGAAGACGTAGAGCCGATGTGGATGTGGGATGAAAATTCAAGACAAACTGAGATTGGGGAATTAAGGCCATTCGCTAAGATGTCAGGGGAAAAGTGGCACGATCTATTCTATGAGAATCATCCCTTTGTACAGCGGACCCTGAAGGAAATGCCGCAGTTTTCCCCTGTATTCATGTTTCGTCTCTGTGAGATGAAGTGCCATGAGAGGAGTCGAAACAAAAGTAGTCCAGGTCAGAATAAATAATGAAGTCAATTTGTCCACACAAAGGAATCTCGACAGCTTATGTCCTTCATTTCTGATCTTGATTAATGAGATCTCATGAATCTACCCCTGCCTAAAGACCACTGTGATTAATCAGAGATCATTACAGATTATTATGAAACGTGAGTTGCTTGTTGACTGTAATCTCATTCCACATCAAAAGCGCAAACTCACAGCTGCTAGTTGGAAAGAAGATAGAACCACAAGGCCCTTTTCAGCGGATATTGGAGCCGACGCAAGACCCCGAGTTTCAAATGAGCAAGCTTTGGGTGAAAGAGAGACCTCGAAAGAAAGTGCTAGCATGACTCAGAAACTTCTCCAAAAATGTTTCTACACCCATAGAAACTGCTCCACAAGTACATAAAGCCTCACAATCATGTCTTCTCCCCTCCCTCCATCACACATTCCCACATCATCAACATGCGCATCTCAAAAACGATACATTTCGTTGCCATCTTGGCCACACCAACTATCGCCGGCCCCGCAGCCTACGGTCTCTGTCAAACAGGTTGCGCCGGCGTCGTTATGGCCTGCTACACAGCAGCTGGTTTTACCTGGGGAGCTACGATGGGAGCCACTGCACCTGCGACAATTATTGCGTGCAATGCTGCTTATGGATCCTGTTGGGCTACGTGCGCTGCGCTTTTGCTTGCTCCGACTCCTTGAAGGTGTGCATATGATGGACCTTTGATAGTCTTTGAAGTGAGAGTTATGGCGGGAAGGGAGGTTGAGACGTGGCCGACGAACTGTTTCAACGGGGTATCTAGAGAAAATGAAATATTCCCTTATTAGCTGTCGGTTTCTGAAGACTTTAGAATTTCGTTGATGGGTTTCATTATCCTGTTTGCTTGCTTTCCCTATTTGTTATTCTTCGAATGCATAGGAACATGTTTCTAAAGTTTGACTCTTTGTGTGTAGCTATCTTGGAAAATGACTCGCTGTCAAAACTCGATGCCTGACAGAAGATCAGCAGCTAAGTATAAATAACACGCATTTAAATATGCATCCCAAGGACTTGGGATTTCATCCGGAGCATCTAGACTTAGGCAGCTGCCTGATGCGGGGAAAACATCCAAATTAGTCGCACATCATGTAATTACCCGCTACCCGATTATTGGCGCTCTTGTAACATTTCCCATCACTTCGCGGGGTCTGATGCAGACTACGATTATTCATTATCAATCGTGCAGAATTTCGATAGAATATATATTGTGTTTCCCTTTGGAAGTTCGGATGTATCAAACCGAATATTGCTTGTGCTACTTCGTTTACGCCTGTTTGGTACACTACTACCATCCGGTGCTGAGAGTTATATAATATGCTTTACTAGTATCTTCAGCTGATCAGAGTCTGTACATCAAGTCCGGATACTTAAGGGTCCATTGATTCATTTGTGAAATAGATTTCAATACCAATTAGACATCTTCAAGAACCGTGCTACTTCACAGTGTTACAATGCTGTTCTTTTGGCTTCCCATCATCTTAGCAAGTCTTGTTGCAGCATCTCCTCTTACACATTCCTACGATACATTCGATAATGTCACAGTCTACACCTCACCAGCCGAATGGAAGAATCGCGGAACATTATACGGGAGAGTCGTACTCCTGAACCAGAACTGCGAAGAAGACAATGTTCTGCTTTCAACTTGGACCGTCAATGCTCCAAATAAAACTTATCTCCCCATCTATAAGTCCTTAGACTTCGGACGTACATGGACCAGTCTATCGAAAGTATACTTCAAAACATTTAACTACAGCGCCATTGCGCAGCCAGTCTTATACGAAACAGCAGAGTCATTCGGCGATTTCCCAGCGGGTACAATTCTACTATCAGGCAACACCTTCTCCCCCTCTGGTACAGCAATCGAATTACACGCAAGTCGTGACAAAGGGTGCATTCTCCCACCTCTTAAATAAGCTCTAAGTCCTGATACTGACCCATCACAGCAAAACATTCAAATACGTCTCAACCGTAGCAACCGGCGGCCGCCCCACCACCGCCGACGGCGGCTCCTCAATCTGGGAACCCTTCATCATGTCCCACGCCCACAAACTAGGCGTCTTCTACTCCGACTCCCGGGACCCCCTACACTCCCAAAAACTCGCCCACCAAACTAGCACCGACCTCCTTTCCTGGTCCGCGCCCGTAGACGACGCCGCCTCGAAAAACTACACGCTACGTCCAGGCATGACCTCCATCTCCAAAATGGGAAACGGGAAGTTTATCTTCTTTTATGAACTTGATAAGATTGCGGGCTTTCCGGCGTACGCGAAACAGCCTATTCATTACCGGATCGCGGACTCGCCGTTTGAGTTTGGTGGTGCGCAGGAAATGTCGTTGGTTGCTAGTGATGGGACGGTGGCGAGTTCGGCGCCGCAGGGGGTATGGAGTCCTGCTGGAGGAGAAAATGGGACGATATTGGTGAGTGCTAGTCATGCGGAGGATTTCTTTGTTAATACGGCGTATGGGGATCCGGCCAAGTGGGAGAGGGTGGTGAGTGGACATGGGGTGGGGTATTCGAGGGCGTTGCAGATTATTCCGGATACGGATGGGAAGGTTGTTCTTGTGTTTAATGGGGGGTCGTGGCAAGCGGGGCCGAAGGAGGTGAGTGCGGGGGATTTTGTGATTTCGGGGCCGGGTGGTGATGAGGATAGTTCGAGTTGTGAGGAGTAGCGTAGAAGGAAGGATGAATGTTGCGGCTGTTGGAGAAAAGCTGATCCTTGCAAGCCGCATTGATTTTGACAAATGGGTGGGTTTTCAACGAAAGAAAAAGTACGATTGATTGAATGCTAGCAGGATGCCGTTATTGTGCACTTTTCTCTCAACACCTGACAACTGCAACGAGAAAGTGTGAGTTGAGACTTAGTGTTCATTGAGTTATCTACAGGAAAAGAGTACAACCAATCGCCACCTGCACACCGAACATCTGAACAGCTTCCCACTAGACACGGCTCGATGACCGGGGTCGCACTGGGTATCGGAGTCAGAGAGGCTAACGTAAGAGGAGAGGGCGAGGTCTTACCAGTTGATAGACAGCCGGGAAATGCTTGGGTCTGTTGGTTTCCCCACTTGGGTACTTACACTCAACACCACGAGAAGGTAGACCCATGTTGAGCGCCTGTACACAAGTTAGTGTTAGTGGGGGGCAACTTACCAAGGGAAATCCGGGGGCGAGAGTCGAGGGTCGAGAAGGAGAACCTAGAACCTATGAAGTCAGTCAGTAGGGGGGAAGGACAACAAACCATAGAAGTTCAGAAGAACTTCTTCACAAGACGGCTGCACCAGGATGCCACCGTGGTCCCCAATCCCACGCTATAGTACAGTCAGCTGTGATTGATGAGAGAAGAGAACGATGGAAGAGAAACTTACAGGGCGGATGGGAGGAATGTAGTAAGCCAGGAGGGCTCGTCATCGTCGTCGTCTTCATCAGGCCAGGAGCCTGGGATGGGGTATCTGCTGGTCAAGTCAGAAGAATCCGAAGATTCTTCTGGATCCAAAGTTGGGAAGGTTAAGTCCACCATGGGCATGGGCAAGGATGGTGGGGATGGAGCCGGAGGGCAAGGGCTCGAAACCAGAGAGAGTGTGGATGGATCCAGGGAATCATCGGCAACGGGATGAAGGAGGGGGGGAGGGCACGGCGAAGGGCATGGGGAAACATTCACACGCACGCAAGGAGAAAGCACAGGCACAAGGTCAGAGGAGTGAGAGCCCTCGTAGGAGCTGGTATTAAATTCTTCAGTAGATGCTATGGAACAAGTAAATTCGCAAGATGATCCGTCGGAAAAACTGGGGGTAATGGAAGGGGAATATACCTTATCCTCTACTGGAGGTCTGAAGGTAGCAAGCGCATTGATCATGGACCAAGTGTCTTGGGCGTCACTGGAGCCACTTGCTGAGTCGCTGGACTCTATCGAATCCACTGGATACGACATTGAAGGGGACAAGGAAAACCGACGACAAGGAGACAGAACAGGAACAAGGTCGCTCGACCCTGAGCCCTCGTAGGAGCTGGAATAGAAGTCTTCAGTAGAAGCAAGAGAGCAGGTAAATTCGCAAGAAGATCCATTGGAAAAAACAGGGGTCAGGGAAGGGGAGTAGGGGACGTCCTCTACTGGAGGGCGAAAGGTTGCGAGGGCATTGATCATGGACCAAGTACCATGAGACAACGCGTCACTGAAAACGTCGCTCACGTCACTAGACCTACTTCGCACGGGAGACAAAGGAAATGAGGAACGGGGAGGAGGAGTAGAAGGTACTAGACGCGACCCAGAAGCATCCACCACTGCTGTCCCTCGAAGGATCGAAGGAGAGGAAGGTTGTCGAGGAGGAATGGGAAGGAATCGCGTGTTCGGTACTCGAGGAGGGGTGCGACGATAGGAGGGATAGGGAGGGAAAGGAGGAGCGAAGAGTCGTCGATGGTCCGGTCTAGGTAGGAGTAGAGGAGAAGGTCTACCCCGCGGTGGACGGGAGGACGAAGATTGTCGAATGTAGGACATTAACCCACGACCACGGAGGGCCGACGCATGAGGAGGGGTGTGGGACATTAACCCACGACCGCGGAGGGCCGACGCATGAGAGTAAAAGCCGTGAGAAGACATCGAAATGTAACTGTGAGCAGGGAGAGAAAAGAAAGAAGAAGAGGAGAAAACGGACGGGACGCGAAGCCCTTGTACTCTAGCGCGATGGCGGAATAAACAAAAACATTCCCTTTCTGGAGGTGGAGTACTGAGTGGAACCGCTGCTCTTCCTAGACTAGATTCGGAGTGATGCCATCACAAAGTTTTTTGGGTTGAGGTCTGGCCGGCGTCGGCGAGGTGGGTCGACCATGGAGTGTCGAAAGTTTGATTTTGAGGAGAGTCGAGGAAGGGGCTGCGAGGTATCGTGAAGCGAAGAAAACGGATTCGAGAAATGTAGAAACGGCTCGGGTAATGAAATAGGGGAGCGGGGTAAAAGTCGTTGAAGTGTGGGACATTAGGTATGCGTGCTGGCCGTTTGACATCAGGAGCGCAGGGGGGACGGCCCGCCGTTGGCAGAAGGGGATGACTGACTTCTTACACATCAAAGACAAATTCGGGAGATGTATAGAAAGCGCTATTGATCTTCACTAATGGTACAATTGTGGAAGAACAATAATCCTTCAATACCAGTTGCAAATACCCGTCTGCACCCCTCATGCAAGAGAAGGCGCCCAAAACGGAAGGAGCTAGTATGATGCATCCGAACCGCGAGAATCAAACAACATCAGGACAGAAATGACCAACCTCCGCAAACGTGGCTGAAGAATAGATTGATTGCATGCAAATAGGAATTCGATAGCACAGAAATAGATTCGAACGCGTATGTTTCTCAGTGTGGTGCCACATCAGAAATTAGAATCTCAGAGCCAAACGCTCTCGCGGGCCAGAAGATCGCACAAAAAGGATTCAAGAACCACACCTCTGCGCAGAATCCAAATGTATGTTGCATATTTGAAGGAACAGATGTGAAAATATTAATCTTAGACGCGTCAAATGATGATCGATAACCTCAATTCGTGCCTCCGCGACCGCCCAGACTGCTCAGGTAAAGCAAGTCGGACAGTCTAAAGCTCCGGGAAGGAATTATTGAAGAAGGAGCTGACATCAATACATATACCAACCCAGAAGAGATATTCAGGGGAATACAGACGTTGCAACCCTCATCTCGCTTTGCCCCGCATTTGCCAGGATCCTTGGGCACGTGTTAGGACGTGGGGGTACATTTCGGGCACTTCCACCCTTTATATTTAGAAAGCTGAGCATGAGAGGGAAGCCATATGCGTGAACACCGATAAGGCTGTCTGCAGTCTGGCTGCTTTCCCAGCCTTTGCAGTCCAGCCGCAGTGCAGTGCAGCAAACGAAGAAAAAGCCCATCCATCACCCCTCCACCATTTCAAGCCAAAAGCCGAAAGCCATCCATCATCATCCATCTTCATCCCATCCCATCTCATGTCTCCAGCCTCTCCTCATCAATGCCGCCACGGATACGGACCGTCGAGGGCTCTTGTTGGAGCTGCAAGGAAAGGCGGGTAATCTGCGACCTGACGCTGCCCGTCTGCAGCAAATGCACCAAGACGAACCGGCGCTGCGACTACGGCGCTGTGCGCCTGAAGTGGACCGACTGCGTTGCCTCGCGGGGCCGATTTGCCGGCAAGAAGATCCCTCTATATCAAGCCCCGGCATTACAAAAGAACAGCGACCATCATATGCTATATTTCGAGAACGAACTACTTCCTAGATTCAACCTGACGAATACGGTACCTGCGATCGATTTGAAGCTATTGGAAAGTGACCCGGTGTTGTTACAAAGTGTGGTAGCGGTTGCGCACGCGCATGCGGCGTCCAGGAGTGTGAATTATGATGGGAAGGAGTTGAGTTTGCAGAAGATACAGAGTCGGAATAGGGCGCTTAGGGTGTTTAGGGAACATTTGACGGGGGCACACACACACGAGGTACATGGGAGCTTGTTCATTGCTAATGTCTTGCTGTGTATACTGGATGGCATTATTGAGCCTAGTGCTGAGAGCTCAGCTACGCATCACCATTTGGTTGGGGGGAAGGCTATCTTGAAACAATGGACGGGCATGAAGAGCGTCTTTCAGTTGAAGTATGAGCTGCCGGTCTTGATGCTGTCGATTTTTGCTACTATGGATCTTACTCACTCTGTGTTGACCGGTGAAGATCCTTACTTCGAGGCTTCTTCTTGGGCGGACTTTGGGGACTGTGAGGCGTGGTGGGGAAAGGTTAGCCCGAGTGATGATTTCCTTGAGACGATGTCAATTATATCACAACTTGCTACCCTGGGATACAAAGTCCGGAGCACCAAAGAGCCGATCGAGATTGGCACATTACTCACGATCCAGATGTCCCTGGAACAACAGGCAGCGAGGCAACTGGAATCCAAGAATGTTGAGACGACGGCATGGACTGCCTTCTGTTCCGTATATCGTTTCGCTGCTTCGGCATACCTCTATAGAGCTCTCAGTGGTCTCGACGTGGGCCACCCACTTGTGCAACAAGTCGTGACCAGCTTCATCGAGGTCATCGGTGGGACGGACCTGACAGAAAAGCTCCACCATTGTATCCTCTTCCCGTTGCTTTGCGTCGGATCGCACTGCTTGGTGCCGGAGCAGAGAGCCCTCGTCCGAAAGAGTCTCGGAACAACATCGAGCTACCTGTCGTTCGAGGGGTTGAGATCTCTTGAGAGTTTTCTCGAAGAGAGGTGGATAAGGTTGGACAAGAACCCGTTGGAGACGCTCCAAATGACATGGTGGGAGTACTTTGGTGAGATCGCACACGCGAGTTGCTTGTTCTGAGGGGAAAGGATGAAGTACCTGGAAATGGCAGCTATTCTGTCTTCCAGCCTTGCGTTGAAGTCGAATGTGCTTGATGTTGACGGCGTGCTGGCGGGTGCCAGGTTTGTATTATGACTGACGATGACTTCCAGAATATCAGACATTTTTGTTGTTCTCTCTACATGTATTTCAGGCGGAATTCTGAGACTGGGCATGGTATATATAGACCACCGACTCAGGTGGATTGGTTATTTGTAGGATGGCTGCGCTCTGAAAGGAAGCAAATTCGGGCAAATCACTACGGCCGTCGGGCAAGGATTTCATACAGCGCAGCATTTGGTTTAGATTTCCTCAGCTATCTCGATCTCGCAATGCAATTCACTATATAGGACATCATTTCGCAGTAAGCACGTCACACCTCACGTCTCGATGCAGCAGTTCAGATGCCCATCCCCCACTGATTCGATTTGTGGCCCCATACCTGCGTATAAATCTCTCACATTGGCTTACCAAGCTAGGCACAACAGCACCCCGCAATCCCAAATGCCGAATTTACTAACTCTTTAGTCTTCTCAGCCGCAGCTTCGCATTGAATCTCTCACTCCCCTGTCAACGCGGTCCGCGGTCTTATCTTTTGCCAAATACGGAAAAGATCGCGCCGCCTTGGCCAATCAACCCCACCCCCTCGCTCCCGATCGATAAGAGTGAATATCAATTGTACGTTTCAATTTGTTTCAAAACACACCTACGATTTCCAACTTGGCGTACATATTTGATTTGATTATCCCGATTCCCAACAACTCGGTTTCCTCCCCTGTCACACTCAGCCCTATCTGATCCTCCCTCACTCACACTCACACTCACACTCACACTCACACTCACACTCACTTCAATTAACTAAATACACTATGCCATCCTCAGCAGTCCAACAAGCATGGCAAGCCTGCAACAAAACAGACACCCTCTTCGTCCTCCTCTGCACCGTCCTCTGCTGGCCCATCATCCCCGCCGTGGGCCTCGCCTACAGCGGCTACTCACATCGTCGCAATGGCATGGCATCCTTCCTGCCCTCTTTGCTAGTAATAGGCTGCTGTACTATTCAATGGTTCTTTATCGGCTATTCGCTTGCCTACGGAAAAGGTTCGGGAGTAATTGGTGACTTGAAGTGGTTTATGCATAGAGGCGTGTTGGCTGATCCTGTGGGCACGATTCCGGCGGTGTTGTTTAGTGAGTTCCAGTTGGTTTTTGAGGCGACGGTTTGTGCGATTGCTGTTGGGGGCGCTTGTGAGAGGGGCAGGGTGAGGGCTGTTGTGCCGTTTATTTTTGTAAGTCTCGTGACGGGTATTGAAGATTGGGGGCTAACGTTATACAGCTATGGTCGACTTTTATTTACTGCCCGCTGGCTCATATGGTATGGTCTGAAACTGGATTCTTGGGAAATCTTGGAGTTCTTGATTTTGCGGGCGGGACACCAGTTCATATTTGCAGTGGAGCATCGGCAACGGCGCTTTCGATTTACCTCTCTTACCCTCTCTTCCGGTCTAAGAAGTCATCTACTAGAACACCTTCTCATTTGAAGCTTCATACTCCCGGCAACTCTATGTCTCAATTGATCGCCTTGGTCATCATCTGGAATTCCTGGCTTGCTTTTGATGCCGGCACAACTCTGAGCTTGAACTTCAAGTCTATTATGGCACTTTGTGTCACCAATTTGTGTGCTTCGGGTGGCGCAATGACATGGGCTGGAATCACGTACTACGAGACTGGAAAATGGTCCTTGGACTCAACATTCATGGGTGCCATTGCCGGACTGGTGATGATCACACCAGCTGCTGGATTCATCGACATGACAACCTCTTTCTTCTTCGGCGTAGCTGGTGCTTTCATCTGCCGCCAAGCTCTGCGCATCAAGTCCACCAAGCTAGCTGCTCGGTTCCGCTGGGTTGATAATGGGGATACTTTTGCTACGCACTGTGTTGGCGGCATCGTTGGAACAGTTGCTACGGGACTATTTGCGAGGAAAGAAGTGGCTGCTTATGATGGTGCTACAGTCATTGATGGAGGTGTTTTCTTTGATGGCAATGTGAAGCAGCTAGGTATTCAGTTGCTGGAGGCGCTAATCGGCTTCACCTGGTCATTCTTCGGGTCATACATTCTCTTTGCGCTCATTGATTGTGTTCCTGGCTTCGAAGTGCTTGCGAAGGACGAGTAAGTTGTTTCTATCAAATTCGAGATGAATTGTGCTAATAGTATGCTCAGTGATATTATCGATGGCATGGATACGGCGGAGATGACGGAGTCTTTTGACGGTCACGTCGAAGATGATTACCATCCTTTCAAGAATGGGGATGTTCATTTGGATTAACTAGAAATGCAATATCACCAATGCGAATATTTAATAATATTAATTGAAGCCCAATTGGCCTCTACCCTTCACCTAATGGCAAGGGTTTCTATATACTTTACCCATCTATATATAGGTAGACTGTGTAACACAGAGGTAATTTCGGGATGAATCCTCGGCCCCCGTTCATCCTTCCCGAATTTCAACACTCTCCGGCCCCCAACCCTATCTCCCCCTCCTCACAAAATCCCTCACATCCCTCCCCCTCATTTCCACCACCAAGACAAACCCCTGACACGTGACCAGCTTCCCAGCTTCCCAGCTCGCAATTTCCCCGCACTAAACCCACAGAGGCAGGCCAACGGACCAAATTCGCTCCCGGCACCAATCACGGCACGGTACGCTGCCCCCTGTGGGAACCAACCAAAAAGGGATAATTTCTCCAGTCCCTCGAATCTTGTTGCAACGACTGCCGCTGATTTGATAGAGATAGAGATAGTGCACCGGTGCGCAATACGGTAATGATAGCTATCCGCGGGGGAGGGAGAGGGAAATGTGTTCATGGGTACGATTGCTATTCCCATACTCTCGGTACCATGTGCGGGCGAGATGTGTGGACGGTCCGTGGGCGGAAGAGAAATAAGGAGGGGTAGGGGCGATGTTTGGTGGAATAATGCCACTGATAAGGTCGTATTGGACAGGTACATATCATTTTCCTTGCGCTCTTTTGTTCTTTTGTTCTTGCATTGAATATTTAGCTTGTCGTTTATCCATTTTATGGGTGTGAGGACTAGTCGCCGACGCGTCTGATATCGAGGTGATACTCACTTTGAAGGAAGACTGGAAAAAGCAACTCGATTCGGCAATCACGTGGCGCATGCAGACAGACGACATCGAATTAAGCTTCAATCTATACGTATGATTGTACGTATCGGACCGTGAATCCCATCCGTGGCATCGGGACAGCAATTGTCAGAACCTTCTATTCACCCACAGCCTCTGAATCACCAATCATCCCTCACCCGGATATTTAAGCTCAACGAGCCTCACTCTTCCCCTTACTTGACCACCAACATCCCTCACCATGTCCAGCGCAAGCGAGAAAATCCATATTGATTCCGAGAAAGCATCCCCGGAATCTACCCCCAATGGCATCGGCACAGTCGAGAGCCTTGACGACGGCTTGAAAGCCCTCGGATACACGCCCGAGCTGCGCCGCAACCGCTCGCTCCTCACCCTTCTCTTCCAAACCCTCGCCATCGCCGCAATTCCCTATGGCGAAGGCAGTCCCCTCATCAGCGCCATCTATGGTGGCGGCCAGCTCTCCATTTTCGTCGGCTGGATCGTAGTTCTCTTTCTCGACGAATGCGTCGCTCTCTCGCTCTCTGAACTAGCCTCTCGGTATCCCACTTCAGCTGGACCTTACTATTGGTCTTTCCAGATTGCTAAACGCCATAAGACCGTGCTCTCTTTTATCACGGGATGGGTCTGGCTTATTGGGAATTGGACTATCACGTTGAGTGTCAATTTTGGGTTTGCTTCGTTGATTTCGGCGACGGTTGCTATGTATCATCCGGATTTTGCAGCGAATAGCTGGCAATTGCTGCTTATTTTCTACGCGATTTGTCTTATCACGTTTGTGATTTGTGCATTTGGGAACTCGTGGCTTCCTATGGTTGACATCATCTGCGCAGCATGGACCGGCGTCAGCATTTTCATCATTCTGATCGCTCTCTCTGTCAAAGCAGATGTAGGACGCCACAGCGCTGCGTATACGTTGGGTCACTACGACACGTCGTTCTCTGGCTGGGGCGGCTTCACATTCTTCATCGGCCTTCTACCAGCAGCCTACACCTTTTCCGCAATCGGCATGATCTCCTCCATGGCCGAAGAAGTAGCCGACCCAGCCGTCAAAGTCCCCCGCGCAATGTCCCTCTGTGTCCCCGTCGGCGGCATCGCAGGCCTCTTCTTCATCATCCCCATCTGCGCCACCATGCCCGACCTAGCCGACATCCTCACCGCGCCATCCGCCCAAGCCCTCCCCTACATCTTCCACATCGTGATGGGCTCCCCCGGCGGCGGTCTGGGACTCACTTTCCTCGTGCTCGGCATCACCATGTTCTGCAGCATCAGCATCACGGTGGCCGCCTCGCGCTGCACTTGGGCCTTCGCCCGTGACGAAGCCATCCCCGGCGCCAAGCTCTTCTCCATCGTTCACCCGAGCCTCAAGGTCCCGGTTTGGTCCCTTGCCCTCGTCACCCTGGTACAGATGCTGCTCGGTCTCATTAATCTCGGCTCCACATCCGCATTCACAGCCTTCGTATCCGTCGGCGTCATCGCCCTCGCCGTCTCCTACGCTATCCCCATCGGCATCTCTCTTCTCTGGAACAAACGCCACGAAGTTAACCAGGCTAGATGGAATTGCGGGAATTTACTTGGCACAGCGGTTAATGTGGTTAGTTTGCTGTGGATTGCGTTTGAAGTCGTGTTGTTTAGTATGCCGACTGCGCTGCCGGTTACGGCTATTACAATGAATTATGCTAGTGTGGTGTTGGTGGGCTTTATGACCATCTCGGCGGTCTGGTATGGGATTTATGCGAGGAAGGTTTATAAGGGGCCGCCGGCTTCGGATGGGCTTTCTTAATATTTTGAAGGGGAAGGGGAGTTTTAATTATTTTTGGGAGGTTCATAGTGTTCGAGCGTGCGTTGCGTTGTGAATAAGTTGCATGAATACCAGTTGCTTTACTTGACAATGTTGTCTGCTACTTTTCCTCTCTTGGCTTTTCTCAACTACACGACTACGCCGCCTTCCACTAGTACTGAGCAATGTCTCCCTGCTGTGTTCCACTTGGAGTAAGAGTATCTCTCAGCCTCGCCCTTCTTTCATCCTCTCTCTACAAACAAAACACAATAAAAGAGACTGATCAATGATGCAATTCAAGTGCTCCTTTGGAAACTTCCCATACTGGTGTGTGAGTAATATGAAACTGCTGCAATTATGAGAGGATATAATAATCGATATTGGGGTTTTAGCGAGCGTGTGGGATTCGGTTTGTTTATTAGGGAGGGGGGGGTTGTAGCTTGTTCTACGAACACAATTTCAGAGCTATTTTCGTGGTGAGATTGGGGGAGCATTCTCAACTCGCGGAGCTTTTGGGTGGCCTTTGTTTTCTACTTTACAGTCCAATCTACAATGACTAGTGCTCTATCTAATTGGCAGAATCTCCAAAATCCCCCTCTTAAAGCCTAATGCTGCCTCTTGGCTCGTGTTAATAGCATGATAGCCCAGTGACCATGCCATATTCCAATATCTAGGATCCGGCTTCCTGGGCCCAGCATCCGAGTCCAGTCTAATTTGGGTGCAGCAGGCGATGAGGTGTTTGTATATTGTGAAGGAAGGAGGGAAGAAACTTTTGGCGCAGATTCTGGCCCGGGACACCGGCCTAGCATAATGTCTTGCCGTTCAAGGGTTTTGAGGCTCTAGGTTACCAATTGAGGTACTGCGCTTTCCTTCATCGGTAACAAACGGGCTATCGTTGCTCCTGCTTGCCTTCAGCCAATGTTGGTTTAGTAGGTAGGTACTGGTTAATTGAGGCGTGGGAACAGTATCGGGGCCGAATGCAGATGAATGGGGATGGGTGGTGCTATTCATGATCTCGGTCCATTGCAACACAAGTAGTTTTCAAGAAGTATGTTGTGTGCATGGGCTTGGTTGACGAAGAATAAAACGAAAGGGTAGCAAGCACGAGAAATTCTGATGTGATTGGCCAATCTCCTTCGCTTATACATTCCCAGACCGGACCAGTACCAAGGTACATGCAAGTGGTCGATTTTTAGGCATCAGCCAGCCTTGCCATGATCGAAGATTTTAATACTGTCTGTTTCGCCAGGATTCTGAATCATCAGCTGCTCGGACAATCCAAAACACATCTCGTCTCCTGTTGCATCGCTTTGCAAACATGGCTGAAGTTATCGGCGTGGTCGCAAGTGTCATAACCTTTGGCACAGTTGTCGTGCAAATCACGAGCTCAGTCAACAAACTGAAGGACTGCTGGGAACAGATACGCGATGCTCCTGAAGATCTCAAATGGCTGATACGGGACATTGAGCTGTTCAGTATCATTCTATCTGAGGCCGAAAGCGATTGGGAGCGAGGGCCCGTGTCATTTGGTGTTCCTAAGAGTGCATCTGCAGAGCAAAGCCTCAAGCTATGCAAAGAAGCTTCCGAGCAGCTGGAGCTACTTGTCAGAGAGTTTCAACAAGATACGAGTCCTTCGAGTCGGTTGAAGAGATCGTATGCCGCTGTGAAGATGGTACTGCAAAAGAAGAAGGTGGAAAAATACAGGTTAAGACTCAAAAACGTTGTTGGCTTATTGATGTTGTCTCAGCAATGCTATACTAGGTTTGCGATGAATTCCGAGTTGTGTGATATAAAACTGATAAGTATAGAGCATTGGTTCAAGCGCAACATCAAGTCATAACTCAAAGAATGCCTAGAGGTTGGTTTGAATGACAAACAGGGTTCAATTTAGATCAAAAGACTAATCACTTAAAAAGAATTTCCACAGTCAATGCACTCTGTTTCTGGCGGGGCCATGGGGTTTACGGCGGAATCAGATTCTACAACTCCCAACAATGTCTCTTGGGTCAATAGAAGGAAGCCGTCTCGCATTCAAAACACCAACTTTTCTTGGCGGCTGGAGATGCCAACTTGTATCGCAAACAGAGCATTAGAGTTGGCAGGACTGAGAGTCCCTGATGGCTGGAAGTTTGCCTTCCGGACTTACAACATAATCTCCGATAATTCCAAAGCCGTTGAGTGTGTAGGGATGGGCGATATTCAAGGGCTCCAGGAGCTTTTCTCTTTGAGACGAGCAACCCCTTTCGATAGAATAGACAAGAATGGACTTAGCCTTCTTCACGTAAGCCTTTTTTCTCCCCTGGATGTAATACATTGTTTACAAGATTTAGTACGCCTGCGGTTCGGAAAGCGACAAAATGCTCAAATTTCTATTGGATCAAGGGGCCGACCCATCAATTGATGGCCACTTCAGTCATTTGCGCAGAATCCCGCTTCTGGCCGCCCTGGTGGGGTTTGGCAATATAAGAATAACGCCCCTACTTCCTTCCTTGCGCCTTTTATTACCCCATTTGGATTCTGAGGTTTACGAAACTCCAGAAGAGACGGTCAACGGTCTCTTATCAAATTTCCAAGGTACCGCGTCGGAATTTCTGTTTCTGCAGCAAGAGTGCTGCCCAAAGTACTTTGACATGCCTCAATCCGCACGCGTAATGGTAGCTGCGCTAATTTCCTTCGGACCGCTGGATGCAGTTCATACGCCGGAGCTTGTACTGACAGCTCTTGGCAAACGTCCCTCATTAATCCCCAAGACAGACCTGGAATCTTTGGCGGATTCTAAGTCATGGGCGCACCACGCTGCAACAACTTTATCGCATAGCATTGCTTACAAAATTGGAATGAACTTGGCTAACCTTTCTGCGTCCGAATACTGGCGGCCCGGATACTCTGGATCAAAGACTGTACTGGAATCCAGAAATGAGGAATACAACACAGTCATGGACCTCTATCAGTCTTGGAAAAATATTTTTATTGAGTTGCTAGATGCGGGTGTTGATATCCACAAAGTAATAGGACATTCGACGCCGTTCAACATCCTTTTGGCAACGTATTTCGATGATTTTGGTCGTGGCGGCGATACCCAATTTTATGATAGCGCTTTGAAAATGTGGCTAAGAGATTTGAAAATTGTAGGTGTTGATTTGAGAGACTTTGGCGAGAGAGAAGAAGAACTGTTCAGGAGTGGTGTTTCTAACAAAGACTTAAGTTGGTGTAGGTGGTGTCCTGGTACAACTCGGCTGATTGGCTTTACTTACGGTTCCTCGCCGGACGATTGGCATTTATGGATATCTGAACGTTCTGACTCTTTTGCTGGGGATTTCTGGTCCTTGGTCAAAAGGCAGGAAGAGGTGATGCCAGGTGCTTGGCCTGATGACCCACCCTATAAAATGTAAGAGGTTAATTAGCTACTTCTTGAGCCGGTATCTAAATTTGTCAGCTGTTTACGAACAGATTCTGTGCAGTTTCAATATTTCCATATATCCTAGCTTTATAGGCTATGTGACTAGGGTTTTAATCAAGTATTTTTCAACTGAAACTGAACTGCTGAAGCCACTACACCACCAAAACCATGACATCCACCACCCAGTCCCTAGACTCAAACACATCCTCGCCAGCCATGATCCACATCCATCTCACGAAGCGTAAGTGAAAAATCCTAACAGCTATCTAAGGTCTACTCCTGAATTTCTTCGAGCCTAGCACCGTTGCCCTCAAAGCTATGAAAACGAAACTCTGTTGCAGCGGTGACATCGTCATCGACAGCGAGGTGGGCGAGGTGTTTCGGATGCACGGTGATCAGTGAGTCGCCGCAAAGGAGTTTCTGATTGAGAAGGGATTGGATGAGGGGAAGGGGAAGATCGAGGTTCGCGATTTTAAGATGTGTAGGGAACGGAAAAAGGAGAGGACTGAGAGGGAGAGGCGGAGGGAGGGAGATAGGAGTCTTCTCAAGAGAACGTATGATCCCAAGGGGGAATTATGAGGAATGAAGATCTAAGTAAGCGAAAAATTTGTACGCTTACCTTCAGTCAAGTTCTTAGAGACATCTGAGCATTCCATTATATGGTCGGCCGTATCTTCAAGTTTCAGCTGATTCCGGCATCAAAACCAACAGAGATGTGATGGGTTATACTTAGCCCTAGGATTCTCTGTTCATGCCCATGTAGGTTAAGCTGATTTCTTCAAAGCTCAAGCAGTAAACACAAAGAAATCTTACCCCTCAAACAAAGCTCATAGTTGCGAAAATTGAAGAACAATGACCCGCCATTGACATACGGAAGCAGGAATGAGAGATTAACCAACAAGGAGCTCGAACAAACCTGTAACAGTACCCATATATAAGAATTCTAAGAATAATGTATATAATAGTGCTATATTAACAAAACAATTGTGACAACAGCGGTATTAATAAGTGTGCCCCCTCATCTCTTTCCAACTTCTCTTAACATCCAGACTCGCCTACAGTAACACAGTTACCACAACCCCCCACCAGAAAAAAACCAAAACCCTACACCCCAAAACTTAAAAAGTCATGTCCTACCGCGAGCGCACCCCTTCCGTCAGCCTCATCAAAATCTACAGCCCCAAATACGGCAAATACCTCACATGTATCGAAGACCTGCCCGAAGAACTTGACCGCGAGTTAATCATAATCGATCTAATGAAGCGGTTTTCCTGCAAGGGTCATTTCTATTGTGAGATCAGGAGGGTTATTTGGCTGCATGGTAATTATCTAGAAGAAGTGGCGGAGTTTCTAGTTGCGGAGGTTGGGCTTGAGGAGGGTAGTTTTGAAGTTTTTGGTCTTGAAGACTGAGGGTGGGAATTTTGATTTGCGATTTAGAATAGAGGATATGAGAGAAATTAAATTGTAGTGATGCTGGTAAAAACAATGGTTGCATTGAATATAACTTCTGAAGTTTATTATAGTGAAATTGATTTTCTAATGAGCAATTTCTAGACTATTAAAATATAACTGGAGTGAGCCAGAACAAGATCCCTTGAGAACAGTCCAACTAACTAATCAGTGTGTTCAGCACTCAGGTCTCAGCTCAGATCAGAGTAGCAATTGATCAGATCCAGAGGCAGAAATAGACTTTTGTGGGGTCAGTCTTCGTGTGAGATTTTACAAATAATTTGCGCCGAATCTTAACCTGCGTCGCTTCCAACGTGGTTAATCCCCACCGCCGCTCTGCTCATATTGCTGAGTCAAATTCCTGCTCTCCCTTCCAGTGATCATCCATGATTAGTTTACTATTGGGTCCTACCGTCCGAAAATTGTCCACTCTTCACGATTATATTTTAACCCCCACCCACTCCCCCCGTAATTTCTTCTTCATTTTCAAACGCAGATTCATCTCACCCACCACATGGCATAGATCAAGAAATATGCCCTAGCAAATCCCCCGCCCAACTTTTGCTCTTTTGCATTAGTGAAGGGCATAGGATCGAATAGGTAGTGCGTTTTACTTTAGGCGAGAGACACTTTCTGAACCCCGGTTCTTGTCTAGTATTCGGAGTACTACAATACGAGAATATTGATTTAGAAGATTATATTTGAAACTATTTTAAATGGATGCTAGCTATTTTATTCTTCGGAGAAACTCCGCATTATTAGATTACTTTGATAAGAAGATTAAATTATTTTCCGCAACATTTAACCGTTTTTATCGCGGCGATTGGTGGGAATCTCTTTATGCTTAATTATCTCTTTTATACTTTCTTCCCCGCATCGAAGTTTTCTAAGCGCTCCAAACAAACCCATGTACTTTTAATGCCATTATACAATAGGTTCTTCTCCTGCTTTATGGATATAAATATAAAGAAGAAGAACATGCTTTTAGTTCTCTACTCTAAAAACGACAGCATAGCAATTCTTTACTTACGATAGTTTATTGATACAAAAGTATCATATCTATTTGGTCCGTTCACCATGACTTCCCCGACGCACACCCGACCGGGCAGCCTGCGGCAGGCCTTGAGTTCCGTTGTGCTCGGTATATTTGCTCTCGCTTTGATATGCGGACCTCTTGTTACGGCGCAAGCGGTCCCGGTCAAGCCCGAGACGGGCGCTCTTGCTTTTCCCTTCGAGATGAGCCAAGTGCAGCTGACTAGCAGCCGCTGGATGGACAACCAGAACCGCACTATCGCGTACCTGAAGTTCCTCGATGCTAATCGGATGCTATACGTCTTTCGCAACAACCACAAATTGTCAACCAACGGCGCGCAAGCCAACGGCGGCTGGGACGCACCCAGCTTTCCCTTCCGTAGCCACATGCAGGGCCACCTGCTGTCGGCGTGGGCTCAGTGCTACGCCAGCACCCAGGACCCGACATGTCGCCAGCAGGCCGCCTCCTTTGTGGCCGAGCTGCTCAAGTGCCAGGCAAATAATGGGGCGGCCGGCTTCAGCAAGGGGTATTTGTCGGGTTTCCCGGAGTCCGACTTCACGGCTATGGAGCAGGGCAAGCTCACAAGCGGGAACGTGCCGTACTACGTTATCCACAAGACCATGGCCGGCCTGCTCGATGTCTGGCGCCTGCTCGGAGACGCCAACGCCAAGACTGTCCTCCTGGCGTTGGCCGACTGGGTTGATACGCGCACGGCTAAGCTGTCGACCGCGACTATGCAATCGGTGCTGAATACTGAGCACGGGGGCATGGCCGAGGTACTGTCCGACCTGTATTTCCAGACGGGCGACAGTCGCTGGATCACGGTGGCACAACGATTTGACCACGCCGCCGTGCTCACGCCGCTGGCCGCCAATACAGACTCCCTCAACGGCCTGCACGCCAATACCAACATCCCCAAGTGGATCGGTGCGGCGCGCGAGTACAAGGCCACGGGCACCGCTCGCTACCACAGCATTGCCAGTAATGCGTGGAGCATCGTCGTCAACGCGCACACTTATGCCATCGGAGGCAACAGCCAGGCTGAGCACTTCCGCCCGCCCAATGCCATATCCACCTACCTGACCACTGACACGGCCGAGAGCTGCAACTCATACAACATGCTAAAGCTAACGCGCGAGCTGTGGACCCTCGACCCTAGCAATGTTGCCTATATCGATTACTACGAGCGCGCCGTGCTCAACCAGATGCTGGGCCAGCAGAATCCCCAGAGCACCCACGGCCATGTCACCTACTTCAGCTCCTTGAATCCGGGCGGGGTGCGCGGCCTCGGCCCGGCCTGGGGAGGAGGCACCTGGAGCACCGACTATGACAGCTTCTGGTGCTGTCAGGGCACCGGCGTGGAGACGAACACCAAGTACATGGACTCCATATACTTCTACGATGCCAACTCGCTCTTTGTCAACCTCTTTACACCGAGTGTACTCAACTGGACCCAGCGTGGCTTGACCATAACCCAAAGTACCAGCTTCCCGGTCACCGACACCTCCACCATCACCATCCGCGGCACTTCTTCCAACAACAACTTTGCCCTGAAGATCCGGATCCCTAGCTGGGCATCCGGTGCTTCAGTAACGGTCAACGGCGCTGCTACGAGCGCATCCGTCACCCCCGGGTCGTATGCTACCATATCCCGCGCGTGGGCTTCCGGTGACACGGTTGTGGTGACTTTGCCGATGAAGTTTCGTACGCTGCCTGCTAATAACGACAAGAATATGGCCGCCGTAGCCTATGGACCAACCGTGCTAGTGGGTAACTACGGCAGCCAAGCGCCGTCGAGTGCGCCGAGCCTGGCGCTCAATACGCTGAAGAGGACGAGTAATACTGCGCTAAGCTTCTCGGCCACAGCGGGGGGGACGACCATCCAGATGCAGCCTTTCTTTGAAGGCCAAGGCTTTAAGTATGTGACGTATTTCGGGGTGACGGGGGCAGTACCGACTTAGAAGTTGAGAAGTTAAAGAGACATTAGCGGTGTAAATATCAAGTAAGAAAAAATGACACAATAGAACTGTGGTTTAGGTGGAATGAATTCAAAATGAGAATACTCGGGCTAGTTTTACCTGAATTCGCATGGTACAACCTTTTGACGACTGTGCGATTGTGTATATCTTGAATAATCTCCCAGGACGAGGCCAGCGACTTGGGGAATATGCTGTCCCACTACCCCTTTTTTTTAACCGAAGCGGGGTAGATGGGTGTGTAGGAGGCCATGGAGGGTCGATTGGATCTGATTCTCCTATACAACAGTAAGCTTTAAGTGAGGTTTCTACTGGAAATGACGATTGATAATAAGTCGAAGTTACAATCGGTTGAATATGATGATTCGCACCTGCATCTGCTCAAATTTCAGCGAACACGAAATGTAAGATTATCAGAAAAATTCCTTGAAGCGAATTGGGTATGAGACCCCATCATAAATTTGCCTGGCAAAATTAGAGGATAGACTTCAGCAATTGTAATAATTCCGCTTCTCAAACCCTTTCGTCAACTCATCCACGCCACTCGCCACACTCGCAAGAGCCTCCTCCATCGCCGTCTTCGCAGTCCTCGCCACCTTCAAATTCTTCCACTCGCTCTCCAACATTTAAAATAATAGTAAATCATACCATTCCTCATCAAACCACGTATAATCCCTCTTCCTCCCTCCTGCACAAACCCTAGCCTTCGATAAAGTCTCGCAGCCCCAACATTATATCCACAACACTCCGCCGCGACTCTATGCAAACCGGCCATTATGAACGCCCAATCCAAAGCCCAATTTATTGCCTCTATTCCGTATCCTTTGTTTTGATATGTGGGGAGTATATCGATCTGTAAGTCGGCTGCGCGGTTCTGGGACTGTGTTTGGTGCTCGGGGGGGTTGAGGATGAGGAGGCCAATTTTTGTCGGTTCTTCTGACACGGAGGCAGTTGAGAGACAGATTATGACGCCGAGGAGAGATGAATGTGAGATTTGATGCTTGAGGTTTTGGAGGTGGTGGTCGTGTGCGGGTGGGGAGTGGGGTTGGTTGGTGAGGATGGAACGGAGGAAGATATCTTCTTCGACTGCGCCATGGAGTCCCTGGTAGGAAAGTCGACTGGATTGGAAGTGAGAGGGTACCATGCTGCGTAGAAAATTTCTTGAGGTAGAGTAGTGTAAGTTTAGATGCCTCTTTTGGGTGATTAGAGCTGTGGTACAAAGGTTTGTGCAGGTCCTGCAGGAAGTTGCTTCCTCTCCATGAATGGAAATGATTAAGAAGCTTCTGGTGAATTGAGTGATAGCTATAGCAAGAATTCTTTAATCATCGGAAGGCCAACAAAAGATTCACTGACATTTGAGCTTCTATTCTGCTGATATCAAAATATCAAAGAACAAGATGCTTTTACACAATTACAATCAACCCGACCCTCATCTTCAACACCATGCCTAATCCTAACGCAGCCACAGGCCTTCCACGCGGCCACCCAGATCCTCTCCGCAGCAATCCTCCTCCAACCACCACCCCTATCAGAAAAGCAACGCATGAACCACTAGTCTGCGACGCCGACGAATTCATCGCTCTCATCCAAAAATCACACCCGGGATTCAGCTCCGCGAAATGCATCTACATTCTGATGAATGAGCAGAAGCTTGGATATTGCAAGAAGATAGAGAGTAAATTCCATTGGGATAAGGCTCATCTGGTTGAGACAATTATGGAGCGTTCATGGCAGGAATGGGCATTTCAGGAACCACCCAGGATCGAGCATGGGTTTCGGCATAGCAAGGTGTTTTTTTGAGGGTAAATTCTGGAGGACTTCTGAGATATGGAGCTATTTGGAAAGACAAGTCAGGAGAATGGAGCTCCCTTCCAACATGGTGAAGGATTGTGCTTTTTTTTTTTTGGTTGTTTGTTTCGATACCCAATGGTGAGAGGTTCCACACTCTAGACGCTTTGGACTTCAACAGCAAAGGGACCAGGGGATGGACATCAAGCTTGTCATATCGTAAAATATCCACATGATTCATTTAATGGAAGAGCCTCTCATATTCCATCCCACTTGACCTCAACCTCCCTTCGTTCCTCCCCGATCCCCCTTTTAACAGCTTCCTCCAGAATCGCCTCCGTAGCTGTCGCACCGACTCTACTAACGCCCAACGCTCTCACCCTTAACAAATCATCTAACGTCCTCACTCCACCCGCAGCCTTGATCTTAACCTCCGGCCCAGCATGTTTTCTCATTAGCTCCAGATGACGAATTGTAGCCCCCTTGTAATTATAATCACCCGATGACAATTTCGTGAACCCATACCCAGTCGAGGTCTTGATGTAAGCCACTCCAACCTCCGTGCAGATTTCGCAAAGACGAATTATTTCTTCTTCAGTCAAATCTAATCCAATCAGCTTCTCGACAGGGGAGGAAGAAGCAGGGAAATAAGTACAATCATTCTCAAAAATAACCTTCGCAATCGCGCCAGCGTCAACAATAGCATCATTCAGCCTTTCGATTTCCCATTTCACGTATTCCCATTTTCCTGATTTCACTCTGCATTTATTATGGATCAACTTTCTCTCCTTACATATCACAAAAAAAGCGCGAGATTGGCGAATTACATACCGTCCGATGTTAACCACAAAATCAATCTCCTTTCCCCCCTCCTCCGCTGCCCTCTTCGCTTCAAAAATCTTGATCTCACCCGTCGAATTCCCATGCGGAAACCCAATGACTGGGCAAACGAGAACACCGGAGCCGGAAAGGTGTTTTTTGGCGTAGAGAATGTGGTAGGGTTTTACACAGGCTGGTGTGTGGTCAACTTGTGCTCATGACGATGATGAAAAATGAAAGTGAGGAGGAGAGTACTACCAGTAGCAACCCCCCATTTCTTGGCGATGTTTAAGCCCGCTAGGACCTCGTCGTCTGTCATTGTTGGGTGTAGTAGAGAGTGGTCGATCATTTTGGCGAGGTCCGGAAGGGATACGAGGAGTGATGTTGGGCGGATTGCCATTTCATATGTAGAAGTCTTTCTTTGTTAATTTAAACGGAGGTTTTGATTGTGATGAGTTCTGAGAATGAGAGTTGAAATTGCGTATAAGGTGGAGGTGGGACGAGTTGAGGTAGATGTCAATGTGGGGGGTAAGGATGCTGCGGGGTACTAATCGCTCTTGACGGGCCGAAAGGGGAATGTGTGCCGAAGGAGGAATGTATGCCGAGCCTCTCTTTTCTCCCCAATATATCTAGTTATAAGATTGCATCATATCTTACAGATTGTGAATTTCACTTGCTGCCTTCAATGATTAGCAGCTGGACGACGTCTCCGCTCGTATTTACCCCGCTTCGGTTAAAAAGGGGTAGTGGGGCAGCATGTTCCACCTTCCTGGCTCAGTGAAAACAAACCCTGGAAGGCTTGTTATCAACGAGCTTTTTGAGATAGCTTCGTTGATACAGAATGGGAGTTTGTTCCTCTGGGCTCACTCGACGACTTCAAACGTGTATGCATTCTGTGGCTTGGAAATATGAGACTGATTCGAGTCAGCTGTAATGCGGGGTAAGGGGAGGGAAGAGCGCATCCCTGTGATTTTGGAATCTGAGATGAGTTAGAACATGAGAGAGATACGTTGTCTAGAAAGTGCAATTCCGGATCTTGGAGGTCTGTGATTGGGACTGGGACGCTTCAAGGGAACTGTGACCGTGGCTTGTAGATCCCGTCGGGAACATTACATTGCTGCCAATCATTATTGCTATGAGTGAAATCAGTTACATGTCTGGCCGTCTTACTTTCGTTAATTCGGCGATTGGGTTCCTATTTCTAAGAGGCTGATTGCACGGAGCGCCTCAAGCATTTACTCGCATGTTAAACAGCATCTATTATAACTACTCAAATTAAAAAACCAGCTTATTTTTCATTTCAGTAATTTTACTGGGGATTCTGAAATTTTTCGGGAACGAAATTGACTGATTGTAGCTACTGCTGCTCTTATGCGGCATACTGAGCCGGTTATTATTTGGATGTATCGATATGAAATCATCCCGGGTTTTTTAGAGCAATCATTCCTTGGATGTTTCTAACATCGATTTTATCCCAGTACTCCAGATTTTCGCGTCGCGGAAGATTCCGCGGGGTAAAAGGACAGCTCCAAATACTCTCAAAGTAAACGAAACCCGAAAAATGTAAGCCAAACGGGAAAGAGATGTTGCACTTCCTAATATAATGAACATGTATTCTTCTCCGACGGAGAAATATATTTGAGGAGGGTTTGACGAACGAGCAAACCTGTTTGGAACCATAATTGTTGAGGGAAGTTGAAAGATGCCTGGAAGGTTTCCTTCAGGGGCTGGATAGGCGAGACATTAGCAAGTGCCCACTAAAATAATTGCACCCCTGGCCCGAGCGGCCACCGTAAACCTTCGTATTCAACCTCATCATCCCCAGTAACCAACTCCTTAACACATTCACGAGCATATCTTGCTGGGAACGCCTATATCATATTGAATCATCCGCATGTCGTAATGACATCCTCAGAAGCCCAACATATTTCATCGAGAGCAGAGAATGACGACACACCCAAGGATTACGTGTATGAGCCCCTCGAGGATATCCCTGTGGAATCTTTCGTTTCTCCTGCGTTCGATGAATCTGTCATTGGCTACTCCGATGATGTCGAACCAAGCAACTCGGGTGTGGAAGAGATGCTGGCTGTCGTTCGGCTTCTTGAAAGCGAGAACATACCGTGCTGTATGGTGGGGGAATCTGCGTTAATATATTTCGGGACTGGACGCATGAGAAATGTGAGCCAACATTATTTCTCGTGGCAATTCTAGAAGTCATCTAATGTTTGCAGGATTGGGTGGTCTGCGTCCCGACTGATCAATTAGAAAAGGCGACTTCAATACTATGTTCGCGACAAGAGTACGAGCCCTTCCGGCCGTCTACTATGAAGGCCCTCTATGGAATGCATCACCTTTACCCGCGCTTCAAGTTTGTTGGGCTAGCACTTTTCTGTGTGCTGACAACGTCCCAAGAATGCCACGTATCGTGCTCCCCAGAGAATTTTGAGCGCTCCAGTACCGGATTGCCTTACCCAAAATTAACTGTCTATGCTCAAAGTTTACTCGACACAAATAACCGAGTTGACTTGGACGACTTGGTCGATGGGATGAATCTTTCGATTGAGTGGGGTGAGAAGAATCTGAACTTGGAAGGGTCGACAGACGTGGAATGGGGAAATTGGAAGTGGGATACTCTTCGAAACGCAGGAACGCCCGAGTTAGGCATGCCCTTCGATATCACAGTTCCGGGATCTCGTCGCGAGATTTGGGCTCTGACTGCTAGCACAGAGCAAAAGATCAAGCGCCAAGGCTGGAAACTCAAAGATGGTTATCCCACACGTTTCTGGCGTGAGGGTCAGAAAGATCCCCGGCTTCAGACACGAGACAGCTGCTGAGGCCCGAATATTCAAATTTCCACCAATGATATGGAATTTGATGACTATCTCATCTGTCAACTATTTTCAAACCGCAGTTCCTCAATTCATCGGCCATAGGGTTCGGCTATTCCTAGAACTGCCCCATCTGAGAGCGGGATCAACGCAGTCTGCTGGGGGTCCGACAAGTCACCGGCCCAGAATGCGTGCCACGATAGGCTTTTCCGGGCCTCCGATTTTCTCCAGAAATTCGTCACACTCACCGGGGTTGAGGCTCCCTTTGATGCTTTCAACTTCTGCTTGGAAACTTTCGATAATCCACATCGTATCGCTGATATCCCTTGGAGCACCCCTTGAAGAGCAAGCTCTCATTTTACTGCGTAGAGCGTGCAGTATGTCGAGCACTGGTATCTGAACCTGCTGGCCTACACGCGAAGTTACTTGAAGCATGCGCCGGTGGCCAACTAGTGTTCGGGGGCTGCCATTTGACCCTGAATGCGAGTCTCGTTAGAAATGGACGACTTTCGAATCAAGATTGATTCGTACCGCATATTATAAGGTCCACTTCTATCCTCATTGATTTTACACAGTGGTCATATTCTGGGCCTGTCTTGACAAATATTTTCATCACCCCTTCGATCATCTTCGTATTGGGTATCGTCAATCTGCTCTCATCAGCAATTTCAAAAGTTTCTAAAGACTTCTGGTCCGTTAAATCACACCTTGTCTGTGGTTCTACAAGAGGCCAAAGCTGCGCCATTCTTGCTTCTACAGCAACATCTATGTCTCTCGTTGGACGAGGACTACCTCTCAACCTCAATCCAAAACCACCCATGACTGCAAAATTCAAATTTGCGCTCCTCAATAGCTCCACAATATGAATGCACGCAGACATAAGATTTTCCATCGGAGGGCCATTCGGATGTTTTGCGAGCTCTTCATCCGAGTCGTAATTGACGAGGCTGTACCTGTCGGCCATAGCGGAAAGTCGCGCTTCTTCTGGTGGAGGAAAAGCTAAAAGGGTCGAGTACGCTAAAATATCTACGAATCAATGACTTCTTGAGGAGGCTGGAGTGTGAAAAGATGAAGAAGTATCGGAAGCAGAGTCTCCAGATGACAAGCCCGTTGAGGTTACGTATGATATGCCCTTGTACCGATGCACCTTCAACCAACACACGATCTCATACTAAATGCGGTGGAATACTGAAAACTTCACGGCAGTACCTAGGAGATCGACGGCCGGGAACCACCAAAGATGTTTGATTTTCGCGCACAGGTACTTACTCGCCTACTGCGAATTGACACACAACACAGTCGCAGCGAATCGTCCAGTACTGTACATACTGATTGCCCTGAACCCATCTTATCTTCAAATTTGTTCTTTAATACAAACATCACTATATTTCAACTCTAGACCATCATCCTTACTTGGCGTTGTTTTTCCACCCTTGGGCCCTGGCGTGGCACCTCGCAAGAGTCTGCATGGCCGGTGGGATCGAAGCGCGTAAGTTTTGCTGTCAAAACCCAGTCCGGAAAAAACGGCCTTTCCATGAGTCGTGTACTGCATAATTTGGGTCCAAATGTAGCAATAGTATGCATATCTCTATTTCGGGGTGCTCGATATCGTTGGATCTTCTTGACCTTGGCCCACGACCTCATCAAGGGATCATATTGGCGACAGCTCATCCCACCACCACGGTACCGCGCGCCCATAATGGGGGGATAGCTCCAATTTCGGGGTAACATGAACATGTGCTGATTGGGCTGATCGTGATGTTGGTGTTTCCAGCTAGGGCTGTCATGCGGCCGCTTCCACCGGTTGGAACGGTGAAACATCTCCGGTCGTCGAACGGCCATATTTATGTAGCCGGAGCCTCCAACTTTATTTTCAAATCCTTTGACCCTCCGAAGAGATTCCATTTGTTCTATAGACGCTTCTCTAGTGTTTGTTTACTGATGTGTCACAGAACTCGTTTCAGTGATAGAAAGTATGGCTTTGCCGTACGCAGCCTCGCATGACAACTCACGATCTTCAAGGTTGGTGCGAGGGGTTCTGGAATCCCATCTGGATCATTTCTGTAAATATTATCCGAAGTTCCCCACTGTGATGAAGCTTAGAAACTGCAGTCTCATCTCTGAAGTCACGCCTTTACTACTTGTTCTTTGTCTTTCCCTTTCGAATAATTTGGCATTGACCGCTATAATTTCTCACTTCGTCGTCTTTTTCATTTTCATTTTGGCTTCGGACACATACTACCAAATTGTTCTTATCGAATCAGCCTAATGGCCTTCAGTTTTGGTGAAAAGAGAGGTTTGTCTCCGATTGGAGATCCCCCTAGAGAGCTATTCCAATTAACTCTTACAGGGCCCGCAGCGTTTCCTGTTCTGGTCGTCTTTTTGGGGATTCCTATAATTTTGCTCCATGGTAGGGCCTCCAGCATCAATTGATTTCACATCTAACATGAAGTCAGTGCTAGTCTTAATTGGATGTATTTCCTCGTCGCCCGGATTACAAAATCTGTTCCTGGTTGATCTTTCCTCAAGTAGCGCCAATGCACCTTCGTCAACGCATCTGCATATCGGAAATTTCGGTATTTGTTTTACTTCCTCTTAAAGCAGGAAGCTTTATTGACAATTCATAAGGGATATGCGCTCGTCAGAATACGACTACGGTCTGCATGGCCACTGCTGGACGATCCTCGAATACGATTTTGAATACATTCGCTGAACAAATCGGTCGAAACAATGATACTACAACGACTGAGTTACTCAAAATGGGTATTACGATGCAAGGGAGAATTCTTCCCCCAATATCTGTGGCTTCCGGATTGTGCTTCTTGGTGGGGTTGATTGCATTGGGCGTCGCCAGAACTCAACTCGCCCGGAGCAGGACTCAGGCTGGAACTGCGGTCAAGAAGCCCTTCCTTACGCCATTTTCCAAGGCAATACTGTGTTTATCAACAGGCCTTGCGTTCGGTGTCTCTCTCAGCACCACCATGACCTTGTCTGGAATGACTTTTATGGCCAGGACTGAAGGAAGCGACATCAAGCTTGTGCCCGGAATTTTGATCCAAGCATTGCAATGGGCTTCTTCAGGGATGTTGATACTTTTTACATTAGGCGCATTCGCTTTGTTGAGGGAAGAAACGCCACCGCCACCGCCGCCAGATGAGTACGCTTTCCCGCCTTACCCGCTTGAGTACAACAAATATGGGGAAGGTTTTAGACTCGAACCCCGTTATTTTTGACAAAATCAAGAGTGCCGTTACCTCATATCATCAGAGGACAATACACCGAAAGTCAGCATTCCCCAGGTCAGGCCGCAGCAAACGGGACTTCCGTAGACCCGGAGAACATCAAGTTTTTGCTCAAGAGCCTGTCACAATATTCAGTCAATGGTAACCGTTACACATCATGGGAGATGGAATGATGACAATGTTACTGTATAGGACAGGGTTGAAAGTTGCAACGGCGCGGGAGGCTAGTTCGTTACGCGTGCCACGTTGACTTGAGTCAATGTGTGGTTTGATTGCTGCCTGGCCGTGTTTGAAATTGCTACGATTCATACGAAAATCCATCTAAGCGTACCAAACATTGACTTCGACGAGACTGTGACTGATGTAGAAGGAGCACTACGCGATTCGCCAGTCTCGCGCCTTCTCCAATTGTAACAGTATGGGATGGAACTTCCATCTGCGAGCTTTGAAACCGACGGCACGATACAAATTCGACAGATTTTCTCCGAAGATAGCGTACATGAGCCTAATTCCGTACAACTTTTACCTGTCCTGTACAGATGTACGAATTTGAAACTTAGCGAGCCCCTTTTCAAAGCCCCACCAGCCCCTTTCAACAACCCCGCACCAAACACGAAAATCGACCAGGGTACGCGTCTGTCGACAAAAACCTCAACGACACCTAGACATTTTCCCTCTCTCACTTTGCAACTATACATGAGCTTCTGGAGCACCGAATCGATTGACAAACCGGTCCCAAAACCTCGGTCTGTCGACAACAACATGCAGCAGCGGCCAGACATTCCTGTCACGAAAGATGAAGATGCAGCACTGCTAGCAGCGAGTCCAGTCGGAGCGGAGACCGTGGATGCTAATTTCATAGGTGCAATCGCGGAGGACGTCTAACACGACTTCGCATTCTCCGCCTGAAGATCGACGTTGTCAAACTGTTCTTTAAGCTGGTGTTGAGGATCGGGATTAGAGATCGAGGTCTTCGTCTGAAGCTCCCGCGAACGCGAACGTTCAGTGTCCAGGCTGACATCGAGTGTGCGACCAGCATGTTGGGAGGGCTCATTTCGACTTCATTCATAGTGGGATACCCGCGTCCCCTTCTTTAAAAGCGCAATCATGAGTACTCCATCGCCCTTTCGGGAACTCTAAACGAACAAAAGGTTGGTCACAAAAGTCGTCATTCATATGTTTATGTACGTAAGTTTTCGAACAATTACAGGATCATCAACACAGAGACTGCGCTTCAAATTCATCGCCCTACTTCTCCGATACACTCTGAATAGGTTTAGACCTCTAGTTGTATGTCCCAGTCTTGCAGTCAAGATTTGCATAACCAGGGAATTTCTTGAACTGGTCCTGATCGATCTTCGTGAGTTGAGGGCAGGACAGGTCTTTCAATGAAGTGGAGACTTGGCTCGAGAGTTTGGAGAGAGCGCTGGTGGCGCTGGCGAGCACGCTACTGCACTTCACCAGGTCGGGCGCAGCTTGCTCGGCGAACTGCATTGCGAAACAAGCCAGGTTGTTACCCTGAGTCAACATTTGTGCGTTGTAAACCCCGCCGGTAATATCTGCTGGGTCGACTCCAGTAAGTGTATTGACCTTGCCCATGTTGCCGCCAATGGTCAAAAACTTAGGGTGCTTCGAGGCAGCAGAGACGACATCCAATTGAAAGAACGGAATGCTATATTCGTCCCCGATGGCACGCTTGTACCAGTTGTCGGGAATGCGCTATTTTACTGGATTAGCCTATTCCATCACGATTAATAGAAGTTGCCATACCTCGTGCCCTGGGACTTTTGTAAGGCTACCATCGGCATTCTTTGTGACACCAAAGAAAGAGTTGAGAATCTCCCCATTAAGCTTTCCGCCTGGATATTCAGCTGACTTGTTGCCCATGAATCGGTAGATGAAGGTGTAGGCAGCAGGCTGCACCAGCACTCCTGTAAATGGACCTAGACCAAAGTCAGAAGGGATCAAACAGCCAGGGCAGTTTTTAAAATACCGTTGAAGAAATATGGGTTTTCGGAAACTGACTGGTCGAATCGTGCCGATCGGAACTCAGTCAGAAGGTCAAGGTCATAATCATCTCCATTGGCCTGTCCCATGTCGTAAAGCTGCTGGTATTGCTTCATCTGCAACTCGAAGTCATTTCCATACTCATACAAGTCACCTCGTCCGGGCGAAGCATCTGCTTCGTACTTGTTGTGCGATCCTGATATGCCTTGAGGTTGTCCCAAAAGACCTCCTGTAAGACCAGGAAGCGCCTGAGCTTTGGAGGGGCCCCCAATCGACCAAGATAGACCATCGCCATCAATAGTACCACCTAGGACTGTAAGAAATCCAGACAGATCCGCTGACATTCCAAAAACTGCAAGCGCAAAAGTCAACAATCACTCTTGAAATGAGTAGAGCTTGGGGCACCATACCATCAAACGTTCCCTGAATAAAGTCTAAGTGGGTCCCAACTCCATTGTGTGGAAGATATCCGTGGTTTGCTGCTGCTTATTAGTGGACTATCCGGCGCGAATGTAATAGCTGTTCAACATACCCATAGCGTTCAGTCCAGGGCAAGGACCCCGTACGTCTCCAGCTTCGAAATCTGGTGCGACGAAAGCATGTTCGCCAGTATTTGACACATATTGTAGTTTTGCATTAAACTCGTGTAACGCGATTGCTGGGTCGGTTACACCGCCGTCTCCTCGTTTAAAATTGGCTCTTTCTTTCATGCTCTCTGGAGAAAGTTCTCTTGTTTCGAGGGCCTCCATGACGCCGGGGAAAGCGACGACATTTCCAACAAGGGCGATTAATCCCGCGGCAGCATAATTGTATTTCATCGTGAGTGTTAGGAGTGTCCGAGGAGAAAAAAGACAGAAGAATACCTGAGTTCCAAAACTCCAGTCAATATCTGGCAGTAGAGGCTTGGATGAACTTTATATATGGTTTGTCGCAGCCGCCTCAGCAAACTATGATGCTACTTTGCTAAGGATCCCGTGCTGCGATTTTCTCATTACTATCTGCGGTGCGAATCGCACATTTCTTTACTATCGCCAGCTAACCTTTAGAGTAGGAACCTAACTACGTGAATGACATAGCCCCCAGCCTAACGCAACACATTTTGCTCGTGATTGGTCAACGCCACCCCGTCTTTTGACCCCTTTGCGTGTGGCCGGCGCTACCACTGACGATCCGACGATCCCTTCGCCTTACCCCACACGCTTATCCCGTCTGGATCCTCTATGACAGCCACCCTACCGGTAATTGATTGTGCGAATTTGCCTTCATTTGCGTTACGCGGCTTAGAGACTCAAAGTCAACCTGTGAAGGTTCTGAACTACCAACATGCACAACGGCAACCAAGGAGTCAGCGCATCGAGCCCGCAGAAACCATGGTCTTCTGGTCGGGTCTTGACCGAGGAGCAGCGAAGACGCAAAAGAGAGGCCAATAGGATCTCACAGAAGCGGCGAAAAGACCAGCTGGCTCAACGTGTCGAGTCGCTTGAAGCACAATTTCTCAATTTGATGGGTACCATTCCACAACCTCATTCTCAAGATGCCCATCGCCATGGAAGTATTTCTCCTGGATTCGAAGAAGAAGGAGAAGTGGAGATTGAACCGAGAGTTAAATCCATCGATTCAAGGCGTGATGGTGTCTCCTCTTACCTACCTCCGATAACACTGCTCCAGCCGACCTACTCGCACGATTATGGATCCTCCGTTGGATCTGAGCATTCAGATCTTGAATACTATCAAAGATTCCTGACCTCTGGCTCGTATGTCATTCCGCCCGCTGTTCTGCCAGTTGCTACCACGCTGTCTCGAACTTTCAACTCCTCTTCGGCGGTTTCAGACTTCTGCTATAATCTCAACGTTGCGTTATTTTCGATGCCGACTAGGAATATATGCATAGATGATGCAGAAAATCAGAACATACTCATTCATGCAGTGTTAGAAGGATGGCAGGTTATAGGAGAATCTGGCAAACACTGCCCATTGTGGACCATCTTACAGTGTGTGGATCTTAGCATTTCGGGAGCATCTGAAAGAATAGAAAGGCTGGTTCTATTGCGAACTGTTCATATTATGCTGCTGGTATGTATTTTGATATGCCGGATTTTGTCCCGGAGCAGCTGACCAAGTTGTTTGATAGTTTCAAGTGGGAAAATTGAGTCGAGAGAGTTTGCCAACCTGGTTCAGGCCAAGGTAATTCATCTGTACTGCCTCCAATACTTTTCAAATACTGACCATCAAGACCGGCACAACTGAAATATAAACATCATACTGTGATTGATTATCTAGTCTGGTGAGCTCCATAGCCCTTCAGGGGTTGCATGTAAGGAACGAATTGGCTGAGCTAATTTCTCCCAGGCCTGGCTTAAGGGAGCGGTTAATCTTGGACGATGACCACAAGATGACTGACAAATTCTGGACATTATATGCAAAATGCATCCGTTTCAATTGGCCATACAATATTACAGCGTGCTACAAAACAGACTCTGTCACAGGGATGTTGTCATTCACTGACCTTTTCAAGAGTCAAACGAGCGATGTCAACAATATACAGATGACTTCCGAATTCTTCAACACGTTCCCTGAGATGGCTGATGATATTCCATTGGCGCAAGAGAATTTGGGCCAAGTTTTCGATATGGATCAAGCCCTTTTAGAGAGCTGGGACCCGTTTTCCGTCATCAGTCAAAAGGTGCCCCTAAGTGAAGGCGATATGTTTGATCAGACCAACAGGGTCACTGGTATATTTGGTAGTGATGAAGCCATGGGAGTTGCCGATTTCCAAGATGTGGATAATTACAGGCTCCTGGGTAGAAAGACCTGAAATTTACCTCGACGCCATGTCAAACCATGGAAGAACGGAACTTCCAGGCTCGATCACGGTGTTGGTATTTTTTCGCCGGAAATCCAAGTACAGTATCGCTTCGACTTCCATATTCAGGAACCAAATTCTGCGGAAAAAGCAAGAAAATATGCAGCCAAAAAGGGCTTCTGTTCAATTCTGTCTGAGACCCCTAACCCCGCATGTAAGTTAAACTTTATATTAGCGTAGTACCCGCGCTAATCTTTGGGCTCCAAGGCGCCTTCCCCGCAATCTAACCTTATTTCTACATCAGATCTCTCTAACTCCTAATCCATTCAGGGAGCGGAATTGCCAAAGCGCGTCATCTGCGGCGCACAATCTTGACTTGAGAGGCTGCTAAGATGACTCGAGCTCGACGGCACCGACGTGAAAGACCCTAAAAACACAATGCGCGACTCGCACAACTTCGATGGTTTGAAGGTCGATTTGTACTATTCCCGGATGTCTCCGTTGCTCCTGGAATCTCTTGGGTTATGGAATGTTCCTCAAATAGTGGACTCCTTGACCTCTCAGTAGTGGTAGTCCGAGTAATTGCCCTACTACCACCGGGGGCAATGTTGGGAGAAGACTTGCACTCCCATCACTCCGCAGGAAAGGCGGACACTGTTATGTTAACCCCGCATTCATGAGAGATCAGTTTTTGCAGTGATCCTGGGTGACAGGCGTATTGATGGACGCATTTTCCTCACAGGGCTCTGGCTTCTCTTGACAATTACACAATATTGGGGTCTCTTGATCTTATGCTTTTGATATGATACATTGCGTAAGAATAACAATACAGTTCAAATCTTCAATCATAAACAGAAACACAGGCTTTCCTGCTCTTACTCCACACATATCTAGGCCTACGCCCGGATGTATTAGCACAATTACCAAGCAAAATGTTGGCTGGCGCTCTCAAGATAGCCTCGTAATAATGACCACCGCCTTGCGTTTCCACAAACTCTCCGTAAGTAGTCAATCTCCAACCGAACAGGCAATCATTTATTCTTTGACCTTTGTCCCGACATCGACTGCAGACATCATTTCTCGGAGTTTGCTCATGACATGGACAGAGAAGCGGGTCTGCGTACGCAACAAACAATTCCTCAAGACCCGTAAAGTGATGATACACGGGCTTACATCCGCGGCCTGGGTAAGAATCCAGTCCCACAACATTTTCGGACAATATGCCCAGCTTATCTCGTTGCACAACCAAACGCTTCACGCGCCCTAATTCCTCTCTTGGCGAATAGAAGATCAAGTCACGCAGACATTTAACGCTGGTATGTTCTCCAATATACAGAACATCGACCTCGGGATTTAGGAATAGATTGACATGCTCGGTGTGAAGAATATACCGTGACTCTACAGCTTCTCTTGACTCGTGGCAAACGGATAATGCCGCTGGGGGCTTCAAATGGGTACCGACACGTGCCGTAGGTGAAAAACGTCTTCCTCGACCAGATTTAGGGGATTGACGTAATTCGATGACTCTCGGAGAACTCAAGATGACAGAGAGATGCCAAATTTGAATTCTGATCTCGTAAGGTAGGCGCGGAAAGAGGTGAAATGTAGGTGCGGTCGAGCCGCGAACTTGCTCGTGACACGGTGGCTCGCCCCATCGTTGCATGGCTAATCTAAGAGCGAGATGCGCCCGTGCAAATGTCATGTTTTCAAACATAATTGCAGATATGATCGGTATTCGTATGAGAAAGTGGTTTAATGAGACAAGATACATATGGCAAGAACATGCTTCTGCCTAACGGGATTCGCGATCTGTTATCAGGGGTCAGATGATCAGCTTCTGCCTCAGCTCCGTGTTACCAAAAGTCCACCACTGTACTTGAACTTATGAGAGTCAGAACGACCGCAAATAAACGGAGTTTCCAACGCATCACCGATGGTCAAATAGGAGGATCCTCCTCTGGATGGAATATTCAGTGGGTCACTCATTCAGGGGCTCGCTTAAAGACCTCACAGCGACAGCAAGCAGCATCAACACTACAGAATCGCTGGGTTCTTAAATTGTTTGCTTCGAAATATAGTCCACATAAATGGGCAATGATCCGCTCGTTCAAGCACGGCAAGTATCAAACATATTTCCATTTAGAAAAAGGGAGGAAGAAACAGAGTATTGCTCATCAACCGAGGCCATCAGCATAGCCCTTTCGTCTACCTCCGCGACAAGGGATCGGAACGTATATGGAACTGAAATATAACTTTATTTGCCTGTCCAACTGCAGAGCTATAGAAGCCCAAATTGGCACAATTATCATTTCACCCAAACGCCTCGCTCTATGCACCACCAGTCTTTCCCAGAATTGTTCCAGTGCTACCGCCGTCCTCGTCCAGCGCCAGGTCCACCCATGCCTCCCATCATGCCCCCCATCTGCTTCATCATTGCCTGCATGTCCATACCACCGGGCATGCCTCCACCGCCACCTCCACCCATCATCTTCATCAGAGACGACATATCTGGCATTCCACCTCCACCTCCTGCTCCACCTCCCATGCTCGCCAAGCGTTTCTGCATCGCGGCCATTTGTTGCTGCTTGTTTCCGCCACCCATAGCTGCCTGGGCCTTTTGGATGTTCTTCATATTACCACCCATCTTCTTAGCCATACCAGCCATCATCTTGTGTTGCGTGAGTAAGTCTTCGATCTCGCGGACGCTAGTCCCGCTACCCCGTGCTATCCTCGTCATTCGGGTAGGTTGCTCAACGAACATCTTCCCATCGCTGTCCAGTTCCTTGGTCGTCATGGAATCGCAGATATAAATCATGCGCTTGAGTTTCATGGAGCCTTCTTCGTCGTCCATACCCTGCATCATACCTTGCATCCCGGGAATCATGCCGGCCATTTTGGATAAAGGTCCCATCTTCATTATGTTCGAAAGCTGGTCCCTGAGATCTCGCACTGTGAAAACACCTTCTGCGATGTGCTTCATGGTGTCCTTTTGGTCCAACTTCAGAGACTGTACATGCTCCACCAGTCCTTGCATATCTCCCATTCCAAGCAGTTTCGACACAAATTGCTGAGGCGCAAATCTCTCTAGATCTAGCATGTGCTCTCCGGTACCGATAAAAACGATAGGGGTGTGCGTTGCCGCAACTGCTGATATAGCACCACCTCCGCTGGCATGACCATCCGTCTTCGTGATAATAATTGCACCAAAATCTGCTGTCTCCTTGAAGGCTTTACTCTGCGCCTCGGCTTGTTGTCCGATACTAGCATCTAGAACCATGATAGTTTGGTCAGGCTTCACTGCTGTTTGAATATCCACCATCTCCTGGAATAGCGCATCTTCTTGTCGATGTCTTCCACTGGTGTCCACAATAATGATCTCGAATCTCTCTTTCTTGAATTTTTCCACACCCTCCTTTGCCACGACCGCAGGATCCGTCTGTGTCAGCGATCCATAGTACGGAATCTTCGCCTTCGTCGCATTCTGCTTCAGCTGGTCAAAAGCACCAGCACGGAAGGTATCGGCGCACACCAAACACGCCTTGAAACCTCTAGATTGGTAATGTCGCGCCAGCTTCGTACACGTAGTCGTCTTTCCTGCACCTTGCAATCCAACAAACATAATAATATTCGGCTTCCCTTTCTTCGGCTTGAACGGTTCGGCGTGTGGATCTACAAGCTTGACCAGCTCATCGAAGACAGCTTTTTGGATGAGTCGCTTCTTATTGACGCCGGGGGCTAGTTCCTTGAAATTCACGGAGGACTTGATAGATTTTCGTAAGTTTCCAACAAGGCGCACGTTTACGTCGGCTTCGAGGAGGGCAGAACAGATCTCTTTGATCATTCCATCGAATGCCTGTGATCTGTCAGGATTGTGTTTGAGCCAGAGCAACTGGGGATTCTACCTTCTCATCGAGATTACTCGACCTCGTAAGGTCGGTGACGGCGGCATTGATGCGCCGTCCAAGATCTTGAAGAACCATGGTGTATGTTGGTGTTCTGCGACTGTCCTTGATGTCTTGTGGGCAAACGCGATGAATGTGGGATGAAGAGGCGGGGAGAGCCGGAGGGAGGGTTTCTCCGATCCGAAACCTTGAATTATTTTTCCTTGCGAAAGATCTCCAAATTCGAACCATAATCACATTGAAAACGCTACACTCGGAAAATTTGAAATGGCCGGCTCTTTTTCAAAAAAACGCAAAGTCGAGGAGGGGATGAAGGGCAAAACTCATCGACCCGTCAAGAAATTCAAGAAGCAAACCGATTACAACAGCGATTCCACCGTAGATTCAGACGTGGAACAAGAACCAGAGCAAGACTTCAAGGCTGTCAATCTGCAGGATTCCGACGATGAGGGACTCGATACTACAGATCTCATTACTAGCGAAGCTTCAGACGCAGATGATGAACCCGCGATCGATGCTGCAGAACCAGAGGAGGAAGTCACAGATGCATCGAATTCAGATTCGGAGGACGACGAGTCGGACACAAATTCGAATCCCAATTTAATACGCAAGCGAAAACGAAATGACCCTGAAGCATTCGCAACCTCCATGTCCAAAATTCTCGGCTCGAAATTGTCGACGAGTAAACGCGATGACCCAGTTCTTTCTCGCAGTGTTGCAGCAATCGAAGCCAGCAAAGAAATGACGGATTTGGCGCTGGAGAAGAAGGCTCGGCATAAGATGAAAGAGGAGAGGAAAGCTGCGTTAGAGAAGGGCAGGGTTAAGGATGTACTTGGTGCGAGTACGGCTTTTGACGCTGCGAATGGACATGGTGCGGGGTTGGAGCAACCGAGTGTGCAGGAAACTATGGAGTTGGAGAAGAGGCTGAGAAAGACTGCGCAGAGGGGTGTGGTGAAACTATTTAATGCTGTCAGAGCTGCGCAGATCAAGGGAGAAGAAGCTGCGAGAGAGGCCAGGTTAAAGGGTATTGTGGGTCAGGGAAGACGAGAGGAGAAGATCAATGAGATGAGCAAGAAAGGTTTCCTGGACCTGATCGCTGGAGGTGGAGGCGGGCTGAAAGCTGGTGGGGTTGAAGAGGCATAGGGTCATAAAAAGGGGACATATTCTGCATTGCCTGGCGTTGAGGTGAGAATTTGGTGTTCGATTTCTGAGCATCTCCCTTGGTGCCATCTTTTTGTACAGGCAGAACGCCCGATAATATGATACATGGGCACAATGATACCCTCCAAACAATGCCACAATATGTAGACAGTATTTGATCCTCGAATCCAAATTGCGCCACAGTCATGCTCCCAATGTCATCCTATTGCACACTTTCATGATTCTCTCAACATTGCTGTTCATTTCTTAGTAGAAAAGTCACTGGCTTGTAGATTCCTCGTGCTTGAAGGAAGCTTCACCCGTAGCCCATCAATCTCGGGTGTCATCTCGATCTGGCAGCCCAGCCTCGACGTTTCTGTCAGACCAAATGCCAAATCTAACATGTCATTCTCGTCGTCAGTCGCCTCGGGGATTTTGTCAAACATTTCTTCGCTGTCTACTATAACATGGCATGTCGAGCACGAGCAGGATCCTTCGCAAGCACCTATCCAAACGTTAGATTCGTGGAGGCAATAGATGACATGTTCTTCTTACCTTCCATCTCAATATCGTGCGCTTGAGCAATTGTTAAAAGATTATCGCCTTTACTCACAGCGATCTTATGCTCGTCTCCCTCCTTGTCAACGAAAGTGATGTATAGTCTGCCATTGAGTTAGCATAGCATAAAATGCTGGATTTAAGTGAGGGACTGACTCTTCTCCGGGTTTGGGGGGATCAATATGGCCATGTCGGGTTGCTGCTGTTGCAGAGAACGATCTTCGGCATATTGAGGACCTTGGATCTTCCCTCGACTTCCAGATCCCTAGAGGCGTATAACTCCCAGCAGCAAGATGTGGCCGGGTTGAGTGGGATAGAAACCGAGTTGCTAGGGCGGAAGTGGCGGAAGGCTTGCAGAAGAGCTGAAGTGAACCACTTCGCAGCCCCAGCCTCGCGGCCTTTGTGGTGAACATGCTGACGGATTTAAGAGGAGCTTTTGCCTAGGAAGAGTATAGATTATTGACACTCGAGCTTGTTGACACGATTTGCGCCGGACGCTCAATGGAGGAGGGAAAAGTAAAGAGCGGAAATGTAAGAAATATACGCAGAGATACTCTCAACAAGCGGTGAACTCTTCCATCTTGAACTGCTGTGCATGCATCTGATGTGAGCTTCGGTCTGTTCGTTGGTGGCACAAGAAATGCGTCTTCAAAAAATTATTATCTCCTATCGGGTCAGGCAAACACGCCAAACTCGGTGATATCAACATCCCTGTCCGAGGATCTTCAGAAGCTTCATCATTGACAAATTTCTTGGCCTTTCATGCATTGAGCAACACCACGAATATCACCTGGATGATTCTACAAGCACAATGTCGACCTCACGAGAAGGACCAAATCCGTTAAGGCCGTACTACAGGCCGCCGTCTATCGGCATCCCGCAAGATACTCCAGGGACGACGAGCTCGGGGACGCATGGATTGGGGCCAAAGAATGGCAGCGCAGCGTCATACGCGTCATCGGCGCGCGACATGTTCGATTATAGCGATTACCTGTCCGATTCGTCGCCTTCGTCGGTAGAAGCAGTCAAAAAGACGTTGGACGACTGGTTTTACAAGTATTTCAGTATCTTGTTGTCCCAGCCATTCGATGTTGCGAAAACGGTCTTGCAGGTGCGGCATCAAGGTGTGGCAGACGGGGAAATACCAGCGGCTGGAGAGGAGGCACGGACGAGGTCGTCGAGTTATAGGAATTCTATGTACAGTGATGTAGGATCGCTCTGTTGTTTATGGAAGCATGGGCTAATTGTTTATCAAGTACCCTTCAGACGACTCAGATCCGGACGAACCTGCGTATTTCACCTCTTCTGCTGTTAATTCTCACTCGTACGCGCCCCCTAGACCTCGGAGGCGGCGCAGCAGTGAGAAAGAGGGTTCCCCTCAGCCAAAAGGGATTCAAATCCCTCCGCATCAGCTCTCGTTAAAGAGGGTAGACTCGATCATGGAAGTTATATCACAAGAATGGACAAAGGAAGGTGCCTGGGGGGTGTGGAAGGCATCGAATGCCACTTTTGTGTATAGTTTGCTACTCCAGACCATAGAACAGTGGTCCCGAGGGTTATTCTCTGCAGCGTTCAATGTACCGGAGGCGGCGGTGACATCAGGGTTGAATGCTACAACAGAGCTGGTAGATTCTCCATATCCATGGGCATCACTTGCTGTAGCAGTCGCGGCAGCTGTCAGTGCTGGTTTGATTCTAGCACCATTAGATCTCATCCGAACAAAGTTAGTCCTCCCCTCTTTCTTGCTTCCCATGTACTGACAGCCACAGGCTCATCCTTACACCTCTATCCTCAACGAAACGGTCGCTCTCTCATAATCTAAGGAATCTCCCCTCATATCTCTGCCCTTCTAGTTTAATGACACCCACAATCCTCCACAGCCTCATCACACCAACCATCAACCATTCCACCCCTCTCCTCCTCCGCTCCCACCTCGGTATTGATCCTGTCTTGACACCCACAACGTACAGCATCTCCAAATTCCTGTCCCAAGCCACAGAGCTATTCCTCAAACTCCCACTCGAAACCGTGCTACGTCGAGGTCAAATGGCCGTTCTCGATTCTCCACCCTACCGTCTAGAAGGTGGCAAGCCATTAGAAACCATAGTGGAAATAGGACCATACAAGGGCGTCGTAGGGACCATGTGGTCGATTGCCCGAGAAGAAGGCACCAAAGAAAGCACAGTAGTGGGCAAACTGCAAACAGCGAAGAGAGCTAAAAAAGCAGAAAAGAAGGGACAAGGGATAGAGGGGCTATGGAGAGGTTGGAGAGTAGGTATGTGGGGATTAGTCGGCATGTGGACCGCGAAATCTTTGGGAGGAAATGGATCTAGCGGAGGGGAATTTTGATACCAAATTGGGAGGTTGTCTAGAAGCAGGGGTTTCAACTTTGACCGCCATAGCAATCGTGGTAAGGAGTTCGGGCGTTGGTCAAGATACTCTGCTCTTGTCATTTTACGTGTATACGACTATTCTGCTTGGCAATGTACGCCGGCCTGTTCGTGCCTGCCACTTCCATTTTGAGCAGGAACACGATATTCAGCGACTTGGGCACAGGTAATGCTATTTGATCTATTTCTATTTCGAATGCGTTCTGCCGAAGTTCTCAATCCAGTTTGTCTTTTGCTGTATAATCCGATTATCTTCTATTTTGTCAAGTGGCAATGATGGGCTTGCCAACAAGTTTATGCGAACTTCTGTGATCTCATTTTCGATCCTGTATCGCATTCTAGTTTGTCACTTGTCACTCCATCTACACGTCAAAGATTCTAGAAAATGCGGTCTTCTGGGGCTAGTTGAATGTCGACGCTCGACATCTCTCCAAAAAGCAGAAGCAAATGCTAAGGAGCAACTGTTCCCGACGGCAAACTTCTGGAGAAATGGCGAGGTGTGAGATTTCCTGGTTGAGGGTTGGCCCCGGTGGGATGCCTCTTTCTGCGCTCAAACGCCTTGAATAGTACCGCCTCCAATAATAATTAGGGAATGATCGATCTGTGGAGATGGGTCTGGGTGTGCCTCTGTTGAGAGAGCGCTGATGAAGCATTTGATTTTGGGAACATTAAAAGAGTTTCTTAAGAGGGGTGAGGGGTCGCAGGTACCAACCGAAGACCTGGGAGTGAGGTTGCTTTACGGATGCACGTCGCGAAGAGCTGGTAGCCTCGTTCGCCGAGCACTTTGGCATACGCTTGACTACTTGACTGCTTAACGGCTAAGCTTTGTGTAATGACGGCCGGAAAAGAGGCAATATGTGATACAATCCGGGGTTCACACGAATTGGCACTGGTTCAGGCGCGGGGAAACATCATCCGATTTCGAGACGAAATCACGAAGGGTACGCTATGCTAGAACCCTCAAAACTTTTTAATTGCCCACTTACCATACGCAGTCCTCCTTAATGAAGTGGAAGAAACACATAAAGTCACTCCAGCCTTCAAGCTCACCCATTTCGGATCAATCCCCGAGAAGAGTCTAGCGAATAGGAAAATGACCTCTGTGCTAGGTTCAAAGTGCGTCTACGAAACCTCTGTAAGTCTCATCAAGTCTATATTCCCAGTAATTAATGTATATAAGGACATAGCAATGAAGTATAGACCAAAATCGGCATCAACCGTATCAAACGCCTCCCACCTCGCCATCATGGGGAGACAACTTACGACTCCGATCTCTTTACTGAGACTTGGGATCGTTTTATATGCCACAGATCCCACAAGATTTTGCCTCTTGGCTGGATGGCCGGTCATTTTGCGGAGCAGCGCATGCTTATCAGGGTCTCAGTGAGACAGTATTATGGTCCCGACGCGGATGATTTTTAGTCAGTGTATGAAACCCGGGATTGGATCTGGTCTTTCTGCTTTCTAGACCAGAGCACAAGAGTTGTTGGAGATAGGTTTCAGTGTGGCTGGAGGACCCAATGGGCGAATCCTGGGCTGGCTGATGTGGCGTTGATTCAACCAACCCGTGTGTCTAGATGACGTCCAACCCCCATTTGCGAAGACTCGGCTCCCTGAAAGTTCAAGAAAGTTCAATCTTGTATTCTGGTTTCAACTCGGCAAAAGTAGCTTTTCTTTGTCCTCGTATCACGCACGTTATTGCCGTTATTATCAAGCCATATGCGCACAATCCACTACCTTAACCCATGTCGACAGTGGAAGACAAAGAAAGTGTGCTGCTCCACTGTGCACTATTTTGACGTTCCTATCATTCCTGTGTCTGACCATATCTTTAGAACAATTACGTCTGTTCATGGTTTAATGTAGGGAGTCTGAAGACAAGGAGAGACGGCTGTTCTTCTCATCATTGAAGTATGTATTTCTTATTTCACCAACGCGGCCTTTTGCCCGACTATCTGACTTCCTTTTGGAATAATAATACGACTTCGATGACGATCAAACCCTCAAGACATCAGGTTGGATGATATACAGAAGTTCAAATGACAAATTCTTCAGCAGAAAGTTGAGGGTTGTATCTTTGACAAATTGGTATTTGACACAATCCACAAGTATTTCGAACCCAGCGGTAGACACAGCTTTTTGATCGGAGACTGGGACCTGTGATCATCATCACCTTACTCCCAGGGTTCCGCCGCGGGGCTAAAACACATGGCCACGCCTCTCTGAGAGAGCATTCTTGCAAAACGGCTTCCAAAATCATGTCTTGACATGCGCACAAAAAGACTGTTAGTGGCTTTGTCCGGTTAGAGATGAAATCCGTACACCAGCAAGAACTCGAAAAAGTCGTTCTTGAAAAGCAGAACTTCTTGACTACAATAATGATGTGTTTTCTTTCCTTTCATCCCTGTAATCCCAGACCCCCAATTTTGCTTGTCTGCAACAGGATTACCCTAGCTCCTGCACCTGGCGGAATTAGTATATAAAGAGTATTTGTATCAGACATGTGCAGCATGAACTTGCTATGGGTGTCTTTGTTCGCGTTCCTGACCTCAAACCGGGAATCTCCGCTTGCAGCCCCCGAGCAGGCATCTCAACAAAGAAGGTAGCAAGTCAAAGCCGGGGTACGGTATATAACTCTTCTTTGCAAATTGCTATAGTCCCACTTTGAATATCACTTCCCACTGTCTACACTTAACTTTATTAGAAAGAGCAAGTTTGCTTTTTTTCAACATGTCAATTTTCACTCCCCCCTTCATAGTCGAAGATTATTGGGAAGACACATCGGTTCCTTTCGAGGAGTGCGAATTTGAGATTCTGTGTCCTGTTGAGTATATTTCCAACTATGGCCCTGTCGACGACAAGCTACTTTTTAGAGTTCGCGACTTTGCCAAAGACCCTACTAAGCTCGGACATATGCAACTCGATGACTTCGATTTCGACGGGTGGCTTGAGAGATTCAAGCCTCCCAATCTACACATTCTCGAGTATTTTAATCCTGGATGGAGAAGATGGATTGATGCCACTCCCTATGAACAACCTAGATTACGGCCAATTGACATTAGGGAAGCTTTCGAATTAGTGAGCGAGACTAAGCGAGTTGCGGACGGTTGTTTCATATTCAGATACAACAAACCCGAAAGTTCTTTTAATGAACAAGTTCACGTTACCATATGTAATGCTGTCGAAAGAGACGTATGGAAGTGTTTAGGTGAATGTACTATAGAGATCGATAACCTCATTCATCCTGAGCGAAGTGAGGAGCTACTCATTGAAAGAGATGTTGCGAGTCCTTTTTATAAGAAGTGGTTGTCTGGGGGAGGGAGAAGAATGATGCATTATCTAGACCTGGACTGGAACTCCTGGCATTCTACTTATCTCTTAGAAAGACAGAGGTTCCATCCAAAACGTCATCTGCTCCAATACAAACTCGAGGCAAATGGGGAAATTCCTGAAACGTTCACAACAATGGCTGACGATAGTTGGGACGAATGGAGAAGGACCATCTTCCGTATGGAAGACAATGGAATCACCAACTTCCGATTCTGCTTTCGAATTATTCGAAACGCGATGAACACTACCATTCCGGGGCAGGTTCAAGTCAAACAAAACCTCGCAGCAACAAGCGGGAAAGATTTATCAAAATATATCTTTCAAATAAATTTGACGAAATCAGGGGAATCGGATCGAGATCGTTTCAGAGACCGTCGTCCTATTGATCTTGCAACTGAAGAGTATAAAGAATCACTTGCACAGGACCCGCTAAGACCGATCACATTCCAAGATCTTTCGTGGACTGCCTGGATCAACCAGCTCTCAACCTTTTTTGCCCCTCCACCAGAGAAGAATTCACCAAAGAAAACTTACACCGTCGAGAACATGGACGATTATTGGTTGTGTTATCTAGACTCTACCACAAGGAAGCCAACCTACATTGATTGCAACTCTGAGCAGGCGTGGCGACATGCGTTGCACGCCATGGCGAGTATTTCTATTGTTACTTCGGAGTATCGCTTGATGTTCGACTTTTACCCAAGAAACGACGGGAGCCTAGGGGCCAGAAATACTTCTAAGAAACCTCCTTCTAAGGGTAATAAGTAAGGTTCTTGTGTGTCCGCGTAGATTAGAGGATAGAAGCTTACCAATTACAGTGGCAGTAATCGGAAACGAGCTCGTGAGGCCGAAAGTGACCCTGAGGGCGGACCGAATAAAAGCCGTGCCAAACTTTTAACATCAGGGAAAGCACGAAAGTCACGGAAGCCCGTAAATTCTTCGGATCCGACTCCATATGACTCAGACGATATAAGTGGCGATGATTCCTTCAGTGATGCTACGGATGAAGATGAAGAAATTGAATTGGATGAGTTTGGCCAGCCAAAAGATGTTTCGTTGACCATCGAGCAAAGGCAAGTTCGATCACTTCTTCAATCATAGCTTGAGATTCTAACAACCCATTTTCACAGGGCTCTAATGACCGATACCATAAATTGTGAGCAATTCGATGAAGGCACATGGAGAAAATGTTGCGAGTTTTTTCATGCCGACGCCAGTAATCATGATCCAGCCAAAAAAATTAAAATTCGCGGTATATCACGGGAGATATATCCCTTCCAATTGTATGCCGTTTATTGGATGCTTTTACAAGAACGAGGTCTCGCAAATGGTGGATTCTTATGCGATGAACAGGGTTTAGGAAAAACCACCGAAGCAATCCTACTTTGCATTGTCAATAGAATGCTGATAGAGGCTAAAGAAGCAATCAGCAAGAAGAAGCCAGATGACCTGAATCACTTGCCCAAAGACCAGCAGAAAGAAGGCATGGACGGCAAGTGTCCCAGCGATTCCAGAGGCGAACCCGAGTTTGGTATCGCGTGTCCATGTTCGCCATCTTCTCCTTCTTTTAACCTTGAGCCCAAGCCTGGAGTATCGCTCATTCTTTCGCCTTTACCAGTTCTTTCTGCATGGCGGGCAGAATTCAACGACATAATAGACAAAGACAATGATGGGGAAAATTACTTCGGGATGAAAATTCATGTTGGACACGGCAACTCTGAATATCCCGAAAATAAAACGCTCTTCTGGGGATTGGCGATCAAAGATTATTCGAAAGTAATTATTGTAACGACTTCTGGATCTTTCGAAACCCATGTCCATCATAAATGGGATCAACCCGACAGTGACCCCCCAAAGGTATCACAACAGTCAGAAAGGGGATTGTCTGTCAAAGAAAAAAATAAGATGAGGACACAGGTAGAACTCCAGCAGGAGGAGCTACAAGATTGGAAGACGAATCAAGGTGGCAAAAGATTCTTGATTTGGAGCCGAATAATACGAGACGAGTCGCACCAGGCAAAAGCCGCTAGCACCCAGACACTCAGATTCATGAGGACACTCCCGGGAAAAGCCAAAAATCGCAATCCTTTTCTTTGGGCGCTGACTGGTACGCCATGGGAAGTGTCTCCCGCTGATTTAGGAGCATATATCAATGTTTTCGAGAAGAGAGCGACTTCTAGGTGGCCTCGTTCCCGACAGGACGACGACAAACTCGACGGTTTCCGTTATGCTAGAAAAAACGAGTTCGACAGCTTAGTCAAGCTTCATCGTGAGCTTGTGGACTTAGCTAAAACTAAAGGACAAACTAAAGTGCAGCGGGAAAAGTTTGCCGACAAATTTGGAAAAGTCCTTCGGGCCCTAATGATAAGACGAACAACTGACAGTACATGGTACGGCGCGCCTATTGTTGAATTAAAGCCAAACTTCCATAAGGACATTGGCTGCGAACCGATCGCCGAGTATGTTGAAGATTTGAATATGGAGAGAGATAACACACAAGCCGGATTACGAGCTCAAATCGCCAAACAACAAGCCCGTGCCAGTACTCAGAAAGTAGCCATAAGACGTGGAATTGACACATTAAGAAAGGCAATTACAACTCCATATATCGCTAGAATTCGGAGAGAAATGGCTGAAAAGAAAAGAGAACGCTTCGACTGGGCTTTGACTGCAGACGAACTGGGGACCGAGGGATGGTACGATGAGGGAGCCGGTAAGTTGATCCATTTTTCAGAAGACCTTAAAAGTTCTTTATATCAGAACCCTGCATTATACACAATTTCATGGCTTTAGCCTCCACTAGTATTTGCATCTTTGCGTAGTCGGCAAAATTGAGTACATAACTGACCATGAATTTGCAGAATCTCCATACACAACATACCTGGATGATCTGGTAGCCAGTAGCGCTAAGTTTGCGACGATTCAGCAAAGCCTACTCCAGCCAAAAAAGAAGGACGTGGATGGGAAGCCCGCAAAGTTGATTATCATGACTTGCTTTCCAGCCATGGCATTTATAACATATCTGGTAAAGAGTTTCCCCTTTTCGTCTCGCATTTGACATCAACTGACATCAAACAGTGGCTCAAGAAGATCGGCCAAAAGCCCATCCTGGTCAGCAGTAAAACTCCAAAGCGCACGCAACTAATCGAAGGTTTCCAAGGCCTACTTCATGACAACGGGAAGCCCAAACATGAAGAAGCTAGTAAAGCACGAGTTCTAGTAACCACACCAGCCTTATGTGGGACTGGTCTCACGATAACTCGGGCATTCCGCATGATCCTGTTAGAGCCCCAGTGGCTTAAAAGAGACCAAGCGCAAGCATTTTCTCGAATCATAAGAATAAGTCAGAGAAACCCAAAGACTTACACCTATCTTTTATACAATCGACGCGATCCAACTGAAGCGTTTATTAGAAAGAGGCAGAAACGTCGCGGTGAGTTGACCGATGCAGCTTTTGTAGATGCTCTGAATCCCAACAACGACCCCGAAGCTCAACAGAACGAAGGCTATTCACAGTTGGATGATATGATTGGAAATTTTGAAGACGGGTTGGAACTGGATGGTAACGATGCCCCAGATCTGGGTCAAACGGCCGTGGAAGAGGACAGCGAAGATGGAGTCAGCGAGGAATCCGAGGTCGATTACAGCCAATGGGTATAAATGGGCATTCTCTGACTATCACGTCCAAAGGGGTATACTAAAGTGGAGGGGGAATTTAAAAAAGAGTCTCTTGGTTAGACCTTCTGAGGATGGTGGGGCTAGATCAAGATAAGTTGGAACAGAAACAGGCTGTACAAACATGCAACAAATTATACCTGTTCTCTTTAGCTTTGAATAACACGTAACAAGTATTGGAACTATCTTCTTTTTAGTTTGGAATTAGGGAAACATGTGTGATATTTGTTGCCGGATTTTTCTTTGTTTATACAAAAGTAGAATAGTGAGAAAATACGTCAAAGCCTCTCCAGCAGAACTAACCATAACTACACAGCCAGGCTTACTGCATGATACTCAATGATAACTCCTTACAGAACATGGGGCTTGTATTATCATTATGGAGGTGGGTGTGTTCTTTTTACGTCACCGGAATAAGTACTCCGGCGCTACCTACGCTAAATTCAAATCTATCTTCAATTCTTGGCATCATCAGGCCACACCCCCGACCCTAAAAGATCCGAATGCTCTTGAAACTAAGCTTTGGTTTGCAAGCAGGACCTTCCGCTTGCGTTGCGGCGATAGGACAAAGACGCTAAAGAGACAAAGATGACTCTTACAAGTCGGCAATGAATTTTGTGCTGATTGAAGTTAAAGTTCATGGAAGGTAGTAGCATTACCCCAAGTGCCTCTATAAAAAACAATTCATCCTTCCCGTTGATCTTCCCGGGATTTGATTTTGTTATTGTGATCACAGAGAGATAGCAATGAAATGAATAAGGATGGAAGTAGTTTCATAGCAAGGGCGAAAAAATCTATCTAATGACTTGTGTGGTGATGCTTATAAAAGCATCCGAGAGTTTTGCACTATAGCTACAACAAGATCACATAGGGTACACTGTACGTCATGATGACGCTAAGAAAGTTTCTGAAGCCAGACTGCCCCTTATTTTCTGCCGCAAAGACTGCAGAAGTTTCGGAAATACTTGATTGGTTTGTGTGTTGCGGCATTGAACATGTAAGGTAATGTTGTAGTTCGAAAACACAAGCCTAAGTTGCTATTGAAGGCCTGATTATAATGCAAGAAAAATCAGCCGACGGAGTGATCCGGGGAACAATACCCGTAAGCGGTTTCAACCAAGGCCTGAAATTAAAACCGGATGCAGGAACAAACTTCAAAGCCCCGGAATGCTGTGTCATAATTTAGAACAAAGGAATCTGGCATAAAATGATGCTCATTTTCAAGCAGTGTGTTTCAATCACTTCAAGATTCAAGACTGATCTCTGAATCTCCTAATACTTCCCTAGCCGAGTCTCCACAAAATGACCTACTATTACGAATGGCAGTCAGAAGCCGCCTCCGGGCTGTACTCCCGACCAAGGAAGAAAAGTACGATTAGAACCAATAGCACCGACGAAACAGAATCCAAGGAGCCAAAACTTCCAGTTCAGCTCATCAGTGGAACAAAGCTTGCAGATTGCAAGATCATTTTGAGAAGAGATCCGGCAGATGCCCGCTCTAAGGTATCGCCTAAGGAATACAACTTTTGGGATTTCAAAAGGGCCGCATACAACAATGACAGAGATTCATTTCGGACATCTGACCTGGTCAATGACTACATTAGCAAGGCCATCGAAAAGTTTAAGAGAGATTCCAGCCCCCGAAAGCAGGATAATACAGATGATTATACTTACACAGACGTGGTCCAGTTCACAACACCGAGGTTCGGAGATAGGATTTGTGAGAAAGACTCGCCCTGTGATTATGTTGCCGCTGTTGAGGAAATGATCGATGCGGGGCTCAAGAGGTTTCCATTTCGCATCACTACATCTAAAGTTGCCAAAAAGACAGCCGGGCAGAGCAACAAGCGAAAGCCTGAAAGCGAGGAGCAGTCAACCCAGTCTAAGAAACAAAAATTAGGTGTCAATGATAGCTTTGTAGTAAATCAGAGCCAAGTGGAGGGGGATGTCGGGCTTGATACTCCCGTGGCGGGCTGTCGATTTGCAAATTCTGTCGACAAATGGGGCGACCAGGAGCTCACCGAAAATCAGAAGAGGCAAACAGTCAATCAGTGAGTGCCCAGAATACTCTCTTAGATTTGAGAAGCCTTTGCTGAGACAATTTCAGGTTTCAAAAGCTTCGTGACTGCGATGCTATTGAGCAGTTTGATGACGAAACAGTAAGTGCGCTTCTGGTCAAATACGGAAGCTTTGATTTAGGCATGACGGTTGTGACGTCTTCTCCTTTCTATCCAAATCTTGCTTGATTTGGTTCGTACTTCATGGTAGCATGCTGCTAACCATGATTTCTAGTGGTCTCGCTGCTGTGCTTTCTTTAACATCGATAATACAAAAACGAAACCGCCTGAAACGTTCAAAATTCCTGGACTCAAAGTACCTTTGAAGCAGTATCAAGCATATGCTGTCTTCCACATGCTCACTTCGGAAAGTAGCATACGTGGAGGCGGTTTTTTGGCGGACGAGGATGGACTTGGGAGAGAACACGAAGTCTTAGCCCTTTTTGTGGTGAACCATATCCTGGCTCAGGCTACCTTCGCTGTTAGCTGGCATAAGGAGAAAGCTCACCTACCACAAGCCGATGCAGACCGACAGTCTCAAGATGCTCAATGTCCCAGCGAAGCTGTAGGGGAATCTCAATTTCCGATATCCTGCCCATGTGTTCACAAAGGTGTATCGCGGTCTCTGATGTCCAGGAAGAGGAATGGCCCCACGCTGCTGCTAGTCCCTGAATCATCAATTGAGCATTGGAGCGCAATGATAGACAAATATATTGATACGAGAGCGGGAATCATAAAATATCCTGGGGCAACCGGGAACCCTTTCAAGACCTCCGTCTTGTCAAAAGCCGAGGGTCTTTCAAAGACCGACCACGAAACGCGGCTTTTGATGACCACACTCGCTTCACACGGTGGAGCGAAAGTCGGACACTCGCGATTTCTTTTGCTCACATCTCCCGCTGCATGGGATGAATATGTGATCCAGGAATATAGCAGCAAATTTCCTAAAGGGGTTTTCAATTTACCTTGGGGGCGCGTTATAAGGGATCAATGGGAAAAGCAGATAGAGAAAGATGCGAAAACGGCGCTGATTTTAAATGAGATTACAGGAAAACCCTACTTATGGGCAACCTCGGGTACTCCATTTGAGTCGCGTCCCGCGGACCTTGCAGTATTTGTCGAATACCTTGCCAGAAATTCAGACAGGGTCAGCTGGAGTGGGCACAGCGATTTACAATGGGCAATTAAATTGGATCTGGTAGACTGCCACTACAAACTATTGAAGAAATGGGGATGGCCCATATTTTCAGTCGATTTGAGCAAACTGATTAGAGAATTCGAACATGTATTAAAGGGTCTGACTTTGCGGCGAACGGCTAAAACGAAGTTCCTGGGAACGCCAATATTTCGGCCACAAAATGTCCAACGCGTAATAATAGAATGCACCACTCCGGAAAGCGCGAAAGACAGCATAAAACACTTGCGGAGACAGGCTCAAAATATTCTTATCAAAGAGTTGGAATTGGAGGAGCGCGCCTGGGCCGACAACGGCTTTGAAGGACCGTTACCTGTGACATCTATTCAGACATGGTACAAGCTTGCTCGTGTCTTCCGCATGACGGCAACCATCCCTGGTCTTGCTAAGTTGGCTATTGAGGAGGATTTGTCACTTTTGACAGAAGAATTTAAATCTGAACAGTGGTGGAAGGAAACTGGCAACTCGCCATACGAGCGTAATATTAATGCGCTAGGGAATAGTACGAAGCTTGAGGAACTATATAAAATTTTAAAAGGACTTAAGTATACGAAAACCGCAGACGAAAAAGTCATTGTTGTTTCTGAATTTCCCGTCATAGCTTTCATCACACATTTGGTATCTAGCCCTAAATTATTCCTTTCCCGCTGTCGAACCCGGAGCTAACTGTGGAATAGTGGCTTAAGAACAAGAGATTCTCTTTGGTACTTATGCTTAAGTATACTGCAGACCCATGGGGGTTGATTCGAGACTTCGAAGGCGCATCTGATGAGGAGGGCTACCAGAACTCAGCGGAAATTGCACAGGCCAACGTGCTTGTCACAACACTGAAAGAACTGAACCGGAATTTTTCGATAAGGCGCGCAACAAGACTAATTTTCATGGAACAATCTTGGAACCAGACAGATGAAGCTTCCCTAGCAATTCATTTGACCCGGCCCTTGCAGCAAAGACCAGCAGTGGAGTATATTCTCTATTGTAAAGATAGTAAAACCGAGAGGAACATAGCCCGACACCGCAAGGGAGATCTCAATTTTCATCATCTGAGTTTTATAGAAGACGGAGACACGCCTGAATTCGGGAAGAGTCGGTCAAAACTTTTTAACGTATTCGAAAGTGTTACGGAGCATGGGACTTCTGATGTAGAAGAAGAGAAATACCCGCAAATTGATGAGCTTCAAATATTGAAACGTCAGAATGGAGGAGACGAGTGGCCCTACCAAGCAGGGGTTAAGCTTCTCAGTGATCTCACCGGAAATTTTCCACGAGGCCGTTTTCTGCCCGAATCTTTTACAAATCGTCAAGCGCACCTCTGGAGGAGGGAGGAGAAAGATAACCGAATGCACGCAATCGATAAAAATACCCCCGGCTATGAGCGGAGAATATCGGAAAAGGCAGAAATCGCAAAGCTCCAAACACGAATAGCTACATCTCAAGATAGACAGAAAGAGCGAAATAGGATCTGGATAGAACAGACGAAAGAAGATATCGAACGACTAAAAAAAGAAATGGACAGAACCAGCCTCTATAATGATGAAGAGACGGATGAAGACATGTCAGAGACGATTACCCGACAAGGTGAAGAAATGACCGCCTTGAGGTTGCGAGGTAAAATCGCACCTGAAGATTGGGAGCCCAGACCACCTTATGTCGCCTCAGATGTGAGAAATAGCAAACCAGCATCGCTCGCGCCGAGACCGGAACCCATAAGGAAACGAAAGAAGCCTGCACGGAACAGGCCCGGAGTGAGGAATGTGACGAATCTCAGGGATATCAGGCAAACCGAAGGAATAGAAGAACCAGGCCCTAGGCCACAAGCAGACTTAACGACAAGAATAGGAAGAAACCAAATGTTCGCTTGGGAGAAAAGAATGAGAATCAAGAAACTGTACCCCAAGATCAAGAGGGAGGATGAAGCTCTAAGCGTTTGGGGATGGGAAAATAACATTGACGATATCCGTCGCCGGGCCGATGCCAATGACGAAAGGAAAGAGGAGCTTCGAACGTTGCAATGGACAAGAAATGTAGCACCTGCAGGTTGGGAGCCAGACAAGATATTGGCAGAAGAGGCGAGGAAAGAGGAAGCGAGGAAAGTGGATGAAGATGATTCTGACTATGTTGAGAGCGAAGACGAAGATGAAGTCGAGGTAAAAGAAGAGAATGAAGAGAATGAGGGGAATGAAAAGAAGGAAGAGAACGAAGGGAATGAAGAGAATGAAGGGAATGAAGAGAAAGAATTCTGGGAGATAAAACCCTCCCCAATACGAGCTGAATTACTATTGGACTCCGACTATGAATCAGACGAGAAGTCGTCTCAGCCAAAAGAGAAACACCTTTACCCAGATAGGAAGTGGAAAAACCCGACCACTCTGTTCAGAGGCCAGCTTTGGAGAGCAATGAAGAAAGAGTCTTATCTCGAGGTTGTGAAGCGACGAGATGAAAATATCACCAAAATGCCTGACGAATATTGGGAGGATGAAGTAAGGAAGGCACGAGAAGTCATGAATAGCCTCCCGCCAATTGGATGGATACCTAAAGGTTGGGAGATTAACGACGAACAGGATGAGTGGAACCCTGACGAATACTACCCTGCCGTAAAGTATGGTCCTGAAATTATCGGCGGTCCAGATTGGGGGCTGCAACGAAAGGAACAAAAGGAGCCCGAGGAAATCTAATCTCCCAATATCAGATACCAATATGGTATTTATCCAGGGGTACTCACGCGTGTTTACAACATCAATGGGCAATCTCCTCCCATAAATGATTGGTTTCATACCGCAAGAACATAGAAAGTCGTTGGGTTTAGACCGGGACTACACGTTAGATTGTTTCATTTGCGCATGCTATCTAGGAGTTTAGTATCTATTTTTGCAACGTTTTGCGAGATAATCCAATTAGGGTTCAAATATTTTCAGACATGACTTCAAAACCCCGCGAAATGGCGGAAATCAAATTAATCTTGCCGAGACTCTAAATCAATGCATGTTCAGTAAAAAAATAAACTGATAGTACGGGACGCAAACATGCTTAAGGCTACTTCAGACTAGGAAAGACCTAATTGCGGGCTTCCACATTGGCCTGCTTGGATGAGGCCGTTCCAGTAGTGAGGGAAAGTGAAATGAGGGGCATGGCTTCTGCAAGTGCGAGGTACACTGTGCCCTGTTGGAAATAATTCGAAATTTCGTGAAGCAAGAGGAAGGCAAGAGATATCTAAACACTGCTGCCTTATACAGAAAATAATTTACAGCGCATCCAAAGCAACACTTGTTGATCGCATTACAATGTAAAAGAATTACTGTCACGCGGGTCTCCTCACAGAAAGAGCGATCTTAGCTAGCAAAATGTCAAGCCAAAACAAGCCCGGAAACGGCAACGAAAGAAAATATCCCTCAAGAAAGGGCTCCGTATCAAGTATTTCCATTATCCTATCGGGTATTCTAGAATATCATATTAAACGCCAAACGCCAACCTGCCCCTTCTCCTTCCAGTTACCCAATAAGCCCACGCCGATAGAGAAATTCAAACCTTCGACTTTTTCCGAATCATGCCGGCGCCAAGAAAATTGACTGCAGGAGCCGGAGGTGCATCTTCAGACTCTTCAGTCTCCGCCTTCCTTTTCTTCCTGACAATTCCCATGTTCAGAGTATTAACACCCGGAGCACTAGCAGCACTAGCCCACTCAATAACTCTCGTCCCTGTGATAAGCTGACCCCAAGCATCGTCCGGGCTGCTAGAACGGACTTCGTTGATCCACCGCCTAGAGCTCGAGGTTGCGAGCTCTAGATTGGCAAAGTCGAGACGAAGAAGTAACTCGGTTACGCGCTTGTAGCCTGTATCATCTACGAGGACCTGGCCTCTTCCTTCTGGTTTCCAGATGTAGTATGGGCTGTTCTCAGGCCGCTCTAGGAGATCGCTTCTGGCACTTGTATTCTCGGTCTTGATGCGCGGTTGTCGTGAAACGATGAGTCCCGTAAGCTTCTTCTTTTTTGAAGTCCGAGGCCTGGAAGATTGAACAGAGTGCTGAGATGCAGGCGGAGAGTCGTCACTGGTGGGCTTGAGGGGTGAGCTTATGGGTTGGACTTGGCTGGAAGCATTGAAAGAGGTCGATGGCGTGACTGGTAAAGATGAACCGTTTGGAGCCTCGAGTAATGTCGACTCATCCCAGGTCTGGCTTCCATTGGACACGAAAGAGCTCTGACTGTCGGTGACAACAGCATTCGAATCTTGATTTTGGATTTCCGGCGTGAATACAATCCAGATGAAACCAACCATTCTCCCTGCTGAACACTCTTGTCGGAAGGCCATCATATCCCAGAATTGATCAATGGATCGAACGCTCTTCCATTCGCCGCTGCCATTGTCCTTCCCTTTTGTGATTTCATCATCGAGTTCGTCCAGATACCGTGCTTTTGGGTCGTCTGGGTAGTGAGGGATCAAGCAGCGTGGAGGCACATCTTCCGAATGCCTTGAAATTTCCTTGAGTGGATGTCCAATTGTCCAAGATTGATTGGGCGTCGCCTTTTTCGGGATATAGGAAAGAGTTTCGTGTGAATCAAGACCGGGTATTGTCAGGTAACCTTTGATATTACGCCATTTCGAGGTGTTTGCGGCGCTTTTAGAATCTTCAATCAGAGGATCAAGAACACGGCACCACCATCGAACCAACCCTCGATCATCCAGAACATGTTTCCCGGTATATTCAACGCTGCCTGGGAAAAGATACTGGTCTTGAGCTCTTGCAAAAAGTGATATAACACTACGAATGTTCGGTCTCTGATGCTCCTCCACAAGATGCTGCAAGAATGTGGCACTGATATCCTTCAAAGGAGAAGGCGTTCCTTTCTGCAACCCTAGATGATGTAAATACCCCGTCGAATCGGCCTTCGAGACAAAGAACGTCGAGTCGTACGCGGTAGAGTAGATCAATATCTCGATAGCATAGACTAGCACTTCCACAGTTTCCCCTCCATTCTCTTTCGCAGATATATTTATCGACGCCGCAAGAAAGTGGTTTTCGCAGTATGTTCGATCAGGACGCGTATTTGGGGGCGCAGAGTAAATAGCTGAAGTTCGCGTCGGAGGTGTAGAAAGGTGGTAGATTTTGAAGTTGGTGTCTTTGGGAAGTACGATAGCGAGTCGTTGAAGCAATGTAGGTGAGGCAATTGATGTTTTGGCAATAAGCCTCTCATGAGCAGCCATGTCTAATTAACATACCAAAATATTCTGTTCATGGCCTCCGAGATGTGAAAAACTGAAGTTGTAGATGTGAGATGTCGTTGAAGCGCGCCAGGGAGACGCGATGGCCGTTGTCTTGAAAGGGTTTAGTGCCAAAATTAAATTCTGGAGCTTCAACATCGAGGAAGAGCGACGTGCAATTGCAAGATCAAGACAACGAATTATAATGGCTTCAAGAACCGCAAAACGTCCGCTGCAATGTATTATCAAACGGTCGCGGCCCATCTGCGAATGTGCTAGCTCACGGGCGCCGGCGATACGGCAATTTTCAGCATCAACGTCCCGACCAGAAGAAGTTGGAGACCGGCCAAGATGGGCACACACCCCAGAGAATATGAAGGCGCCGTTTCCCTGGAAGCCGAAGAACCCCAAGAACGCTTTCGAATGCAATGACGATCCGCAGAAGCTGGACAGGTTTTATAACAATTTCTTGGGAAGAGGAGGGGACCAGATGCTCACGGAGGAGATCAAGTGGCTGGCAATTACACATAAGAGTTTTGATCAAGGAAGGAGGGGGTTCAATGACCGGCTGGCTTTCTTTGGTATGAAGTACTCAATAAAGGAGGTGGCTGCCAGGCTGATTATTTGCAGGACGACGAATTTTGACTCTCCAGACGAATTTGGCTTTGGTCAACTCGCCCATTGCTACGAAAACACAATCGGGATCAGATCCTAACGACGATCGAGTCCCATTCGCACACCCTGCGCTGGAGGGACTCGCGAACTTATCGGATATGCCGCTGAACGAAGTCTTGAAAATATCGAGAGTCTCTGGTTTGGCGACACAATTGGGGATGAGGGACATCATCAGATGGCAGCCAAGACTGGTAGGGTATGGCCTGAAATTCTATGATGCGATACTAATATTGCACAGGCGTCCAAGTTAGACACCTCAGGGATTGATGTTGTTCTCAATTCTTGTCTGTACGCGATAATAGGGGCGATAGCATTACAAAGAGGTGGAGCAGTTGCCGCGGAAGTTGCCAGAGAGAAGATACTGAAGCCTTTGGGCATTGCATAAGCCTGTTGGATAGCATGATGGCTACAGTGTAGAATATTGTACAATACATATGGCTCTCAAGAGTCAGGGAATGCAGCCGATTCCCAACACCAACACCTACCACATTTCATTCCATTGGTGGCTATGCGGAGTCAGAGTTGTTTGGCACGAGCCCGTGTTTAGGACAGACGGAGCAGAGACTCCTGGCCGACAATCGAAGGTGGGAACTGTTTTGTGGATGTCAAGGTCAGAACTGCTGGTCCGAGTCACGTCCAAGTAGTGGCGAATTTTTTTTCAAGTGGAAGAAATTTGTCCGTGGACATATACCCATGAGCAAGGAGCCAGTTGTCTGACAGGCAGTACTGTTAAATCTGCTTCACGAAAAAGGGTTCCAGTGTGAGGTGATACCTTGGGTCGTCAACGCAAGATGCGACACCTCAAAACCCAACCCGGGTCATACATACGTTTGCCCTCGTTCAAGCGCCGACGGAAACACAACCTAAAGAGGTAAGTAATACGACCTCGAGTGCGACTTGCAACATTTCCCTTCCAGTTCATCCAATGTCCACATCAAACCCAACTATTTTCCTTTTCAAAGCAAAAACAAAGCACAGACCCCTCGCATCGACTTCCTAAACAAGTATCCCATCAAGAGAGATGCAACAAAAGTCCTCTTTTCGGATCACCACGGTGAAGCTAGCGGTCCTACCAGTTTCTCGGGACGCGGCAGAAGTTGCGGTGTACCCTTGAGCCGGCAACACAAGCGTTACCTAGAAAAGGAATTCGAATGTGGGAAAAATGCGACTTGCAACAAAAGACCTTTTGCGTATCAAAGCGTATGTTAATCCGTTCAGCAGGCCATAAATCGCCACAAAAGCGTCCCAATGCGGGAATTCGGTTCGCTCGGATTGGATGAGGATGCAAGCCATCGAAGGATTGAACGATATCAGTCAGGTGAGAAGGGAATCTGAGCGGTGTGCGAAAGTCAGCCAATTCGAGCAATTCATGCGTCCATTTCAGCTGGCGCATCTATGGCCTGAATGGGTATTTTGCGAAGTCTCTTCAACGCCCCCGCGAAAGTTCACTCCCAAGTGCATTTCATCTGAAAAGCCAAAGTTCAGATCAAGTCCCTACATTTCCGTGCCGCAGTCCGGCATTAGAACCCTACCAGGCAATTCCTTAATTCCTGGGCAATTGGGAACCAATAGGAATCATCCCAACGCATCGCGATCAGAGTTTTAAGCCTCCTCGTTCCCGAGATGTCGAGTCGGCTGACTGTCAGAATCGGCTCTTGCCTGAACGGGAAACTTCCCGCGACCGGCAGCCTTCCAACTCCGAAGCCGTGTCAGTCTGTGAGTCCAAGCCTTTGGGTAAGGTTGTGGCTCACGAGTCAGAAAATCTAGCCTGATCAAAGGTTGATTCGTCCGAATTCGATATGGATGGGCAGAAGCATGCGAATGACTTCACGATTGCAAGACACTCGTCGAAGTTTCATCCAATACCTGTCAAGAAAAATCTCTTCAACCTTCCCAAGAACCAATACCCAGCGAGACTTACAGCGATCGCAACAGAACATCTCTTCGGGTAGTCTTTAGTCCGCCTGTCCACCCCCAAGAAGGCTAGAATACCTGATCGATCACACGGCTCGGCGCGCAATAGCTCGCAGGTTTGAGTTCAATGGTTTCCAAAAGCAGAACCTCCGAGCTTTTGCGATTTGCAACAAGAATCTCACGAGCCCAGATTTGGACGAGGCCGAGGAGAGATTCCCAGAGAATGTGCCGCCACCTTTTCGCCCCTCGGGAATTTGAGTGGTGACTTCTCAAGGCGGCTGGTCATCAATAGAGACATTTTGGTGGGTTATTTATCGACCATAAGATTCCGTGCCAAGGCAAGATAAAAGGGTCTTGGAACCTGGGCGTCCTCGTGGTCCTGCTATTTTCCTGTTTTCCTCTTAATTTAGTTTGTTTGTGGCTGCCGCAGCCCATTGTGATAGGTTTGTTGTGGTCACTGTACCTCATTTGGCCGGGCATAAGTTAAAAGAATGCTTTTTATCGATAAATAACTCCTACTTATCGTGTGGACATGCTTATTTCTCTTCAGGTCGAGGCAGCCTCCCGAGGGTGGCGTATTACTGTTTGCGGCAATCTTGCCTCAATAAATAACGCACCAAAATGTCTCTAATCATTATTAAACTCCCTTGCTCTTGCACTGAGATGATTTGTGTATTTACCCATCTATGCCAAGGCAAGCAATTGCTTTATCTGGAAAGAAGTGCAAAGTTTCGGCGCCTAGAGAACTAAACCTCTGCATGTGTTGTACAATCGGGTTGTCACCGCCCGGGCCTGACATTCCCAAAGCAGGTCATTTTGCGAGATCGTCCCCATTTGCAGCAGATGAAGGTCATATTTGACGTTTTATCATTCTGCTAATGCCGGTAGATGTCAACGGGACTCGTACGACAGCAGCATTTCCTAACAGGGACAATTCCGCGAGGTGTTGCGATTTGCAACAAAACCCTCATGTAGATGGAATAAGGTAGGTGAGTATGCAGATATTGAGTTTGAGGAAGTGGGTATTCTTCGACTCCCCAAGTCTTTTGCGAGGTGCGTGTGTGTGTGTACTTCAGCCCGGCGTAATGCTATCATTCCTCTCTATCAAAACCCCGATACTTCACAATGATTGTAAAGCGAGATCCTCCTCAGCGCCCCGCGTCACTTTTTCTGGCTTGGAGGGAGCTTTACTTGCTGTAATAATTCACGGTGCTGTCAGACTAGGTGTAGCCTAACTCTGAGCATTGTCTCGGGGTATTTTCCCAATTTGGAACTCCATCACTTCTACTTGCCTCAATACCCAGACATTACGAATACTTAGATAATAGCGAAAGGAGTGCCCAGGATTCTGATAGGAGTATCCAGGAGCCTAATGACCGCGAATGGAATGCCGAGGGTTCTGATGAAGATTTTGAGGATCTTACTAGTCGCGATTTCATCGACAATAACGGAGGAAATGATGACGACTAAGAACGTGACCAAGAAAGTGAGAGCAAGGGAACAGCAACTAGTGTCGCCATTTCTGGTCTCCAAGTTGTTCCATCCACTTTTTGAAGGCCATCTGGGAAGCACGATTTCTGCTGTTATGAATGTGAAGCACAAGGTATCAACTGCAAACTAGACCTAGTGTAAAAACCAGGCAAGTCAATTTGCCAATACTGCTGGCGGAGAAAGATTGCTTGAGTTTTCTCTGCTTCGGCATGAGGGAGTTGTATGTGGAAAGAGAGGGAGGTATTCGCTTGAAGTGTTAGCTAGAACAAGAGATGGAATGTATTCAATACAACCTCATTTTCATTTCAGTTCGACTTAGCATAAACTCAAATCTCAGATGCAGAATCAAAATTTCCATCACTAAAATCTTATCAAAGTTCCTGCATGGGTATTCGCAAACACTGGAGCTGTTAACCCTCCAAGTTCACTCTCAAACCAAACTCCAAACCAAGTCCGCCGTGATTGATATAGTACAAGTGTAACAAGATTAGAAATTTTCTTAGCACAAGATTTCATCCTTTCCATTTTACTATGCTCATCACCGAGCACCCATACCTTTTCGTTTCTTACTCGGTGTTCCTCGCGACCGTGTCCTTCGCATTCTTCACTAGATTGCGCTGCCTGCCCAAAAATAGAAGTGAAGGCGCCGATGAAGTGGCACTTGCGTGAGCGCGAGCCCACCTTCACCCCCTAGCCATCCATCAGCTTTTGTAATTGCCCAAGGACAAGCTGGCGCTTGTCGAGCGATGAGGATCGCCAATCAGGCGTTCAGCTTTAGCCATGATGGAAGGATTGTGATGCAACTCTGGCGTCGGCAAGTCGAAGTAGCCTGACAGCAGGGAACGGAGCTTATGAATGTACCTGACCAACATGCTGGATGTGAGGACACAGAACGAATATCAAGTCAGAGCCAGGATAAGATTTGCGAGTATGAGAAGCGATGGGTTAAAGGATGTAGCATCACTAGATGTCTCCACACGTTGATGCAACATAAGTAGAAGTAGGAAGAAGTAAGTCAATAGGTAAGCATCCTCTATTAAGTATCCTGTGAAACGAGCGAAAGGTATATAGCAGCGCAACAGTCCAGCAACCGCAAAGCAATATACAAGAAAGCCACCCAACCCAAGCAATCCGCTTTTAACGCCATAATACATTCAATCGTAAACGCCAGCATAAAAGCAAACATTAAACCTCATTCTCATCCTTCGCACTACCACTCTCCCATACCTCGAACCCTTCTTTCGCCCTTTCAATTGGCTCCAGTAAGACGGCTTTGGGCGCAGCCTCAAAGTCGTCTTTCCTCATCAGCTCTTCCACATCGAGCGCAACTTCCTTGCCTTTCCCCTTGATGTCTATCTCGGGTGCGAAGTCGAACGTAGGCTTAGCATCTTCTACATCGGTCTCAACCTCCTCTTCAGCAGGGATGATGAACATAGAAGTGCCATCACATCCCTCGGCATAGAAGTCTTCGGCAGCGAGATCACCCAAGGGCGAGCGATCAACATCAATAGCGCCCTCCTCAGCCTCTCTCCTCCTCGCACGAAGACGAGCCTTCACATCCCGCATCGACTCTTCAGTAGTATCAACATGCGAGCGCGTCTGAGAAATATCATCCAAAGGCGGAACATTCTCCTTCCCCCTCTCATCCCTCAACCGCCTCTCACTCTCTTCATCACTGGAAATATCAAGCGTGCACGTGCTATGCTCCATCAGATTCGTCGCCAACTCCTCAGCGGTATCCTCATGGATGTCAAAGAACCATGAATCCTTGACCTCGGGCTCATGCAAGGTCTCTGGGACCGCCTTAGCTGGTGCACGCGCTTTGTAAGAGGGAATTGTTCCACTGAGCGCGGCATCGATGCTGAATCCTAGGCCTGAGCCAGTCGAGGGAGCAGAAAACTTGGGAGGGTCGACGCGTGCGAAGGGTGCTGTGCGGCGGCGGTTGAGGATGCCGATGCGTTTGCGGGTTGGAGAGCGTCCTGCTGGTGCAGAGAGCGGGGTAGATTTGGAGATTGCTGAGGTGTTGAGTTTAGGAGCTGGGGAACGGGCAGGAAGGATTGGGCGACGGGGTGAGACGACTGGTTTCAGGCATGAGAAATCATTGGGTGAGGGTGGTGCTTTTGTTAGGAAGAAGTTGGTGGGTTTGCTGAGGGTGTCTTTGCTGGTTCCGTCTGGGTTCTTGGAGCGTTTGGGGGAAAGGAAGATGATGGGGTCGATGTTTTCTGTGTTGTCGTCCTCGAAAGTTTGGGCTTTGCGTTTGCTGGGCGAAGTGAGGGTTGTTGGAAGAGCTGTGGGAGCACTGTTATTCATTGTAGTGGGGGAAGGTACGAGGAACGAGGGGAAATTGAATTATAGGTGCTGGTGAGATGCGAGGACAAGAGCTGAAGCATACCATTCTGACGGTTCTTGAGAGACGTGAGGTTCTGGAGACGAGAGCCATTCAGTGGTGCAAAGGGCTGCCTCGTAGCTGCCATTGTAGTTGCCATGATAGATAGCTCTTTCCTCAACTCAGTCAATCAGTCAATTGAACCTTTCCTCCCTTCACTCGAACAAGACAATCGATCAATCAACAAGAAAATAATCGACGATGATCTAAAACCTCTTTGCCTTCTCTCAATCGCGTCGAGAGGTAGAGTGGATGCTGCGTCAATGTTATTGTTGATGGTCTTCGTCGTGACTTAGCTACAACAATCACAGAGTTAGAATAGAGGTCCAGTCTGGGGGGCGTACGGGGGATATATTGCCCACACCTTTGATGGATGGCTCCTCAGCTGTCTCTGGTCGGGCGCAGCGGTTGGCTGATACGTCTTTGGCCTTGCACAGCTCGAGTTTCCAAGATTCCTCCGCAGAGGAACCCGCAGTAGCGTGGTCTGCGACTCTGGTGAATTTTCGTGTTTGGACGCGTTTTTCGCCAATCGGAGCCTCCTAGGGCGGGCTTCTAGGTCTTTGCCGGAAAGTGAGGCACAGGGAAAGTGAGTTTATGCGGACGAGACACAGGCATGCGGTTGGACAGACACGGCGGTTGTGGACGCAGGGGGGAAATGTGCCAACTCTTTCTGGGACATCGGGCCACTCAAGATTGCAGCAGGGAAGTCCGACGCGTGGGTATAAAAGGGGAGCGTGTTCCCCGATGCTTTCTCGACGCGATTTTCAACGCGAACCGGTGGGAGCTTTCATAAGTCCTCATTAATGCCCGCATATTTCGAAGCAGCGAGTCGCCACCGTTTGGGATTGCATGAACGCACTGAGCTGCCAACCACCGAGGATCGAGGGTGTATACCGAACACTCATAAGGACGAGCTCTGCCACTCATCGACGCTGCATATCCTATTTTCAGGACCGTTTCTACACGCGCTCTCTTCACGCTTGAATATAGGTACTCCGTATGCCGTTCATGAGATGAGAAGGCTGCTTCAGACGCGGTAATGGGCCTTTGACGCGACGAAGCAAACGCGAGATATATCAAGCATCCGCGATCTTATTTCGAGTACTCTCTTCGCAACTCTTCCATTCATCTTCTTGGCCTTCATTACCGCTTTCGCAATCGCCTGTTTCCATTTATGTCTTTTCATCAGTTAGACATCAAGGCGGCACGAGCTTTGAATGTTGCACTCGGCATGGTGGATGGGAAATCAGCGCCGCTTTTTTCTCACACCATTTTCACTTCACCAGGATCAAGCTTCAACTTAGAAGCTTCATCTTTACGAAATTTTCTTGGCCTTTTCGAGTTCATACTGACTCGGTCTCATCAAGGATTACGTTTCTCTAATACGTCTTTTCAGAATTCATAATTTCACTTACACTTACTTTTCCCCTTTCCATTACGAGCCTCACGCGTCCCCTCCTCCCTATTTTAGACCGGCCCTTTCAACGACCTCTCGCTTCCCCAACACGTCCGTTTCTGCGACCGCCCTCATCACTTGCGCAATGCACTACATTTCAGCACACCTCGTACCCATTAATTGGTTGTGGATTGTTTGCATTTTGAGGCTATGTTTGGTGCTACATACACGATGTCCTGTTCGGGCGAGAGCAGGATGGCTGATCAATGGGCTTAATCGATGATGATAGTGAGGTAGGTTTGGGTCGTGATCGTGGCCTTTATGCTATCATCATGGAGTGAGAGTGAAGTGCATTGAATCTCGCCAGCACGTCACTATCCATCTCGATGTAGCTAAGGGTTGGTGAGTGACGATGCACAGTGTCATTTTGGCCATCTTTGAGACCCAAGTAAACGGTGTCGATGGTGTAAGACAGCGAAGCACAAGTCTCACCAGACTCTTGATCTCCCTCACCTGCCTAAATGTGGTTTCCTCAAACTCACCACAACGTCAATCAGGCCCACATCGTGACCTCGTAACCTAGACATAACCTTCCTGAACCGGACCATCAGGACTTCACCCATATGAAATCGACACACCGCAAGTCTGGCCAAACTCGCGACCCTCTTCATCTGGATGGATCTATATACGTGCCTAGCAAAACTTGCCACACACCTTCCATACACCGTGCAGATACTTCATCTCTGCATCACCCCATCATGCTCTCATCAAATAGTTCCCCTCACCCCGTCCCCTCCCTCCTCCCCTTCTTTCCCGACCTTAGCCATGACCTAAATCACGACCTTCTCGACCGCGTAAAATGCCCATCCTATGACAATGAAGCGAAGTACATCACTCACCGACTATCCCTCGCGTCTAGGCCTCGACCTTCTCTTCACCCTTCTCTCTATATGAACACGCTCTTGCGTCCCCGCGTCAAGGCCTCCTCCGCGTCCTACGTATGACGCCCTACAGCGTGTTGAAGTGCATAAAGTTTCTATCTCCTCTTAGAACAGCGAATATGACGTTCAAAAAAAGATCTCACTGCACAAAGAGGTTTCAAGATGAGATAAAACGAGTGTATTCCATTGCACTGCCCATACGCAAGCTTGCTAATTCCGCAATTTCATCAAGTAAACGTCAGACGCAAAGTAAAGCAAAATAGCCATCATCTCATCCCCGCTACTGTAACTACCGCATCTTCCCCAATAAAAGCAACGCATAAACTTCAAATCCTCGCTGTCGTAATATGTGTATGTATGTATGTCCATCCCATCCATCAATTCTTATCATCAAATGAGCGTTTCGATTTCCCATAAATCAAAGTGAAAGAGAAAGGCGAAGGGAGTGTATCAGCCAACGGCTACTAGCCATAAACCTCACCCAACCTCGGCGCCCCACCAACCCAATCATCACGCTCATAGTACCGAAACACGAGATCATACCCATCGAAATCATGCACGATGCGTTCAACGCGTCTATACCCCTTAATCTTCTCCATCTTCGCGCTCCTCGCCATACCGCTCTGCACTGCAGCCGAACCCCCCAGCAGACCCATCTCGCGCACTTCCACGGAATTGGCTTTGGCTTCGAACAAAGTGACGCTGAAACGGCCCGGCTTGAAGATGTTGACGACGTGCTCGATTACTTCGACTGTCTCGCGCCCGGTCTGCCGGCCTGGAACGTTGGTTTCGAACGAGGCGTACGAGCATTGCGGCTCGGGCGTGACGTGGACGGTGAAGTAGTGGGTTGCGGAGCCTGCTTGGTCTGGGGCGGGGATCACGCCGTTGGCGGAGAAGCCGCAGGGTGTGAAGAGGTAGGCGTCGACGCGGGCATCGGGGTAGCGGGAGGTTGGGTAGACGTCTGAGAGGCCGCAAGCCTCGGAGACGACTGTGCCAAGAGCGTGACCCTCTGTGCTCAATTCCTCTGGGAATCCAACATCATCGTCTGGAGTAATGACGCCGTTGTTGTCAGATGAAGTGTTGCTGAATACATCAAAGCCCTCATCAGTGCTACCAGCCGTAGCTCCACTCAGGTGAGAATCTGTCATATCATTGCTGCTTAGATCTCCCAAACTATTGGCTGCTTCCTTTCTGGCCTCTTGAGCTCTTGCCGCGTACTTGCCCTCCGCGACCGCACTCGCGTGTTCAAGATAGAACTGTTTGGCATTCTCGGGCTCAAGATCCGTCATAAGTATTTCAAGAGTCTCATCGTCAGTTCCAAGTGCTCCCTGTCCAACCGCATAAGCTGAGCTGCCCGGAATCTTCAGAGTTTTTGTCTCGGTAGGGACTCTCTCACTATCGGGAGTTCGAGGTGGAGTGAGCGTCGAATTAGGCGTAGTCAAATAGAGATACCAGTGATCCCCGTTCATCTTGCCCACCATGTAAGCGCTGCCACCAGTGAACATATCGTCCAAGAATTGTACTTCATGCTTCCAGCTACGGTGGGGACCTCGTTGCATATCGGGAAACAAAAAGTTCTTGCGGCTGTAGAAGATACGGTAGGGTGTAGCAGCGGCCTTGATTCCGTTCTGAGATTCGCAGTTACGAGTAGGGAATCCGGCATCGACAGCCGCAATTCTCAACATGCGACGAAGGCCAAGCAAGAGAGTTGTAGTACCGCATGTCTTCAGGATAAGTTTGTGTGGAAAGACAAACATGCTTGATTCGGAGAGAAGGTAGGCATCGATATGCTCGGACTCGACGACGGAAAGGACCTTGCAATTGACCAAATCCAGCATCTCTTTCCATGTCTCACCAGAAACCGCCTTCAATCCATTCTTCTTGGCTCCCTCGGGGAGATTCTCTGGGGAAGGTGCAAACCAGACTTCTAGCAACTTTTCTGGGCCTGCATTTGTTAGTGATCGTTCCTCAAAAGTGAATTTGCACACACCTTCGAATGCATTGCTGCTATCAAGATCGATAGTAGCCTCACGATTGATCGTAAGATGTGGTGTACCTTCAGAAGGCGAGAAAGTATACTGAGATGGGATTTCGAGGTTGACCATAACTACGTAAAAGTGTGGGTATCGTTACTGAACAATTTTCCTTTCTGTCAAGAGGGGTTGTGAAAATGTTGCAGCAGCCCGAGCTTGTTGGCAAGTACTGTGAAGCACTATCTGCCACTCAGACGAACCTTGCGGTGTCCGCCTGAGAAGAGAAGGCCCACAGAACCGTGGGAAATCGTGTGTGCTGGCGGAGCCAGCTAAATGGGAGGAGTATGGAACGTCTCGTGGGGACGTTATGGAGGTCGGGTGCACAAGGGGATGAAGAAGTCCTTTTCGGAAGGAATGATGGCTCTTTGGGTTGTCCTCGCTCTGTAGATGCCGATACCGTGTGTGGATATCGGGTCTAGCAGACGAGGTTTATCTGCAGATTGGAAGTTTCGATTTGGAGAGTGTTGGGGGCGTGGCTGGTGCTATCTGGGCCTGCGAAGCTGAAAGTCAGTACGAGGTAGTTGAGGCAATGTTTAGTGAGAGATAGTAGTTGACGGCAGTATCTGCGTGATTCCAGAAATTGCGCTCGCGAAAGATGAGAGACGGCCAGGAGAGAATACAGATAGTGAATCAAGATGCTGGCTGGGAGAAATTGGAAGGAACCAAGGGGAAGCAACTGACTTGGCTGGCTTTGAGAGGAATCGCAGCAGGTCCTTGGTGCTCATAGAGTATTTAAAGCGGACTTGGAGGGGTTCGCAGAGCCACAGTCTTGTGCCCAGGACACACTGTGACGGTTGGCAGATTGTAGGATGAAGGTTAGAGTTGATTATTCATCGAGAAGGACGTTACGTGCGCGATCGAAGCGTAGTCGATGTTTGTTCGAGGTGAGAGTGAAGAGTGTTGATTGTGTTGATTGTGTTGATTGTGTTGATTGTGTTGCACTGTTTTGATTGCAGTTGCGTTGCCTCGAAAATTCTTGTCGTGTGCTAAAGTTAAAATTTTGGGTGCGTGTGGTGGGATCTGCAACGTCATCAGCCCAGCCCAGCCCCTCGTTCTCGTTGATCCTTTATTTTCTCACCTTCAATACGCTTCACCTTCGAAGCGCGATGTCAATGCAAGCTTTAGAAGCCGGCTAGAAGCTGTCTGTTGTAGATCTGGATGTGCAAATCACCCAGCAACGAGGAGAGAGTGAGGATCAGGAGCTTCACACTTCACTTTCGGTGAGTGATTTTTACCAAATTTTCTCAGTTAGGCGCTGCTGCATGCATGGGCATGTTTTTCCATGTTCAGGCGCCAACACCCCTGTCTCTTCCCCTGGCCTTCGGAGCTGCTCCCGCTAGCTAACCTTACTTCAACCCCCACCAAAAACGCGACCTCTTTCCTTTTTCCTCCCCCGCTGTTGGATTTCCCCGCGGTGGCGAATATCATTTTACGGATGCTTCAGATGCTGTGTCATCGGTTGAGAACAGGAGGCATGCTATTATTTATTTTGATTCCCAGCGCTATTGTGTTCACGTCTTTTTCGCGGTCTGCAGAGTGGAGCCCAGCAACAACTTCAAAATCAATCCCGTTGTTTGCCCATATCATTATATATATATGTGACTCTAGTTTCTGCTGTGCGCCTGTCTTTATAAATTGGAATTTGCGTGTCACGGGTACAGTTACTCTTGTTGTTTCCTGCCCCAATAATAGTATTTTCTGCTAGAAAGCACAACAGGACCCACGGCAGCACTGAGACTTGGAGCATCAGTCTCGGATTCCTCGTTTTGCATTTTCGCTGCTGGGGAAAATGTATGAGCTGAACTTTTTATTCTGATGCTATTGTGATCGTTCCTGCGAGTTCGAGCTGCAAGCACCTTTTTTGACGCTGTTCTTCACTTCGTCGCGGCGCGATGTGCCACAATTCCTGAAATGGATTGGGCAGACGAAGTCATTTAAGCCTAGTGAAGTTAATGAAGACATTTCTATGTTTTGTCTACGGGGGATTGGGAGTAAGGTCAATTGTGTCCCGGATGAGAAGGAACCAGAGCAAGCAGGCATCACGTCTTGCTTGCACCTACTGGCCCATTCTTCTACCGGATATCTTTCTTCACAGAATTGCGCAATACCAATCTGTTGATGTCAGCAAACTTATTTTGGGCCCAAACCAATTTGGTCTCGTTGCTACCTAGACAGGCATGGAGCCGCGGGGTTAATTTCTATCAAAACCCTCGAACTTTTCGTTCCTGAACTTTGAGTTTTCATTGGAGAGCAATACGTTTATCACAGATGGAAAATTCCTTTACCTCTTTGGTCCTCATCGGCGGTTTTGTCTTCAAACATCTTGCCCATCCCGTCAGGTGAGGTTGATATCCCTACCCAAAATAGGCAAGTTCACCGCGCACCCAAGAACGGACTCCGCCGCCAAGATTGGGACTGGACAGGTCTTGCTGACATCGATGGGCGAAAACCTGAGCGTTTTAAGCGAAATATCAAGTCCATATATCTCATCCGCGGTCCTCCATCTCTCTTTCTCAAACTTTCTTGCTTTCTGGCCTTCTCGCGCAAGATGCCTCTCCACTTGAAACAGCGTCTTCAAAGTTATATCGGCCCATACCAGTTCATTGCTTCGGCAGCACCATGTTCGCTCCCCTTCCCATATCTCGGTTTGCATAATTAACACTTCTAGGGTTCGTCCAGGTTTTCCGACAAGGTGTTCCGCCCCAAATATCTCGTCAAGACCAAGCTTTCGCGAAATGGTTCCAGGCATCAGATAGCCCGCCTCCAACCTCCCTCGTATCGCACAACTCTCTAATGATTCTCTAGCCCACTTCATGACAGCCTACGAAGCCACGACCAGCGTGCCGTCTCTCGTCGCCGCCTGCCATGGCAAAGTGCTTGAACTCGGCCCTGCGGTCGGGAACCAGCTCGGGTATTTCACGGTTCCCAAAATCAAGCACATCTATGGCATCGAACCCAACGGCCTTTTCATGGATGACTTGCGTGCTCGCATAGTCACTGAAGGCCTCGAGGGTCGATACACCCCTATTGTTGGCGGCGTCGAGGACGTCGATATCCTCGCCGCTCATGGCGTCACGGAAGGTAGTTTGGATACTGTGCTGAGCATCCAAGTCCTCTGCTCGGTCAAAGATCCAAAGGAAGCGGCGCGAGTCATCTACGCATTGCTGAAAGACGGAGGTGAGTTGATATTTTGGGAACACCATTCGAGCGATGATTGGGTGACATGGGCTGTGCAAAGTAAGTCCTCCTGCCACCAACGAGAAGCAAACCTTAATTATGTGCAGAACTTTGGAATACAATATGGCCGATTGCAGTGGGGGGATGTCAGCTGGATCGCCCGATTTTAGATATTCTCATGAAGTCTGGAAAATGGGAAGTCGTTGAAATGGAGGGTGATGGTGAGTCTTGGACTATGCGCCCGCGAACTTGGGGGAGGTTGAAGAAGGTTGCGAGGCCGTTGCAGTGATTTATGGGTAACCTACCCATCCATCAAGGATACAACTCTGGTAGCGACCACGTAGACTAAAGAGTTGTGTTATCATAATCCCATACTCAGTCCCGCTCTATTGTATCTTCCTAATCTTATTCACATCAACAAAGAACCCATGCTTAATTCTAAAAGGCAGTCCAAACAACGCAGCCCGATAATTCCACCACAAAACCGACCGCCAAGCCCTCCAACCATGGGATATCTTTTCCCCCTCATCATAACTCTCGCAAACCTCAAGATATTTCTTCGGGTCATCAGTTATAACCCCATCAACTCCCTTCCTGATACTCCACCTCATCCAAGACTCCGAGTTCACAGTCCATAGAAACGTTGAGCGGTTGGCGGTTTTCAGGTCCCCAATCAAGGCATTTCCACGTGGTCCTACTACGAGTTGCTGGAACATGTTGAAACCTACGTTTGGGGCTTTAAGAAATTGCCGCGCATAGGCTATGCTAAATCCGATATGAGTTACTGAATACCCGGGTAGGTATTTTGTGCAGAGGGGAAGGTATTTTGCCTATGATTGTCAATAACATTAGACTTTGAAAACATAGAGAGGGGCAGAGGAAACTTACAGCCCAGCATCCAATCAACACCCGTTGATTCCAAGGACGCGATGTCTTTACATCTGCCAACGTAGCAGCAATCACCCTAAAAAGATCATCCGTATACTCATCCCGCTTCACCTGCTCCTCCCTATTTCCCCACAACGCTTCCATGAAAGTCGGCAAAGGCAGTTTGATATCAAACAACACCCAAATATCTTCCAACCCCGGCGTAGCTAAATATTCCAAAAGATCTTTCAACCTAGGCATTGGCTGGTGCGGTGTCCTCAACGTCTGTAACGTGGAGAGATATTCCCAATCGCAATCCGCGATCTTTTCATCTTTTCCGAAGCAGCGTTTCAACGTTGCGTCCTATACTCAGTTAAATATTATGATTGGTTTAACTGGGAGGTACTGTACTCACGTGAGAACAAACTACCACACCGTCTTTAGATAGATGGAGGTCGATTTCGATGGCGTGTGCGCCGACTTCTATGGCTCCTTTGTAGGCGCCCATGGTGTTTTCGGGGAATGCGGCTTTGTATCCTCGGTGGGCGATGGCTTGTGGGCGTTTTCCGTGGGGGGTGTTTTTGATGGATGCAAAGGTAGCTTTGGAATTTGTTAGTTGGACGCCTGGATGAGACATCATGCGCTGGATCTCCTGGCGGACAGAGAGGGCGGCACTAATTCTGAATGTGTCACGCTGGGTGGAACATTCAAAATGCGTAGTCCCTAAATAGTGCTTGCTTTTCTGGTCTACCGCGACAGAACGTACCTGGTGGAATATCCATCTCGTTTTCTAGCAATGGCTCAGATTCGGAAATTTTAGAACACTATATCTGAATCTCGGGACTCTTAATTCTCGACCTTGGTTTTGAAATGGCAGCTTAGAAAGTTCTGTTTCAAGTACAGATGCAGAGATGCAGGGCTGAAGAACGAAATAGGGGGAGATAACGGGGTAATTATGCCCAGTCGGGTAAACCCGCTATGTCCGGGGTGCGCAAATCAAGCTTCCGCCACTGTAGATCTCCTGCATCTCGCTTATCACTCCTGATTCCAACTGTATCTCGTGCTCCGGCAGTACAATGCCAACATCACATGGGGACCATCCTTCTAAGAATTCTTTCACGCCATCGCCCGCGACTATATCCCCGATTCTTTACTCAGTCCCGTATATCGAAACGGTCAATTATGACTTCTGGGAGCGGAGACAACCGGGCCGTCCCGTATTCCGTGACGGTGACTGCGCCAGCTGCGTTAGGGGCCGTGCCGGATGGAGCGAGTGAGAGGAGTCATTGGGTGAGGGATGAGAGTGGAAAGGGGGATGCTAAGGGATTCAGGAATCCGTGGGAGAGTTCTCATGATTTTTCTTTTCCTGAAATATTTAAGGCGATGGTCCAGTGAGTACTTTCCCTACACTGTTTCCACGAGCTGCAGGGAATCTCTTGCTTTCGAAGAAGTGCCAAGTAGATGCACGCGAAGCAAAGAACCAAGGAAATGACATACTGAGACGGAAATTACAGCCACAAACTCTTTTCTGGCAACAGTACGAAACCTGATACCACGTCAGCAACCGTCTCGGTAGTGAAGCCGAATTTCTCCACATCCAGAGCTGGCCCACAAGCTCTACGGGCAATATGGTTGGGGCACGCGTGCTACTATATTGAGTTCCCTACTGGGCTACGAGCTATCTTTGACCCCGTCTTCGAAGACCGCTGCTCTCCGATTTCCTCGGTGGGGCACAAAAGATTTACCCCCAGACCTTGCGACATCTCTGATATTCCAATCATCGATTGTGTAAGTTATCATGATTGTAACTTCATATTTTCACTCATGATAGCTGATTGGTTATTTTATGAGCAGGTAGTTATAAGTCACTCCCATTACGATCACTTATCTCACCCCAGCATCTTGGAAATCCAGAAGCATCACCCCAAAGTGCAATTCTTTGTCCCTAAGGGTCTCAGAAAATGGTTTATGGACAGCGGCATCAAAACAGCTGTCGAGCTCGACTGGTGGGAAGACGTTGACCTCACTTTATCTCCGAGCGTAAAGCCTTCGTTAAGTTCTTCAACTTCCGAGCCCTTAAATGGTGATGACGTTGCAGCTAGAATTTCTTGTCTGCCTTGTCAACATACATCGGCTCGCACCCCATTCGATAAAGCAACCACCCTTTGGGCCTCCTGGTCAGTCTCTTCAGGAGGCAAATCCGTCTGGTTCGGTGGTGACACCGGCTACCGCTCCGTCCCACGCGTACCCAAAGATATGGACGACTGGGGCCCAGAATATGCTCACCTCCCTGTCTGCCCTGCGTTCAAGGAAATTGGCAAATTCCGTGGGCCGTTTGACCTAGGTCTGATTCCCATCGGAGCATATAAGCCACGACACGTCTTGAGCCCCGTGCATTCGAATCCGTTTGATTCGGTCGAGATATTCAAGGATATTAAATGTAAAATGGCGATGGCGATGCATTGGGGCACGTGGGCAGTGGCTGAAGAGGATGTGATGGAGCCGCCGCAACTGCTGAAGAAAGCGTTGGTGAGGAGTGGACTTGATGAGACCGGCGTTTTTGATATCTGTGATATTGGCGAGTGCAGGGAGTTTTGAGTGTTTGGATAGAGCGGGTCTTGGGTTTTAAAAGATGCCGCGATGAAGTGTCATCTTGCTTAAGAAGGGAAGTTGGGATGCTGGGTTTGGAAGACACCAAGGAAACGAGGCATAAGATATTGGTGTTGCGGGTTTGCGGCGGGGAGCCTTTTCATCCCCATATCCGTTGCTAAGAAGCAACATAAGAGGGTCTACTAATACAGTGATATTGCTTATCACAGGCCTTCTACTTGCCTTCGGACTTCTAGCTGCTGCTAAATTTATACATAGATGCACAATCAAACTTGCAAATCCCAGCGTTCTCCTGACATATCCTTGGCATTCTCAGGTACTCGGCAACAGATTCTCCTCGCAAAGTTCAAGCCCTGCATACAGCGGATGTTATGGTCAACCCTGAGGGCAATTATCTCCCATATATCCTTGTCCCTAGCACGGTACCAAAAAGGCCAGCCAAAAAACTCATGGCTTCGATTGAGGGGGGTGTTGGCTAAACTTGGTGATCTCCATTCGACGATTTCGGATGGTGCGAACTGACCTCATCCAGCTGCACCCAATCACTCGTACCCTTCCAGCTCTTCCGACCAGCTGTCTTCTCCTTCGTACCGATGTTTCCGCCTTCAATCGACACCGGCAGCGTTCCAGATTTCGAGCTCCGAGTGAAAATCATTGTGCTGAGCGATTGCAGCTTCTCGAAAACCCCGAGATTGGGGATAATTGGTTTGTACACGGGCGCACAGCAGCATATTATGCTGCAGGTCTGTTGTACGACAGCCCAGATGGGGTCCAAGAGTTCGACTTTTGATTTCTTCGATGCTCCGAAGCCTTCGCTGATTTTGACGAACCCGAGGATACCGGCTCTGGAAGAAGTAGTCAGCATTGAGCAATGAACGAGGGGAATGAGTAAACCACTTACAACCCCCCAATAACAAAAATACTAGCCAGCTTTACCTTCAACGCCGTATCGATCTTCAGTTTCTGCACCATCCAGATCGCCAACCCTATCAGCGCAAAATCAATCAGAGAGTTTGGCGTCTCGCCGGCTGCAAGAAAGATAGGACTGTTTATGCAATGCCCCTTGAGTGTGGGCTCCCAGAGTTTCTTGACGGGCGTGCATTCGAAAAAGTGCGCGAAGTAGGTTGCGATGGACCAGGCGGTTTGTATGGCGCCGAGGGCGTAGATACAGAATACAAAGGAGCGATTTACGTTGAAGATTCGGTAGTAGAGGAATAGGAGACTGAGTTTTGCGAAGAGTTGTTGCATGCAAAATTGCGGGCCCATTGAGTACCCAGCCTATTATTTTCGTGTGAGAAGAGAGAAGCCTTGGGGTATCACTCGGTGTTGGATTATATCCACATACCTTTTTTATGTGTACAATTTGTTGCTTTGATAGTTTTGCGACTTCTGTGCCGTTCATTTGTCTCAACACTAAGCGCATAGCAAGTCAGTATCTAGGACGAGCACCGAGACGTTGCATAGCAGGAACTTACGATACAATAGTGGAATCACATATAAGATAAAGAAAACTGTTGCCAGGACACTGCACCAGTCTTCCCAGCTGGGCTTCCGCCTAGCCTTGTGAATAGCTATAAACCGAAGCACGGTGGCTGCAATAGCCAATGTAACTCCTACAACGGCGATGATAAAACATGTCTCTTCCAACCCGTTCTTCGCGATGTCGAAGCCCATATTTCATTGCAGTGCGTAGTTGTGCGCGCAATGTCGAGTGCTGGGGTTCCGGGAACAGAATATGGTCCTCTTAGGTGACTTTCATAGAAAATTATAAACGCAATTGAAGTTGCAATCGCTGAGCCTCGTTCAAATTTAGAACCGGCAATGTAGAGTCGGCATTGTAGAGTGAGTGCGCACTATGTGTCATGGAAGTTCCATGGAACGTCGAGGTTGGCAAATCTCGCGATGCGACGAGTTAAATGATTCAGCCCCCCACCACCATGGGACTGGTAATCCTTGACATATATGGTGAAGATCTCTCACCTCAGCTTTTCAGTGAGACGTTTCCAGCCCCCTTAATCAGGCACTTGTATGTGGCATAGCTCTCGCTAGGATGTCTGATCGTTTCCTCTTTAGAACGACTGTGTGATTGCTTAGTGCGGGAAACCCCGGAAAACGGCCCTTCCCCCAGCGGAAACTAATAATTCCATGCAGCATCAAACCTTAGGGCGCAAGATCGCGCGTCACCACCTACTGTTTAGGGTTTGGGAGGCGCAATGCTGTGCCGCAAAATCACAATCGTGAAAGAGGAGTCGTGAACGTGGGGTCGATAAGATCGTCGTACTGGACGAAGGCCTCCTTTTGGGAACAGCTGCTTGACCCGATGCGTGCATCCTACGGTTGAACCACAATAGAGGAAATGGATCAGCCAAGTGATGGAAATGCGGCGTGGTCGTTGGGCTAAGCTTTCCTGCCAAGTGTACGAGCGCCACATTCAGATCAAGCTTCTTCGAGGCAGGGATCTTGAGCGAGGTTTCGAATGGTGGGGTCGTACAGTACTGCCCAATTTGTCTCAACCATGCGGTAAAAAGGGAGGTCTTATCCGGGTAAAAACAAAGAAAATAATGAAGTCTTAGGCATACCGAGAAGAAGCATTATTATGCTTCAATGTTCCTCTTGGCCCACGCTCTCGGCCCGCTCATCATCGGCCCAGGGATTGTACGATCATACAAACTTGAAAAAGGTATAGGCGTTCAAAGATAATACCATTATCAACGAACTGGCTGTATGACCACGAAAAGCTTTGCTTTTGATTAAGATTAAATGGGTATATAAACAATACGCCAGATTCCTGCATCCACCTCACACCTTGACGAAATTTGCACAGTTGAGCTGTTACAACATGCGGACCGTCGACTGTGAAGACAGCTTTACCCGCTCGTAAAGTAATTAGCAGCAAGGGGCTCGCCAAGCTGAGCTTCTTTCTGGAAACCGTCCAGATCGTAACGCATTCGCTTCCAGTTCGGGAGAGTTTTACCGCCTGCCGGAGCATACTTCTTACCGTCGAAGCTCTCGGGCTGCTCGAATAAAAAGAAGGCGTAGCGATGGGGAGCACTCCCAGGCACCTTTCCTGTGCAATAAATCAGTATTTGAAATGTGGACTGTCCTGAACAGACGTACCAGGGGGAATGTAATTAGCAACAAAGGGCTCGTTCGAGGTCAATAAGTTATCGGCACCTGCTTTGAAGCCCGGTTGGATCCAGTGAATGATCGGACCAAGAGGGCCGAAAGAAGGAAAGGGAGCATCGAGATCAAGCGCCACGACGATGTAAGTCGCGGAAGGGTTTGGAACTGCAAAGGATATCTCAGGGGCAGAACTAGCGTCTGTGAATATGATCAGCGAGGAAAATTTTCATGGCGGTAGCTGTAAAACCTACCAGCATTTGTAATGTATTCTTTTGTTGTGATCGCTTTGCCGTTGTAAGAGACGCCCAGCACCTTGGAGGTGTCCGTTTCGATGGCGCTCAAGGCACGCTTCACGACTGCGTTCGTGGGCATAGTGTAGAGCTCGACGCCAAAAAACGGTATGAATGGGAATTGGTGCTAACACAGATTGAAGCCGAAGAGTTTCAGGACAGAATGAAACAGGTGGCTGTTGGGAGACATTTGAGAAGAAGAGGTTCATTTATTAACTCCGCTATGTCCGGCGTGTGAAACCCATCACTTTATAATAAGTACGCTAGGCAAGACTTATACCAAATAGAGTTAAAGGGTAGTAAATGAGAAATTGGCAGGGCAGATACCGGAGAAAGATATAAATATCTATACATGTTCGCGCTATACTGGGCAGCTCAAAGACAAACTTTCGAAGTACCTAGGTACCGATAACGACTTCGCTATCATCATGTCCATTTCATCCCCCCCAACAGTCAACCTCGGAGACCTTCATCTGCCGCGGATCCTCTGTCTGCATGGTGGAGGCGTGAACGCCGAAACTTTCCGCCTGCAATGTCGAGGCTTGTTTCGTGCTCTGAATGGCACCTTCAGATTCGTTTTCCCGAATGCGCCGTATCTGTCACCCGCAGATCCCACTGTGATGGCAACCTACGCTCACCTTCAGCCGTTTAGGCGCTGGCTGCGATGGGAAATAGAGCAACCTAACCCTGGGCCTGATGCTATCTGCCGTGATATCGATACCGTCCTGCGTGAAGCAAAGATCAGCGATGACGCCGGGGGCGCAACGGGCGACTGGGTTGCAATTATAGGGTTCAGTCAGGGCGCCAAATTGGCCGCTAGCTTGCTGCTCCGTCAGCAGCTTCGAGCTGAAAAACTTGGGCAAGATCAAGCTGGCTCCGACTTCAAGTTCGCCGTGCTTCTGGCAGGTCGCGCTCCTTTAGTCGCTCTGGACCCAGACGTGACAGATTCGCTAGCGCTTGCTGATGCCGATGAGCTCACTACCGGTGCATTTGCCCAAGTTACTGGCTCTTTCTTACAGGGATCTGGCCACGTTCTTCGTCTACCTACTTTACACGTCCATGGATTGAATGATCCGGGCATTTCGAACCACCGACGGCTTCTGATGGACTTCTGTAAGGCTGGCACCACTCGCCTTGTCGAATGGGATGGGGATCATCGTGTAGTCATCCGAACAGCAGATGTCGCCGCTGTTGCGAGTGAGATGCTGGCGTTGAGCAAGGAAACTGGCGTGATATCTTGAATGCTGGTATTTCGTTTCACTGACTCTTGATATAATTACTAGTAACACATCTTTCAAATTGGTTCATCCATACTTCTCCGATCTTTGTCGAGCTCTGGTTTGTTGCCTGCACTTGATAAATTTAAAAGAATTGGCAAGTTCTCATTCGCCAAGGAGGTACTGCATCTAGACCAGCTAGAACCACCCTCGTCCTGTAAACGGTGATCGATGCAAGCCACGAGATAGTAGTCACATCCCAGGGGCTCACCCTGATAAGTGTATTTTCTCTTGCCTCTGAGGCTCTGATACACTGTCTTGGAAAGTGGGGTTTTGTCGGTCCGCATCTCCCCCCCAAAACCCTGGGTGACAACTAGTTGTTCTTTTTAAAAGCTTCAACGACCTAGTTGTACGTACAAGTTGTATGCAAACACAGTTGATTTACGAAGTATGAACTAGATCGTACATGATGACGATCGCAACAGCAGAATTATTATTATGTGGCCCTCAAGTCCGGTTTCCTTCTCGCAAAATCCTAGATGAGCTTCGCCAAACTTTGCTAGATCACAAGAAATTCTGTGAATATCTAATCGCTACTTTGAAAGGTCTACCTTACATTCTTCAAGAGCTGACGGCTTTTGACAACACTTTGAAACGAGTTCCCTCACTCGCATCAAACGACTTTCTATTGCAATGGCTAGAATGCGGGAATTTATCTCAACCTGTCGACACACTTCCTAACATCTCTTCTTCTCCCTTCACAATTATATTGCAAATCGCCCTCTTCCTTCAGCACTTGGATAAAAGCGATGCTGGACCAGATTACAGTCTAGCAATCCAGTCACTACAACAGTACGGCGTTCAGGGCTTCTGCACAGGCTTTCTTACAGCGGCCGCTATTGGCTTTTCGGGAAATGAGGAACGGCTGGCTGAGTTTGTTGCTACTAGCTTACGTCTAGCGACGTGCATTGGTGCATATGTTGACCACAATGCCTCTTCGAGCCGAGTTGGTGCTCTGTCTGTTCGATGGAGGCAAGGGCAGTTTTCAAGATCTCAGGTTGAGAATATTTTAACAGGTTTTACGCATGTCAGGATCCTTTGGCTTCATGTTTAATTGAGTTAAATTGCTTACTTTTGTGTAGGCTTACATCTCATGTATCACCGACATCACCTGCGTTACTGTCACAGCCCAGGCGGTTGACGAGAAACAGTTGACTGAGACATTCAGAGAAGCTGGACTTCGTGTAAAACTCGTCGGTATCAATGGCCGATTTCATTCCGCAGAAGATTACAGTACTGTGGCTCAAAAGCTGAAGGAGTTTGCAAAGTCTACGGCGGGTCTTGAATATCCCAAAGCATCACAGTTTCTCGTCCCACTTCGCAGAAATGACACCGGGGAACTCATTACCGGAGACGACTCCATCACTGATATTTCAATTGAGAGCATCATGCTCCATACGGCGGATTGGCACATTACTGTGAAGAAGACTTTCGATACTTTCCCCGCACATCACCCAAGAGTGACTGCATTCACGTTCGAAGATGGTGTCTTACCTCTAGGCTTCTCGCAAACCAACAGCACTACTGACAGGGTCAGTGATGTCCATGGCATCAGCGGTCTGAATTCGGTCAATGGTGTCAATGGTATCAATGGTGCGGATAGCAATAAAGAAAACCTACAGGACAAATACCCCCCACATTCCGTTGCAATCGTCGGCATGGCATGTCGATTCCCCGGTGCAGCCGACATCAACGCATTCTGGGATCTCCTAGAATCTGGCGTATCCATGGTTCGAGAAGTACCCTCTGATCGATTCAACGTTAACAATCACCGTTTGGCGGGATACGGAGAAACCAAGTTCTATGGCAATTTCATCGATGATCCCGATAGCTTCGATCACCGATTCTTCAAAAAATCTGGCCGCGAAGCAGTCTCGTGGGATCCAGAGAAACGAATTCTACTGGAAGTTGTGTATGAAGCCTTAGAATCAGCTGGGCATTTTGGACCAGCTGGTGCAGGTCAGCCCAATGATTATGGTTGTTATATCGGTGCTGTTTCCAACAACTACTATGACAATGTGGCGTGCCATCCACCGAATGCATACTCGATGTTGGGAACATCACGAGCATTTTTCAGTGGCCGTATATCCCACCAATTTGGGTTCACCGGCCCCGCGATGACTATTGACACGGCATGTTCTTCTTCTCTAGTCGCAATCAACGCTGCGTGTCGCGCGATTCAGTCCGGAGAATGTTCGCGTGCAATTGCAGGCGGAACTAACATCATAACCAGTCCGTATGACTACCAAAATCTTGCCGCAGCAGGGTTCTTGAGCTCAACAGGCGGCTGTAAGCCATTCGATGCCTCCGCTGACGGCTACTGTCGCGGAGAAGGCGTTGCGGCTGTCGTGCTTAAACCTTTATCCACCGCTATTAAGGAGGGCGATCATATTTTGGGTGTGATTGTTGGATCGGCTGTTAACCAGAACTACAATGATGCCCATATCACTGTTCCCTGCTCTTCATCGCAGACAACGGTTTACAAAAAGGTGCTTAGCATGGCCAATGCTCCTTCTTCTAGCGTGAGCTATGTTGAAGCTCATGGAACTGGTGAGGGTTTTGATCTGCAATGAGTGTCTGAAAAGGTAGCTGACAAGGTGCCCAGGAACACAAGTAGGCGACCCAATCGAGTGCCAAAGCATCCGCGACGCCTTCGGAGGTTCACACCGCGAAGACACGCTCTACTTTGGATCTATAAAAGGCCACATTGGCCATACAGAAGCTTCGGCCGGTATAGCAAGCCTTGTGAAAGTTCTTCTTATGATGCAGCATGACACAATACTCGGACAGGCAGGCCACAGCACTCTCAATCCCAAAATTCCCGCCCTTGAGCCCTCTATGATGGCGATCCCAAAAGTTTCCATCCCTTGGAACGCATCTTCAAAGCTTTCTTGCATCAACAGCTATGGTGCAGCTGGAAGTAACGCTGTACTGGCTGTCCGTGAAGCCACGCCGAAGTCAACCGAGATGCGGAAAAAGCGGGTAGCCATTGCAGCTAAGCAGCCATTCTTCGTATCAGCTTCATCAGAATCCAGTCTGAAGTCGTATGCTGTGAAGCTTATGGCGTATTTGGAAGACCAGCGATCATCTGCTTCAAATAAAGATCACCTGCTTTCCGACATTCTCTTCAACTTATCAGACCGAAGCAACCATAGCTTAACCTATTCAGTTGCCAAAACCGTGGCCGATTTGACGGACTTTGAGAACCTACTCAAGAATATTATCGAAGGTTCTGAAGTCCCAACGAAAAACGTCAGCGCCAGCCCACGCCCGGTAGTCATGGTCTTCGGCGGCCAGGAGAACGACTTCATTGGTCTGTCCGAGGAGGCAGTGGAAAATTCAGCACTATTACAATCCTACTTGAATGCATGCGACACCCAATTACGATTACTTGGCCACGGAAGCTTGTACCCAGCCATCTACCAAACTTCTAGTATTCAGCACCTGCCAACTCTCCATGCAAGCCTCTTCGCAGTCCAGTATGCATCCGCCATGGCTTGGATTGACAGTGGAATGCGTATTAGCTCTATCATAGGACATAGCTTTGGTCAATTAACGGCATTGTGTGTCTCCGGAAGCTTGGCCCTTGAGGTTGCGATGAGACTCATAGTTGGACGAGCGGAGTTGATTGAGAGTTCATGGGGAAATGAGCGGGGAGCTATGATCTCCGTTCAAGCTGACGGTGCGGCTGTCAAGAGAATGCTTGAGATCGTCAACGCTGAATTGCCCAACGATAAGCTGGAAATTGCCTGCTATAACCACCCAACAAACCACGTGGTTGTAGGTACGACCAAAGCTGTTGACGCCCTTGAAAGCCACGCGAGTAACAATAGCAGTCTTCGCGTCAAGCGGCTAAAAGTCACCCATGGCTTTCATTCTTCCTTGACTGATGACCTTTTGCCGGAATTCGAGAGACTTGCGAATAGCTTGGAATGGCACAAGCCAAAAATTCCCATCCAGCTGGCAACGGAAAAGAACATCGATCAGGAACCGAGCGCTTGGCTGATTCCTCACCACATGCGAAACCCCGTCTTCTTCTCTTCCGCTGTTGAAAGAGTTGCTCATGAGTTCCAGTCATGCATCTGGGTGGAAGCAGGCCAAGGATCTGCAGTAATGTCGCTGGTCAAGAATTGCCCCAAGGGAGAGGGGAAACAGCTTTATTGTCCGTCTTTCTTGAACCAACCCAGCGCAATTACATCTGTGGCGGAGACAGTTGTTGAACTATGGAAGGCCGGCGTCAACGCTCAGTTCTGGCCATTTCATCGAAGTGAACGTGGCAATTTCGAGTATAAGAGCCTCCCTCCATACCAATTCGAGAAGACCAAACACTGGCTCCCATTCATCGACCAAATTGCCACCACGCCCTCTACAGATACCACAAGTTCGCCAAAAGTCACCCACGAGTTTATCTCATTCTTGGAATTTTCCGATCCAAGCAAGAAGGAAGCTGTCTATCTCATTGACCCTGAAAGTGAGCGGTACATGTATCTGTTGAACGGACACATTGCATCAAACCAAGCCCTTGCCCCGGCATCGCTCTACGTTGAGCTTCTTTCTCGCGCCGCGATACTCTTGACAAAAGATGCGACTTTCGATACGCATGTCATCAACATGGACTCCATGAAAATGATGGGGGCACCCATCGGTCTCGACTCAAAGAAAAACATCTACTTGAAGCTGACACGGGTGCGGCCGGATGTCGACCACTGGGACTTCGAATTCTCCAGCAAGTTAAAGCAAGGCGGGGGCGACGCTCAAGTCCATGTCATCGGCAAAGTCGGACTCGGAATGCGCGACGATCCAGCGTTGGCTGATACGATCATGCAATGGAGTGCATTGATAGGGTATAAAAGATGTCTATCCATCATGAACTGCGAGGATGGAGAGAAGATGCAAGGGAAGCATATCTACCAGGCGCTCCAGAAACTCATTTTCTTCGATGAGATGTACCATGGCATCAAGAGCATATCATACCAAGGTCATGAAGCTGCAGGAAAGGTCGCGGCAGAATTAGATCCGAAGCTTGCTCCCGGCGAAGCCCTGTACGATACTCCGACCATTGACGGAATGATGCAATTCGCCGGGGTCCTCGTCAATTATTTCGCCCATCCTAGTGGTAAAGACGTTTTGCTGTGCCAGGGTATCAATCGCATCGTTACCAGTGGCGGCTTTGATATCACTGCCAAAGAATGGATTGCATACTCGCTTTTGACCGAAGACACCAAGGAGCGGACAGTCAGCGACGTATACATCTTTGATAAAAAGTCGCAGAAAGTTGTGATCGCATTTATCGGATTCGTATTTACACGGACGTCTGTATCGGTACTTCAGCGATCGCTCCGGAGTGTTAACTCTGGGGGATCTGGCGCCAACCCTACAGCAAAACCGATACCAGCACCTGCACCTAAACCAACCCCCGCAGAAGTCGCTTTAGCGTCGGTACCAGCTCGAGAAGTTTCCGCAAAAGCTAGCAAAGCATTGGAGATGAAAGAGGTCCTACATAGGGTCACAGATATTCCATTGGAGGAAATCACGCCCGAATCAACACTTGAGGAACTTGGCATCGACTCCCTCCTGGTGACAGAGGTCTTGAATGAGGTGCAGACCACATTCGGGATCGACATTGACCTCAACACATTTCTCTTCTTCCCTAATGTCAAGGCCGTCTGCGATTATGTTGACACGGCTCTGGGAGTTGATGCTGGTATGCATATCGATGCCCCTGCATTGGCCAAAACAAGTGGCAATAGTGCTGCCATACTAGGTGCAGCATCTCCTGCTCCTGAGGTACAGCCTAGGCCTTCTTTACAGGGGGCACAAAAAGTCTTTGCAGACTGCAAAGATGCCTATGGTAGGGCCGCCGTCCAGACCGAAGCTATCGGATTTTGGGAAAACTGCTACCCTCGTCAAGCCGCACTAGTTCTCGCTTATGTCGTCGAGGCCTTTGCTAAGCTGGGCTGCGATATGGCTATCCTCAAAGCTGGAGACACCGCTCCCATGATCCCTCACTTGCACAAGCACAGACAACTTGTTCGCCAACTTTACAGTGTGCTCGAAGATGCGGGACTCGTGAATGCCAACGATCAAGGACAATTCGTTCGCACAGCAAAGCCTGTCAGCAGTACGCCCGCCTCAACTATTTTCAAGGAGATCATTCCCGAGTTCCCACTCCACACAAGCGTGCATAAAATCGTCCAGGCCGTTGGCTCGCAACTCGCCGAATGCTTGACTGGCGAGAGGGACGGTCTTCAGCTTGTCTTTGGTAACAAAGAGAACAAGAAGACGCTCGAAGACCTGTACGAAAACTGGCCGCTGGTACGCTCCGGTACTATCGCGCTCGGCGAGTTCCTGGAGAGGGCTATGGCAAATCCAAACAAACGCGGCGCCTTTCGCATTCTTGAAGCTGGTGCGGGAACCGGTGGTACGACCAAGTACATTGTGCGTCACTTGCAAAAGCTAGGTATCCCGTTCGAGTACGTCTTTACGGATCTATCTCCATCGCTAGTTGCAGCCGCCAAGCGGACATTCGCAGACTGTCCCGAGATGGAATTCTCGACGTTGGATATCGAAAAAGAGCCGCCAGCATCTTGGATTAAGTCTTTCCACGTTGTCATCTCCACTAACTGCGTACACGCTACGAGAAACTTGACTACCTCGCTGACGTCACTTCGGAAGCTTCTCCGAAATGATGGTGTTCTGGCTTTGGTCGAGATTACGCAGAATATGTTCTGGCTAGATATTGCCGTTGGACTTTTTGAGGGATGGTGGCTGTTTGAGGATGGGCGTGAGCATGCTGTGACGCCTGAGTGGCTTTGGAAAGAACATATGCTGAGAGCTGGGTTTGAGGCTGTGGATTGGACGGATGGCGAAGAGCCTGAGGCCCGAACCATTCGGGTTATTGCTGGCTTTCCCACAAGTGATAGTTCTTGATCCCTATAAGAGACATCAAGGGGGGAGCTAAGACGAGAAAACATATGTCATGGCTATGAAGAGGACGCCATGGAAAGTCTTGCTCGTACAGCTCGTACAGAAACGAGCAACTGGCGGGATTATTAACGCGATAGTAGACACTTAAGTAGATTAGATCAACATCTTGTGCGTCGTTAGATGTAGATAATAGAAAGTCTTGGCTCGATGACCTTTTGATCGGTTGTTAGCGGGCGGATATACGTGGGGAAGCTTCACAGTGGCACTCACGTTGACGCAAAGTTTGTGTGCTGACGGCATGACGGGCCGCGATTGCGCAGAAGGCTATATTTCTAATTTCTGTATCTATGCTTTGAGTTGACGAAATGAGAAAGATCTGGGAAGGCGATGTTTAGACGATAGGATGAGGTTGCAGTCGCTTTAGATGTTGTGGCGCATTTCTTGGGCACGTGACCAACCCCTGAAAACATTGGGTCATTTTCAGTAAAGGCTCTGCTGGATCTATTCACCAATATGTCTCTTCACTGATCAAGAGCTAGTCCTACAAACTCTACACTGAAGAGCCACTCCCTTCTATCAAACACTCTAAAACAACCAATAGAACACCCTCTTCCACATGGGAAAGGCAGCCACCTTCGCCTTGTAAGCATTGATCGCTTCCCAATTGGGCTCTCTTCGTCCAGTATCAATATCGATCTGACTAACTTTCAACCAGCCCGTTCTCTTCCAGCAGTATCCACAGAACCAAAAGAAAATGACAACAGGCATGGCGAGATAACTCTTGAAGAATGACTCCGCGGTCCCAATCTTGCCATCGTTGCCGATGGGGAAGAGTGCCGTGTAGAACTATTTGACTGTTAGAATTCGTGGCTATTTGAGACGAGCAAAGAGCTTACCTGAGCGATGAGAACAAGGGCGATAATAATAAGAGAACACCAAGAACCGTACACGCCAAATACAGCCTTGAATGGGATTTCATCCAGTGTACGCCCCTGATACTTCCACGCAGCTCTGAACCGAATATGTGCAAGACAGATGCTACCCCACGTGAACAGGGCAGCAAGTCCAGACAACGCCTGCAGCCAATCAAAGACTACGGTTCCCGATGAGCTGAGCGTGACATATCCCAAGCAGCCAAATACCAGAACCAAAACAGTCGCCCAAAGAGGACGACCAGATTTATCGATATATGAGAAGCATTTGGGAGCATACCCTTGCTCAGAAAGCGCACATAGCGTTCTTGAGCCAGCATAAACGCCCGAATTACCAATACTCATGACCGAGACCAAGATGATGAAGTTCATGAAAGAATCATAACCTTTTAACCCTGCATCCTTCGCCGCAATCACGAAAGGACTGGCAGCAACATCAATGAATGGGTTGGCTCCAAGAAGTCTATCGTCGACACTGCTGACCAAGAGTCCGACGAAAAGTAGACCGACGATGTAGAAGAGAGTGATTCGCCAGAATACTTGCTTAATCGCGCCGGGGAGAGCTTTCGCTGGGTTCTCGGACTCGGCGGCGGCAAGACCGACGACTTCAGTGCCGGAGAAGGAGAAGGCGGCTGTTACGAAGACAGAGCAGACACCTTTGAAGCCGTTTTTGAAGGCGCCGGGGTCGTACCAGAGGCGGGCTCCCCAGTATTCAGAGTAGAGGCCGTTGCTTGGGCCACCACCGCACACTAATTTGCGTATCAGCGCTTTTCTTGCTTCATTGTTTCCTGAATTGATTTGACCTGGTTTGGGGAAGAAAGGCGAGACTGACCTAGAACAAGACCAACGACCATGAAAATGCAGACGGCAGCCAGCTTCAAACAACTAGCCCAGAACTCCGATTCCGCGAAACCGATAGCACCGAAGATGTTGATAAACACGATAACGGCCAAGAAGAGACTAATCCAGACAGCGACATTGATGTCAGGGTTCCACCAGCCCACGGTTAAGCCTGCAACGACGAGCTCGAGGGGAAGGACAACGAGCCATTGGAAGACGTAATCTATTTGCGCTTAGCGAGAATTGGAAAGGAAGGAACGGGTAGTGACGTACTCCAGCCCATTGCGAAACCCCAGGATGGATCAATGAAACGGGTTGAGAGAGTGTAGAAACCTCCGGATATGGGATACAGAACTGCCATTTCACCAAGTGCGTAGACTGAGAGATACGGTTAGTACACTTTAAAGAAGAGGGCTGGAGGCTGCACATACCGACGTTGAAGATCATTACACCCATGATCATGAAATCGATGAGTAGAGTGCCGGGACCCTTTGTAACATTAGCAAGTCATCAATTTTAAAGTTTACAGAGAGCTGGGGGCAAGAGTTGGCGCAACATACACCACGGTTAAGCGCACTACCAGATCCAACGAAGAAACCAGCACCAATGGATCCACCGATCGCGATCATCTGAAGATGGCGAGCTTTCATGGTGTGGACAAGTAAGTCATCGCCATCGCCATTTCCAGATTTGCGCTGGAATGACTCTGCGCTCAGACCGTAACGAGTCCAAGCACTCAATTTCTGGCGCGGGTAGGTGACATTGTCCTCATAGGTAGGGCTATCGCTGCTATCGGCGGTACGAGTATCCAGCCCGATGGCTTTCTCATCCGACTTGTCCGCCATAACTAGAGAGTGGTGAAGAGAGAGTTAAAGCAGGCACTCGTACAAGGAAACGTCTCTGGGATATCGATCAAAGGGACAGTTTGCGTGAGAAATCCAGGTCTCTTATAGAAGGGTGTTGGGCAGGCTAAGGCGCTAGATGACCGTATCAAAGGGTCTCTATGATACCTACTTTAATTACGCTAGTCCCCACTGGGACATGACCCGGGGTACCCAAAAGGATGGAATACTTCTAGAAGACTATTAAAGGACCTTTGGCCGGGCCATATCAGTACCAAGACGCTCCTGAGCGGAAAGTCAAGAGATAACATAAGAGCGGGGTCACAGGGCCGCGTGGTAGAGGTTCGACACTTAAATAACATCTCGTGGCGAACGATGGAGAAGCCAATTGAAAGACTTCGGAAAGATTGGTATCCTTGGCGGATATCTGACAATTCAGATATGGAAGGAGACAAGATCCATCGAAGTTTGTAGTCTGTTGTAGTCGCTTGGAAGTCGCTTGGAACTGCTTGGGATATCTTGGCTTCGTTTCGCCGCGGCCGATGCGAAGCGATGTCTAAGGCAACAGACGTGGTATATCGGCTAAGAAAACTGCCAGCTGGTCTTTGAATCAATTCTGGTTGACGCGTTGAACTGAAAATTTTGAATGTTTTGGGGTAATTCGCAGAGGAATCAAAGAGAAATGTAACATAACCCGCGTGAAGAGCAGAGCGGAAGGCCAAGAAGCCAAGGAGAGGGGAGTGGGAACTTGGGAAAACTACGGGCAGCCTCGCCGTATTCTTGGCCAATACTTGGCGAGGGGAAAACTGATAAAGTGAACGAACGTCAAATGTGCCACTCCTATTGGTCCCACAATAGTCAGCGATTCTATGCAAGGCTGTGTCGCCGAGGAATTAGAGCTCTTGACCAACGCCCGAGTCAGCTACTAATCGCGCCGAGGAACCTCGTCGCTGGAACCTGAGGGCTGTTGTGGCGAAATCAGATTGAGAAGGTTCGGGCCATCCAGTTCATTCAACTCAATCCAAGGCTCACGCGACCACACGTAGTTGTATCGAAGATGCGAGTACTGTGCAATTGTGTATGCTGGAACCCCGTGCCGTGTCCGTGTATATCCCTCAAACACCGTCGCTATGCACCGTTAATCAGATCTATATCTTCTCCACTGTGCCAACTGTGCCAATTCCTCATGCAGCTTGTCTCTCAACCGTAGTCACCACGTCCCTGGTAATGTCCCTGAAGATCTTAGACAACGAGCAGTGCTGGTACTTCTCCACTAAATGGCTAGAGTCCTTCGTGTCAGCCGCATTATCAACAGCCTCAGTGCTCCCAATGTCGTGCCCGTTGATCGCGGTTCCCACCGGGTACACCGGTCTTTTCCCAGTCTCGACCAACATCACGAACTGGGGATCAATCGGAACGCTCCCTAGAAACTTTACCCCAAACTCTTGTGCCATGACCTCTCCGCCACCTTTACTGAAGACGTTTGTGCACTCCGAGCAGTTCGGACAAACAAATCCGCTCATATTTTCGACTACCCCAATAACATTTATTCCCGTTTTGACGCAGAAGTTCAGCTCCTTTTTCACATCCGCGGTTGCCACCGCTTGAGGGGTCGTAACAACTACAGCACCTGCCACTTGTCCCGGAAGCGCATTCTTCAGTAGTGTTTCCGCCAGAGAGATATGTTCGTCGGAAGTTCCAGGCGGGGTATCAATCAAGAGGTAATCGAGCTCACCCCAGAGCACGTCCGTCAAGAACTGGCGCACCATAGCAGTCTTCTTGGGCCCGCGCCATACCACCGCATCGCCTCTTTCCCGTAACAGAAAACCCAAGCTCATGCATGCGAGAGACCCTACTCCAGACTCAGAGTTCGCAGCGTGTACTGGCACTGGCACCCAGCCGCCTGGTGCTTGTGTAACTTTTGCCGTTTCGATGCCGAAGAGACGCGGAATAGAGGGGCCGGTAAGATCGATATCTAGTATTCCGACGGAATGGCCTGCAAGGGAAAGGGAGAGCGCCAACTGCGTAGTTATAGAAGATTTTCCCACTCCACCCTTGCCTGAAAGGACCTGTAATCGTCAGCGGGGTAGTCAAGAAACTTTGTGGCTGCGAATATACTTACAAGCACGATATGCTTGACTTTATCGAGTGACATCTTGAAATAATATACCTGGAGATGTCTTCAATCGTACGTATCGTGTAGTTGTCGCATGGTCAAGTGGTGGTGTTGATGAATCAAAAAGAAAATATTTGTCGATTATCAATCTGCCCAACGCGGGATGACGCCGCCTGTTTTCGCGCCAAGCAAACATCAGACACTTCGCGACTCCTCAATATTGGCATCGCGACAACCCGAGTATGGCATTGTTTCGAACACCTTTATTCTCAACATCAATATGAGAGTCTTCTCTCGCCCCTATGGATATGGACGATCCTTGGGGCTCCCCGTGGGCAGACGAAATACAGCCGCCGCATCCGGTTTCAACAAAGGAGAGCCATAATGTTGGTGTTGGACAGAGGCCGAAGACGCCGGTCAAAGCGTCCAGCTTAGCTTTACAGGAGAAAACGAACTCGTCACCTTGGGATGATGCCGATAATGAGGATGATGGGTTCGGGGATTGGGCTGGGAACCCTGGGAATGGGCTGGATGGCGCAAGAGATGATGGCTGGGGGACGGATCTTGGAGGCGATATACCCTCGATAAAACCAGAGTCGAATGGATTTTCCGATGCTTGGAACGATATGCCTACAATTCCAAAGGAGGACATATCAAAGCTGGCACCCAGTGCACTGCCTAGATCTACAGCAATTGTGCGACAACCTTCTCTGGATCCGTGGACATTTGATGGTGCTATTGACGAACAACCGACGCCTGGCCCTGCGGACACAACGGCACAAGAACATCAAGAGGGAATCAATTCTACTACGATCGAGAATATTGGATGGGATTCCCCAGAAAGCCACCATGCAACAGATGGCGAGTCGAAACTCTGCCCCGAAACCGGGGATATCAAGAAGGTTACGGGAATTGAACAAGAGGCGGTATATGAATTGGCAGATGAATTGGAACAGCATATAGCAGACTCCGATGAGAATTTCATTGACCATGTCGAAGAAGATTCACAAGGGCAGGGAAACTCTCCAGATACCCTGCCTGGAGCGGATGACAATAATTCAATAAAGCCAGTTGAAGAAGAGGAGACAGCAAGATTTGACAAAGAAAAGGAGTCTGCAAAGCTCGAGAAAGTTTCATCTATTCCTGAACGAGCATCTACATCGCTCGAAGCAGATCCGATGTCCTCGAGACCTTCTTCCTCGCCCTCTGAACGAAGCCAACACGATGATATTTTCTCCGAATCCCCACGGACATCTCTGGAAGAGGATCCGAACAGACCGCAAATCCCGCGGAAGGTATCTTCCAAAGTTCAAGAACTCGTCGAGCATTTCGACACATTGGCTCAAAAAGAGGACGCTCCAGCCATCATTAGTGGCCGTACTAGTGCAGCCGGGGGTCGTGTGGAAGTCAATGAAGAGCCAGAGGATGGATCGGATGATGCTGACGATTTTGGAGATTTTGAAGATGGGCAATCTGAAATCAGTGAACCCGTCGAGGAGATCAGGCCAGTTGAGACTTCAGCGACCCCGGCTTCCCCAGAAGCCCAAGCTTTGCCGAAAGCTGCTGAGCCTGGCTTATCCCGGTCTCCTGAGAGTCGTATCCCAAAGAAAGAATATGGCCCTGTTGACTTTGCCATTGACGCTTCCCTGTTATGCCAGCTGTATCCGCAAGATGTCGATGAGGCTTCTACTGAAAGTTGTTTCATTCCGGATAGGGTACCTCACGATTCATTTACTTCAACTGAGCAACGCAAAACCTGGTATCGGCTATCTAGATACGGACCCATGAGGAAGCATAATTTGGGTGATGACGATAATTACACTCGGGTTAATTGGACGCAATCTGAAATTCGTGTGGAAACCTTGAAGATTGTCGCCAGATGGATCGAGGAAGATCGTATGAGTGGCCGTGTCATGCTCGGGGGAGGTAGCAAGGCTGGCTCAATGTTTGGCTGGAATGATCAAAAAGCCGCGCCGACGTCTATATCCGATGCGTTCGCAAGCAAAGCGAAAGGGAAGGTGGAAACTGCACCGTCGGCGCCTACTGTTGAGGTCCCACGAGAGTGGCCGCAAGGCCTTGTGAGAGATCGCTCGACCTCGAAAACCCGTTCACCGTCAAAAGCGCGGCGAAGAAGCTCGGTAAAGTCGGTCAGGAGTCCAGAGGAGGCAAAAGGCGAAAGGCAATCACCCATTGCGAATTTTGGGTGGAATGCGGCTCCTGAGAGCTCTCAGAAATCTCATAACCGAAGCAACTCAACGAAAGGATCTTTCGGTTCTATTTTGAATGCAGTACCTCTGACCAACTCGGCCTCTCCGACGCACAAACGAACGTCATTAAGTCTATCATCATCTACATCTAGCCCTTCCAAGCCCGCTGAACCTGTTCAGAAAAGACCGATTTCTGCGGCGAACATATCGCTTCCACAACTCCACCCAAAGACTATCTTATCGCCCATAGCTCCTACACCCGCCGTAGCAGAATTCTTTGATGGTGAGGATGATTGGGGAGAAATGATATCTTCGCCAGTAGCGTCGACACCACAGGTCTTACCTCAAACTAATATTTTACGGCATAAGAAATCTCAGAGCCTCATTGGAAACTTTCCATTGGCAAAGACATCAATGTCCCCAATTGCACCGCGCCAATCTATGGATTTGGCACAAAACCATCGCTCAATTTCTAGCTTTGACGGTATCCTTGTGCCGGAAAAGAATGGCTCTCAGAGTGCAAAGCCCTTGGAGACGTCGCCTTTCGATGTATTTTCCGCCCCTTCAACCGCACTCGCAAGCCAGTTTGGGCCAACAGCCACAGCCACAGTCCAACCTGTCACAGCCGGGAGTAGCGATCCGTGGGATTTATCGTTCTTCGATACTGCACCCGCTCCCACTCCCGCGCCTCCACCGAAACCTTCATTACTACCAAAATCTACACCTCTCAAAGCCGTAAGCTTTGCAAATACACGCGCGACGCCCGCTCCACCGGGGACTCGGAAATCGAAGGAAGAGATAGAACAGGACAGGATCGTGCAGAGCGTCATCAAAGGCCTGCCAGATCTCTCATACATGCTGAAACGATAGAGAAGTCTTTACGCTTTGCGTCTAGAGAGAAACAAAAAGTGGGGTGTTTATATTTACGCATTTTAGCGCAGGGTACATCACGACTGGATATAAAAGGGCGCGCATTGGATATTGTACAACACGTAACATAAGTAGCGGAGTTCTGGGGTCGGGTTCAAATTGTATCAATACAAGATTATTCGGGTCGTGCCTGCTCTCAGTGAAGCTACGTCGGTTCCTGACAGGGACATGTTCGCCCAGTGGCGGCTGTTCATGATGATTCGACTGTCTTTGGCTCTCTTACTCTGTCTTTTATATTTCATGCATTTCAATCGTATCAATGTGCAAGATCTGAAAGTCCCTTGTCCTATCAAACCACCCAGAGAAAGTGAGGCTATGGGCAAATGGGGAAGTGACCATCGCAGGGACAGGGAATCCGCGTGACATTCTGCTTATACAATCTGTCATCGTTGGAGGTTACACCTTTTCCGCATGTTATAACTACCTCCAATTGAAGGTCACTCCTGTGAATAAACAAATACCGATTCCATAACCCTACTGGTTTGCAAACACTCACGTTGCAGTCAGATAAGCTTTAGCCATTGTCCGCGATATCATTTTCCCCTAGCTTGCAATTGCTATAGATAAATGTTACCATATCTTCATACACATCGCATGATTCTAGAAATTCAGGTTTCGAATTCAGTGGCGTCATAGTTTTGCCAGTGGTTTATTAATATTTCAGCTGAAAGGAGTGGTGGCGAATCGAATCCTGCATGCCAATGAGAGGCTTCCCCGCTCGAGAATTTCGGTGCCTTGCTACAACACCACACTTGACACCATCAAGAGTACAATTCTGTCAGCAAGCGGGCTCAGAAGCGCAAGGCGACCCCAAGAAAAGCCCGATTGGAATTATTTGCAATAGCCTGCAAGGTCAAAAGTCTCGACCTGTTTTCACCCTCGAATATTACCAAAATGGCGACCGCCAAGCCGACCTATTCAGAAGATCGTACAGTCCAAGCCATAGCATCCTACTACAACTTTCTCCAAAACCTCTACCTGGACCCAGGAACAGTCATTCATCCCCCGTTAGAAGGCTGGTCCTCCATTACCGCCGAAACCCTTGCACCCCTCCACAAAACAGACAAGGTCGTTTCCCTACTCCGCCACATCCCCTACTTCGCTCAACCGCCCTCCCACAACGACCAATACTGCATCGCGCGCAAAACATGGCCCATTCAATACAACAACCCCAAAGTTCAAGCGCTTGCCTCAGATCCTGCGAAGAAATGGATGCTGCAACCCATCATCGATCACGAGCTGCCAGCCCACGTGATCTGCCTCGCAAATGGAGTCCGGGATTCTTACTACGTGCTACTAGACACTGAGCGCGGCGTAGCGATATGGGGAAATCCAGATGGAGGACGTCGACATGCGAAAGAACTGGGCGGAGATTTGAATGTAAAGGGACTTGATCCCGACGGACCGGATTGGTGGAAAGGGGAGCCGACATTTGAAATTGGGACGTTTTTCGAGATGTTGAAAGATAGGTTTAGGAGTCTAGAGTGGATGCCGCATCCTTTTGGGGCGCAGGATGTATGGGAGGATGAGGGAATTGAGGGTGATGAGCAGACGGAGGCGTTGAAGGGGATTATGAGAGATGCGGGGTGGACTGGTGATGGGGATGGAGCAGGGTGGGATAGGGAGGGAGCGATGAGGAGAATGGATGAGAGGGAAGATGAGTGGATGTGAATTCTGGTCCGGTGATAAGTTTGGGTGATTGAGTTAATGGCTTCGGGTACGTGAAAGTTAGAATATAAGATCGGGTAACTTCGTACATGTTATTAAGGATTAGTTATGAAATCCCACGAATAATCATGATAGTGAGTTTCAGTTCGATCTCTCACAATAAATGAGACAATTGTTTTGTCCAAAACAAAGGAGGTAAAATGGCTTCTGAAGTGAATCTCTCACCTGAAGATGGGACATTTTGGGAGCGTGTATTTTCATTTTCTCCCCCGGTGCGAGATTGAACGCTTTTCTTCTAGTCCCACCATGCCCAATATTGCTTTTCTTTAAACTCACTTAATGAGCGCATTGGTCTTGAAATTTTGAGAATGACTCACAGGATAAACAATAAATTACATTTAATAATTGGAGAGAACACAAGTATCCGTCTGGATCACAATCTTGGATATGCAGAAGATAGCCAAAATCAAAAGCTTTGAAACTTGAACAAACGAGAAGTTTCCTGATTCCTTCTTCGTTTCGGGCCCAGTTCCCCAGAAGATCAAATTGGCAACTTTCTCCTTCTCATATACTTCGAAGAGGGAGGAAGTCAATACATGAATTTAAAATTGGCATTGGTTACACCAGAGGACGTTTTGCGGAAAGTTGATTTGTAGGTTCATTTAAGATCTGGTTCTATTAAAAAATCAATTGCGATCTACGAATGCGTGCTCAATCCATCACGCAGCTACCACCAAAACATATATGCTTGGCCCAGACAGAAAATGTCCCTTTTACTTTCTCACACACTAATAACTTTGTCTTCAAAATACCCTGGCGTTACCTCCTTAGGTCTTCCCCGAGCATTGGAGTAGACCCTCACTTCATCTTGAGTGAAGTCACAAGTGAAGTGAGTGTGTCCAAACACCCAAGTATCACCTCTTCTCAGACCCTCCACTCCCTCTCCCCCCAAGATGTCATTCTGGTAGGAGCTCCAATTTGGACCTGTTTTATCTTGGCCAGCCTTGGATGTACCGAAGCAAGGTGCGTGGTGAGTAATTACAAGGATTCGCGCTGACTTCCTACGAGTTTGTCGAATATCTTTAACGGTGTCCTTCAGCCAGTTGTAAGACCTCTCAAAAACTTCGTTGTTTTTCTGCGGACGTGGTTTCCAAAGTTTGATTGCTAACGTGTCGGTTCGGCCAGCATCAGGTTGGTCTTGTCGTATCCTTGACCAAAGTGTACAGCCCAAGATTATGACGTCGAGATTTCCAACCTCTGCCATCATATCAACCTCAGATCTTTCCAAAAATTTCAGGCCTCCTTTCATTTCTTCGGAGCCAGCGCATTTTCTCATCCAGTTCGTAGCTTCTTCCCAGCCGTCTGTGTGTTTGCCTTTCCCTTTTGGCTCATTGTTGCCCAGTATCACAAAGATTCTGTGGAAATTTTTACATTGCCTGGCAAGCCAAAGTTTGTACTTGCCGCGATCAGGGCCGATGCAATCTCCAATGTCTCCCGCGAGAACAAGGTAAGGGGCTTTAGCAGTGATTACACCGTCATATCCTGCACGTTCCAGATGAAGATCAGACAGAACCCTATAGACAAATCAGTATGGGATTTTGACAAAGATTTCAGATTATTCGGGAGCTGAACTCCCGAAGACGACTCCCGAAGAGTTCGGCTCCAAAAAATTCCATGAGAACAAGGGCGAAGTTTCACGTACTGGACAATCATTTTTGGTGGTGTTCCCTGCTGTGATATCCCTTGCGCTGTACCTTTTGCACCAGGAGGAAGCTGTCCAGGACTGAAACCTATGATAGGCACGGAAGGAATATCGGCATCAGACATAATAGTAATGACGAGTGGTATAACCTTTTCCCAGAATGACTGTTCTCGATTAATGCCTTACAAATATCGGGCTCTCAATGATATGGAGTAATGTAGTAGTCACAAGTTCGATTGTGGATGATATACAGCGAGTCTAATATGAATATTTTTATATGTTGAGCTCAAAGAGAATGAAATATACCTTTGTCGCAAATTTCAGAAAGAGTTCCTGTCAATGAAACCTGGCTATCACCGTTTGCAGCCCTTGGAATTCAGAGACCCTTTCTTTTTCAAAGAACCAGCCGTATCCGGCTCTGGTCTCTGGAAAATTATGGTATTGTGGGTCAAGATTGGAATTTGTACTCGGAGGCTAGACTTTGGAGGTATCTTAAACATTATCAAGTTTCCCGTAAATAGAATTAAAACTTTCTGACAGCTTTTTAAACATCTATGGTCTTTTTCACCTCGAACTTCAATGGTCCTGCATTACCCCTTTGCCCTCCTCGTTGGTTTGACCATATTCTTACGGCGTCTTGGACGAAGTCACACCAGAAATGGGTATGTCCGAAAAGCCATCTGCGTATAAATAGTCAGATTAAGAGCTAGGAATTTTTGAAATGGGGAAGTCAACTTACACGTCACCCTCTTTCAGTCCCTCCAAGCCTATGCCGCCAGGTCCGAGGATATTGTTCTGATAGTTACTCCACACACGCTCTGGGCCGCTTCCTTCTGAACCATTGAAACGCGGGAATGAGGTTCCAAAAATGGATGGACTATGATGGGTCAACACAATGATCTTCCGCTTTTCGTTCTTTGGGTCAGCTCTAATTTGCTTAACTCGCCTCGTGAGCCATTCAAAGGACTCATCGTGCGTCTTGTTATTGCCCCGAGTACCCCAACCCCTAATCGTTCTATCAGTATCGGCAGCGTACGGCTGGTCATCTCGATGACGAGCCCATAACGTGCAGCCAAGAATAGTGACTTTATACCCATCGCTGTCGAAGTCATAACTGTGATTTTCCATGAATATCAGACGACCCCGCATGACAGGATCTCGTGCCAAACTCCTCAGATTTCTCAGTCCCGTTTGTATCCCATCATCTTTTTCATTATATTTGAATTCGTTATTTCCCGCAATCAAAAATACGAGCTCGAATTTGTCGCATTGTCGCTTGAGGAATTGCTGGTAACCTTCAATATGTTCGAGTGATGTTGCTCTCCCTATATCCCCAGCAAGGACTAGATATTCAGCTCTGACGGGGATTTGAAAATTTTGGTACTCTGCCTGCGGCCCAAATTCTTCTAGATGGAGATCAGATACAACTTGGAGCTTCAATGGGCCCCCGACCTTTTTGAAAAAGAGAAGATACCACAAATAAGAAAAGAGCGTTAACACCTCTTCAACGAGAGACATTTTCTTTCGCTTTGACTCTTTTAATCATTTAAAAAAATTTATTGCATGCTTCATAAGTAGGTCCAACTTTGGAGCAAGCAATTCGAACGTCCAAGCCTTATGCTTCGCCGGATAAGGGGTATACGAGTGGTCTTTGTCTGGGGAGAACTGAACAAAAGAAGAAACCCAAAGCTAAAGCATAGCCTCAGATAGAACGTTCAATGTTTGAAAACAGACCAAGCGTAATAAATAGCAAAATGCCAGACAATGAATGGAAATATCTCATGCCACTTTCGGACAGTTGCAGCTGGATTCGAGAATTTCGGAAGAGGTTCTCGCATGAAGAAATTCCATAAATCTAGAAAAACATTTATAGGACTCAGCCAAAATTGTTATAAGCTTCTAAATGTAATTTAAAGTGAATACCTGCGAACGCGTGATAAAGCTCATCGAGAGAAGTTTGGGAACGCCCTTGCTGATTGGCGGTGGGGTAGTAGTGTGGTGGGGTGGCAGGGTGGTGGCGCATGTTATGGCCGGTACTTTCTTATTATTTTCTCACAAACTTCTTTCTATTAATAAAAATCAATTTGAGATTTCAACATTCCCTTTTCCAGACATTTTTATGTTCTCCTTCAAACTGATCTGATGTATTGTTTCGAAGGTTGTGGCTGTCGCATGCGCCCCCTTATGTAAGGCGATCCTTCTCGTTTCATTGGCTAATTCGTACATTTCAGGGGTCAAAGGAGCGCGCGACCTCGGTTTCGCATGGCAGTATCTCAAATTTACTGCGCATCAGCCATTGAGCAATTCTTATTTTTGAACTTGAGAGTTTAGTCATGAAGTCTCTGTACGATTGAACCTGTTAACTTCTTTAATTATGCTTGACAAGTGTTTGAAAACTAGGAAGCGCATTTCAGCTGAGGCTATGTTCCTTTCGAGGTACACATTTGCTTCTACCCAGCCTTCTCTCGAGTTTATATATTGATTGAATCGCAAAGCAAAAGATGAGAGCAAGCCAAGCTCACTCTATCTTCTGCGACCAGTATTTCCAATTCTCCACTTTCGTACTCTTTCGTCAATTTAGCAATGCGTCTTGTCAACTTATTAATCTTGGCGACCGGCGCCACAGCACTCGTCCTCCATCCCACTCCAATACCGACTCTCGTTCCCCGCGATAGTTCAGCTACCCCTGCACCAACCGCCGCCCCCACGGACATTTATTTCACAACCACAATTCTAAATGATATCCCAGGTGTCACCAATGATCATGTTACCGTTGCTGGAAAAACAGTCACGCTTGCCCTGCCAACTTGCATCCAAACAATCACCCCCGATAAGAACGGATATGTACCGCCAGGAACGTGTGGGTCCCTCTATCAATACTATCCAAGTTTTGCAGCAGCAGTAGTCTTCTCCATTATATTTGGTGCTCTCACTATTGGACACATTTTTCTAGCTGCCAAGTTCAAGACCGTAAGTGTCCAAGACTCGTCCCTGAATTCATGTTGTGGACGCTGACAAATGAATCAAGAAATTTGCCTGGGTGGTCATCATGGGGGCATTATGGGAAACATGCTCTTTCGCTGCTCGCTCGGTTTCCACTCGATTTCAGCAAAGTGCCGGTATAGAGCTGGTCTCTAGCCTGTTTGTGCTTCTAGCTCCCCTCTGTATGTGCTTTTTCCTACTGCAAAATACCCAAACTAACATTGAGAAAGGGGTCAATGCGTTTGCTTATATGGTTCTCGGTCGCCTCCTGTATTTTTTCCATCCCAAGCGCCGGATCCTATCCATCCCTGCCTCAGGTCTCGCCTTCGCATTTGTAGCCCTCGATTTCATCTCGTTCGTCATACAGCTTGTAGGAGGCAGCTGGGCCGGTCCCAATGACCCTGAGCCAAAAGTCATGAAGGGGATTCATATCTATATGGGTGGTATCGGACTCCAGCAATTCTTCATTTTCATCTTCCTCGGACTAGCAGTTAAATTCTATCTGGAGATGAAATCCTTTGAGCGGAATGGTCTGTTAGGATCGGAAAAAGGTGGCTGGATGAAGTTATTATGGGCCACTTATGCAAGTTTGGGCTTTATCACCGTAAGTTATCTCCAGCTCGTCCCTTCGGCATTCATGAGTTAACTTAATTCGATAGGTCCGAATCTTCTTCCGCTTGGTACAATTCTCAGCTGGTAGGAGCCCTTCGGCAAATGGCCTCATCTCTCACGAATCGTATTTCTATGCACTTGAAGCTGTGCCAATGGTATTCGCGATTTTATGCTTTATTATTGTCCATCCGGGAACCATTTTGCCGCAAGGCGAGAAGATGCCGGGTTTATTCGGGATGGTTAAAGGGTGGGTCTGTGCCAGAACGCCGAGAGGAAGAAAAGAACAACGGGCAGAAGACGGAATTAAGCTGGTGGGGAGATATCAAGAGATCAATGGTGAGAGTAGTCCACCACGTTTTAACCCGAGATCGGGGTACAAAGTATGATGAAATGACTTTCATGCTTTTTCGGGAATAGAGTACGATAGTCATGTAATCCAATAGATTTTCCTTTCAAATAATACATAAAACAGACAATAATGGCCTCCAATACCATGGCAAGTGTCAGACCTCAATCCTCCCTCCAAAAAGTAGCTCCCAAAACACCCCATATCAATTTACAACCGTCGACGACTTGAGAGAACCCAGCCTCCAATGAAGCTAAACGTCTCCCTAAATAGACAATCGCCAAGAAAGAGTTTCATATCTTATGTGATGGCGCACCGGCTCCGGTAAAGACACCGGGATAGAAGGCTTGGGGTTGCTGTCTTTGAGGTCCCGGATTCCCTGGTGCAGTCTGGGGTATTTCCTTGTCTTGTAGAAATTTATTGGTGGTACAATTAACGTAAACGAATATCACAACTCCGTCCGCTTTCCCATCGCTATTGTAATACGGTGCTGTATTGCACCACTGCAAGCTCTCTGGGTCAGCTTTACTCAATTGAGGAATAAATGCATCCTGAGTTCCAATACTTGTTTTGAATGCCTCGGGAGTTCTGGGTTCCTGAAAAGGACATTGTGACTCGGGAAATATCCCGAAGTGCAGAGAAAGGACTCAAGGAAATTACATACATTCGGTGTGTCCACGACTTTGGTGCCCTTACCCCCGCACAGGGGTGGAGACTGGATAATAGCACCGCCGGTCCCACTGTTCATTGGTGGTGAACTTCTAGTTCCCTCTGAGCTTAGTGTGCCGCAAGATCTAGTTTGGCAATGTTAGTTCCGTATCTTTTTGCATTGCCCGTAGAGGAAGACTGGAATGAAAAGTATCCAATGGTAGAGAAGGCTTACGTTATGACATATGGCACGAATGTCCAGTCTGATTTATGTATACGTTAGCCAATGTTGTTTGCAAAAGTATTATTTCTGATTCTGAAAAATCTGGACCAGATGCCTGATGTCCAATGAACAAAGATGGGGCAGCGAGAACTGAAAGGAGAAACTTCAAAACACTCGGTACTTACATCCACACTGACCCGGTCCCAATGCTTTGTTAGCTCCAGATCCTGTGGTGTAACTAAGGGCTTTACTATAGGAATAGCTGGCTCCGATGTCGAAAGATGCCTTCAAAAGCCCACCTTCGTCTGATCTAGTGCTCAGACCCACATGGGTGTTAACCTCCCAAGTCTGAGTAGTAGTGACAGTTTTTGATTGCTGCCATGGGCAGCTCGGAGTTTGGTCACCGCAGTAGCCTTGGGGAATTGGAACTTCTTCTCCGTATCCCATGGAGAGCGACATTTCGCAGTAGGCCGTGCAGCCGGCCTTGCCAGGAGATTTCGGGATGTTGGCTGAGCAGCTTCCGCTTTTATCGATTGAGTACTTGTGGGGGCAGTCCCAAATTCTCTGTCCAGGATCAGTCTTCCGGTGGATCCTCAAAGTAGCTTGGGTCGAACCTCATCAAGTGGCATGCTCGAGGGATTGCAATTTGTATTTCGAGTGTCTAATGGCCATGGAATGGCGCTTGATATGGCGATCATACTCAAAAGGAGCAGCACGTTCCAAGGAGACATTTTGAAGCCTTTTAATCGTGGAATACGAGGATCGAGCTGGTTTAGTAGAGGACAAATTGTAATGGTATGAAGCAGAAGAGGGGGGGTTTTACACTGAGTAGACGAAGAAATATCGACAGAAGCTTACTGGTGGCGGGATAGATTGAGATATTCGGGGAGAGAAATGCTTCGGTATTTATAAATATGGTTTTTGATTCCAAGATCACCGATCTCATGTCAAGAAATTCCTCCAGGCGAATTGCAATAGTTCCTATGACTCGTAGTCAATCCTTCCGATGCCGTTGGTGGCATATGCTCCGGTGTTCCCGACTCTTGGCTCTTCTCACAAAGCTTGCCTGTAAGTTGGGAATGATATTCACGACTCCTTCGAGGAGACTTGTTACTATTATTGGGACTTGAACAAATGAAGGAGGAGGCACGCGAGTAGATTATACGTAAAGAGGAGAGGGTGGATTGGGGAAAGGGGGACCTGTTGGCGGCGCATATAGAAGATCGGTACCCCTTATCAGATTACTGTGTATTCCAAGGCTTGTTGAACCAAGAACTTTCAATGACATCGCTAGGTTTCAGATAATTTTCAGTTTGCAAGGTCAAGCCTTTGAATCCGTCAAGTGATTGATCATGGAATCTGAAACCAGCAGACAGACTTTTTGCGTAGGTCGATCTAACTAGATAATGGTTCCTTTTCTCGAACTAAGAATAGACAATAAAGTACTACGGGTGCTGAAGGAATATCTTGATTGGGCCCAACAGTCGGCAGCAAGGTTCATCTGTTGGTTTTGCGGCACACAATGGCCACCCAACTTCCCCCTTCCTGTTGGCTTTACGTATACACAGTCAAGGGCTGTCATAATACTCAGAGTGCTGATTGGCTCCTCCAACTTTCCATCCAGCCTGTCAGAGTATATTTGGACCTTGTCTCCGATCAGCCTCAACCGCACGTGGAATGATCAGCTGGACTCAGGAACTAACATGTTGGTCCTGCGCCCCATCAGCCCCCACAACAACGATTTAACTTTCAAGCATCTCATCCTACGCATAAGTATGAACTTACCACCGTTTAAAATTAGGATAGGACTCAAGCATATCATTCTTATGCATATAAGTATAAGCTTCCAACTTCCCTCCAACTGTACACTTTCATCACTGCTCTGGGCCACCAGTCACCAGCCAACGTTGCAGCATAACATATTCGCTTCGCTTTTCTCCAGAGCACAAGTGATACCCTATCACTAAACCAGCATCAAAATACACACCGCTTACTTATCTTCTCCCACCCACCTCAGAGCCTCTCCTCGACCCCACGAACCCGATCCCCAAACCCTTAATCATGAGCGGCTACAATTGGAACGACACACCGAACTGTGGCATGCCCTACGAAACGGACCAACATAGCCCCAATAACACATGTGCATGGAGGACACTCAACTACTCTACATCCACGCAAGCGGCCATTAACGACTGCTGTGGGTGGCGCAACAAGCCTTATCCATACAGCCTCCCCAACACACCACCGACATGTTTTCAAATGTGCAATGTCACAAACGGCACGTATGATCAGATGAGAGAGAGTCAGGAGATACTCAATATTTGTCTCCTTAAGGCTGGTGCAGGCGATCTGAGCTGCAAAGGGCAATTGCCACCGACTAGTTCTGCTGCTGGATTGCTCAGTTTTGGGGGCGGCTGGTTGAATGTTGCGGTGGGGATACTTTTGGCTGGTACGCTGGTGTGGGGGTTGTAATCCAAGAAGCCGTGATGATTCCATGTTGAGCTTGGTGATAGTCCAAGATTTGTATTGAAAGGTAGACAATCATCGAGGATATCGGGCGTGATGTAAGATACTGCAAGAAGTACTGCTGAAAGCATACTGTCCCTCAGACATACGAACATCTCTATCATTCACGACAGGTAAAGAGTAGAAATCTTTTCAAGCCGAATGTCGCAATTGCATCATGTATCTCGTCCTCCGAGGCCCTAGCAGCCGTAACGCAAGAAAGGATTCTCATATCCTGCAAGGCCATGGATAGCTCCGAATTGCTCAAAATTCTCTCGGTTGGAACAGCGCCCTTTTCCAAAAGAAGCTGGCAAAGGGGGGCATTTTGGGCTTCTACCGCAATCTCCAAGGGGGACCAACCATCTGTGTCTTGTGCGTTGATATCAGCACCAAAGTCTAGACACGTAGAAACAATTTCCATAGAGGTCCCCACGAATGAGTTGTGCGCGCAAGCATCCATGAATATAGTTTGGTCATCGGAATCCCACTGCACGGAATTGGGGTCGGCACCATGAGAGAGGAGCAAATGGCACATATCCTGCCTCCCCGAAGCAACGGCAAGATCAAGAGGAGTCCTCGAACAACCTTCTTGCACAGATGCTCTTCTGTGGTTTACAGCGGCGCCGTTTTCAAGTAAGAGTCGAGTTAAGTTCTGATATCCCAAGTCGACCGCATGCTGAAGGGGACTTCCATGTCCGCGATCAGCATTTATATCAGCTTCGTGTTCAACCAGGATCTTTGCCACATCGACACGCTCTCCTCCATCTCTAGCACAGGCCATTAAGGGTCTTAGAGGGGAATTCTTGGAGCCTTCCACATTGGCTTTGCGCTTTAATAGTAGCTTAACAACCTCTTCTTGGCCATAATATGCAGCAATGGTGAGCGGCGTCATCCAATCACCTTCATGCTCAATATCGGCGCCCAAATCCAGTAGCAGCTCAACAATACTCTCAAGGCCATTTGCTGCGGCCATTTGAAGGGCGATGACGTTTGTGAGAAATTTGTGAGGCATATTTCTGTCTATCCCGCTAGTGTAGTGTTGAAGCCTCAAGGAAATATCAGCACCTTTTCCAATTAGGAACTTCGCCAAAGGCACATTGCGGGTAGTAATGGCGGCTTGGAGGGGGATCTCATCGCCCGAGTATACAGGTGAGCCGTCCAGCTTTGCACCTTTATTTAGAATCTCAACAGCCTGCTCTGGCAAGTGTGTGCAGACAATTGGCAACAGAGCAGTCAAAATACCGTTCGCGTCGTTGATGTCTGGTCGCAGAGCCAGAAAAATACGGAAAATGGCTTGGGTGTCCGCATTAGATGCAGCCGTGAACAGAGCACGTGTAAATCCAACATGGCGGTGATCAATGGAGGGAAACTTGGTTAGAATCTGAGCAACTACCTGCTCTTGACGGCATTCTGTAGCGCTACGCAATGCTTCACCAACCATGTCCATGCTGGTTGTGCTATTAAGAAGTATTTCGAGGAGCTCGCCGCGCCCTAGCATTGCGGCAAGATTCACAGGGTTGGCCGTTCTACCCCGACCGAAATTAGTGGCGACACCCTTGACAACAGGAGCTTCCTGGTTGGCTGTCCATGTCACCCAATTATTTCCTTTAGAAACTTGCCCCTGGTTTATGATAAAATTGGCTTGAGATAATTTGGCACCAGCAGCGAGCAGAAGTCCCACCGTATCTTTATCGTTGGCCTCTACTGCGACGTGTAGAGGAGTATACCCCTCTGGAGTCTGGGCGCAAGGATCAGCGCCCTCAGAAAGTAAGCGCTGAACGACATTTGGGATCCCAAACATAGCGGCATTGTGAAGCGGGCGTGTACCCCTTGCCAGATTGAGCGTAGAAAAGCTCGCGCCTGGGTAGCCAGGACCGACCACGTCTACCTCGATGATGCCAATAAAAGACCTGGCTATAATTGCGGAATTTTCCTCTGTTGAGATAGATTCCAAGAATATTGGGCTCTATCTCCCGCCGTGAGGCCAACGTCAAATGATCCGCCCACCAATGACTCGCATAGTACAGCAAGGGGTATTCTTTGAGCCTCTGAAAGATGTCATGTTCTGTCTTGCATTTTAAATACTCGAAATCCTTGAGATGAAGGTAAGACAAACAAACTTTGGCAACCGTAGACTCATCAAATGGATGAAGCTTTTCTGGGTGTGACTGGGAGTATTCTTGGACCGTAAAGTGGACGAATCGAAGATTAAAATCACCGTCTGCCATCACAAAGCCACAACAAATGTCTATCAGATCTTCAATAGAAGTTATGTTTTCGTCGTCGAGGCGATCGATGAATTCGTCTTCAGGGTCGATCGAAAGGGCATGGGCAAGAGCCGCAAAAGGTAGAGGTATCTTTGCGAAGGCAAGCCACAGGTACAATCGTAGCGCTAGAGACGAGCCGTCATCTTCCCTTTTAACTCTGAGTAGATCTTGGTCGAAGACTTCGAATATGCTAGTGGGCATTTCTTGCAAAACTTTACGGATCATTGATACAGTTTTGGGTTTCAGAATTTGATCGATCTTCAGCGATGCCCATAGAAACCTAGGATCGATGATCATCGTTAGCTAATTACCAATTGATGAAGTTTGGGAACTTGCATGCCATGGGCCTTTTCAACAATAGTATGAACTATTTCTTCTTGAAAGTCTGCGGTGATTCTCCGCTTTGATTTCGAATTTCGTTGGAGCTTTTGATCGAAAAGACAGTAGATGTCCTCATGGTGAGCTTTGATCTCAACATGGGGCCACTGAGAGAAGGTTTTCTTAATTTCGTCAATATGAGGGCGACTGGTGATCAAAATATGAACCGAAGGCACTTGTAATTGAGACAGAACTGTAAGGAACTCCATTCGATGACCTTCAACGTACTCATCGAACGCGTCGATGACAATGTACGTAAAAACAAAGCTTGGCAAGATAGAGAGAATGAGAGAAATAAGCTGGTCTTTAGTAGGTCGCTTGTTGGCAGGTTGAAGTCGGTTATAGAGCTCGTCAACTTGAGAGGGTAAAAGTTTCATTCTTTGGGCTAATTGGCGAAGGAGACTAGCGCAAATCATGTCTGGGTGTTGCTCTGCGGGTTTTTGATAATCAAAATAGTAATAAATGACTGCACCGGTGCGGTGTTCTGCCAAATCTTGAAGGCTGTCGATGACGAGTGATCTAGCCTTGTGTTAATTTGACTTGAAGCAAGGTGGCACATACTTACGATATCACGGTTTTGCCTGCCCCAGGGAGACCATGGCACCACAACCCTTTTGATGACGGATCTTCTGAAATGAAATTCAGAAACACGGGTGATTGTAGAAGCCATTTGCCCGTACCTGGTGCTCTTCGCTGGGCTACCTCTTCATGTTTCGTATGGTGTTCAAGAGGCGAAAGCCAGTGCAATATTTGCTCTCTGCGACGGTTGGCATTTGAACCGTCCTGAATCTCTCTAATGTTCGTGACCTCCAATAGCGTGAGTGAGGAGATATTCCTAGCAACAATGAGTGGGAGGTTACATTGGGGTAGCATTTTTTTCTTTCACCAGTTGTCCACGCTCAACGCCAATTGGAAGTTGCCCCTAAAGCGATCCAACATAGCCACGGTCTTCGTCAGGTCTTTCTCAATAAAGGGCCACTTCAAGCTGCGAACAGTACCCTTGACCCCACTTCTGTCGTGCTTATCCTGCAATTTTTGAAGCAGCTCTCCGATGCGTTCCTCGCATTCTTTGATAGTAGAGCTCAGCCTGGCTGAGACTTGGGGATACTCCGCGGTAGAGGCATTTGATTGTGCAACAAAGCCTTCCAGCTGTTGTAGAATCGTCCGCAAATTCTGCAGCTCACTGAGAAAATCCCTCTTGCATTCAGAGTGTCCGATGACACTCGAGCCATAAGTATAAGTTCTTGAAACGAGCGTACCGACAAGGCTAGCCAGACCAGCGATACTTGCTGCGAGAGATAAAGGGTCCATGGAGCCGATACTACGGCCTCCAAAGGGAAGATTTGGGTATTGATAAAGTTCTTTGTGTATTGATGAAACTAGATATGAAAAGAATGGAGAAGAGAAAGGTTCGATGGTGGAGGCAGTCAGCCTCGTGCATGTAATGCACTCTAATACGGCAGTCGAAGCTGGCCAAACAGGTAGGAAGGTAAGGCTGCAGGAATGGGAAGTCATCAGAAATGCGATTTCATGAAGCCAGACATTGACGGGAGAGCAGGTCAAACTAACTTGGCGGTGTGAAATACAACGCGGGAGATAAAGAAAAATGAGGCGACTGAATCTGCCTCTTCGCTCAAGGCTTTTGACTTACTTCTTGTTTTACAGCACTACCATGCATCAACAAGCTCCTGTCATGAAATATTTGCATTGAATTGTTACACTTCAGCATATCCCCAATACACCCCTAACCATATCCCCAGTCATCCTATCATCCATCACTCCCATCTTTCATCCTTCACCCACACACCTCGTCCATGCCAGATCCTATATTCCCCTTACCAGAAAGCAACCAAGCCCAATGCACTAACAACACTCAACCCCACCACCGTCCACCCACTCCTAATAACCGTCTTATTCGCAAAGCTGCGTCCACTATCCCAAACCAAATGCCTAATCCCATTAATCGAATGAAATGTGAATGGCAACGCCAGCAAACTCTTCGCCGCAACCTTGGCCACGACTGGCCAACTCGCAAACGCCGCTGCCATGCTCGCACTGCTCAGATTCCATCCGACAAGAGGGGCGATCAGGTACGCGGAACCGAAAATATAGAATCCGCCCGAGAGAACGGCGCCCGTGAGACGGTTGGTGATGGAGAGGATCCAGGGGACCTGCCATTGGTAGATTGAGAGATGTGGGGAGGAAGGACGGTTCTTGCGTTGCGCGACGAGGATTTCGTAGCTGTCTTCGGGCTTCATTTTTGTGGTTGCTACGGGTCTGTTCTGCTCTTAGCAACTGAATTCAAGCTGGGATAAAAGTGTAATTACCGGGTCTGGATAGAAGAGCCCATGACTGCGGCTGGCACAGCGAATTTCTTGAACGCCATGTTGCCATTCTGGCTGGCTGCGACTGTACACCACTCATGTTAGTTTGCTATCTCGAAGTGGGCTGTTTTGCTCAATTGAACGCAGTGAAGCGGGGAGGACGTACGCCGGCGCAGAGATTGCTGTGCTATTCTTTGTGTCAACATCGTGGGCAGAGCGGAGGGTGTTGTCCTGCTGTCGAGATGCAGTTGCGGAAACAAGAGAGGAACTGGTGTTGTCGTCGTCAATATGCGGGAGCTACCGGCGAGCATTCGTTCCTCGGCAATGCGCTTCCTTTCGCCAATCAGCGAGATCAATTTTCAAAGCAAGCAAGAATGACTAAGCGAGTCTGCACGTGATCTATTAAAAAAATTAACATGTTCCCGATTTTTCTAGCGAGGAATTCTTCCCTTCTTCACGAGCATCAACCACCACGCGGCCAGATGAGTGGCAGCAAAGGGTGAAGATGGCTGGCTGATGGCGTCTTGTCGTTGGTAATTGCCATACAGGATGTTCGGAGAACGAACCGATCTGTCGTTAATCTCGACCTCGAGGAATCAATCTCGTGGTCGTTTCATTTTATGATCTACACTTGACCTGGGAGCCTTTGGGGTATCAACATTTGAAGAGAGTGGTGCACGTGGGAGCAGGGACCTGGGAGAAGGGTTAAATCGAGAGCAGGAAGGTGCGAGGGTCTCGATCAACGGTCTAGGAAATCTGCGTTGAGTCTCACGTGGATATATTCAGATGTCTTCCTTCTCCATCCCGGTCGCAAGTCGAGTAGTGGGATGCTGAGTCGGTTTCGCGATGTCAATTTATTACTCTCTAAGATACTATAAGCAAAGATTGCGGCTGCGTCCGATGGCGCCAAACATCTACAGCTTTCGTAGACCACACTAATCGATGGCACACAAGGTACATGAACAAGGTCTTTACTACATCGAATGGAGCCTTTCCTGTCTTAGTTCTTAGGATAGGTCACGATGTTATATGCCATTTCGGAAGAAAGGTTTCTAGTGTCTACCTACCTAGGTAGGTAGAAGTTAATGTTCGTTCTTAAAATGGAATATGTGGAGAGATTCGAACACAGATACGAAAGGCCAATGCATTTCACGTGATCATTGAGTTTACCCCACTATACTCCTTTGGGTACATCGCTCTTCTTCCAACATCAAGAACCGACAAGCTTGAACTACAACATGCGCTTTTCTGTCTCTGCGCGAATTATAGGGATGGATGTCTCCCTGTCAGTGCACACTCGGGCTCTCGTCCTGAATACGCGTTTCACATTAAACTGAGTCCGACACGACAACTTTTGTATGTCTTCGCCTGTTCATGGGCCATTGCCATGTCTACTGTCGAGACTCAAAAGCCATTGACCTCATCTGGCATCCAAAAAGCATAGGAGAAGGAGAGCTCCCCTGCGGATCGACGGAAAAACTCGCCTGCCGAGACTGGGGTAGGTGCGGGGTTGATTGGCATCTCTCGTCAACTTTGGACATCATCTACGTATTGCAAGCCCCACTCCATCGATCTCCCTCTCACAAACATGGTAATGTATATGCTCTATTGCTTGGTATCGCGTACCATCAAGGTTGATGCCTCTCGTCAAATTCTTTTGAGCTGCGGAAGCTCACGCTCCGAGGTATCCACTCTCCTGGGTCTTGTACCTGCAGCTAAGTAGCAATTCATTATTTTCCTATGAATCTGCGTTTCTTTTGTGGATTACCATTGTTGCTTTCCAATTTTGGAAAAATTCCAGATCGTTTCTCATTTACTAGAATTTATCCGGAAAGCAAACACGCCATCGACGGGGGTTCAATGTAAATTCTCCGAGATCCTGGAGCGAAGAGGCTCTGTCAGCTATAAATGAGGACCCCTCACCTCGACATGTTTCAATGTCATCTGTAAATCTGGCGGCGTGCTTCTATTTCTCATTTCGTCACTCGAAAATGGCCTTCTTACTTTCCGTTTTCTTGCTGGTGCCAGCTGCACTGGCAGTAACCAATAGCACTTCTCCCACGTCTTCATCAGGGTACTCCACCAAAGTCTACAATGTATCTGCCGCAGCAACCACTTTGGCCTACGATTACTCGAATGAAGAACTGGCAATGCTCTGGAACCAGGTGGGAAAGATTGCAATTGGGCCAATCACCACTACTGTTTCCCCAACTCCCGAGCCAACCTCATATCCCAGACCAGGAGCATTTCACCCCATGGTATATATTATCCCGTGGCATTCTTGAAAATTCTGATAAAATTTAGGTCCCATCCTACGAACCTTCGCTAGCGTCGGCGAAATTACCAGCCAACTTCAAGTGGGGCTTGGCTGCAAGCGCATATCAGATTGAGGGCGCGGCAAAAGATGAGGGGAAAGGACCATCAATTTGGGATCTGCTTGCGCATCGAGATGTGGCAGCGGTTGCAGATAACTCGACGGGTGATGTGGTTGGAAGTCATTATTATCTCTACAAACAAGATTTTGCCCGTCTGGCTAATCTGGGAGTGCCACATTTCTCGCCATCCTTCTCTTGGTACGTGAAATCTCTGCTCTCAGCGAATGTGCGAGCAAGATGAGAAAATCAATACTGATGGTATTCGGAAAGGCCGAGATTCTTTCCTTTTGGCAATGGACCCGTCAATCAACAGGGTGTGGCACATTATGACGATGTAATTGCTAGTATGGTTGATGCTGGTCTTGAACCAGCTGTCGTGCTGTTCCACTGGGGTAAGTGTTCACTCCCTAATCCAACTTCCAGAAATTAAAACATGTCCAGATACACCTCTCGCACTTTTCAATTCCTACGGCGCCTGGACCGACGCTCAAATCGTCGAGGACTACTTCAACTACGCAAAATTCGTCATTACCCGCTACGACAAATACGTCCCAACATGGTACACCTTCAACGAGCGTACTTATCCCCCTTCCCCTTCCCCAACACCATCTAACTTACCTCAGCTCAATACTGCAACTGGCAATACGCCTCCTACCCCGCCGGCAACGCCAAAGGTCTCTACCCGGCCTACCACAACATAACCGGTGGCCTCAAAGCCCGCATCGCCTGCTCACACTACACCATTCTTGCACACGCCAAAGTAGCAAAATGGTACCATGAAGAATTCCATGGTTCCGGACGCATCACGTTTAAGAATTCAGGCAACTACTATGAAGCCAAAGATCCCTCCTCGGAAGCAGATAAAGATGCTGTGGCGAGACAGTATGAGTTTGCATTAGGCTGGTTCAATGGCTGTTGGCGTGATGGCGATTATTCAGAAATGCTGAAGAGCACGCTGGGGAGCATGCTGCCGGTGTTCACGGATGAGGAGAAAGAGATGATTAAAGGCAGTTGCGATTTCTTTGCCATTGACGCATATACCGGCTACCTTGGATCAGCCATCAAAGGTGGATCCGCTGCCTGTGCGGCGAACTCATCTCATCCTTCTTTCCCGGAATGTGCTGGCAGTTCCAGTCTTGCTGCTAATGGATTCCCGCTGGGCCCGAACGCGGATTATGCTATGAATTGGCTGTTTAATACGCCGACGGGAGTGAGGAAGTTCTTGAGCACCATTACCAAGGATCTGTTTCCTAAAGTGACAGACATTGCGGTCACGGAGTTTGGGTTTGCGGAGCCTAGGGAGGGAGAGGAGACGAGTTTGAGTAATATCCTTTGGGATCTACGGCGAGCAGATTATTATCAGGGATTTCTGGATAATATTCTCGCTGCTATTGTTGAAGACAGTAAGTCTCCCTCCCTTCTCCTCTTAAAAAGGCCTGTCTAATCAGAATACAGAAGTAAATGTGACGGGAGCCTTCGGGTGGGCCATCTTCGACAATTTCGAATGGTTTTCGGGCAGCGGAGTCAAGTTCGGTCTGCAGTATCTGAACCAGACTTCGATGGAACGCATACCGAAAGCTAGCATGTTCCAGTTCTTGGATTGGTTTAAGGCTCATGAAGCGTCGCCGGCTAATGGCACGATTGGCGGGAACACCACTTATGCGAATGCGATTCCTAGAGTTTGAGAGGTGATGGATGGGTTGTATATCTTTCTTGTATATATTTTTTCAGAGTAGTTTAATATATTGCATGCTTATGATGAATTCTCAAAGTCATTGCTAGATAGGGATGAGGAAAAGGTGCAGCGTCATAGTATTGATCTGCTGTGGACTCAGAGATTAATTCTCGGATATAAGTTCAAGGTTATCACTGACTTCCATGCCATATGCAGCGCACTGCTGCTTCTTTTCTATCGACACGGCACGACACGAGCATTGCCCTAAGTACTTTCAGGCGCTTGCCTTCTCAGCTAATCCTTTCTCCTCCAGAGCTCCTGCTGGTTCATCGGGTACCAAACCACCAGCATCCTGACTATCGTCTCCAAGATTCCCCCAAGCAGCTCTATTCTTCTTGGGCTCTCCGGGACCTTCAGACTTAAAATGGTAGCCTCTGATCCTGGGACCCTGTCCGCTCTTCTCGGGTAGTTCGCTCTCGTAAGCCCTCGCAAATTCATCGCAGTCCGTCTCAAACGTCCCATTTTTGATCCTTTCCCTGATCGAGGCGAAGAATTCCGAAAGAATGTGATGGTTGTGGATCTGGATTAAGACCCATCCCAGCATTTCCTTGGCGGAGAGAAGATGTTGAACGTAGGCCCGGTGATGTGTGATGCAGGTATTACATGTGCAAGATGTAGAGAGCGGGATGAGGGACGTGGCGTGTGATTTCGACCACATATCGATGCCCAGTGGAATCGCACTCGTTCCGGTATCGTTTGTAGTAGTTATGTTTTCGTCTGGTAAGGGGCCAGGGAAGCGAAAGGTCAGCGCGATGCCGGCGTCTGTTGCAAAGCCGATGAATGGGATGGTAAAAATGTCCATTCCCAAGGATACTTGTCTAAGTATCTGAAGTGGTGATGAGGGCTCGTCAAGTGATAATCGCGGGAGTTGGGAAAAGTGTGTGGTTGCTGGTATATCCGGAACGAGATTTGAATCGTAGAAAGCCAAGCCCGCGATTCCGTCAGCCAGCTCATCAGCAAGCTGGTTCACATATTCTGATTGGTCTAAGGAATCGATGGGTAGTACAGGTGCAAAGACTTGTTGTTCCTCATTCTTGGAGTTGATGAGTTGGGTGACCCAATCTTGTGTTCTATCGCCCATCTTGACGACTCTCTTGGTGCCAGGTTTCGATCCATACGGGATATCTGCAAGAGGAATGACAATGTCGGGACGCAATCTCTGAACGTAAGAAATATAGCTCTTATTTGAAAGGACCTGGAAACCGGTGGAAGTGAAAATGGAAATGGCAGTGTTGCTGTTACCATTGGGAGCTTGGACAGCGGGTGTCCGGCGGGGCGCTAGTAATGTGATGAGAGATTGCGGAAGCGCAGTAAAGGTATGAAGGGGAGCAGCCCCTGGGCAGTTCATCACAGGAGGTATATCATTGCCTCCCTTTTCTATAACTGAATACAGGTTAGTCACGAAAGGGAAAGCCTGCACGTGATGAACAAAGATGGAACTTACAATCTTCTAAAGCCATATGAACTCCTCCCAATTTTGTATGTGCTGATATAACATCTGGAGTTAGATGGGGAGCCACGCCTCTAGAACTAACAGCAAGGAAATTTGGTGTTTCCAGTTCTTGACGACCCTTAACCGCGAGCCTTCCGAGTCTAGGTCCGGTGGTGCTAGTATCAAAATGACCCAGAATCTTGAAGACGAGTCCTCTGAGCTCTTTCAGGCTCTCGGGAGCGGCAGCCATCTTGGAAACGCCCCTGGCACAATGAAATAAAGCGTTGCAAATTAGCTAATTTATCTGCAGGCCAGCAATCCTCAGTGACTATCGTGAGTGCCAAATAAGAACCGTCCAGGTCTTAATTTGGTCAGTGACATTTGGCTTCGCTTGCGAGCGCAGTAAACGTTGATCTGTTGTCCAGGTAGAAAAGTATGCGTTTTTGCAGCTCATGGTGTTGAAAAAGATGGAAGCGGCATAGCTTCAAGCAAAGCCCCTGAGGCTAGCTTCTTTTGCTCTAGCATGGACTCGATTGGCGGTGGCTTATCGTTATCCCACGTTGCTCCACAGTAAGCTCTGTAACGTCCAACATCAACAACAACATAAATCCACCCTTTTCAATCTTTCCTTCGTTTGCTTCCTGTACTTTTTGTCTTTATTGCTTCTTAGATCATGGTGGAATCCTAAATCTGCCGCGCTATCTCCGTAGAATTGGGGGCTGATTAGAGAGGACTGACAAAGAAACTTGTCGAGGTAAGACATGCGCCCGGCTACCTCGGCGATTTCTCAACGAAAAGAGCAGAATTGCAAATATGGCAATGGGGGAAAGCAACGATGAAGAAAGGGGGAGATATCGATCCCTCGAGGTTGAGCATCCGGATGATCCAATCGATGATTCAACGCAGACTTCGGACCTACTACCGATGGACGATTTCTCCGACGACAGCTCCCCTCCGACTCCGAGATTTCTGCAAGACCAAAGCACATACAAATACATGAAATGCATACCCGTTCCCATGCGAAGGGTCGGCAAGGCTGCTGCGCGATGGGCGAAGGGTCCGGACCCTCCCCAGATTCATACGATCACGCCGCTCCTTCCTTCGATACAAGAATATCCGCTCCGACTTTTAGATCAATTTGTCCCGAAAAAGAAGCATAGGATAGCTCTTTTGGTTGCGCTGTATTTTATATGGATTCTGACCTTTTCTCTGGTTATGCGAGAAAGCACATTCGCGACAGAAGTCGAAGGCTGGGGAGCGCCGGGAAATATTGGTTGCTTGAATACATACTGGGTTTCGGGGAACAGCTGTGGCATGAATGGGAACGACTGTCGGCCCTTCAACGGCAGTGGCTTTGCATTTCGGTGCCCCGCAGACTGCGCCAGCACAACACTCCTCAACCCTCGTGCTGTTGGAGCAACTGAGGTCAACTATCAGCCCTTAGTAATTGGTGGACCCTCAGAAGATGACGAACAGCCTATCTATCGGAGCGACTCCTTCATTTGCGCAGCAGCCATTCATGCTGGAATTATCAATAATGCCGAAGGAGGATGTGGTGTGGTTTCGCTCGTGGGGGAACACCACGGCTACTCTGAATCAGAGCGCCACGGCATCAAGAGTGTAGGATTTGACTCGGGCTTCCCATCATCTTTTACATTCCACTCTGGTACTACCTGTGAGGCCAAGGATGCGCGCTGGCAGCTGCTCTTTGTCTCCCTCACGTTCACCATTGTGATATCTCTGTTTACAACATCTCCAGCCGTGTTCTACTCCACCATATTTACTGGTTTGTTCTTCCACGTTGGAATGGCTTCCGATCCTCCGTGGCATTCTTCGAAAACGGATTTATTCTCGAATATCCTCGGAAAGTTCCTTCCTGCGGCCTTCTGTGGGTTTGTCATTTATCGCTATATGGGTGTTCGCCGCACCTTGACAGGGCTTACTGCCCAAATCGAGAAGACCGTCTTGTGGCTCGGAGGGTGCTGGGTTGGTGCTCTGTCCAATTACACCTTTGAATGGATCCCAATCTCGAGACTGAACGCCCACGACATCAAGCAGCAACCGGGCGCCCTGCTAGCCCTGCTCCTCATCATTGGCGTCCTATGCCTCATTGTTGTATCGCAAGTATTTTATTTCCGGCGCGAAGGGCGTCTAATTCGATATCTCGGAATATACGGGATCCTCCTCCTGGCCATCCTGATTTCCCTAACACTCCCAGGCCTGAGTCTCCGAATCCACCACTACATATTGGCTTTGCTCTTTCTTCCCGGAACAAGTATGCAAACGCGGCCAGCTCTTCTATACCAAGGCTTGCTTCTTGGTCTATTCATCAATGGCATTGCTCGTTGGGGATTCGACTCGGTACTCCAGACCCCGGCAGCTCTCCAAGGCGACGCTCAACATAACTCTAAACTCCCTGAAATCTTTGATCCCTCCATCACTCTCTCAGAAAGCATCTCCACCATAGCCTTCTCCTGGCTACCACCACCGGACCCTTTCGACGGGATATCGGTACTAGTCAACGATGTAGAGCGATTTAGAGGATACACGGACGAGGGATTTGCAAGCGACAAACAATTCACATGGAGTAAAGATCCCGAGGCGGGAGAACCGGAGTACTTTCGTTTTGCATATATGCAAGGGAGTTCCAGTTGGGATTATACAAAGGCTGGTATTTGGGGTGCTGATGGCAATTGGACAAAGATGGCGGGGGGGCCGAGTAAGATTAAGAGCCGAGATGAGGAAAGTGTATTTTTGAGGTCGAGTACATAGATACCCGGGATTGGACATATATGGTATGGGCTTTACATAGATTGTGTGGACATATTCATGATTTATGAGGTAAAATTTCTGAACAGTTACAGATATGGAAATTCTAAAGGTTTGAATTGCACTCGGCTTTAAACCTAACAAGTTTCTTGGGGTGGGGCAGCAGGGCTCTTGCTATTGATCAGCTCAGAGTAGTTCTCTTCTTGTCTTTACCTATCACATTCATATTCATGATTCAAGATTTGTTCTAATTTATTAAAAATATTTTATTCAAAACGCCTGTGAGGCAAAGCGTCCAGCGCTATCCGGATTCCGGGGTGGGCTCTTTAGCTTTCCCTCAGTCGCCCCGAAGGACCTTTATCCACCAAGGGGAAGGCCTTTCCCCCACATACGGATACGGATCATCCACTCCTTGACACAATCATGCCCAAACTGATGTGTCGGCCCCAGCCTGGTCGCCCCGAAGGACCTTCATCCACCAAGAGGAAGGCCTGTGCCCCACATGCGGATACGGATTCACAAGATCTCGCCTGCAAACCGGGCAACCCTTATGAACTTCCATCCACTCCTTGATACAATCATGCCCAAAAGTATGTCCGCATAACGTTTCACGAGACTCTTCTGGTGTTCCCCGTTCAGTTGATCCGAAGCTGTAAAGGCAGATTGAGCATGTTCGATCGTCTTCCGCTAGAGTTGCCGCATCGATAGGCTTCAGAAGTTCTCTTTCAATTTGGGAGCTAGGTGAGAAACACCATTTGTCCCATTTGACATTGTCCATGTAGCGATCAATCGAGCACTTCTGCCAAGCGCGATCTAGGTTCAGAAAGAGCATGGTGACTTTCATGGGAATTGGCTCCCCTAGATTTTCGTATCGAGATGCGACGTCGGATTCCAAGTCGCGGAATTCAAGTCTTAACCAGTCCGCGTCATGCGAATTGAGAGGGCCGTCAAATACGTCGAAGTTATTCTCGGGCATGTTGTCCATGATTTCGCTCTGTTGGATTCTGTCAAATATGTTTTCATCGAACGGGTGCTCGAGCTCGTTATTTGCCAGCATCTCCAGGCGAACACGGGCTCTGTAGGCGGCTCTGTAGGCTGCCACATCCTCTGGGCAGTCCAAATAGCATTCTGGGCACCAGTCAGCTAAAGCGGGAAACCACCTCAGCTCTTCAAACCGGTCCTGGCATGTGCCATCCCGGTCGGGGCAAAAGCGATATTCCCGCTGGGTGAAATGTCGACAGCCGGGATAACGTCCATCCCTGCGTGCCGAAAAAACCGATGTGCCGAAAAAAATGATAGGTACTTTGACTTAAAGTATCTTAAAATCTATACATACTTTACTATTTCTTGTAATATATCATAAGTTATCTTCCATGGCCATTCCCAAAGACCCTATAGTTTTTTTATTTAAAATTTATATTTATATCGTCGCCCTCGCGCCTGATTTATAATAAGTCTTTTTTTAAAGCGAAATGGAGTTCCTTTATTATAACTCCACCACTAGTTTTTTAGTCTCTCTAATATATATAAAAAAAAATCATATCCGCTCTCTGGGACCTTATTACAACACGGGAAATCGTCTTCAGCCTTATGGCGGCTATAACGTGCAAATTCATGTAAGATCGCCACGCGGATCAGGACTTTGTAGCAGCGAGATTAACGATATTTAGCTTAGAGCGAAACGACTCTGCACGGCCCATAATTTACGACGTAATAATTATTTATGGGCCTCAGGCATAAAGGAAAAGGCCAAGCTGCTTGGTGCGCCACATTCAGCTTAGTAATACTTAGTGCCCTGATGCCTGGCACAATTAGGCACGAAGATCGCAAACGAAATCATGATGTTTACACTGTATCCAAGTTCGCATTCAGGCCAGCATCGAACCTATCTCGCATCCATCAAATATCGCATGCTAGAAATCCTCAAGCACACTGCTGAGTGGCGGCTGGGCTGGCTCGTACCCTACCTATTACCCTCAAGCTAGGTCGCCGGTAATATCACCCTGACTCTCAACCAAGGTAATGCTGGGTTACAACATAAACTTCCAGGTAGCCTTCCAACCACTCAGTCATCACAAGATAGCTCCCATTAACTCCGAGATATATTATCAAGATGACTACTTTCGCTTTCGTTAGAACCCCAACCACGTTAAACAATCTTGCGCCCGAAATCCACCTCGATATTGTAGCCAGGGTCCCGTACGATGCCAAAGCAAGCCTGCGATCCACGAACAGATATTTTCACAGCATCATTCTGCCTTTCTCACATAATGACCTGCTCGTAGCAGAGGGAGAAGAGTACGCGGCCGCGCGCGACTTGCTTGCATGCAAATACTGTCTACATTTATACCACAAAAGCGAGTTTGGGGACAATATAACAAAAAAAAGAAAGCTCGAGGAGGCAGCGACAGTCATAACCGGTGCTGTGTTGGATGTGGCCTCCATCTACTACAAGGTTGTACGGGATACAGTCATGGGCAATGTTTACAATGAGGTAATCAGGCATTTGCGGTCGTGTTCTGCGTATGATGCAGGAAGATAGAGCTCACGGAGGATGATATAATACTTGGGAAATGTCGGCATTGTCGGAAAAGGCGCGCTAACATACATAGAAAACAGGAGGAGCAAGAGAAGCGAGTGAGAAGGAAGGCCGAAAGAGAGGATTGGCATCGACGTGCGAAAGAGGTTTGGGGATCTGACTAAAGCGGTTGTGGGGAGTGTGATGATTTAGATAGCGATCCGGATGCGAGTTGATGTGACAACGCAACCCATAGACTTTTATGCCTTTAATACTGGTACACAGCATGAATATATATGAAGCAAGCCATGATGATACGGAATAAAATTTACTTGTACAGTGTCCGTTGGCAGTACGGCCTCTGCAAAAGTTTTAGCAAATAGGAATTCCTAGGTCAATAAACCAAACCTAAATTTGTAAGTAAGGTATAGTGGAAAGTGGAAGCGTCTATCCTCAATTTTTGTGCTCAGTTTGTACGTTTCGTGGGGTGTTCATCGTCTCTTACGCAACTTATCTAGCCCCTCCATCGTGAATCTCATCGCAATTTCGTTTGATATATTCTGATGCTTTGGTGTGACTCGTATGCATGTGCGCATGAACGGAACTTGGAACTGCAAAGTTATACCCAATATTTTTGGCCAAAACTCCATGTCTCCCTCTTCTCGGATTAACACACAAATAGCTGCAAGATATTTGCGTATTGTTTTCGTCTTGTATTGTCTATATGGGTAAAGTCAAACAGATTCCGTTGGTGGAGGAGGAAGGGTATCAAGCCCGGCAATGAAAGTTCTGTCAGCATGGTTTTGGAGCTTGTAAAAGCCGAATGAGATATTGACCAGATCGGAGAAACGATAACGTAACGACGTTGATGAAAATGCAGCCGGTGACCTAGCAAAAAGGGATCCGGTGCATGATGAACTCTCTAGCAGAGGCCAAGCAAATAGAGAGAAATCCTCAATGTTATTTAAAATTCCTCTTGGAGACGCTGAAAAGCGTTGGTTCCCTCTCCATAGAGCATTGGCATGTAAATATTGAATATTCCCAAAGGGGAATATGCTTCGTCCTCTTTTCTCGTTGTTTGCCGATCCGACGCCCATAAGATCCTCTCGGCGACAGTATAGTCATTCGCCTGTATTGTACCAGATAGGAAAGCTGTCGGAATACCCGTGAGCTTAGCTATAATACCCTGCAAGCTCATCTTCGTACCTATTTTGGTCCAGTTATAGGCATAAAATTCAATAATCGAAGGTGCGACTAACTCCTGCAAAGTCCATCCTCTTGTTAAACATCTGCAAGACCCTATTTCGCAATCAGTGCAGCTTTGTGAACTACGGATATCCTCGAAGTATGCATAACAAATAGTTGCTGCCTGGTACCATTTGTACATTGAGTTGATAGCTTCGGATAGTTCTACGCTGCTTGTTTTGTCAGCAGGTGCCAAACCAGGCATATTGGACCCCGTCTCTTCTGGCGAGAGCACAGCAATTGTAGATTTTGCCGTTGAGGATGCCACTCTGAAATTGTTGGAATGAGGTCTCGCTCTTACTCTAAGTATGGGATAGAGCGATATATTCCGGTACATCGCCGTCCACTAAGCTTTTCAAATTGTAATGTATTCGTGTTGATTAGCCGCATTCCTAGAATCAGTGATAAATAGCCGTAATTCCACCAAGTTAGAGAGGGCAAGATGTGGATGGCAGCGAGACAATCGTGAAAGGAGTTGTGGACATTGACTTGAGCAGCCTTGATACTGGGTTGGTTTGTGTGACGCGCTGGACCTCCAACACAGTGGGTTAAAATAGACTATCCACGTGACCCTTTAGGTATCCACAACTCGAGCTAGGAAGTGACAAGCTTGATTGTTATGATTTTTGTCACGGCAACAACTCTTGGATTAAGAATGAATATCGATGATTGTGTACTGTACTGCCATCAAGCTGTTGAGGGTTCTCGTTCAGTTCAGTCAGCAGTATCTGCCACGGCTAAGCCTCAAACAGAAGTTCACGTGACATAAGTAAAGAGCGGAGGGAGTCTATAACTTGCACCCTCACACTATAGACCTGTCAGCCAACTATAGAGCCCCAGGTCAAGGACGGGACCTTAGGCTAAGCTTTCGAAACAGCTTGTACCGTTTTGATGCTGAGGGCGGCTTGTTGATACCAGGATGGGATGATCTATTAGCAGGTCGTCCGTAAACTCTTCTAATTCTACTTAGGCCTTGTCCTCAAGCATAGCATCCAAAGCACATAGTTTGTTCTGTAAATTCTCGGAATAAGCATGATCGGGCCCGAAGACTTGCTCATAGCCGCGCAACGCCTTTGAAAACAAGTCTTAGCTGTCGCTATGTTAGCTTGACGTTCGAAGAGAAGACCTAGATTGTAGGTTGTATTTAGTGCGGGGACATAAGTAGAGATAAGTTCTGGACCGATTGCCTTCCCGTAGCCTTGCAGCGCCCGCTGGTACATCTGCTCGGCCTCGACCAGCTTGCCTTGGTGAGCGTAGAGATTCCCCAGGTTATTGACTGTCGAGCACGATCGCTGCGCTGTTGCCCGGGGTTCGCCGCATCAATATAGGGTATGGGCCGACGTTGCGTGCATCCTCTTCAAACCTCCAAAATAAAGCTTGTCAAACTCAGGAATACGTACCACATTATAGCATACAATGTCTGAGTAGTCGACATCTTCATGAACAAACCCGTCGTCGGTAACAATCTCAACGAGATCGTGAGCTTCACCAATGTCGTCCTCTGTCCATCTTCGATGCCGCCCCGGACTCAATATTACAAGTCGACAAGAAAAACAACAACTTACTGATATCAAGATGTCAGCCAATTACGCAAAGCGGGAGCCTTGTAGTCTATGTCAACGCAGCAAAAGGACTTGCAGTGTATTGACATCATCGCGTCGTCGTTGCGAAGAATGTTCGTGAGGATGCTGCTTGCAGCTTCACCATGTCAAAATATAGATACAGAGTGAAAGACCATAAGATTCGTCGCGCGCATGAAGACATCTAACTAGAGCATTTGATACAGTACATGATGATGATACACTGATATAATGAAAAGCTCTGGCCTTGTAGCAAAACAATCCGACTCGACTGTGATTTCTAGATGCCCAAACTGATGCAGAATCTCGATCTAGTGGAGCACGAGCAAGAGCTGCACATTCTCTGGCTCAGGTAATGTGTATCTCAACCAAACGTACTGATCAAGGGTTGATCAGCAGATAGTAAGTCTGCCTCCAGCAAATGCTGCACGTAGCTCTGTCGAAGAGACAAGAAACTTAGTCTTTCAGAATGGACGGAAGTTAGCGGCAATGTTCAGGCCTGTCATTCCTTGATCATAAGGCCTCGCAGCTGCCGCCTCCTGGAATAACGAAGTCAGAAACGAGAAAGGACTATTGATTTCTTGCTCAAATTGTAGCATAGCTGCCATTTGTTGACGCTGCTGCTGAGAAGTCAAGACAGCGTTTCGATCCCCATAAGCGGGGAATACGTGGCGTGGGATTGATCTCGGTAGTGGTATATTTGTCTCCGGGTCACAAAGGGTCACAAAGGGGCTCTGTAGGGCGAGGTTCATCGCCCTGTAATTGGTGGTTGGGTCGATGAGGATTCCGTCGAGCAGCCACTTGATGTGGCCATGGAGAGTCAGCAGGGGGACGCCCTCTCTGCTATATCTGAAGTCGATGGAGTAGGCCTTGTAGAACGTAGCCATGTACCTGTTGATGACAGAACTATCTCTGGGTCCTGATCCATATAAGGCTGCTGCATTTCTGGCTTGGTGATCTAGAGGTATATTAGAGCCTGTTGATAACGGAGGGTGGAAGATCTATCACGTCACACAAGGGGACTGCAAACAGAGGGGACAAGGATCGAAATGCATGCTCATGCAAAAGGACTTTCATAAGAACTTACAAGGATCATGCTGAGTCGCATAGTTTCCCAACCTCAAGATAACCCTAACTTGCTCCGGGGTCAATCCTTCTTCATTGTGGTTCGTCAATGTGCTTGCATAGTTGTATACCGCCCCAACGAATTTCCAAAGGCTCCCCGATGCCTGATAGTCGGCAGTAACCATTGGTCCCCAGAATGCATTTGGGTCTGGTTCTGGGTAGCCGTTCCCACCATTTGGGGGCCGGGGCGGGGGCGGGGGAGGGGCACCCGAAGCCTGCTGCACATCCCTCAAAAAGCGACGAAGGGTGGTTCTGAAAGGCATGGTCGAGTGGAGACTAGTGACTGTTTGTGTGTAACGGGTTACGAATCGAGCAGAGGGAGAGGGAGATAGAGGTAGAGAGAGAAACAAGAGCGAAGGGGAAAGGTTCTCTTTCTATGTCCCGCGCGGGCTGATAGTCAGGCCGTCCGATCTTCTCATACATACCTACTTGGTAGCAGGCCAAGTGCACAGCCTTACAGTCAGGGGCAGCGAGGCCTAACCAAGAGATCGCCCAGCCCGGCTCCGTGGCCGGGTGTGGTCCAAGAAAAAGATGCTGCACGCAGGTATGTATGTGTGGAACGCGACCGGCTCGCTGATCTTGTGATTGGAGCACGAAAAGCGAGCTGATTGAAGCCCGGCATCTTCGAGCAGAAACTCTCAGGACCACAAAGAATCTCTCGCAGTTCATTTGAAAGGGGAGTGAGCAAAGGGATCACAATACCGTCGCGGCTCTCTCTTTACCATTCCAGACAGCAGTTCCGTCGTCACTCCAGCAGCAAGAAACGACTACGAGTAACCTTTACGAGCAGAGCGTGCGGTTCAGCGAAGGTCTTACTCTGTCGATGGCCCATTCCGTCATCGGGGTGAAGACCGCTGCACAACAGCGCATCCGGCATACTCATGTGTACCTAACTTGTTCAGAGCTTCCAATCGGGGAGCTGCCTGGTGCTCTTGCCACCGGTGTCAAGTTTCGCTTCCGGTGCTGCCTTAGGGGTATTCTCCAGCATGGCTGTGCCATCACAATCACCCCCACGGCTTTGCTCCTGTGCCTCTGTGCTCACTAATAACCTAAGGGGTGGTCCATCTGACATTCCTATCCTGCACCGTCTACTAGCCCTGCCATCTCTCGCCCATCTCTCACCTATCTTTCCTAAACCTTCCTACCCGCATACCTCTCGAACACCACGCGACCGTAACTCGAAAGTAAAGACAGCTATATTTAGCCAGGACAGAGGGAGGAGGAAAAGAGCGGAGGAGAAGAGAGAAGTAGAGGTCGAGTTGTCATTCACATATGACCAAGTGAGACGATCTACAAACATAATGTACTTCGAAGTAATACATCTCCTCCTAGTGACTAGATCATAAGATCCTGAGATCCATTTATCTGCCGTAGATATGCATGCACCTATCTATACTCACCACTATTCTGAAACATATGCACCAGACTCCAGTAGCATTGAAGGCAATCACGTTTATAACATTGAAACCTTAACAAGCGGTGAATTATCCCTTCTATTTGCGCCGACGATACAATGAGTGACTTGAGCAGAGAAATTTGTAGTGAGGCCTGCGCAGCCTACCGCGAGAAACGCACCTCGAGTTCTACTCTTCATCATCTTCTTCTTCTAGCAATCCAGCTGTCCAGGATACATACGTGCCACTGGTGCTCTCCATGGCATTGGCGCTTCAATCGCTTGTGCCACTTGCTCTAGTTCATCTCCCTCTTGTACAGCACTCTTACGCTTCCGGCTACTTTTGCTCTTATCTGTTCTAACCTCTTTCACAGCAGGTGTTACTTCTGGCTCCGCCTCCGCCACTGCTTCTGGCCCATCCTCTTCTAGCGCAGCATTTTTCCGCTTCCGGCCACGTTTTCCCTTGCCTTTACTGGCCTCCTTTGCAGCATCTTTCGCAGCACGCGTTGCTCGCGCCTCCTCGAGGTCCTCGTAGCTCATTACCTTTCCCTGTCCCTTCCCTAGTACTATCGGCTTCGTTGATTTGCGAACTTTGGCTTCATGATTCATTTTAGTCAAGAACTGATTTTGATCTTTGAGGAGGGCACATTGGGCAAATGATCGTTGGCCGGCATTGGCAAGCTTCTCTACATAGCTCTGCAGGCGCGGTATACTTCTCTCATTGAGTGTGTGGGCATCTTGTTTAATCAAGTTATGCAGCGATATAAACCCCTCTGCTGATACTGGTGTTATGGGCGTCGGTGGAAATTCGTCTTGTTGACAACTACCCACCTCTCCCTCATCGGCTCTGGGGACAGCCAATTGAGTGATGGGCTTTGGTACCTTTCTGAATACTCTGTCTGGGTTATACGGAAATAAGCCGCAAGCAGCCCATCCCGCGAGAATGTTTCTTTTGGTGAATGCCTTTTCTCGCGTAGGATTGTAAAGAGAGATAAAATATTCTTTACCGATTGTATTCGCGCCTCCTCGAAACAGTCTATTAGCCTCGTCGCGATAAAAGCCCTTCAAAAATGCAAAGACGCTAACATTACATAGCTGAAGTTTATAGGAAGTATAAGATGGGAAGCAACAAAAAATAATCTTGTTTTCAAAACAAAACTCTTGGACTTCGAGGGTTTCATGCGTACCAAAACCATCACAAATCAGCACTCGTGGTTTCTGTTTGGTTTGCTCTTTGGTTTAGGGCTCAAATATACGTTTGAGCCACTCGAAAGTGATTTTAGAGTTGGTATATCTAGATTTGGAGTATACGTAATACTATCCAGGGGTAAAGAATATAGTCCAATTGCTTCGATGGATAATAGCTGGCCAAATAATTATTGGTAATAAAAACCTACTATTAGCACTAATATATTTAATAATAGTCACTATCGTTCGCTTCACACTTACGCTTCGATAATCTCGCAAATCGTCGCTGCTTAAAAGGACTTTTATAGAGCCTAGTATATATAGCATGACTCCTGTCTCGTTCATATTGTAAACATTTTGTGGCAAAATAGCCGGGTCTTTGAAGACCTGTTCGATCACCTCAAACCAATGTAATATCTTGTTATATATGTTCTTCTTATGCCGCTTCCAGTCTAGTGCCTTAACTCTTCGTGATTTGAGTCTTAGGTGACGCTTTTGAAAGGCCTAAACCTAGTTTTTGTTTGGAGGCTTGATTGATATATTTGTCGAGGAACGCTGGCGGGTGATACGATAGGCGAATGCAGATAGAAATTTGATTCGCACAGGATATCCGAAATCTGATATTAGTTTTAAAAATGTTTCGAGGGCTTTCTCTTCTAGTATAGTGAGATACTGTTGGCTTTCGGCTTTTTTTTTTCTCGAGGGTCGCCCATGCTCTCGATGATAGAGGGTTGACAGAGGGACTCCCTTGCGTTTTGATCTGGCATCGTACGTCTGAGACTGTCCCGGCGAAGTGGTCGCCTCTGCAATGTCTTTACTGGCGGGACTGTTCATGAAGTTCACATTGCCTTGTCATATACGCAGGCACGGATCTGGAGATGGATGGGATTGGGGCGGTTGGATGAGGAGACGTATCGAGGCTGCGGTGGAAGGTTCTAGAAGAGCCACTACTGCGCCACATCTCACGTGCACTTTTGTCAAACTCCGCTACAGCAACTTTCAGCGTGCATTACTGTAAAACTTGGTATTGTAAATATACGCCACCTTTTCGCTTATTAGGAGCCGTGGCGATCATGCCGCCCACTCTCTCCGGATAAATTCGGTATCGATGATTCTCGCTCGCTATGGCTTTAGAACTTATCAGCATTATATTTTCTTGATAGAAGATTCTTTCTATCGTCCCGAAAACTCATGGCAAGCCAATAGTCAAGTTAGTATAGGTAAGAAGCGATCAAGTGAATCCAACGCCGTTGACCAAACGATCAACAGAATCGCCACAATTGTGATATTTTACTATGGGATCGTACAAATTCGCAGAGGAATAGGTAAAGAACAATTAGGAACCAACCATAATTCATACATTTGTATCGTTGATTTTTCCGACCCAAAAATTGTGAAGCATTTTCGTCACGCAGGTTTTTTCGGCACACAGGGTTGGACTTTACTCGTATTGGAATGAATGACACATGATGCAATTTTCTTGTCTGCGTTAGATTTAAGGGTTGGTGCTAGATCTCTAATTCGCTGCTAGTGAAATTTAATGGTAGTTGGTTTGACGTTCTTGGAGAATTGGCAACAAACCTTTACTCGTAGGGTTCCTTTGTGACTTAAATTTCATTTCCCTGTCCTCTCTTGTATTCATTGGTTTTTCTGTCCCTTTGTTTTTTACTCGCAAAGAATCTCATTGTTTCTTCACGGAACATGTGTAATACATGGGATTATCCCTTTTTTTGGATGGACTCTGAAAACAAGTATTGGATAGCTCAGAAACAGGCCGTGCAACTTGCTCGTTGGGATTGATGTCCCAGCAGATACCTAGCAGTGGGAGGTGCTGTGAGACTTGGATATGTCCCCTCCAACGCCCCTGCCTTTCCCGTCAGGTTAGCTTCCTTGAATTTTCCCTGGGATTCGGCACTACGGATTTGGATTGTTACTTTCAGTGACAGTTCCCTCGGTTTTGATTCCTCATTCTTTGAGTTTGCTTTTGTCACAGCGTTGTTTCGTGGCTTGCCCTTGCAGTCTATATCAGTGCAGGGGATGTAGGGGTGAAGCTTTATGAGCACAGGGTCGTGACGGAGCAGCGTAGTGTGAGTTCTTATTTTGAGAATATTATTTGGATGTTTTAAATTTCGTTGAGAAGAAATAGAGGTTTTTTCAGTCTGTTGGTGAAATTCCCGCCCAATTTTGCGTTGAAGTATTCGCTACTAACCTTGTATTCCCCGTTTGGAGTACACCGGGGCACTGCTATTCATAGCACTGGCTTTAGAAATTAAGTTAAATACTTGGAGAAGGTCGCCTCGAGATACCTCCGTCCATTATCACATTTAGAGCCCTTTTTAGAATTTCAGGGACGCATTTAAATTTTAAATAATTTTATTCTCATTTGTTCCAATGAACGCCGTCCAGCGGGCCATTGTTCTCTGATTTATCGAGGTAAGTGGCCTATCCAAGATCCTGTATTGTGCCTAAATGTTATGCATATCCACTCTGCATGGCGGCCAACCACCACGGCGTGTCCCTTGGGGGAAATCTACTACTCGCACTATCCATGCCTTCTGAAAGCTTTTCTCAGCATAGAAGGCAGCTGTCGCTGGTCTTCAATCAATTGCGGATACAATTAATACCAAAGATATGTCCAGCCTTACATGAAACTCGGCAGGGGTCTTCAGGCGACTCGTTAGATCGGAATGGCTCAAAACAAATCGAGCAGTTCTGATCGTCTTTCTTTAGAGACGACAGATCTACCGCTTCGAAAGATACGTCTGCCCGTCCTAGTTGATCTTTAGCAAAGTCAGCTTCCTCTGAATCGATGTAATCCTTTTGCATACACCGAGCCAGTCGTAGTATGAACAATACGTCCCTCTCATCCCGCGGCGGCTCACCTGGGGTCTCAAAGCGGTATAGAAGGTCAAGGTCCATGCCACGAAGAACACCACCTAGCCATCCTGCGTCAAAACGGTTCAGAGGATCAGTCAAGACGTCGAGATCGGAACCTCCAAAGTCATAGAGTTCTGCGTTCTCACGAACCGTCTGCCAAAGGTTACCATGGACAGATAAATCTAGAGGAGTGGGCATAGGACGGTATCCTAGCCATAAACTATCCTCGGGCGTGTCAATTCGCCTGCTTGGCATGGATAGCTCGGAGTCCAAGTAGCAAACTTCGCAGAACTGAGTTAATCCAAAAACCATTTGTGGATTAAGCCCCCGACAAGTGGTATCACGTTCAGGGCAGAATCTATATTCCCTCTGGCTATTATGTCTGCAAAATAGATACCTGAATGTGTACGAACGGCAAATTGTCAGGTTTTGCTTGCTACCTAGGTAACTTGGTGCTGGTGTTGATGGTTGCGTTGGTTCGAGTTTAGTTGGTTGTTGGTTTGGTAGTCTTGCGCAGACTACAGTCAAGCTTATAAAGTTCAGGGAGTCTCTTGTTCTCTAATACAGGCATTGTTTCTCTCTACCCTGTTGTTCTCAACAAACTAATACAAAGCTATTGTGTCTCATTGTCTCTCGACCCAGACAACGTACCTGATTACGATGTGTTGTTCTTCTCGTGCAAAGAGACAAAAAACGACACCGCCGGGTCATTCTACTACTCGAAATATCTCACTGTTCTGGCGAAATCGCATGGCAGTAAAATGAAGAAGAACCTCTTACAGTGTCAACTTCCCGTCGCGGTAATTCCATTTTCGTTATATAGGAACCAGCCCCTGATGCGCGTGAGCCGAGAAGGATTCAATTCTGAGCCTGGCCCGAAAGTGAGTAGAACGCAAGAGTTTCCAGTCACGCATAGGTCTCAAAATTCATGTAAAAGGGTTAATTGAGTGTGGTATCCGATGGATCTTTGAAGTCCTTCATTCATCGAAACTGATTACTTTGATCTATTATCATATCGACGCTCACCATGAGTCTTTAAAGATAAAAGCACCGCAGGTCAAGTTAATCGCTAAATATCCTCTCAGGCTAAAAGTCTGCGCCATCTTCGCTTCGCTCAAGAACTATTCAGAATGTACTTCAAGATGCTATACTCAGTTCAGTAGCATGCACACTTCCGACTGATTTCTCATCCTGGCTCCCTTGCCGTGGCTGAGTTTCCTTCCTCTCAATATCGAATTCTCTATTCATCTGATTGTGGCGCACAACCGGCATTAAGTGTATAATGTATGTGAAGACTGTTGTTCCAAAGTCAGCAGGTGCTAGATCCAGCGAGAAGCAAAATTCCAAGAACGAAGTATTTCTGCATGCAAAAGATTCTAATGAAGTAGCAAAGACTTACTGTAGATACCAAAAAGATATGCAAGTGTCCACTCTATCAGGGCAGAGTAGTTGTAAGCACCGCTAAACAGAGTCGCTGCAAAAGCAATTGCAAGGGCGACTTCCACAATGATAAAGACGAGTTTGATTTGAAAGGAGATACGAAGGATGCGGTGCTCTCGCCTTTCTGTCAAAAGCAAAATCGAGGTCAGTATTGGAGACATGAGAAGAAGACTTCGTTTGAGGAAAAACGGTGAAGTGAATTATGGATAATTTTGGGTCTGGCCAGGACAGCAAGATGGAACTCACGGATTGCCAAGCTCTTATATTCCAAACAGCTACAAACCGCACTCGCAATGTACGCAGCCAGGAAAATCGACAAGAAGACGTTATGTGCTCTAGGATATGCTGCCGTGTCAAAGATCGTCAACAGCGTTAGCGCGGCTGCCCCGAAGACCCCGCACACAATACTAGCCATCGATAGCCTCTTGTCTTTAACAGTGTAGTTCGGAATAAGATGGCCATTGTCGCGCAGAACTCTTTCAGAGATCAGGGAGAGGGTTATGCAGCTGGTAGTCACGGCTGAGGCAGTAATGAAGAGTGGTTTGAGGAGAAAGGCCCCAACGTCTGATACGAAAGCGATGGTTTGTTGAGTGTGCATGCCCTGATAATGAGGGCGGCCGGTTGTGAGCCAGTGTGTTAGAAGACCAGTGAGCATACCGAGCCAGCAGAACCCAGCGATCGTTGGGAAGATCTATGTGAATTTTGTCAGTGACCTCTCTGAGAGTAAAAGTTGAAACCCTGGATTTAGACCTAGATTCTAGCTTACCCAGTATGAAATGCCCCACATTGTCACGCGTTCATGTAGTCTCCGATGCAAAGAGCAATGCAGTACTGAGTCGTTGAGTTTTGGAAAGTGAGAGACGTGCGTTGACCGCAGAGAAGTGAGAGTTGAAAGTGAATTGTTTCGTGCTGGTGAATTTACACATTATCCGTTCACTATCTCAGACGCTTCTTGATGTAGGTATTCAGATTCAGAATATTTCATATCCGCATCATGAGGGTGAAAGAAATATTCAAAATACGAACTTCGTATACTTGAAAGTATGCTGCGTGACCACTCTTCACTCATTGTTCTGGGGGTACCTACTCTCCTATATAGCACCATGACCGGCGATAATATCCACAATACACGACACAATCAATTGCGATGCCAAAACTAAGTGCCTATTTCTGTCCTGTAGGATTGAAAATATGGATGCGTAGCTTGAGGCTGGGGATTTTGGTTGTGAATGAGAATTTGAAAATTGCCCCATGGTTACTTGCAGTATGAATTGAGAGAAGGGATGGAGCGAGCTGCTGGTTGACAGAAAAAGCGGCACTAATTTTGAAAAGGCCACACCGAGTGCAGCATTCAAAACCCGTAATAATTAGTGCCGCTTTTTGTGTCCGTCGCGAGACGAGTAAGATAGGATCTGAGCACAGAGCGTTACCCACTTAGTAAAAAATCGGGATTCCTTGGCCGTCAGCAAAATCCCCACCGTATGAATGTGCCCCGCTTCAGCACTCTCGAGGCATTGCTTACGATTTGTTGTCTCGCTTCTCCCTGCTCATTTCTGACCAATGGGAGGCAAAGATGCGCAATACTTTAGCAATTTAATTGCGGCTTAGCTTTACGTTACCTTTTATACCTCTTATCACATTGCGAAATAATCACAGCTGATTAAATTGGGGGCCAGAATGAGCGCTTTATTTGGTTGGGGCAATGGCTGAAGCGGACGCAGTTGCCTCCGTCGATGTAAACATACTTTACAATAATTTCATCACTTGAGTAGACTTTTCGATGGACATGTCAGAGGCCATTGGATAGTTGAATTTGCTTGTGGTGATCTACGAACAAATTCAGTCGGGTCCTAAAACTTGGCGCGACCCCATTCAAGTATGCTAAAAAGGAGCGGCAATGTGACTTAATCCCTCGTAACACGTTGAAATCAAACCACCTTCACCCAGAGCTTCCTACCCTGCGTCAGATACGCTTCTGCCCTCTGACCAAACCATACGAAACTAAGCAAGTTATCGTTACAGTCATTCTCAAGCGCAGATTGTACAAGAGAATGGTTAGGATCCTCTAGTACCAGCCCACCACACTATTTGCAAACAATTTGAGAATAGTTTGTAGCAAAAGCAAGTAATTGCAAGCAAGTTAGACTTACTAGCGGTGTCATAAACTCGCAACCAGACCTTTGAAAGTGCTGTTATGGTATATATACGGCCTCAAGGACTAGATTCTTCTTCTTGAATTCACCAACCGATACATCTGAATTATGTCTCACTCCAAAATGCTTCGAGTTTTCATTCAATCTAACGGTCCGTCGGGCAAGTATCGATCCCTGAATGGCAATTCTTCCCAGGTAAAAGCGAACGGAGGCGGTGGGTCCGTTTTACTTTCTACCTCTGTCAGCGAATCTATGGCATCACTGTTAATTGTGAACAACCCAATCAGTGACACAATAGGCATATGCAGTACCCCGTCCTCGAACCCTATTATGTCGAACAACTTGAACATTAATTCCATGAATCCTGACCTCAAGACCGCCGATCTCGCCAACACATACATACAGATAGATGTTCGTGCAATAAGAGGCAGCAACGACAAAAGATTTGGCGTCGTCAACTGCCGAGAAGGCCAGACAGGTTACACGCGATTACTATTCGAGAAGCAAAAATACGGGGCTTTGCCATACAGAGCGCTGATCTCCCAGAGCTACATTTGAGAGTAGAAGGGACAAAACTGCCACGGGTACTTGTAGAGATTGCTATCTGCCGTGGAAGTATCTGCTGGGGGACGAAGAGAAATTCAAGATTGGAATTCTGTAGGGGGAGCTCTAAAAAGAAGCATCATGGTATCGAAAAGCACGAAAAGAATCAAGAAGAATTTCGAATGCGGATCAGAGTAACAGTGCCGATAAATGTGAGAAGTCTTCCGGGTTTTATAACTTTTGACTTCCAGGACTCCTATGACTGTGACTTACAAGAAGGAGTAAAGCCTCCACCCATATAATCCCAACTTACATAGTGCACAGATAAGCAAACTTCAGTTGGTGACTCTTTTGCGATTTCCGCCTCGTAGGTTTAAATACATATACTCCGTAAGATCTGGACGATCAAGTCAGAATATTGAAGATCAAGCCCATTTATGCATCATCCCGCTCTCTAAATCGCACCTCCCTTCCCATTTGCTCAATTTCTCCACGTCTGCAACGCCACACGTGATACCTCAGACCACCCCTGAACATCATCTGACTGACGCATTCTCCTGAATAAGCAACTCCATCCGCCTCCCAGGCTTTATTCATACCCCTCCCGCACGCGATCACTTCCCAGCCTGATCTTGACCCAACATCTACATCGCGTCCGACTTGATCCTATAAACAAAAGGCCCTGGTACGCAAATCACTTAAGACACTTCGCCGTCAAAATGGCAACACCAATCCCTTTTTCTCTAACTCGAGCTCTGGCTATTCATCTCCCATCCCCAGGAGTAGTCCACGAGCCCTCAAAGCTCCAAGATCTAACACCAATCCTCCAAATTCTCTATTCTTCCCACCTAGGAATCACCGATGAACACTTGCTATCCGCGCACAAAGCAGCCATCGTATCCCCCGCTCCAACAACGCGATATGGCCTCGAGAGGCAGAATATGGCGGGAACTCATCTAGTTATTCTGGACGTGGAAGGCAATCAGGCCGCAGAGTGGAAAGAACCAGTATTGAATTTTCCGGGTGGAGCGACAGCACGATTTCCGGCTGAGAAAGAAGATGGCAATGACGGTAAATCAGAAACTTTTGTAAAGGGTGGTGTCACATTCTCGTGGGAGTTTGTGGATGGGTTTGTGCATCAGAGAGCTCTATTCAAGGTATGTGATTCGATCTCCAGGTAGTGGCAAGCTTAACTGATCGGTACCCAAGTTCGTTGACGGAGAAAAGAAAGAGGTGGCAAGGTATGCACAGAGAAGCTCACAAGAGCAGGAGGGGCTATTAGTTTTGGACGGACGGGAAGTTGATGAATTGGTAGTGGTTTTGACCGTATGTGCTATTTTGCAAGCCAGGGACAGCTTTTTCAAAGCATGATTTCAGACGGGAATATCAATTGATTTGACGCACACCCTTCTGTTGAGTCTCACAACAGTTTCATGGCTTTTCTAGGTCTCTCGCCGCCTATTTCTACTGGCCGTTTCCGACCCTTCTTTCCTCCAGGGGCTTTCCGTCTTTCTTGTCCGCGATCATCTGGGGTCCTAAATGATCGGCACTTCAGCATTTCATTAAAAATAGATCCCATAAATATAGAAAAGCTGTGAAGAATTGTTGGGTCGAGCTTCCGGAAGAGTAGAGAATTTCTGAGTCTTACCTCAAGCTGTCTTCCCTTGCCATCTTGCACAGCCCATGTTCCAGATCCACCACTGTAAACTTCCTACCCTGCAGCCTTTGGCAATCATCGACCAAAGCCAGTAAGTCATTTAGCTTCCCATACCTATCAGGCTCCGAAAGGACTGCCATCACTTCTTCCAATACCACCGCAAGGCTTTCCACAGAATCTAGCGGGCCTTCCATCCCAAACATCCTTCCAGCAACCTCGAGACCTTTCGTCGGACCAGACGGCTTGCTCTTCTTCCCCAGTATATGCTTGGCAAGTTCCGTAGCTTTTGGATGATCGCAGAGCGCATATTCCGCAAAGTCACAGCAGATCAACCAGACAACAATACCACCCTGCGGCAGTGATGAAATCGTCTGAGCAACCAGCAAATCGTAGACTCGAGAAAAAGTTGGAGTTTTTTCTATTCCTTGAATAGCCCTGGAGAATTCCCACAGCTTCTGGAGCATCTCGGAAATCTTAGCTTTTTGGACTTGGAAGTTTCCATATGCCTGGACCAGAATTCTTTGCGGACCGCCCCATGTGTTTATCAGTTCGGAAAGAGCGACCAGATCCGGATGACTTGGGCTTGATGTAAGAAGGGAAGCTGCCATGTGCTCTTGGTGACCAAAGGAGAAGGTGCGCCATACGCAGAGCTCTGCGGGTTCTTTATGTCAGCATAACTCCTGATTGAGGCAGTGGATCTTTCGCCAGACGCAGCGCTGAACATGTTCTGCAGACTTAGAAAATATTTTGAAGGATGGAAATGATTACTGAAGCGTTAATTCATCATGTGAACTGATCCATGACTTACGAAATATATCTTTGGCAGTCAACGGCGAACTGGGGGGCAGGTGGCGAAAGATGAACTTCATAGAAGGCCCAGTTCGTCGCAACGCGAACAATTTATCTGCATCGAGGTCCTTTCTAAGCGCCGTGGTAACATATTTCTGACACAGCCTGCCAGCAGCGGTGCTGGTATTGATGGGAGTTTTCGATTCATCTGCGAGGTAAACTCCCTAGCGGAAGGCATGGATGAGGCAAGACAGCAGCTGCTTGCTGAATGGTGGCAGGCTCGGAGTGGTCTGAAATTCCACTTGGAAGTACATTATGCCAGCGCTATCAATAGCGTCAGAACTTTCTTCGAGTTCGGGTGGAGTCTATTAAGGCAGGTAGATGATTCGATGAACGATAAGATCGCGGATTCTCAGCTTTGGCCCTCTTCTAGGACAAATCTTGAGCGGAAATTCGCCGGTCATGAATATACGACCTCAAGTGAATGATTCTGGATATTCATGGCTGCTGTAGATCCATTCAAGTAAGTTTGACCGCAATGTGGGTGCATACATAGATCGTTTATCCTCCTTTGAAGTAGGACCATAACGGCAGCAACGTGCTTGATTGTCTTGACATGAAGGGAAGGAAACCTTTCAAAAACTGAAGTAAGTGATCAACGATGAACATTTCATGGTTTTTAACAACTCAATGGCCAGTATTTTTCGCACCACTTGAATTATTTCATCAGATTCAATTGAGACTTTTCCGCCAAAACAAAGGCAATTGAGCAAAGATCGAATTATACCAAACATGACATCTTAGACTCGCGCGCAAGCTACAACAAGGAATGCGCATGACCATCACCAAAAGAACGAAGCTAATTCAATTCCAGTTACAGCAGGGATCCGGCTCCATATAGTCGAATGGACGAAGTCTCTCCCGCTCCCACTTTCTATAGCACCGAACAGCGATCTCGTCACACGTATGGAAACTCAACGTATGCCAAGCGTCGTACGCAAAGTATCTCAGCGGAGAATACTCAGTAACAGGCAATCGAGCCTTGCACTCGCTGTCGAGTAGAAAATACTTCGTCACGTCACTCGAGGAGATCCACAGAAGCGGTTCATGAGGGTCACAGCCTTGTCGGAAGTCGATGGGCATATCGTACAAATCTGGAGCCCGCCAGTCCGATCTCAGGGGCTTGAGCTGACTTCAATGATATCGACAAGGAAGAAATCAGGCCTTCTGTTTTGTAATGAAGCATTGTATGAGTCCAAAGCCTCTACAACTCGGGGCCTGTGGCTGAAGTCCTGAGTTTGCATCCATGCCAAGTATCCTGGGTCCCTCTCCTCTAGCTTTTCCAACGTCATGCCTAGACCACTTTACTTTCCAAAATCCAGGGTATAAGGCGGAGGCGGTCCCTGGATTTGTACCAAAGGGTGCATCGGGTGAGGCTGGACCCAGTCTCCCACTTTTACTGTCCTGACTGCCTCTGCACATTCCACTTCTTCCAATGCAAGCAACTTATCCGCCCGCCGCTCCCAGTCTTCCAATCCTTCATCTTTCTCCTCTCCCAAATCGTTCTCAGACTTGGATATATGATGCTCGCCAGAAAGGTCCACCTCGTAAGCTTTCCACTCATAATCTTCGTCGCAATGAGCTTAGTCCCAAACTACATCCTCATAAGCCTCCTCCTCAGATTCTTCTTCCGCACTTTCTAGGTCCTCCTCAGAATCCGTTTCCTGATCTTCGCAGGCTTCATCGTAATCTGGATGTGGGGTAGGTTCAGGCGCTGGCGCTGGCGTAACCTTCACTTGATAAGGCGCGAATCTTGACGGTCTCGTTCGCGACGGGGAGGTTTGTGGTGGCATTTTTCAGGAGTTTGGATTTTGAACTCCTGAATCAAATTTTGTTTCTGGGATAAAGCGTAGTAGGTTATATTTGCTAAAGAAGCCAGAGCAAGAGCGGGGTAATCAGAAAAAGAAATATGAACCCAGCAGCATTACTCCTTGTCCACTAAGAATTTCCCGGTCAGAACATGGTTTTGCGGCTTGCTTCCGGGAACTTGGGATGTGTGAACTTTGAAGAAGCATAAAGTGTGGGCTACGAAATTCACAATCACAAGGCGTGTAGACTGCACGGCTTTTCGCTGAGTATGAGGCCCTTAAAACGCCAAGGTAGGCGCATCTGCAGGGCACATGAGCAGCAAGATCTGCTCTGACAGGGAGCGCAAAGAGTCGGTCAGCGGCCAGTATCTGGAACGTTTGCATCTTGTTGGCCATTGAGGCAGCAGAAGGAGGTCTTCTCGAATGCAAGCTAGCTCGGAAATTCGTGTCATTTCAATCGCTGTACCTCAGCATTGGAAGTCCTTGCGATGGTGTAGCGTGTGTTATTAAAAAGACTGGAATATAATAATTGAAAGAGAAACCCTCAGCAGCAACATGATCTGATTTCGACCAGCCTTTGCCGTCCTTGTTCAATATCAGTGGCTTTCCAGGAGCCCCGAACTGCTGCCCCGACAGTGAAGAAAACATAAAGACGACAAGAGGAGCAGGCTAAAGGTTTCAGATCTGGTCATGGGTTCTCTTCTTTCCATGGCCAAGGATCTGCTTTCGATCCTTCACTGAACGATCCTTGAATGAAACCACGAAATTCGTGCGCCCTACAGTAGCGAGCGCGGTAGAGTGCAAGCGCGCGGCCAGGTGGTAAACGTGCCAAAGCCAGAAGGTTAGGTTACGTTGAAAAGACTTTCTAGGTTCCACATGTCTATTATTGGGCTCCCAAACGGCCGTCGTAGGAAGTATGGCAAGCGCTGCATTGTCTAGACCGAAGTAAATAATGGTGTCCGACTCCGAGATCAACAGGTAAAGCATCATTTCCCTAAGGTGGTCTGGGACTTTGCAAAGGATTCTTTCGGTCAAAAACGCAGCCAGCTCGTCTATCCGTGGAGGCTTCCAGCTGAGTAATGCAGACCCCGAAGGCATCCCAATGTCGAATTTAGAGTCCCCCGCTAGGCACATGGAAGCGAGAGATTTCCTATCCTTACGGGTGATGTCTCTGCTTTGGAGTCAGCTCATGCATTCAGATGAGTCCAAGAGTCTGAGACCATTGTCTATTTCGGTTGGGACTACATACTGCAGCTTCTTGACTTCAGGGTCCTCAGAAGCTTGCAGCCTCTTCTTTCTCGCGTCAAGGAAAATCCCAAGCGCCTTCTTCATATCCTCATCCTTGTCGAACATCCGTAGTCTTAGCATTTCGATAATGTATTTGTAGTCTCCGCTTTGCTCGACTTCCTCAAAAGTTTTCCCGAAGTGCTTTCCAAACCCAAATGTGATCGTATACTTTTTCTCCTTTCGATGTTCTTCTGTGTCCGCTTCGGTCAAATCATTGTCTTGGCCTTGTTTTTCGATTTCGGAGGATTCAGAACTAGGTTTGTCTTTCGCCTGAGATCCGTGGGAGGGCGTTGCTTGCGAAGCCATCTTTGATTCGATTCGTAATTGATGGTAAGGATACAATGGAAGCTGTTCTATCTATGTTTCCGCAGAGGTATGAATAATTGCAAGCGCGACGCCGAGGACGATGCTGTTGTGATAATGAGTACTGTACAACTGGGCTCGAAAGTAACAAGCATGCATGCAATGTGGAATTCCTTTGCTGTGCTCGCGGGGAAGGTGCAGCGTTGAGTCGCCTGATAGCTATCCCCAAAGAGAAGGAGCAATGAGGTACCAAATTCATTGTGGCAACGAAATTGGATGGCATCACTCAATTGCAGTATCCCTCCAGCAAAAGGTGAGATGTGCTCCTTGTGGTTCAGCCCATATGCTTCCTGCTCAAGTCTACCGTATATCGATCCGTTCGCGGAGCAATTCCTATCTCGAGCATCGATTTCAACAGTATCTCAAACGCTACAAAGCTAGCATTGCGCCTTCTTAAGAGGAGGACCGATTCAGCTTCCGTTTGTGGCCCTCAAGATGGCGAGTAAGACGGTCTGTAGAACCCCATTGTATTTCCGCTCCTAGCGTACATCTAAATCAACTGCTATCCAAATGCTGCTAGGCGAATTCGCAGATAGAAATGATTGCGAACCGTGGATGTCTCCCATGAAGGCTATATTCTGAGCCTGCTCAGACTGCGAAATTTTCTTCAGATCCTCCAAGGCCTTCTTCAACTCCGTCCAGGCTCAGAGCATCCTCCAGCTTGGCCAGCCATGCGATAATCGGTGTCACACCGCGTTCTAAGTCCTGGAGGATTTTGCCTTTGTATATCAACCGAGATGGTCGAGATTGTCCAATTTGTTGCATTTGCTGCATTTTTTTCTCGCTTTAGAGTTGCTTTGACATTCGCGGGCTAGGCTGCATCGCAGAGAGCGAGAATTGCTAGGTCGCTGCACGGTGAATCGCCATCCCCCTCAGATGAGTAAAGTGATTCATTGATGGGGTATTCGGGTACCGCCGGGCAATCTCTTTGATATTAAGGACATCGCGATATTTTGGTGCAGAGGAGCTATCCTTGAGCGCGTTGAGGAAGCAGGTCGCGTCGACGCGTCGCTGATTATTTGTGTTGATTCCATTTTGAGTGTGGAGATAGTGTTATTATCATCCATCGAACAACTCAACAGCTTGAATTCGAAGAGAAGAGAAGTCGCCATTTCCATTGACTTGCTTTCTCACTGAAAAAGAAACAGTGCAGGGCCAAGTGGTCGTAAACCCCCGCACCCCGCGCCGACCTGCCATCTTGGTATTCGTGGTCTCGTTAGTGTTCGCTGCTTGTCAAACCTGTCTGTCGGGTCCCCAGATGCTTGTTCCTTTCTATCAGACTGTACATATCAAAGGCCTCGATGCGAGAATATGAGCAAGTTTGTGGTGCAACCAGGCCATTCATCGCTTCCAGTTCACGCTCGCCAAGAAGTTCCTGCAGCCTCTCCATCTTGGCATCGAAAGCTCTCAAGCCTCATGAGCAAGTTTCTCCCAGAACCGTGTATTTCCCACGCGGCTGAGAAGGATGGAGTATATTTTCATTGGATGGCTCTGAAAATGGAGATACTGTCATGCAAGTGAATTCGGGCTTGGTAGTATAAGCTTCGCCGGATTGGATGGGATATCGGCGCGGGAGCTGCCATGCAGGTGAGCTTCTTTTTGATTGTGGAGAGCAGCACGAGATAATGGACCCTTGAATGTGGGATGGCAGTCAATATTGGGAGGAGGATAAAGGTGCCCTGTTGGTTTTTGATAGCTACAAAAGGCGGGAAATACCCCTCCATCTGCAGACTGTCGATCGCCAGGCTCTTGCACTTCCTACTCAACTATCATAGCAATTATTCTCAAAGTCAAGGAATCAATTGACCTTCAAAATGTTTACTCAAGCCGTCATCTCTATCCTCCTGCTGGCATCATTTGCCTCTGCTCATTTCGGCATCGATTACCCTGAATGGCGGGGTGACTCTTTCGCCACAGGAGCGTCCCAATACATCTACCCTTGTAAGTATTTCCTTCTCGCTGTGACCTACCTTGAACTCAAGCTAAGATCTCTAGGTGCCAATGTGAACCAGACTGAAAAGACTAACCGAACTATCTGGCCCTTGACCGGCGGTTCCCTCAGCCTTGACCTCCACCATCCATGGACCTACGTCTTCGTTAATCTCGGTCTCGGGACAAACTACCCAGTCTTCAACATCTCCCTCACTCAACAGCCTTTGAACGAGACTGGCAACGGTACGCTTTGCTTGCCACACTTGAACCTTCCCGCTGGAGTCAGCCCCTCAGATGGTGCAAATGCCAGTATTCAGGTCGTGACCTTGGGTCAGTCCGGCAGCGCCTTGTACAACGTAAGTTTCAACTCCTGAAATATCTTTCGGGCGCGAGGACTGACCGTAGAATCAGTGTGCAGATATCACTTTCAAGAGCAGCGCCACTACTCTAGGCAGCGACAAGTGCTCGAATTCATCGAATGTGGCAGTCTCCGTTGTAGGACAACAGGTCAGCAGTACCAACACATCATCAGCACCAGCAGCATCATCATCGTCCGCCAAGACCTCCGCTGCGTCTGCTGTTGGTTCTACCTCCGCGATTGCCGTTGGTGTGGTTACAGGCTTGGGAGCCCTTGCTATGAGTTGGTTGCTGTGAATAATCACACGCTTCACGGTTTGAGTTGGGAGACTAAGTGGGACGATAGCAAAACGTGCTCCGTTGGATGCGAGAACCGGTGTACATACCCTGAATGAAAATGAAAAATGAAAATAGCACCCTTTGTCCAGTGCCCTTTCAAAAAAGACAGCTAGATTTCACCCGAGGCTTCTGCGTAAGTCATTCTGGGATATGTCGAACGGAGAGGATGTAGCACAGAGATGAAGTGAGTAGGATATCCTCCCTTGGAGGGCTTTTGGGTATTCGGCGCCATCGTTTCTTCAAAAAACATCCAACTGTAGGTGACATGCCTTCTACCAAATCGCGAGAAGGGGTAAATTTTAACTCTCTACAGCCATCACCGCTTGATCCCAACAACAACCAAATTCCGAGGTGACTGGCTATACTCAAAAACAGGCTCTACCCAACAATCCCGCACCAAATCCCCATGTTCCCTCAAGAACAACCACCGATCAACCACAATCAAACTCTCCACCACCCCAGCACTAAACGCCATCAGCGACCAAGTAACACTCAATTCCTTCTTCAGTACATCGTAGTTCTGCGCATATTCATCGATCTGCTCATCGGTAATATTACTCATCTTCTTCGTAAGTGGAACACTTCTCGCAGGGTCCGCTTTCAGCTTTTCTAAAGCTCCACGAACGTAACTTCTAAAGGAGCCGTAACAGCCCTTTCTAAGAGACCCGATGATTACCGGTTCTGTGCATTCCGGGCTATCTTCGTTTTCTTGGATCTTCGAAACAACGCCGTAATCGAGAAAGACTTTTTGCAGCAAGGCACGATAAAAATGTCGTGTGAAGAACGAATCACTTTCCTTCGCCGTCCAATTCTGAGGGGCTTGGACACCCATCATGCGCGCTGTGATGTTCAGCCGAACGCCTTCGCCGTAGGTTGCTAGTCGTTCACTCATGGGGAAGCCATGCGGATCGCAGTCCGGTAATTCCTTCTCGTTTCGAGGTGCGTTGATGGCTTTGAGATTGCGTCTGATATGGGGATGTTTGAGCGTTGGGGGGCCGAGTCGGGAGGATAGAAGGTTGTAGCAACATCCTACGATGGCTATGGCGTGGACTGCGGGGTTGAGAATGAGGGAGCGGATGCCGTGGTGGGAGAGGTTGCCACAGGAGTGGATTGAGACGGCCATGAGACGGATATCTTTGGCCTTTGAGATCTCGTCGAGAACTTGTGGGAGTTCCGGGTTCTCGGATTCGCTGTTGACGAATTGGAGATTGCCGGATGGAGCTGCCAGTTTCATCTTCTCAATTTGTTCCACGACGTCTGAGAGATTGCCGTCTTGGACCACATGCTCGACGTACTGCATATATCCCTTTCCTTCAGCAGGAGTATATATCGTTGCAAGATCTTCGATCGGTCTTAGATCCGCCGTCTCTGGTGCCGGTAAATTTTTAGGCTTCGCAGCTCTTCGCCGTGCCTTGTCTTTCATCTGGTCTACAGGCGTCAAGTTATCCTGTAGTTGCCGGTAGACTTTTTTGTTACGCATGACTTTCTCCCGTTCGCCAACTCCCGCAAATACGTCCATCCTTTTCGCGCCATTGATGTTGAGCTCTTTGCTCTCGACTGCCACAATGTGCTTATTGTAGGGAGGGCTCGCTAATGTGCGCCCCAGATAATTTTGACCGCTTCCAAAATCAACGAAATGTGTGATTTCTTTGCCAGATTTCGTCGAAACGTCATCTGCGACTCGGACAACGTAGTCGGCAAAATTACTGACTTCGTGAATTTTCTTGGGGATCATACCCACGGCTACATGTCTGGGCAGCTTAGACTCTTTCTTTTCCCTTGCAGGAAGATTTCTCCGCAAAGAATGCTTTCTGATTTCTCTGATGTACGTGATCAGACTTTCAGGAGGGCCGTCTGGTCTCGCCTGCTCCAAATCATCCCGCATCAGGAGATTGAGAAGATCCATCGACTCTTGCGCCAGAAGCCACGAGCGCCATTCTTCTGGAATTACTTTGTGATATAGGCTCGGTTCTCTGGTGAAGAAGTCCAGGATGTGCACGCCCCCACATAAAGTCTGGAAAATAGTTGACGCGGCAGAAAAGCGCAAGAGTGAATCAACATATTCATCGGCGGTCGCGAAATCATCCGCGAACGGTATCGCCTTTGCGGGAGGCATTGTGGCGTGCAAGCGTTTGGAGGTATGGCAAAAAGAGCGCAGTTTCGAGGCTCGGCGGAAGATTTGCATGTCATCGCATTTTGTATGTTGCGGGACAGGATCGCGCCGTTGAATTTTTCTGAGGTCGTGAATTTAAGCGAGGCTAGAGTGAGGAACCCCTATCCTGACCCTTTGTACCCTTCAACGGCTGTTGTGCATCTTGAACTTTTTCTGCCAGGAAAAATTTCAAGAGTAATTACTTCTTTCTTGCTGGGCAACTGCTTCTCCTCCCAAATACTTTCAAAAACAATGACTGTCACGTGATTTGATGTGATAATTATTCTATCTGCTAGATGTGCTGCGATTTATGTTGGGAGATAGCTATTTGAGCTGAGCTCGGGCATTTAAAGCTGAATATTCCGATGTCTCGCAAATTCAGATGCCTTAGACTTCATCAACCCATCTGTCATCTCAATGCAGCAACTTCTGGGCTTTTGGCAACCCATTCACTAAATGACTCCAGAGGTTCGCTCAAAACCTAGAAGGGACATTAGTATTAAGATCTGAAGCTTGGATCATGGAACAGGATAGAATACTCACATCAGGTCCATTATCATTCTCGGCACCCCCAAAGAGCCCATACTCCTGCATAAACTTCCCACTCTCCACCAAATCGTCCTGCCACCATTCAGGGGCCCCAGACGCTGCCATTTGCTCTTTGAACCCCGCTTCGCTACATATAGCAGGCAACATATCAAGACCCCCTGTGTTCTTGAGAATGGATGTAATCTCGTCAATGGAATAGTCATTTTCGGCAGCCGAGATTCGTCTTCCAAGGAATTTCTCCCGATTCAGCAAGATGGTCTTCACGTAGGTGCCTGCATCCTTTTTGACTGATATGATGGGGAATTTGAGACTGGTTGGCATTGGGAAAGCGATTTGGTATGACTTGGCACCTGGTGAAGTGGGGGCGATGTAGTGGAGCATGAAGTGCATAAATACGCCGAGGTGAAGAAAAGTTGCTGGAATTCCGAGAGTGCGGATGTATTCTTCGACTATTGCTTTTCCGTCCAAGTGGAAGACTTTGGTGTACTTGTTGTTCGAAACTCGATGAAATGTTAGTCGGTGTGGGACATCTGGGTAATGCGGGACTTACTCTTGGAAACGTAAGGGGTGCTGCTCCAAATGAGATGTTGGACATTGAATTCCTGGGAGTTTAAGTGATTATTTTCGCCTTGATTTTACATGGAGTTGGTACCTTTGAAATATCAGCGATGTTCTTCCCCTGTTGGATCTCTCGCTCCATGTCCATGACTTCGTTCCAGTTTGTCACCGCAAAAACGGCATAAGCGCCTTTTACAATTGATTTCAGTGACTCTTTGTCTTCAAGACTAGCCTATAAATCTCGTGTTATCATGAGTCAAAGTTTGGGAGGAGAATATTTACTTTGACTACTTTGACACCTCTTTCTGCAAGAGCGACAGCGGATGGCTTTGCCGGGTCTCTTGTCACGCCATGGATCTCGAACTTTTCGACCGTCTCGGGGTCATTCAACAATGAATCGATGACAGAACCTCCTTGATTCCCTAAAGCCCCGAAGACAATAATAATTTTCTTAGCAGACATGGTGCCCGAGGTGGATAGCCAATTGGTTGAGCAGTGAGTTTGTTGGAGGGGGTAATGATTTTTGACCGTCGAATATATTGGGACATTTGAATATATATATATGAAGGATACCATTGAAAAGGGCACACGATTTCAAATATGGAGTCGGCGCAACTTGAGGTACCCTTGTCGCTTTCGCTCCCTGCCATCCTGTTGATCGACAAGGGTGAAGCAAAGTCGCCGGGCTCGGCGGACTTAATTTCGAACTCGGCGTTATTGACCAACTCGCACTCCAGCTAGACAAATCTAGCATCAGAAATCGGTTTTTGACTTTTCCTCTTCAAAAATTCAGGTCTCCTTAAAATCATATCACGGAATCGATCCCGGTCCAAGGTATTCCAATCAGAGACTGGATATTTTGACCAACTCGCCAAGCCGAATTGTACCAAACCCGAGTCGAATCTCGGCCCGGGGGGAAGCACAAGCTTATAAATCTCGTGAAACCACCGACTAGTCTCTATAATTTACCGCAAAGGCGATGCAAAGGACTCGACCAATTCTCGACCGTAGTCTAGAGAACTTTTTATGTTCCTGATCTCCGGAAGGTTAATACTGGGGCCTATCGGATGATTCTATCGTGAATTTACGCTTGTAGGATTCTGCTGGAATCGATCACTAAAGAGGCGTCAGACTGGAGCTGTTCGATAGAGTGACTTCTTCGACGAGTTGAATTTCTGGATGGCACGGAGATTGACAAGTGCAGGCTCTGCTGTTCGTCGTAAGCTTGCTGGAAGCGTCGAGATCTGTCCGCATGGTCGCAATAACCTCGCCAAAATCCAGAATCTTACCCTCAAGATGCACCATTTGAGTTCTTGCTGGGACAATCAAATAGCATAGCTTCAGGGATTTGAGATTATCAGGTGTGAGAACCCCTGTGAACACCCAAAGTTAGAACTTGGTCGTAGCATATTCAGAGTCGTAGATTTAGAGTCGTAGATCAGATGATGTATCTGCATAATTTGGTGGTTGGAATATCTCAAGCTTATTGGGGAACACATGCAAAATACTCTGGTACCACTTACAGCCCCGAAGATCAGGCGCTCCCCATGGCGCTATTGAACAGTTGAACCGAAAGGCGCATAGAGGCCAGCCTCTGTATGTAGGGTTTCGTTGCCAAACGGTAGCAGGGTTATCACTCTCGGGGTCAAACCGACGAATGGCAAGATTTTGAATATATGCAATCTCTTCCTCCGTCAAGATACATTCGAAGTCTCCCAGAAAATCAGCATCGATAATATCAGATGAGAAATTGACATAAGCATATGGATCGTGGTACAGTGGGGTAAACTTGTCGAGAGCCACCTGTCGGGACTCATGGCAGATCGAAAGAGTGATAGGAGGTCGAGGGAAAGGGAGCTTTTTGAGCCAACGTTGATATGGTAAAGTATGCTGCCAAATTTGGATCCGCAGCTCTGCTGGGAGCAACAAGAATGCCGTAAAATGGGGTTTGATCAAACTGAATGCGGGTGGTGTATCAATTGTAGACCCTCCGCGGGGTAACGTGTCCGCTCGGACCTCTCCTTGAAAGCCAGAGGATTCGCAAAGGGTCAAAGCCATGCTCGCTGTTGAATGAAA
>Ga0247778_1000056_pt1 | contig 188602 bp, 154 predicted proteins | sample UWRJL049202B5_FD_179939 | JGI IMG/M metagenome (GOLD analysis project Ga0247778, IMG submission 179939) | Plant litter microbial communities from Arlington Agricultural Research Station in Wisconsin, United States - UWRJ-L049-202B-5 | ecosystem: Environmental > Terrestrial > Plant litter >... | reverse complement strand
ACGCAGCGAGCGGGTGCCGATGGCGATCGCGCCGCCGTGAACGTTGACGCGCGCGCGATCTAGGCCGAGCTCCTTCTCGACGGCCAGGTACTGCGCGGCGAACGCTTCGTTGATTTCGAAGCGAAAAATGGCGTCTTGGCTGAGCCCGACCTTTCGCAGGAGCGCTCGAATCGCCGGGGCCGGGCCGATGCCCATGACTTCCGGAGGAACGCCGACCACCGCGCCAGCCACCAGGCGCGCGAGCGGCTTCAAGCCGTGAGCACGCACATACTCGCCCGAAGCGACCAAGGTGGCCGCGGCTCCGTCGACGATCGCCGAGCTGTTGCCGCCAGTTTGCACGCCGTCTTTGCCGAACGCCGGCCGGAGCTTGTGCAGGACTTCCAGCGGGCTGGGCCGGACGTGCTCATCGCGCTCGAAGCGTTCGACTTTTCGGGGCAGGTTGATGCCGCGCGGCTGATAACCCTCGAGCGGCCACTGCTCGCTCGTCACTGCTGCGACTTCTTCCGTATAGTGTCCGTCTTGCCAGGCGCTCACCGCGCGCTCGAAGCTTTGCGCCGCGAAGCGATCCACCTCTTCGCGCCGGATCTCGTAGCGGCGCGCGAGGTTCTCGGCGGTCTCGCCCATGCGAGTGTTCGAAGCGGTATCCAGCGTCGCCTCCCAGAGCATGTCTTTGAACTCGACTTGCCCCATCTTGAACCCGCTGCGGTGCGTGTACGCCGTGATCGGATTGCGGGACATGGACTCGCTGCCGACGCACAGCGCTAGCTGGGCTCGGCCGAGCGCGATCTGATCGGCGGCCGTCAAGATCGTCTCGAAGCCGGTTCCGCACAGACGGTGCACGAGCAGCGCTGGCACGCCCAGCGGAACTCCCGAATACAGGCCGATGTGACGTGGCAAGTAGAAGGCGTCGAAGCTCGACTGCGCCACGTTCCCCGCGACCACCACTCCGACATCCGCGGCCGGCACGGCGAGGCGCTGAAATAACGCGCGCGCGACGTGGATGCCGAGGTCGGTCGGTGACACGCCGCTGAGCACGCTCATGTAATCCGCGAAGGGGGTGCGCAAGCCGCCGAGCAACCAAACATCGTCATAGCGAGCGATCAGCGCGTGACGTTCCGATGATTCATACATGTGGACCTCCATGGGCGCTTCCGGCTAGCGCCGTTTCGTTCGTTCATCGCGGATGGCCGGACGTCGGCGCGGCGGTCGCGATGATCACGCTGGGATCGAGCGGCTGCCCGTACAGCGTCTCGACCAGCTTCGCTCTCCGATCGAGCACGGCGCGTTGGTTGATGTAACCCTTGTCAGTGATCTCTCCGGCGTCGATCGATGCCGGCTCCCACAGCAGGAGCGCGCGGCGCGCGCAGGTAGAAGAACCCGCATGTTCGCGGGTCATGCGAGCCAGGCCCACGGCGACCTGAGCACGCACGGCCGGCTCCTCTAGCACCGAGCGCAGCGGCGCATCGCTGGCGAGCTTCCCGCACAGACTGCGGCAACCCGCGAGGTTCGGGAAGATCAACAGCCCGATCTCGTCGCGGTCGTGCCCGGCAACGACGACATCCTGCGCAACGGGCGAGAGCGCCGCTATTGCATCCAAGCGAAGCGCGCCGACGTTCACCCAAGTCGCTGTGCTGAGCTTGAAGTCCTCGCCAAGGCGACCATCGAACAAAAGCCCGCGTTCTGGGTGCTCGGGATCGACGAAGCGCACCGCGTCTCCGGTCTTGAAAAAGCCCTCCTCGTCGAAAGAGCTGCGCGACAGATCGGCGCGCTCCAGGTAGCCCGGGGTGACGTTCGGCCCGCGCACGCGGACCTCGGTCTTTTCCCCGCACGGGACCAGCTTGAGCTCACAGCCGGGCAACGGAAGACCGATCACGCCGGCGCGGTCGGGTTGGAAATGCCCGACGGTGGCGGTCGGCGCCGTCTCGGTCAAACCCCAAGACGAGACCATGGGCAGATCACGTCCCAGAGTTTCTCGCGCTAGACCGCGCAGCGCGACCCACAGGTGCTGCGGCAGCGCGGCGCCAGCGTAAAACAACAGCTCGAGCCGGCCGAAGAAGCGCTCGCACAACGCTGGCTCGGCACGCAGAGCCGAGACCAGCAGGTCGTAGGCCCTCGGCACGTTGAGCGAGAGCGTCGGGGAGACCTCGCGCAAGTTGGCGAGCGTGATCTCGAACCGCCCGGGGACCGGACGCCCGCGATCGATGTACAACGTGCCCCCATTGCGCAGGACGATGTTGAAATTGTGGTTGCCGCCGTAGGTGTGATGCCACGGTAGCCAATCGAGCAGTAGCGGCGGGTGGCTGAGCAGTTGCCAGATCTGGGCGATCGCCTGCTGATTCGAGCACAGCATGCGATGCGTATTGAGCACCCCTTTCGGCTCGCTCGTGGAGCCCGAGGTGAACATCACTTTGGCCAGCGAATCAGGCTGAATTGCCGTAAAGGCGCGGGTGACGGCGGGGTCATCGGGCGTGCTCAGCAAGGCTTGGAAAGACTCGATTCCGTTGCCTGATCCGTCACCGCTGACGATTGGACCGCGGTGTAAGTCGGCGACGGCGGCGAGTGCGGGCTCAAAGGGCGAGGTTTCGCTCACGTACAACAAGCCGGGTCGGAGCATGCGAACGATGCTCTTCAATTTGCCGAAGTCTTTCGACACCAGCGAGTAGGCCGGCGAAATGGGCGCGACCGGCACGCCCACGTGCAGGCAGGCCAGCGTGAGTAGCGCGTGCTCCACGCTGTTCTCGGACAAGATGGCGACCGGGCGTTGCGCAGACAGCTTTCGCTTCAGCAGCCAGGCGGCTACGCGCCGGACCTGCTCCAGCATCTCTCCGTAGCTGAGCCCGCGCCAGCCCTCCGCGCGACGCTCCAACACGAAGGCGCGGTCGGGCGCCCTCCGCGCCCAAGCTTCGAGGTACTCGCCGCTGCAGCGTGCATAGGCACCGAGCGCGTAGCGAGAAGACAGCAACGTATCGTGCTCGCGTCGCAGGACTGCGACGGCCGGCGGCGCGAATACGTCTACGAGGGCGGTTCCAACTGGGGTCACGACGGCGGCTCGATTCTGGACGCTGGCGGACGACCTCTGTCCACCTAATTCCCCCGCGGCAGCGGACCAGCGCTGCCTGTTGCCTGCTTGGCCTTAGTGCAGGGGACAACTGAGGTGGTACTATAATAGTACTTGGCTGTCTAGCACCGGCGCTCTTCGCGACTCAGCAAAATTTTTCAGTTTCGCTGTGTTCTAGGCTGAATACCGGTAGTTCGGTCTCGGCGTCCGCGCTGGACCGTGATCGCTGCATTCGCAGATTACTATAGAGACCCTACCTCGTGTATACTATAGTACCTCCTCGCGGAGCCGCTGGTGGTGCTGGGCAACCGCCGCCGCTCCGTTGGCACGACGACAGTTCGACCGTGTGCGTGGGGTCTTGCGCTTGAGGAGATGAACAAGATGAGTCGACGCTCGATTTCGATTTGGCATCTGCGAATCCTGGGGGCTGGCTTGCTCCTCGGCGGTGGGGCGTGGGTCAACGTCGCGCACGCTCAGCCATCGGCCCAGGAGCCCACGCCCTCAGCAGCAGACCCGGCTGACTCCACAGCGGCCCCAGCCAGCACCGAGCACACCGAGCCCTCCGCAACGCCAGCGGCACCCGCATCGGAGGCCCCCGTCGCGCCGCCTGCGGCGGGACCGCCGCCCTCTGCCATCCCCGACGGCGAAGCTCCGACCAAGCCGATCCCACCCGCGTTCGCCCCCGCGATTCCAAACATCGATTTCGGGGGGCGCCTGCAAACGGCCATCAAGTTGCAGAATCCGAATGATCCCACGAAGATGAACGATGTCAGCCAAGTGCTGTCGGGCGATCTTCTGACTTCTGGGCAGATCCATCGCTACCTGAAATGGCAAGTGAGCGCGACGTTCAGCTACCCCGGTACGTCGGGCACACCGAGCGCCGTCAACTTTCAGCCACTCGACGTGTTGGCTCGCGTCGAGCTGCTCCCGGAGTTCAACGTCTACATGGGGCGCATGATCGTGGTTGTGTCGCGCTTCGATCCGGGCGGCCCTTGGGGCATCGATGAGTTCTTTTTTCCTGGATTTTTCCCAGGGATCGCCGCGCCCGCGATGCCCAAGGCAAACGCCAACGGTCGCGATGTCGGCACGACAATCTGGGGCGCACCACTGAAGGGGCACATCAAGTACTACTTGGGCGCCTTCAACCTCTACGACCCGACGCTCAACCCGCTACTGAGTGGGCGCTTACAGGTCAGCTTGCTGAACGGTGAACCAAATTTCTATCAACGCACGACCTATTTCGGCACGAAGGATCTCATCTCCGTCGGGATCGGAGGCCAATACCAGAAGGATGGCTCGGTCCAGCCCGTGCCGACCACGACCCCGCCGACGGTTCCGCGCACGGACGACTACAGCAACCTGACTGCCGACCTCACCTTCGAAAAGAACATCGGCGACGCCGGTACGCTCTCGTTGGTCGCCGCATATTTCAAGTACAACGGCGACTTCAACCGCTGGAAAAATTTGTGGCTGACCTCCGTTGGCTACATGCTGCCGCAGACGATCGGCATCGGAAAGGTGCGCGCCACGGTGCGTTACCAGCGCGGGCTCGACACAGCACCCGGCGCAGACGCCTCCACGCTGCTCGACGCGCAACTCAGCTACAACGTGGCCGCGTGGTATGCTCGCTTCCAGGTCGGTTATCGCCACGGCGATACGTATCTCGCCCCCACTGCCACGGCCCCGGGGCACTTGCAGGGCAACAACATCGCCTACTTCGGCGTCACTCTGGCCGACCCATGAGCGCCGCCTTGCCACGTAAAGCCAACCTCGATGGCGCTGGGTGCTCAGCGCCGAACACGGGTCACTGCTCGAAGAATTGGGAGATGCCCATGCAATGCACTCGCCGACTGCTCGCCAGCCTTGCGCTCCTGTTCATGCTGGCCGCATGTCAAAAGAAGCCCGCTCCGGAGACCGAAAAAACGCTGCAGCCGGCGATGCCCGCCGCTCCCGCCAAGCCCGACTCGGTCAAGATTGGCCTCATCGCCTCATTGACCGGGAAATACTCGGCACTGGGCAGTGAAGACAAGAAGGCGGTCGAGCTGGCCGTGGAGCAGGTCAACGCCACGGGCGGCCTGCTCGGCAAGCACGTCGAGCTGGTCACCCGTGACGATCAAACGCTGCCTGATAAGTCGGTGTTGGCGTTCAACGAGTTGAAAGCACAAGCCGTGGTCGCCGTCATCGGTTCGGTGTTTTCGAACTCAGCGCTGGCAACGCTGCCTCTCGCCCAGGCCGACGGCGTACCGTACTTGTCGCTCACGCCGGCCGAAGAACAGGTCGTGCCCATCAAGCCGTACGTGTTCGTGATCCCGGCCTTGGCCAACGCGTACGCGGAGCGCTACCTCGAGTACATGCAGGCGCGTAAGATCAGTAAGATCGCGATCGCGCACGATACCAAGGGCGCGTACGCGATCTCCGGCTACAACTCGATGAAAGCCCTGGCCGGCAAGTACGGCGTCGAGATCGTTCGCGACGAGGTATTCGAGACCGCGACCAACGACTTTAGCCCCCTCTTCACGCATTTGAAAGGCGCGAACGCGCAGGCTTTCGTGTTTTGGGGGACCGGCCCGACCGGCGTGACGGTGACCAAGCAGTATGCGGCGGCCGGGCTCAAGTTGCCTTTGTTCATGACGCCCGCGCAGGCCAGCAAACTGTGGATCGACCCGGTGGGCTCGGCTGGGGAAGGGGTCACCGTGCTCAGCGCGATAGGCGTGGTCGGGGACTATCTGCCGGACGGCCCGCAGAAGCAGATCATCGAGCAGATGGCGACGCCGTATCGGCAGAAGTACGGCTATCCGCCGCCGCAGTTTGCGCAAGACGGCTACAGCGCGTGCTTACTGCTGTTCGAGGCCATCAAGAAGGCGGCCAGCGCCGAGCGACCCAAGATCCAGCAGGCGCTGGAGAACCTGAGCCTCGTCACGCCGAATGGGAAATTCAAATATTCGGCGAGCGACCACTCCGGTCTGACGCGCGACTACATCTCGGTCAACGTCGTCGAGAATGGGAAGTTCGTGCCGACCGATTGGGCCAAGGATAAACTCAAAAAGACCCTCGCTGAGCCGCAGTGAGCCAGGCGATGCTTCAGGTCGAAGGGCTCAGCCGCCAGTTCGGCGGTGTGTACGCGGTCCAGGGCGTGGATCTCGAAGTCGCGCCGGGAGAGCTGCGCGGAGTGATCGGGCCCAACGGCGCTGGCAAGTCGACGCTTTTTCATCTGATCGCGGGTCACCTGCGGCCGAGCGCGGGTCGCGTTGCTCTCGCGGGTGCCGTCATCGATCGTCTGCGCCCCGACCAACGCGCTCAGCGCGGCATCGCCATCGTCTACCAGGGTGATCGCATTTTTCGGCGCATGAGCGTGCGCGAAAACGTGATGGTGGGCGCGCACCGCAACGCCAAGCACGGCTTCCTGGAAGCGGCCTTGCGCTTGCCGCGCTGCCGCCAGGAAAACCGCGAGCTGCGCGCACAAGCCGACGCAGCGCTGGAGCGCGTCGGTTTGGAGAAGCTCGCGGACCAGCCGGCGGAGTCCTTGCCGCTCGGGCAGCAACGCACGATGCAGCTAGCGCGCGCGCTAGTGGCCAAACCGACATTGCTGCTCTTGGATGAGCCAGCGGCTGGCCTGCGCGCTGTGGAGCGAGCCCAGCTGGCAAACTTGATCCGCGAGGCGCGAGCGCAGGGCCTGACCATATTGCTCGTCGAGCACGACGTTGCGCTGGTCACGAGTTTGTCCGACAGCATCACCGTCCTCGATCTGGGTCGAGTGATCGCTCAGGGTAAACCAGACGCGGTTCGCCGCGATCCGAAGGTGCTCGCAGCCTACCTCGGGGAGCCGACGCCGTCATGATCCGCGTCGACGACCTGAGCGTGCGTTACGGTGCCGCGACCGCCCTCGATGGCGTATCGCTGAGCGTGGCGCCGGGAGAGAAAGTTGCGCTGATCGGCGCCAACGGCGCGGGCAAGTCCACGCTGCTCAACGCGCTTTCGGGCGTGGTGCTCAAGGCCAGCGGTTCGATCCGCATCGACGGCCGCTTCGCGCACGTGCCGGAAGGGCGGCAGTTATTTGGCGATCTCACGGTCGAGGACAACCTGAGCCTAGGCGCTTACCGTGGGGGCACGCGTAACCCAGCCTGGCTCTACGAGTTCATGCCTGAACTCGGACGGCTGCGCCGGCAGCGCGCGGGCAGCTTGTCCGGCGGGCAGCAGCAAATGGTGGCGATCGGTCGCGGCTTGATGGCAGAGCCGGACGTGATCGCGATCGACGAAATGTCGCTCGGGCTCGCTCCCATCATCGTTCAGCAGCTGGCCCGCAAGCTTTCGGAGCTGAACGCCCAGCGCGGGCTCACGCTGCTGCTCGTGGAACAAAGCGCCCGTGTCGCGCTCGCTCTGTGCGATCGAGCGTACGTGCTGGAGACTGGCCGGATCGTCGCCGAGGGTGAGGCCGCGGAGCTCAGCGACTCGCCGTTCGTCGAGGCTGCCTACCTGGGCCGCCCAGTGGGAGCAGCGTCGTGAGCGCCTTTCTATCCTACTTGATCCACGGCATTTCGCTCGGTTGCGGCTTTGCGCTGATCGCGAGCGGCATCATCATCATCTATCGCATCACCCGCGTCGTGAATTTGGCGCAAGGCATGTTCGCGGTCGTGGCCGGCTTCAGCGCCGCGAGTGCCCTCGACGCAGGCCTGCCGCACCTGTTGGCCGAGCTGCTGGCGATCGCAGTAGCTGCGATTGTCGGCGCCTCGACTGGCTTCGTAGCGATCGCGAAGCGCGGCACCAGCCCGCAGGCCTCGTTGATTGCGACGCTCGGAGTGGGAGTCTTCGGTTATGCGGTCGAGGTCTTGACTTGGGGTGATCAGCCGCGCTCCTTCGCCGGTCTCTCTGGAGCGCATGAGCTGTGGGGAGTCGACGTTCCGTCTCAATATTTGCTGATCGTGCCGGTCACGTTGCTGATCTTCGCGGGACTCGAGCTGTTCTTCGAGCGAACCTATACGGGCAAGGCGATGAGCGCTTGCGCCTCGAACCCGTACGCGGCCGGGCTGCAGGGCATCGGGGTTTTGCGCATGGGCCTATACGGCTTCGGCCTCGCTGGCGCCCTCGGTGGAGTGGCCGGTGTGCTGCTGACGCCGCTGCAACCCGTTTCCTACGACAGTGACGTATCCCTCTTCGTGAACGGGTTTGCCGCTGCAATCCTGGCTGGGCTGAAGCGGCCCGTCCTGGCTCTGGCGGGCGGCTTGGTGCTCGGCGTGGCCGAGTCGATGGTCGCGGGTTACGCCAGGGCTTCTTATCAGAGCTCGCTCGCGCTTTTGCTCACACTCGCGATTCTGATCGCGCAGGCGACTCGCCGCGAGGCGCTGCAGGCGGTGGAGGAGTGATGCGCAAGGACGCGGGCACGGTCTACATCGTCGCCATCGCCGTGTCGAGCTTCGCCCTCGCGGCGCTGCTCGACGACAGCTCGCTCTCGGTTTACGTGTTGTTGACGCTCACCGCGACCGTCACGATCGGGGTCTCGCTGCTGATGGGTCACGCCGGGCAAGTTTCGCTCGGACACGGAGCGTTCTACGCCTGCGGCGCTTACGCGGCTGGCATCTTGGCGACCCAAGGCTTCCCGACCTGGCTCGGGCTATTGCTGGCGCCGGTGGCGGCCGCCGCCGTCGCTACCAGCGTCGGAGTTCCGCTGCTGATTTTGCGCGGCCACCACTTGGCTTTTGCCACGCTCGCGTTCCATTTGATCTCGTTGTCATTGATCAGCGAGCTTGCGATCACGGGCGGCGACGTCGGACTACAAGGCATTCCCCGGCTCAGCATCGCTGGCGTCACGCTGACGTCGGTTCGCAGTTATGCATACCTCAGCTGCGCTGCGCTGCTGCTGATCGTGGTGATCACGCGAAACATTCTGGCGTCTCGGCCCGGGCGCGCGCTCCGCGCCCTGTCGTCGAGCGAAGTGGCCGCGGCTTCTTCCGGGGTGCCGGTCGGTCACTATAAGCTCGCGGTGTTCGCGCTGTCCGCGGGCTTCGCGGGTCTCGCCGGTGGCGTGTATGCCTTCTACTTAGGCTACCTCGCTCCCGGTTCGTTCCCGGTCATGCTCTCGATCGAGTACATCGTCATGGCGGCCGTCGGTGGGCTCGGCAAAGTCTCGGGAGCTCTGATTGGCAGCAGCGTCGTGTTTCTACTCGTTCACGGCCTGAGCCGAGTCGGCACGCTGAACGGGATGCCCAGCACCGCGCCGATCATTCTTTCGTACGCCGTGTACGCCGTCTTGCTGGTTGGCGCCGTGCTGTTTCTGCCTGAAGGCTTGGTGGGCGGAGTTGCCGCGCTCGGTGCGCGCAGGCGGGCGCGTGCCCTCGCCGCGACGAGCGAGCAAAAAGAGCGTGCCCCTTCGGAACTTCAGCCAGCCGCGGTCGCGAGCGAGCGCGTGGCTCCCAAGCACGGGAGTTTGTCGTGAGCGCCAGTATCCGCGTTTTGTCGGATCCACCGCAGAGCGCGCCGGCGCTTGCGGGTGAGACCATTTTGGAAAGCCTGCTACAGGCGGGCGTTGCTTTCCCTCACAACTGCCAGTCGGGCAACTGTGGGGCGTGCAAGTGCGAGCTCGTCGAAGGCGATATCCTCGAGTTGCCGTCCTCGGAATATGCGTTGAGCGCCGAGGAGCGCTCGCGCAGCCTGATCCTCGCGTGTCGCACGCAGGTCTGGGGCGACTGCAGCGTGCGGCCACTCGATGCCGACGAGATGGTGGTCCACCCATCGCGGGTGATGCGCTGCCGCGTCACCGAGATCGAGGAGCTGACTCACGACATCCGTGGCCTCACGTTGGCGATCGAGAGCGGTGGCCCGTACGGATTTTCTCCGGGACAACACGCGCGGCTCAAGTTCGGCCCGGGTATCCCCGAGCGCAGCTATTCGATGGCCAGTTTGCCCGAGCAGACAACCTTGGAGTTTCACGTCCGACAGGTGCCACGCGGGCAGGCCAGCGGTTATGCGTTTACGAACCTGAGAGTGGGGGCCGAGGTGATCGTCTCCGGACCACTCGGCAACGCTTATCTGCGCCAAAATCACCGCGGCCCGATACTCGCGCTCGCGGGTGGTAGCGGGCTTTCGCCAATCAAGAGCATCGTCGAGGCCGCCCTGCGCGATGACCCCACGCGCACGATTCAGTGCTACTTCGGCGTTCGCGACGAGCGAGACGTGTACCTGGAGAGCCATCTGCGAGAGCTCGCGCGGCGGCACCCGAACCTGCGCGTCGAGATCGTGCTCTCGCAACCCAGCGCCCCCACCACACGGCGGACCGGTACGGTCGGCGAGGCGGTGAGCCGAGATTTCGTCGGGTTCGAGAACTTCAAGGCCTATATCGCCGGTCCGCCGGCGATGGTCGAGAGCGCGCAACGCGAGCTCGCGAGCAAAGGCATGGCGACGCGCGACATCCACGCGGATGCCTTCTACAGCCAGGCCGAGGACGCCTTCAATCTTCGTTAGTCAGGGAGTTATCGTGATGGAACCAGAGGCACAACACCGCTCATTGCACGGCCGCGTCGCGTTGATCACCGGCGGTGCACGCGGGATTGGGCTCGCGATCAGCCGTCGCCTGCACGCTGCTGGCGCGAGCGTGCTGATCGCCGACAGCGGCGTCTCGATCGCGGGCGAAACACCGGATCCCGCGCTCGCCGAGGGAGCCGCGCACGAGCTCGGAGAGCGCGCGGCCGCGTTCAGCGGAGATCTGTCGAACCCAGACGACGCCGCTCGGGCCGTGACCGAAACGGTGAGCCGCTTCGGCGCCATCGACCTAGTGGTGAACAACGCGGCCATCTTGCGCGACAGCTTGGTGTTCAAAGGCAACCCGGTCGATTGGGACAGCGTGCAGCGTACGAATCTGAGCGCCGCGTTCTACGTTCTGGCCGCCGCGACGCCGCATTTGCGCGAGCAGACCAAGGCTGGGCGCGCCGCGGGACGAATCGTCAATATCACTTCATCCGCTGGGATTTACGGGAATTTCGGCCAGTCCGCCTACGCGAGCACGAAGGCAGGTTTGCTCGGTCTCACGCGGGTGGTCGCGCTCGACATGGCGCGCTCGGGCGTGACGTGTAACGCGGTTGCACCGTTCGCGGCCACCAGAGTCACCGAGGCGATTCATCCGGCAAACGCCGAGCAGGCACGATACAAAGAGCGCGCGCTCAGAATCGACGCGCGCTTCGTAGCAGATTTCGTGGCATATCTATGCGGTCACGACGCGCGCGAGATCAGCGGTCAGCTGTTCGGGGTGCGCGGGCGAGAGGTGTTTTTGTTCTCTCAGCCGCGACCGATAGCGCAGTTCGTCGTTCCCGAAGACGACCAAGGCGCGGCGTTGCCTGCACTCGTCGGCCAATTCTTCGCTTCCAAGCTGACCCCGCTGGAGACCGATTTGGAAGCCTTCAACACCGAACCCGTCATTTGACAACGCCGAGGAGGCCCAACGATGACAAATCCGTACCATGAAGTGAAGAGCGTCGCCGATCTGGCGAACGAGCCCGGTGAGTACCGCGAGGCGATCACCAAGATCGTCGCCAGCCACACCGTAAACGAGCTTTACGGCGCCCAAGTGTTCGACGAACCCGCGATTGCGCTGGCCCCAACGCCGTATGCCAAGTGGCTCACCTGCCGGATCGCGATGGAGGAATATCATCATCACGTCCGCTTCAAGGGCCTGGCCGAGGAGCTCGGCATGCCGCGCGAGGCGACCGACCCCAACCTGAAGCGTCCGCTCAGCATTTTCGGCTTCCCGATGAAGACTTGGAGCGAATTTTGCGTGATCAAGATGCTGGCCGATCTGGCTGAGATTCTGCAGGTCGAAGATCTCTTACACTGCAGCTTCGTGCCCTTGCGCAACATTGGGCGCATCACCATGCCCGAAGAGAAGTTTCACGCCCAATTCGGCAAGGACTTCTGCACCGAGCTGTGCAAGACCGAAGAAGGGCGGCGCGAGGTGCAATCGGCCATCGACAACTACGCGCCGTACTTACCCAAGTTCTTCGGCGCGGCGGTGTCGAAGAACAACGAGCTATATCGGAGGTACGGCTTGAAGGAGCGCACCAACGAGCAGATGCGTGAGGACTTCATGGCCCGCGCGCGCGCCATCGTCGACTCACTCGGGCTCAATCTGCCGGATTTGGAGGCGGCTTCGGCGTGAGCGCTGCACCGCCCCCGCTCAGCCAGGAGCGCGAGGAATTCTATCGCCGCATCGATCGCGAACATCTGACGCCGCTCTGGGAATCACTCGCGCAACTGGTGCCGCCGCAACCCAGCTCTCCCTGCGTCCCCGCGCTCTGGAGCTACCAGACCGTTCGGCCGTATTTGATGGAGGCCGGGCGCTTGATCAGCGCTCAACAGGCAGAGCGGCGCGTACTGGTGATGGAGAATCCCGGGCTACGCGGGGCATCCTCGATCACGCGCTCCTTGTATGCGGGTTTCCAGCTGATATTGCCGGGCGAAGTCGCGCCCAGCCACCGGCATACGCAGTCTGCGTTGCGCTTCGTCATCGAAGGCGGCGGCGCGTACACCGCCGTGAACGGCGAGCGCACGTTGATGCACCCTGGGGACTTCATCATCACGCCCTCGTGGACGTTTCACGACCACGGAAACCCCGGCGATACACCGGTGGTTTGGCTGGACGGGCTCGACATTCCAATGGTCGCGTTCTTCGACGCCGGTTTCGCCGAGCGTTACCACCAGCCGAGCCAACCACTGACGCGACCCGAGGGCGACGCGCTCCTGCGCTACGGAAGCAACCTGCTGCCGCTCGAGTTCGAATCCGAAACGGGCGCGACGCCCTTGCTGGCCTATCCCTATGCGCGCAGCCGCGCGGTGCTCGAAGGACTGCGCTCGCACGCGCTGCCCCACGCCACTCACGGTTTCAAGCTGCAATACAGTAACCCCGCCACCGGCGGTTACCCGACGCCCACGATTGCCGCCTACTTGCAGCTCTTGCCACAGGGCTTCCGCGGCAAGAGTCATCGCTCGACCGACGGCACCGTCTACTCGGTCGTCGAGGGCCGGGGCCGAAGTCGGATTGGTGATCACTCGTTCGACTGGGGACCCAAGGACGTGTTCGTGGTCCCTTCTTGGTCCCGAGTCGCGCACGAGGCCACGGAGTGCGCCGTGTTATTCAGCTTCTCCGATCGGCCCGTGCAAAAAGCGCTCGGGCTGTGGCGCGAGGAGACGTCGCCGTGAGCGACTGGTTTTTCATGCTCGGTGAGCCACTCGCAGGCAGCGAGCGAGAGCAGGTTCGGGCATATTTGATTGGCTTGGGGCTCGATGGGCAGCCCTCGATCGAGAGCGTGCCGAACTTCGCCGAAGCGGCCCGGATCATTTCTCATTCAGAATGGGATAGGCGCTGGTGGGACGCCGAGCAACGAGAGCGGGTGCGGCTGTCCACCCAGGCCGCCCACGGTCGCCATCGGGCCGAGCTGCTGCAGGCGCTGTCGCAAAGCAGCGAACAAGCCATCGCCGCGCCGCACGGTGCGGCGGCGGTGCAAGCCGCTCGCATGGGCTGCAGCGATCCGGGGCTGATCCGCGCGGCGGCCGGCGCGTTGGGCGAGGCCCAGTACTTGGCCAAGCTGGCCGAACTCGCGAGCGAAACGCCGGCGCATCCCTTCTCGCTGAAGCTCGCGCTGTTTGCCGGTGGCCACTGGCCGCTGGCGTTGGTCGGCGACCAGTTTTACGTGTTTTGAACCGAATCGAGCGAGGTAATCATGAGCTACGTTTTCCCCGTACCCGTTGTGCCCAGTGTCCCTGTCGCCGGCACCGAGCTGCGCTTTCCCGTGCGCCGCATCTACTGCGTCGGGCGCAACTATGCCGAGCACGCTCGCGAGATGGGCTTCGACCCGCAGCAAGAACCGCCGTTCTTCTTCACCAAGCCGGCCGACGCGATCGTAGCCGACGGCGCGAGGATCGCCTACGCGCTGCGCACTCAGAACCTACACCACGAGATCGAACTGGTGGTCGCAATCGGCCAGGCTGGGGTCAATATTGCGCGCGATGCGGCCCTCGCGCACGTCTATGGCTACGCCGTCGGCATCGACATGACCCGCCGAGATCTGCAGCTCGCCGCGCGCGACAAGGGGCGACCATGGGACGTGGGCAAAGCCTTCGATGAGTCCGCGCCCATCAGCAGGATCCACCGTGCGAGCGAGATGGGCCATCCCAGCTCCGGAACGATTCAGCTCTCGGTCAACGGCAAATCGCGGCAAGCCTCGGACTTGAAGCAATTGCTCTGGCCAGTCCCTGATTTGATTGCCGAGCTGTCGACCTTGTTCGTGCTGAGGCCGGGCGATTTGATTTACACGGGTACCCCCGCTGGCGTCGGTCCGGTGTTGGTCGGCGACGAGCTGCACGGCAGTATCGAGGGGATCGACACGATCACGATTCATATCGTTGACCCCGGTGAGAGACCATCGTGATCAAGCTTCATGGCTACTTTCGGAGCTCGGCCTCTTATCGTGTCCGTATCGCGCTCAACCTCAAGGGGCTCGCCTACGAATATCGGGCCGTGCACCTGACCCGAGGCGGCGGCGAGCAATTCGCGCCTGCATTTCGCGAGCTCAACCCGCTCTCCGTGGTCCCGGTACTCGAAGATGACGAGACGCGAGTGACCCAGTCCCTGGCCATCATCGAGTACCTCGATGAAGTCCATCCAGAACCGCCGCTGCTCCCGCGCAACGCCGCCGCACGAGCACGGGTGCGCTCGCTGGCGCTCAGCGTTGCCTGTGAGCTTCACCCGCTGAACAATCTGCGCGTATTGGCCTACTTGACTCGAGAGCTCGGCGTGAGTGACGAAGCAAAGAACGACTGGTACCGTCACTGGGTCGCGCTCGGGCTTTCCGCGCTCGAGTCGGAGATTGCTCACGGGCTTCCCGGTCGCTTCTGCCACGGCGATGAGCCGGGTCTAGCGGATTGCTTCTTGATTCCGCAGCTGTTCAACGCGCGCCGCTTCGACTGCGAGCTTTCAGGTTACCCACGGCTGTTGGCGATCGAACGGAGTTGCTGCGCGCTGCCCGCATTTCGCGACGCCGCGCCGGGCCGCCAACCCGACGCCGAATAGTCGGCGACGCCAGTTGCCGAGGGCACAGCGGGAGCGGAAACTTCCTGCCAATTCGTGCGGTCAGAAATGCCTCCTCTGCTGCGCGATCCGCGTTGGATAGAGTCTGTTTGCTGCATGGGATTCACCGCCGACCGAGGCAGCTGCGGCGGTCGCGAGTTCAGCTTCCGAAGAGAGAAGAAGAGCATGCAACCAGGCCATTCACGAACCTTACGCGGGTGCGGTTTCGCAGCGGTGCTTCTGCCTGGGGTGGTTGCCTGCTCCAGCTCCAGTAACGTCGGTCCGTCAGGAAACGCCGGGACTGGCGGCTCGATCACCGGCAGCGCGGGCTCGGTGGCCGTTGCCGGCTCGCCGGGCCAGCAGCAGGCCGGCGCCCCGGGGGCCGGCGGCACGTCAGCGGGAGTCGGGGGGCAAGTGAGCGCGGGCGGCACCCCGGCCAGCGCCGCGGGTGGCTCCGTAGGCGTCGCGGGCAGCGTGGTTGCCGCGGGCGGCGGCGGCGCTGCGGGTGGCGCGGGTGGTAGCGGCGGGGCCAGCGCTTCGGCGCCGAGTGCCGGCTGCGGTAAAGCTGCAGGGCTGATGAACGGCCGCGCGAGCATCGATGTCTCGGGCACGATGCGCGAGTATATCCTCGCTCTGCCGAGCGACTACGACCAGAACAAACCCTACCGCCTGATCTTCGGCTGGCACCCTTGGGGCGGTTCCGCGCAACAAGTCGCGAGCGGCGGTTACTACGGGCTGCAAAGTCAGGCCAAAGGCAGCGCGATCTTCGTGTCCGCCGAGGGCCTCGACTTCGGCGGCAACGGCTTGGGCTGGGGCAACACGAATGGCCAAGACATTGCGCTCTTGAAAGCAATGCTCGATCGCTTTCGCTCGCAGCTGTGTATCGACGAAAATCGCATTTTTTCGGTCGGATTCAGCTTCGGCGGCATGTTTTCATTCGCGGCTGGCTGCTCGTCGGCCAGCATGATGCGCGCGATTGCGCCCATGGCGGGCAATACCACGGTCGCTGGTTGCGAGAATGGCACGCGGCCCGTGGCGATGATGGGTTTTCACGGTACCGACGACACCGTCGTCGCCATCGATGGCGGTCGCAAAGGTCGCGACATCTTCGCTCAGCGCAATGGCTGCAGTCAGACAACGGTAGCCAGTCAGCCAACCTGGTGCGATGTGGCAGGTGACAAATATCAGCCCTGCACGTGCGTCAGCTATCAGGGCTGCAAAGACGGGTATCCGGTCACCTGGTGTGAATACAAGGGTCCCCACATGCAAGCACCCAATTCCGGCGCGACCGTTTGGAACTTCTTCGCGCAGTTTTAATCGTTTGCGTATTTGGGTCGCAGTCGAACTCGACACGAATGCCGCAGCTCTCGGGGAACATGCGCCCAGCGAGGTCTGGCGGCAATGAAGCGAGCGCACGTGTGAACAACGCGCGCGGCCTCCGCTCCGTAGCTTGAACTTTTCCAGCGCCCTGGGGAGGACGCTATTGGCCACTGCCGCGCGCCGAACTCACACCGTAGAATGCCGCATTCAAAGCGATTCGGAGTGTTTCACTCGGTTGCTGCTCGCGTCCACTTCCTGCGCCCCGGCGCTCGCTCAGATTGTTCGATGGAGGAAAATATGATTTCAAAGCAAAACAACAAACTCGGTATCGCTCTGGTCGCCGGGCTGGCGGGCCTCGCAATTGCCGCTTGTTCATCCGCGACGGACAACAACTCAGGCACGGGCGGCGCAACTTCCACGGGCACGGCGGGCGCGGTGGGTGTAGCCGGAAGTCACAGTTCTGCGGGTAGCCCCGCGAGCGCAGGGAGCACGAGCGTGGGTGGCGCCCCCGGTACGGCTGGCTCAATTGCCGTGGCCGGTAGCTCTCCGGTGGGAAGCGCTGGTTCGGGTGGGGCTTCACCGGCAGGCGGCGCGAGCACGGGTGGCACGAGCAGCAGTGGCGGCGCGCACACGGGCGGCACGAGCAACAGTGGCGGCATGAGTGGGGGCGGTACGGGAGGCAAGAGTGGGGGTGCCGGCAGTGGCGCTGGGGGCATGTCCACCGGTACCTGTCAGAAGGGCTTGATCAAGCCAGCCGAGGTCGTGATCATGGGCGAGTCGTTCTACGCCATCGCGCCGCAATACATTCAGAACCGGATCCAAGACGATGCTCGAAAGGCCGGCTCTCTCGGCGCGAGCGAGACCTACCGGAACGTGGCCGTCAGCGGCCAGAATATGAACTACATCGCCACGACGGAATGGACCGAAGCGACGAAAGGGAACGCATCGGTCAAGTTCGTGATCATGGACGGCGGCGGTATCGACTGCCTTTCTGGCTCCTCGTGCCCCACCTGCGCCAGCACGTTCAAGACGCTGCTCGGCAAGATGGCCACCGCCGGCGTTCAGGATGTCATCTACACGCGCTATCCAGAACCCGGAGCCCCGCCCGGTTCGAACGCGTCGTTGAAGTCTTGCCTCGACGGCACCATGCCGGCCATGCAGACCACCTGTGAAGGTTCGACCGCACCTCGCTGCCATTTCGTGGATCTGAGGCCGGTGTGGAAGACGGGTGACACCACTGACGGCCTCCATCCCACCCAATCGGGCGGAGAGCACGTGGGCGACCTGCTTTGGTCGGAGATGGTCAAGGGCTGCTTCGCGCAATAATTCTCCAACAGCATGAGAGCGGGTGCGAGGCAGACGCGTTTCCCACCCGCTCCCGAGCGTTGGACACGAAGCAGGTTCCACTCCAGCAGCTGTACCGATTTATGCTAGGTGTTACGCAATGAGGATCTCTTGTCTGGCCACGCTGCTCACCGTAGCAACGGTGGCACTTGCCGGCTGCTCGTCGGATACTACGGCGGCGCCCCCCCCGACCAAACCGTTCGAGCTGGACGGCCCGTGGATTTATTTGGGACCTTCGGATGCGCCCCATGACTTGGCGATCAGCGACGGAAGCATGGGATTTACCGACGTCGCGGGAGCCTGGGCGTCGAGCTTTACCATCAAGTCTTACGACAACGAGCTGCACCATTTTCAATTGTCGTTCAGTTCAGGCACCGGCTCTTATTTGCCGGTCGGGGATAGCCTGAGCGGAGTATATGACTTGAGCGGTTCGCTGCTGACGCTTCAATTCGCGAAGGGCCTTGCCGCGTACCCGCCGCTGCAGGGCGCTGGTACTTGCACCAGCGCGACGGACGGCGCGCCGATCCCTGACTGCAAACTCTATATCAAGAAAAACTAAGGCAGGGCTGCGCTCTTCCTCGCAGGCAGGTCTTGATCTTCCGCGGTCGCGCGCGGAGACTGATGCTCATGCGCCTCTTCCGCGTCAGGCTTCTCGCAGTTACGCTCGGCTTCGCCTTCGGATGCTCGGGTTCGGACGATGGCTCGAGTCATCCCGGTCCAGCGGACGGCTCAAGCGGGCGCGGCGGCTCGAGCGCGAGTGGCGCCGGCGCAGCGGGTCAGTCAGGTGCCAGTCCCGCTAGCGCAGGCAGCGCGACGACGACTGGCGCAGCGGGCAAGGCGGGGCAAGAAAGCGGTGGCAATACGGCGGCCGGCGCGAGCGGCAGCAGCGGTGGCCGCGCCGGATCGGCGAGCGGCGGTGTCGGAGCCGGGGCGGGCGGTCGCGTGAACGGCGCTGGCGGCAGCTCGAACGGCGGCGCTACAGGTTCGAACGGCGGTAGCGCCGGCGCTGGCGCTTGCGTGCCGAACCTTGCGTGCAAGCCGACCCCGCCGCCCAGCACGGGGGATCTCCATCAAGATTGCGTCGATCGCATCAATCAGTTCCTTACTGAGTGCGCCTGTTTGCCGGCGCTCACGCGGCGCAAAGACGGTGAAGCCTGCGCGGATCAAATGGCCGAATACGACGCCGGCAAGAACACCGCTCACGCCGGCTTCACTGACAAAATCTGCACGCCGAGCGGCTCGCAGAACGAATGCCCCGGCTATTCATCGAACAACCAGGTGATCGGCCTGTGCATGCAACAGATGTGGGATGAAGGACCGCCGCCGACCAATCCGTGCAACGGCACTTGCTACGAAGAACACGGCCATTTCATCAACATGACCGACAAAACCGTGACCAAGGTGGCGTGTGGATTTTACACCACCGCGTCCGGCAAGGTGTGGGCGGCGCAAAACTTTTCCCGCTGAGCGGGGAGTGAAACGCCGCCCTGCCCGAACGCTACTTGCCGACGAAGGTGGTGACCGACATGCTGTCGAGCATGGCGGTGAAGGCGCCGCCGCTGACCGCGACGGCGGTCTTTGCGGTCAGGCTGTCGGTCGCCGAGGTGACGTACGGCGTCATCATGGTCGGCGCTGCCGTACCACCCGCGATTGCGATCGGGACTGACACTGCGGCTGACCCCTTGTTGATGGCGACGACCACGACCGTGCCGTCCTCACCGGTGTAAGCCGAGAGCAGGACATCCGTGGGAACTGCGCCCGTGACGTTGACTCGGGTGTACCCCGGCCGTACGAATTTGCTGTAATTGCCGAGCGTATAGCAACGCTTCGTCAGCGCGCTCGAACCTTTGATCAGCAAGCCTTCGTTGTCGCCGCTGGCCTCGTACCACCAATAGAGCCAGGCCGAAGCCTCACCTACCGTGAGCGCCGAGTGGATCCAACCGGCGACCGCGATGCCGTTCTTGATGTCGGTCGACGCGCCTTGCTCGGGCCAGTACATCACGCCCGAGACCTCGGTCTCCCAAATCGGTTTACTGCGTTTGCCTCCGTCGACGTCGGCGGGCCACGCTTCTGCTTTCTGCGTGTCGTACTCGTGCGTTCCAATGATGTCGATCAACGGCCACGCCGTCGTGTCCTTGGCCAGAAAATGGCCGTAGTCATAGCCGTTGCCCTGGGCGCAGGTGCTCGCGCAGCCGGTCGTGCCGGGGGTGTTGCCGAAGCAGCCACACTTGAGCGGATCCGAACTGTTTGGATGGCCAGAAACCGTCGAGCCGGTGGCCGACATGTTGCTCCAAAGATGGATCCACTCCGATGGCTCTGGGGCGATGAACTTGACGGGCGGGTTCAACGCTTTGAGCTTGGGGCCCAACACCTTCACCCACTCGACCATTTCATTGGCCGTGAAGACCATCGAATCGTAGTCGCCGTTGCAGGGCGGGCCGATGGTCGAGCCACAGGAGGCAAAATCAGGTTCATTTGCGGCCGCAATCGCGTACAGGTTTTGGGCCTTCGCAAAATTGGCAATCGTCGTCGACCACGAGTCGTAACAACTCTTGAGCAAGTGACCGCCCTTGGTCGTGGTGCCGTTGTCTTTGCAATTGCCAGGAGCGGTCCAAGGTGAGGCGATGACCTTTGCGTTGTAACTCGAAGGTGGCATGACGCCGTTGAGCTTGCCGCCGGAGTCCATCGCCACTCGCACGATAGACAGGCCGAGGCCGTTGGTCCCCGTGCCGTAGAACGTGTCCCAGTTGACGGATGGGTTGCTCAAGGCCGTGTTCAGGCCAAAGCCGTCGATCGTTTGCAGCGTGCTTGCGCGCTGAACCGTGACCGCGGTCGAACTTCCACCGGCTGCGCCGCCCGCCGCCACAGAGCCGGCGCTGCCACCCGCGCTGGAGCCGGCCGCGCCCGCCGCCGCCCCGCCGGAGCCTGCTGCACTGCCTGCCGAGCCGGCCATGGCGTTGCCCGAGCCGCCGGCAGGTTGGCCTGCGCTAGCGCTGGGTGCGCCGCCGCTTCCGCTAGTCGCTCCGCCGATGCTGACCGCCATTCCGGCCGTACCGGCGCTGGTGTGTCCGGCGCTTCCCGTGGCTGGGGTTCCTCCGCTGCCACCCGGGGTGGCGGAGCCTGCAGAATTGCAAGCAGGGAGCAAAAGCGCGAGCCCGTAGGTAAAGATCGGAAACTTGGTCATCACGAGGGCGGTATTGTCAGCTAGGACCACCGATTGTCAGATTATTAATTGGCCGCTCGCGCGCCGGTTGTCGCGTGACAGAAGTCGGCACTCGCGTTTTTTGAACCGCTTCGAGCGGCTTTCGGCGACTGCCGAGCATTGCATCACGTGAAAGCTCCGCAAGCGTTGGCATTGGCCGCGTTGATCGCGACCATTGCTGGCTGCGCCGGCTCCAGCCCTGGCACTGGCAGCGAAGCGTCGCAAAGCCCGATGGCCGGCTCCTTTGCCGCCAACGCCGCGGGTCGTTCCGCGGGTGAGGCGCAAGCCGGCGTGGGAGGTGTCAATTCGATGGGTCAGCCCGCCACCGTCGGCGGTGGCGGTGGCGTGAGCGCGCTCGGCGAAGCGGGCAATCAATCGCTGGGTGGCGCGGCGGCGGTACTGCGCTCACCGCGGGCGCCGGACCGAACGCGGGGGGAGCCCCGGCAGGCGGCTCGGGGCAGGGCGGCGCGAGCGGTCAGGCAGGTGGCGCGCCCGCGAGCTGCGGCCCAGCAAACGGCAATACGCGCGTGATCGCGTTTGGGACCACCTTGGACCCACAAGCTCAGGTGTGTGAGTCGCGAGCGCTCGCCCAGTCGCTCGCGAACCCGAGCGCGTCGACGTGGCGAGCGAAGGGCGATCAAAAGCGAACCTATCATTTCAAAGCGGCCGCCGCCGACGTCGCGTACCGGGTCGTGGTTCCCATGAGCTGGGACGGAAAAGCCAAGCTGCCGCTGGTGATGTTTTTGCACGGCGCCGGCAACGACGAGAGTTCGTATCTCGATCAAAACAACAAACAGATGGTGAGCCTCGCGCAGCAGCACGGCTACGTACTGGTCTCACCGCTCGGCTACCAGGGCGCGTACGGAACCTTTCTCCGCCTGCCGGCCGTCTTTGGTCAACCTGCAGAAGCGGCCAAGAAGATCGCGGCCATTACGCCCGACACCGAAGCGACCAACGAGCTCAGCGAGAAGGACGTGATCAACGTGCTCGAGCTCGTGCTCAACGAATATCCGATCGATCGCACGGCCATGTTCTTGACTGGGCACTCGATGGGCAGCGCTGGCACTTGGTACATCGCCGCGAAATATTCAGAGTATTGGGCCGCTCTCGCGCCGATGTCCGGACCGTTCGTGCAGGAGACCGGCTACCTCTGGGACAACATTCGGAAGATGCCGAACTTCGTTACGGAGGGAACGCAAGCGGAGTCGCTGGCGGGAAGCCGCGTGCTCAAAGATTGGATGACAACGAACGGCTTCGAACTCCAGTACAAGGAGGTCAACGCGGATCATCCAGGGATGGTCCCGCTCGTGCTGCCGGACGTGTTCACCTTCTTCGACGGAGTGAGGGCACCGTGAGCCGCGGAGACGCCTTTCGGAGCTGACACACGCTGCTGCTCTTCACCGCTGGGCATGGCGCATCGCACCCAGTGCAAATTCGAACGACCGCATCACATGAGACGAAACCGAGTGACCATGACCGAAAAGTCGATCCGCACGCGAACCATCACCTCTACCGCCCTGCTCGCTGTTTCTCTATCGGCTGGGCTGTTGGGCATCCACGGTTGTGGCGGCTCGGACGCCGCTGACGGCGGCGGGAGCTCGGGAGCGGGCGGTAGCGTGACTGGGGCCGCCGGACACGCTGGGCAAGCCCAGCCAGGCATCGCTGGCGCATTGCCCGCCGCAGGCGCTGCAGGCAGCGCGGGGACAGCGGGGAGCAACAGCACTGCCGGCGCGAGCCCGGGCGGCGCAAGCGCGGGCGGAGCGGCTGGTGGCATCGCGCTCGGCGGCTCCGCGGGTTCCGCAGGCGCAGGTGGAGTTTCGAGTGCAGGAGCGGCCGGGCAAGGAGCAGGCGGCAAGGGGCAAGCCGGTGGGACGGGGAGCGCGGGCGCAGCCGGCAACACCGGCACGGGATCTTGCACCGCCTCGAAAGCCGTTTCTGGCACGGTCAGCGGCAGCGGCCCGCACAAAGTGACGGTGGAGACCAACGCCGACTCAGGCATCAAAGAGGGCACCATCTATCGACCCAGCGATCTGGGTGGCAGTGAAAAATATCCGATCTTCGTCTGGGGCAACGGCGCCTGCTCGCAGGATGGTTCGTCGAATACCGCAGCGATGGCCGAGATCGCATCCTACGGCTACTTCGTCGTTGCCGATGGCACACCCAAGGGCAGTGGCAGTCGCAGCCAGACCTCGAATTGGGCGGCGATGGGTAAGCCGCTCCTCGCGTACGTGTCCTGGGCGATTGCCGAAAACGGCAAGAGCTGCAGCGCCTATCATGACAGCCTCGATACGACGAAGATCGCGTCGAACGGATTTTCGTGCGGTGGCTTGATGTCGGAAGGGACCGCAGGAGACCCGCGCATGACCAGCGTGGGCATCACCAGCAGCGGGCTGACGAGCGCGGATCAAGCCTTCTACAAGACCGTTCATACGCCCTTTCTGATCATCCTCGGAGGGACGAGCGACATCGCCTACGAAAACGGCGAGCGGGACTACGACAATATCGGCGCGCTCGGCTTCCCGATCATGCTCTTTAGTAAGAACATCGGGCACGGTGGGGATTTGGGCAGCGCGCGTGGCGGAGATTTCACCAAGATCAATCTGGCGTGGCTGAATTGGCGGCTCAAAGGGGACGAGGGAGCCAACGGCAAAGGGGTGCTCATGGGAGCGAGTTGCAGCTACTGCAGCAACAGCGCATGGGAAGTGAAGTCGAAGAACATTCCTTAGTCGCTGCAAATCAGAGCGAATCGAGCACTTTCGACGCGTCACGATGAGCGCGTTGTTTGTCGCTGTGTGAGTTTGTCACGCAATCGACTGCTCACTTCGGCTTTTTCGCGCGCACGTGTCGTTGCTTCCGACATCCACAGTGGACAATTCCAACGACGGAGTGATGACGAGACGGCTGCCTGTTTTTCCAATGTCAGGATACTAAAATGAGCTGCCAATCCTCGCTCGAGCCCTCTGCTCATCACCGGGACCCCTACCCATGCGTTCGCAAACCATTCAATCAAGCGCTCTAGTCAGTGTCCTCCTCTTGGTCTTCGCGTGTTCGGCGGAGTCGACGGATTCGACTTCCCCCGTCAACGGGGGTTCACCGAGCAGGGGCGGAATGAGCAACGCGGGTGGCTCGCTCACGAACCACGCGGGAACACCCGGCGGGGTGAACATGAGCGCCGGGGCCGGTGGGACTTCGGCCGGCTCTGCTGGTGGCGGCTACACTTCGATCGCGGGCTCGTCATTCGGCGGCGCTCCAGGCGGTGTCTCTGGCGCTTTCGCAACCGGCGGCAGCGGGCTCGGCGTTGGAGGCCGATTTGGCGTAGGTGGTAGCGGGGCCGGCGGCAAAGGGAACGGCGGCAGCGGAGGAAAGGCCTCTGGAGGTGCGGGCGCGGCCGGAGCGAGTCCGGGCGGAGCAGGCACGGGCAGCGGCGGCGCACCGGCGCTCGACTGCAATGCAACCATGCCGACCAACGGCACGAAGCACTCGGGCAATGGTCAAGGCGGGAAGGACAACCTGGCTTGGCAGCTTTGGGCCAACACTCCCAGCAACGGTAGCATCACCACGTTCAGCACTCCTGCCTTCGAAACCGATTGGAACAACGCCGGGGACTTCCTCGCTCGTATCGGTTACGAGTGGGGGAACGCGGCCAAGGCCTACGACACGTACGGCAACATCACCGCGCAGTTCGCGTACAAGAAGACGGGTACCGCGGGTGGTTACTCTTATATTGGGATCTACGGCTGGTCGACCAATCCTTGTGTCGAATGGTACATCGTCGATGACTCGTTCAACGGCATGCCGGTCAACCCGGGCAATACCACCAACAAGGGCACCGTAAACATCGACGGGGGCGACTACATCCTCTACACCCGCCAAACCACTGGCACGGGCGGCTCCCGCTGCAACGGTGTCTCGAGCTGGGCGCAGTACTACAGCATTCGCAAAACTGCTCGCCAATGCGGGACGATCTCGATCACCAAACACTTCGATGCTTGGAAGGCCGCGAGCATGCCGCTCGGAAACTTGCTGGAGGCCAAGATTCTGGTCGAGGTGGGCGGTGGCAATGGCAGCGTTCAGTTTCCCGTGGCGAACGTAATGCTCTCCAATTGAGATGACGAAGGGGGGACAGATCTGTCCCCTTGGCGGAGCGCGAAGCCAAGCTAAGTTCGAGCGCGAGTGCAAGGTCATCGATGAGCCGAATCAACGAAGTGAGCAAGCAAGAGGCCAACCCCCGTTCAAAGAGCGGAGCTCGCTGGACGGGGATCGTGCTCCTGACGCTCTCCGTTAGCGCGCCCGCTTGCAGTAGCGATCCGGCCGCGTCCTCCTCCGCAACTGGCGGCGCCGGGTCCAGTCCCATTACGGCCGGGTCGACGTCTACGGCCGGCACGAGTGCTTCGGTCGCCGGCGCGGCGAACCCGTCGTCGGCGGGGAGCGGGGGCGCGCCGTCGGCAGCTGGTTCGGTAGGCACGAGTGGCGCGAGCAGCGGCGGCGCCAACACGGCCGGTGCGAACACGGCCGGTGCGAACACGGCCGGCGCGAACACGGCCGGCGCGAACACGGCCGGTGCGAGCACTGGCGGCGCTCACACCGGTGGCGCAGGCGGAGGCGCGGCCGGCAACGGTAGTGCCGGCGCGCCGTCGGTGACCTGCCCGACGCCCGCGCTCCAAGCGGGCAATAGCGACAAGACACTGATGGTCGGAGGCAGTAGTCGCAGTTACACACTTCACGTGCCTTCCACGTACAACGGCAGCAAGCCCGTCCCACTCGTGCTCGATTTTCACGGGCTCGGTGGCAACGGCAAAGGCGAGAGCACCTCATCGCCCTACCCAGCGCAGACCGACGCAGACGGCGTGATCATGGCATTCCCCACCGGGCTCTCGGGCCCCGGTGGCAATGCGTGGAACGTTGGTCCCTGTTGCGTCAAAAACACGGACGACGTCGCTTTCGCGAAAGCACTCGTGTCCGAAATCGAAAAGACGGCTTGCATCGATACGAAGCGCGTGTACGCGGTGGGCTTCTCGATGGGCGGAGGCATGTCGCACTACCTCGCTTGTCACGCCGCTGACGTGTTCGCCGCCGTGGCTCCGGCGGCGTTCGATTTGCTCAAGGAAAACGTCGACGATTGCAAGCCGCCGCGTCCCATTTCCGAGATCACGTTTCGCAGCACCGGTGACAACGTGGTCGCCTATGCAGGCGGAGCATCCATGGCCGTGCAGGGCATGCCCATCACGTTTTTGGGCGCCAAGGGCACGTTCCAAAAATGGGCGGAGATCAACCAATGCACTGGCCCGGCATCCGCCGAGGATGCAAACGGCTGTGCCACCTATGCGGGGTGTCCTACAGGCATTGAGGTCACACTTTGCACCAAGCAAGGCGGGACTCATGAACCCGGCAACGCGAAGGTGGGTTGGCCAGCGCTCAAGAAGCACACGTTGCCCTGAGCGTGTGCTGAATCGCTGAGTTGCCCCACCTCAGCGAGTCGTGTGTTGTCGTTATCAGGAAGTTCTTGTCATTCGATTTCGACAGCAAGCGCCGCCAAAAAAATATGACCCGATCCCGCTGAGTGCGACTCCGCTACACGAGGAGTACCTTCGCGCTCCGGTGCGCCACGCGAGTCGGGCCAACAGAATTCAATGCCCATCGTCGATCTCAATTCGAGAGCCCAAGTCGTGATTCTCGCGGCTCGCAAAGAATTGCAGCCCGCGGCGGGCGAGCGCGAACGGCTCGAAGAGTTGCTGGACGCGTTGATCGGCGCACGCGCGGTCGTGGCTTGGCCGCGGCTGGATCAGTTGCTCCCGCGAGCTCCCGACCGTGTGCGCTAAAGGCTACTTGCGTTCGTAGAAGGTGATACTGACGCCGCCTGAACCGGAGCCCGGGGCCGAGCTCAGAAACTTGCCGTCGTTGAGGAACTTGTAGGGGCCGTCAACGGCCGCCTCGAACGCCGGAACGAGACTGTTGATCGGCCCACAGTTGCGCACGATGATGAACTGCCCGTCGCTCGGCGCCAGGGTGTATCTCGCGTCCAGCGTCGTCCCGGACGAGCCAGCCAACTGATAGTCGGCGCCGCCGTCGAGGATCTTCCCCGCGACCTTGCCGGTGGTCGTGCCGCCGGTGATGGGGATGATATTGCGACTTCCGCGCTTGGCATTGCTGACGCTGAACGACGAACCGAGCGAGACGTTCTCGGTGAACACCGAGTCCCCCTTGGTGCCGCTCCCGCCCACGCAATCCCACGATGTGTTGGGGACACCCGCGGGATCCTTGAGCGTAGTCTTGTTCGTCGATGCAGGGGCTTTGGACACGTCGTAGATGTCGAGCGTGATCTTGTCGGCGGTGGCCACGCGTGTGCCGACGAGTTTCGTCGTGTTGAGCCAAGCATAGGAACCCGAGGTGGGGGCCTCGATATCAGGCACGATGCGAATCGCTTGATCGCCAGCTGCTGCTACGCCGCAGTTCCGCACGAAAATGCTGGTGTTGTCGCTGGTCTTGTAGACGAGGACCTCTTCCAGTTCCATCGCGCCGTTCGACAACGTGAGCTCGTAGTCGAGGCCGCCGGTGAGCACCGTGCCTTTCAGTTTGTCCCCGGTGATGGTCCCGCCCGATACGTCGAGTTGGCGCCGCTTGCCAAATTGCGTAGTACCGACGTTGTGTGTCGCACTGACGGTGAGCGAGACGCTGAACACGAGCGTGCCGGTGCTCGGAGCAGGAATGCCGTCGGCCATGCCGCACGTCCACGAAGGATCGGGAACGATCGTCGTCTCGCCGCTGCTCGAGCTGCCCGAGCTGCCCGAGCTGCCCGAGCTGCCTCCAGCTGCGCTGCCGCCGGTTGCGCCGGCCAAGCCAGTGACGCCCGCTGAGCCCGCGGAAGTGCTGGCGCCGCCCACGGCATTGGCACCGGCGACGCCGGGACCACCGCCGGCGCTGTTGGGTGCGCCGGCAACTGTCCCCATGCCAGCGCTACCGGGTGCCCCGCTCGAGCCTGCCCCGCCCGTCGCTGGGCTGCCGGCGCCAGCAGAGGCTGATTGCGCGCCAGCTCGTGCGGTTGCTCCGCCCGTGCTGTTGGCGTCCGAGTCCGACGACTGACCGCAGCCAGTGACCCCGCCGAAGCCGACGGAGATCAGGGAGCAAAGCAGAAGCCGAGTCGCCGACGGAACTGCGGGGGCGAGCGCGTGAGCGGATACGATGGAGCGCATGGTGATGGCGTTTCCGTGGTGTGGGCAACGAGTGGAGCAATCGTGACGAATGTGTCGTGTCTCGATTGCGACCCAATTATCAATCTGCAGTATCGACTGAGCGGATCGCCTCGATCACTCGGTCGCAATTACTGCAAGTCAGATATGGGGCGACCATAGCCTCGTTCGCGACTGAAAGAAGAGGTCAGTTCTGTCCCCCTATTGCGGTTGGGACTCGCCTCCGCGAGTCTGAAGTGGTGGGCACCGCTGCGCGATCGCTCGAGCCTTGCCGCCGGCCTAAGCGAGCACGGGCAAGCTGGATTTATCGCCCAGAGAGTAATCGAACGGTGTCGGAATTTTATGGGTGCGCACGGTTGATCTAGAAAAGTTAGAAACTTTCACGCGCACCGTATTTCGAGATCGAGTTGAACCCTCAGGAGTGATGATTCGGCCTGCGGGTGAGTGCGAAAAGGTGGGTGTCCCACCGCGCGTAGCATCGTGTTTTCAGTACCATTTTCCGCGTTCAAGGATCGACGCAGTCGCAGACGTTTTAGTGCGCATTTGTAAACGGAAAGAGCGGGCTGTCGCTATTGCTGGCATGACGGTGAAAATCGCCAACTGCGCCTCAATCGGGAGAGCCTCGTGAACAGAATGCATACCCTCGGCCTGGCGCGACACGTTGCCTGCGTCCTCGCGCCCCTCTTGCTAGCGAGTGCAGGCTGCACCGTGTCCGGTGCGGCCGGTGATAAAAGTGATCCCGGTTCGGGACAGCCCGGCGGTCCCGGTGCCGGCGGAGGCACGGGCACCGACACGGGCTCGGGTTCGAGCCCCGGCGCGAGCGCCGGCTCCACGAATCAGACCGGCAGCTCGGGGCCGATCGCGCTCAGTGGCATGCCGCTGTACAGCCGCTTCCTGCGTCTGACCAACAGCCAGTGGGAGAACACCGTACATGATGTGCTGAAGCTGTCCGCGCCCACCGGTCAGTCCGATCAGTTCCTGCACGCCGTCGCCAACACCACCGACTTCGACAATAACGAGCGAGTCGTCGTCGTGAACAACGACAATTGGAGCGATTTCCAAGGCGCCGCCGAAGCGGTGGTCGCCAAAGTAACGGCGACCGACCAGGCGCTGAAAGCCGTCGTCAACACCACCGACTCCGCCACGTTCATCAAGACCTTTGGTCGGCGCGCGTTCCGTCGTGACCTCACCGCCGCCGAGGTCACCACGTACACCGCGCTTTACCAGCAGGGCGGCACCTACTCCGGTTCGCAAAGCGCTTTCACGAAGGGCGCAGCGCTGGTGATGACCGCCATGCTGCAGTCCCCGCACTTCCTGTATCGCACGGAACTCGGAGATAACGGCGCGCCGCTCTCCGGCTACGAGATGGCGGCCAAGCTCTCGTTCTGGCTCTGGAACACGACGCCCTCCGATTCGATGCTGGACGCGGCCGCGAAAGGCACGTTCGACACGGCCGACGGCGCGCAAGCCCAAGCCAAAGCCATGCTGGAGGACCAGGCTGCGGTGAACGCCATCCGCGAGATGCACAGCCAACTTTACAAGATCCCGCTGCTCGACACGATCACCAAGGATTCCAGCGTCGAGGGGTACAGTGATGGCTTGAAGGCCGAGTTCACGGGCGCTGCGAACTCGTTTTTCGACTACATCTATAGCAAGAATCTCGGCGTCAGAGACATCTTGACCACGAACGTGGGCTTCGCCGGACCGCTCACGGCCGCGCTCTACGGGCTACCGGCGAACGGTTCGGGCATCCAGCAGGTGACGTTGAGCGATCGCAGCGGCTGGTATTCCCAAGCGCCGTTCCTCACCCAGTGGGCGATCAACAACGCGCCCGATTCGATTCATCGCGGGGTTCGCGTGGCGATGGATACGCTATGCCTCGAGCTCGGGCCGCCCTCGGGCGTCACGCTACCGCCCGTCCCCCCTCAAGAAGCGAATCAAACCAATCGTGAGCGCTACGAAGGCCTGACCAACGGCTGTGGTCGGCCTTGTCACACCGTTTACATCAATCCAGTCGGCTTCTCCTTCGAGCAGTACGACGGCATCGGGCGCTTTCGCACCACGGACAATGGAAAGCCGGTGGATACCACTGGTAGCTACCCGTTTTCCGACGGCACGCAAAGCTTCAAGGATTCGGGCGAGTTGATGCAGGAAATCGCGAAGGGCCCGCAGGCCCACCAATGCTGGTCGAAAAAGCTCGCGAGCTACGCGCTCGAACGCGACATCGTAGACAGTGAGCGTCCGACGATCGAGGCGCTCGGTGCCGTGAGCCAGGCGTCGGGCGGCTCGCTCAAACAAGTGATGCTCGCCTTGGTGCAGAGCCAGGCGTTCCGGACGCACGTGGGAGGAACCCAGTGATCGAGTATTCCAAGCGTCGCAAGATCATCAACCGTCGCGCATTTTTGTACGGTGCAGGCACGATCGCCATCGGCCTGCCCTTCTTGGAAGGGTTGCCCGAGCGCTCGGCGTGGGCCGCCAATGCGCAGCCGATCTTCACCTTCTTCTTGTGCGGCGCTTGCGGCGTCGAACCGAAGAGGTTCTGGCCCTCGAGCACCGGCGCATTGAGTGGCCTGCTCTCCTCGGGGAAGGCGGTAGACGCGCTGTCTGCCCATGCCGCCAATCTGCTGATCGTGAAGGGCATCCAATTCCCGCTCACCGGGCCAACCGGTTGCGGACACGCTCAGGGGCTGTCCCAGGCGCTCACCGGCAAGACGCCGACGGGCAGCGGGAACCAGGCCACCGCCACGGGTCCTTCCGTCGATTTCGTGATTTCCAAGGCGATCAACCCGTCCGGGACGGACCCGATGACGTTGTACGCGGGCAACGTGAAGAACGGCTTCATCGCCGACCGGCTGTCGTTCGACGACAGCGCCCGAGTGCGCGCCTCCGTCGACAACCCGTACAAGCTCTATCAGAAGCTAACTGGGCTCGCGGCGCCGGCTGGAAGTACCGGCGGCGCTACGGGTGGCAGTGCTGGCGGCGGCGGCACCGTCGCCAACCCGCAAGCTGAAGAGCTGATCAAAAAGCGCAAGAGCGTGAACGACACGGTCCGCGCCGAGCTCAACTCACTGATGCAAAATCCCAAGCTCAGCGCGGCGGACGTGCAGCGCTTGAAGCAGCACTTCGACGCTATCCGCGACGCCGAGACCACGATGACGGACATGGGCACGCAGATGGCGGCCGTCGGTTGCACGATGGACGGCATCGACACTTCTGTTTACCAGGCCTTGTCGAGTTGGAAGTACAACGCGACCAACGTGGCGAACGGCGGCATCGAGAACATCGTCGAGCTGCACATGGGCCTCGTCGCGCTGGCTTTCGCTTGTGACTACAATCGAACGGGCACGCTGCAATGGGGCGATGGCACCGATCACACCGTGTACCAGACAGCCTCGAATACGACCCTAGGCAATTGGAATTTTCATTACATCAGCCATCGCACCCAGTCTGACGGCGCGGTTGGCCAAAATTCCACTGCCGAGGCCGCCCACGCCGAGATTGACGTGGTGCGCATGACCACGCTGGCAAAAGGGCTCAAGCACTTCGCGGATCGCGGCCTGCAGAACAAGTCGGTCGTGCTTTGGACCAATCACGTTGCCGAAGGCAACCACAGCATGAGGAACGTGCCGTTCGTCCTTTGGGGCAACGCCGGTGGTGCGCTCAAACAGGGCCAATACGTCGACGCTGCTGGAGCCACCAACGGGCAACTGTACAACACCATCATCACCGCCGCGACCGGCAACGCGAGCCCCAACTTCGGTTCCAGCGGCGGCAAGGAAATTGCCGCCGTCAAAGCCTAGCGGTACTTGGGAATCCTCCACTCATTCATTGGTGGGCGCGCGGGCGCACCGAGCCTTCGAGATCTTCATGCCAACCATCGTTGAGGCCCTCCGGTCGACCCGCGCCGTTCAATTTCAGCGGCTCGGGCTGGCCACGGCGGCGATCGCACTTTCGACCTACGCGGTCGGCTGCTCTTCGGATGCGCCGTCCCCCGACGCCGGTGCAAGCGGAGCACGTCCAGGGCTCGCGGGAAATAGCAACAGTGGTGGGCGTCCGAACAGCGCGGGCTCAGGCGGCGCGCCGAGTGCCGCGGCGGGCGCACCGACCACCAGCGTTGCCGGTGCGAACACCGCGGGCGCGAGCGCCGCCGGCGGGAGTGCGATCGGTGGCGGAGGAACGGGTCCGAGCGCAGCTGGTGCTGGCGGCAGCGCTGGCGCTGGCCGCGCGGGTGCCGGTGGTGGGCTCTCAGGCACGGCCGGCAGCGCGGGTGGTGGCAGCTCGGGCACCGCCAAGCCGAGCGCCGGCTGCAGCGCCAAAACGCCTCGGCCCTCGGGTGGCAAGGTGGAGGTCGCCAACACCTCGATCCACATGTTCCCCGAGAGCTACGACGGAACGAAGCCGTTCCCGCTCCTGATCGCCCTGCACGCCTGCGGAAACCCGAACACCGAGTTCGTGAACCTGACGAATGGGACGGGTTTCGCCACCGACTACGTGCGAACCTTTCCGAACACCCCGGACAGCGGTCAATGTTGGAGCAACTACAGCGGCGATATTGCCCGAATTACCGCGCAGTACGATGAGCTGGCCAGCAAATATTGCATCGATCTGAACCGGGTCTTTGCCATCGCGCACAGCTCTGGCGCACAGATGTTGGTCAACATCTTGTCTCACAAGTCCGACGCCCAACACCTGAATCTCAAGGGCGTATCCCCGGTCGCCGCCGATCCTTACAACGTGGCGCTGCCGATGCCCGTTTTGTACATCGACGGGCTGAAGGACAATCAGCGCAGCGCCGACTCGGCCAAGAACACCGTGGCCAAGTTCCGGTCCGCCAACTCCTGCATGGATAGCTCGAAGCCTTACAGCCCGGTGAAGCAGTGCAACAGCACCGATTCGGGCAAGCCGCTGGTCGACCCCGGGTGCAACATTTACGACGGCTGCAGCGTACCGACGATCTGGTGCGCGCACAACGATCCGAGCTACAGCGGCACTCAGCACGGCGTGCCCTGTTTCGCCATCAAGTCGATGTATGACTTCTTCGCCACACTGTAGATCGCGAACGTTTCGCACCTAGTCTGCGCTGGAAGCGCTGCAGAGCTGGCGTCGATGCTGCGCCGCGATTCGTCGCCTCGGGTCGATTTGTCGCCTGCTCGAGGTTTGTTCGGGTACTAAACTCGAGTAGGCGGGCTGCGTTCGTCGAGAGTGCAGCTCGAGCGACATTTTCGTCTAAGAAAGCGCGTGTGTTTCGTTGGTCGGCTTGCGAAAGGCTTGCCGATCTCATTGGTCTCCGCGGCAACGCGCGCGCTCGTTCAAAGGATCCAAGCTGGCCATGACTCACTCGAGCGACCGACGCTTTCATCGCAAAGCATTCCTGGGCTTGTTCTTGCTCGGGCTCGTAACCCTTCCGCGCGGGGTCCAGGCGGATGCCGGGCCCCTCGAGGTGACGGCAAAATTGGTCGAGATCCCCTCGAAAATGCCGCCCGATGACTTGTACGACTACGCGTACGTCATGCGTTATCAAGTCCAGGGAGGCCCGCTCGACAAGCAGTTTCTGCTCGTTGCTCATTACAAGCCGCTCATCCCGCGCTCCAAAATCAAAGACAAGATGAAGGCGCAGGTCTCCGGCAAGCTGAGATCCTTCAACCAAGGTGACGTGCACAAGCTCAAATTGGCGGCGGATCTGAAGTCAATTTGGAAGGGTGCGTTGGTTGACGAATACGCAGCCACGGATCACAAGAGCACTCGTTACTGGTGTCTTCAAGTAGACCCGGCCTGATCCCCTCACCGGAGAGCATCACTTGCATCTCGCACGATGGCGCGCCCGCGGCGCGTGGCTGGTGGCTTGTATTTTGCTCGTTGGCGGCAGTGTGCCGTTCATCGCAGCCCAACGCGCGAGAAGCCGAAATGCGGTCCGCGTAGCGCGGGTCGAGGCTTCGCTGCGCCGGCTTGGCAACGGGTCACTCATCGCGGATTCGACGCTGTCTCTGCGGGTGTCACGGCTGCAGGGCTTGCTTTCGAGCTGGGAAACCATCGGTGGCTGTGGCGCAGGCAGCTCGACGGGCGCAGGCGGTGGGATCAAATGGATTGGTCGCAGCGTGACCGGCGGCGCATTCCAATTGCAGACCATCGGCACGTATCTGCATTTGCAAGACGGCTACAACCTCAGCTTGTTTACCCAGGTCTCGCGCGATCTCGGCGAGAAGTGGAATATGGGCTTCGCGGTGCCGCTGCTCTACAAATACTACCGCGACTACCGCGGCTTGCCGGTAGACATCTCCAATAGTGGCGTCGGCGATGTGTCCGCGTTTCTCACGCGGCGCTTCGGAGAAATCAACGATACGACTTTGACGCTGCTGGTCGGATTTCCGACGGGCGTGCACGACGCAAGTTACAAGATGGATCTCCTGACCCAGGAGAAGCAGCTTGGGCTCGGCAAGTTCACCGGCAGCGCGACCCTCGATCATACCTTCGACAAAACGTGGGGCTTGATCGTGGTCGGCGGTTCTTTCGCGTACCGCGGTGGGGAAAATTCGCTCGGCAATTATCGCGCGCCGTCCGGCGCGGTCTACGGCTACAGCGGCTATTTCCTGGGGCCTTGGGTGCCGTCGCTCGGCCTATCGCTGCAGCATTTTTTCGGCGTCGATCGCGACCGAGGGCTCGATCAGCAGGTCCAGCTGTGGTCGGTGGCCGGAACGTTCGAGCTCGAGTGGTCCAATGACTCGATCGCCATCTTGGGCGGCGTTTCGCTGCCCGTGGGTTGGGACGAGCGCGGAGTCGTCGACGGCGCGAACAGCAATCCCGTCGGGCTTCAGCCGTGGACGGTTGGCCTCGGTGTGACGGTTTCACCCTTTTGAATGATTCGTGATGTTGCTCCTCTCAGATCGGCTCCGTTTTCGCTCGCTCGCGTTGGGCATCGTGCTCGTCTGCGGCGTTGCGATTACTGGGCTGTCGCCCTCCGCGGACGGTGACATCTGGTGGCACCTCGCGGCGGGGCGCGAAATGGTCGCGCGCGGCGCGCTCTTGTTCGCCGATCCGTTCTCGGTCAGCGCGGCGGGGCGGCCGTGGGTCGATGTGCACTGGCTGTTTCAGTTGGGCGTGTTCGGTCTGGAGCGCGCGTTCGGGCTGGCGGGCTTGGTCTGGGCCAAGTGCGCGTTGCTCGGCCTGGGCGCTTCACTGCTCTACTTGGCGGTGGAAGAACGGCGTGGTTCGTGGGCGAGGGGCGTGTTGGTGGCTGCGCTCGTGGCCGGCTTGCTCGCGGCGCGATCGCTGCTCCTGGTGAGGCCGGTGATTGGAACGCTAGTGCTCTTGGCGTTCTATTTTCTGCAGCTCGAACGCTTCGCGCGCGACGGCCGATTGCGCCAGCTCTGGCCCTTGCCACTTGCTCAGGTTCTTTGGGCGAATTTTCAGGGCCTCTCGGCGCTCGGGCCCGCGCTCGTCGGTGCCTACGCCGTGGCCGCGATGGCCTGGGCGATCGCGGGCCCGGCTCCTCGCTGGCCCTTCGCCACTGAAGGTTCGATCGGTTTGGCGCCCAGGGCGCGGGCGCGCGCGTTGCTTGCGACGCTCGTCGCCTGCGCGCTGGCCAGCTTGATCACCCCGTTCGGGGTGCGCGGGGCCACTTTGCCGGCCGTGTTGTTGGGTCGCTTGCTGCCGGGTGAGCACGACGTATTTGCGCGCAATGTCGCAGAGAATTTGTCGCCCTTCGTGTTGGAGGGCGTGTCGGGCGGCGAGTTTTGGCACTTCAAGTGGAGCCTCGCGCTGTTTGCAGCCTCCGCTCTGATCGCCGGTCGTCGTTTGAAACTCAGCCATACGCTGCTCTTGCTGGGCTTCGCGGGCTTGGGCGCGCTGAGCAATCGCAATGTGCTGCTCTGCTACTGGCTCGGCGCTCCCATTCTGGCGCTGAATTTGGGACCCGCGCTTTTTCATGCCGTGGCGCGGCGCTTTCGGCAGCGCGGGCTGCTGATCGCAGCAGCCTGCAACGCTGCGCTGATTGGCGGCCTGTGTTGCACAGCGGCAGTTGCGGCCGCGCGCGAGTCGCGGCTGTCGGAGCCGAGCCCGTTTCGGGTGCCCGCGCTGAGCGCCCAGCGCTTGGCCGCCCTGCCCGAGGGCGGCAAGATCTTTTGTGCCGATCATCAGGGCGGCTATCTGATTTGGCAGCTCTATCCGCGCTTTCAGCCCTACATCGACACGCGGCTCGTGCTGCGCACTGCCGATGAGTACGACGCCTACCTGCGTCTGGCCGACGAACCCGAACGCTTCGCAGCGTTTCAGGCACGGCACGGGTTCGCGTACGTCGTTCTGCCGGTATTATTTCCCGAGCGCTACCAGCGCTTAATCGCGCACCTGTACCAGAGCCCCGAGTGGAAGTTGCTGTACACCGATGGTTCGGAGGTGCTCTTCGGGCGTCGTGACCTGACTCGCGAAGTCACGGAGCAACCACTGAGCGAGGCCGGCGATACGGATCGAATTTTGGCCGAGTTGCGGTCGCGCTACGTCGGTCTGCCGAAAGTCCACGCCGCCGCGCGTATCAGCTTGGCGACGCTGCACGGTGTTTTGGGCCAGTTCGAGTCTGCCCGACAGTCGCTCGCTGGCTTGGCGACGCCCGAGGCGCGCGCGCTTTCGGCACGCCTCCACTTCGCCGCCGGCGAGTTGGACGTTGCCCAGCAGCTGGCCGAACAAGGTTTGGCGGGGGACCGCGAAGACGTTCACAGTTTGAATTTGCTGGCTCTGATCGCGTTACGTCGCGGTGAGGCGAACCAGGGTTTGGGCTTCTTGCGGCGAGCGCTCAGCGTTCGGCCGTTCGACCCCGAGGCAACGCAGCTTTTGGCCAAATTGGAGGAGAGTGGACAATGAAATCACTTCTCGGAATCAGTCGAGCAAAGCTTCGAGGCTCACTCGGGGCGTTGCTGCTCGTACTGGGCGCGCTGGCCTGCGGTGTCGTCGAACACCCGCATGATCAGCAAGCGATCGACACCAGCGACGACTTCGGCCCTTTGGGCGGCACCACCAGCAAGCCCACCGCGGGCGCCGGCAATATCCCCGCGACCGGCGGCGCGCCGAACAGCGGCGCCGCGAACGGCGGTACCGCCGGCACTGGTCTCACGGGCCACGGCGGAAGCGGTGCGCTGGGCGGTGCACCGACCACGGCTGCCGGTAGCGCAGGCGCCCCCTTGGCGACCGCGGGCGGCGGCGCGACCAGCTCGGGGGTGACCATCACGTTGGGCGGAACGAACGTGCCCAAAGAGAAGGCGATCGCCTTCATTCACATCGGTCACTCGAACATGTACGGGGAAGCCAGTTCCCCGCAGAGTTCGCGCGCCTATCACTACACTCAGACGGACCCGCACGCGTACATGTATCACCCCGGCTCATCGCCGACGCTGGCCAAAGAGCCCACGGCCGACAAGCCGTCGGGGACCCCGACCGCCCCCGGCGCTGGGCCCGGCATGTCGTTGGTCAAGGAAGCCGTGGCCTTGGCCCCGGACTACTATTTCATCTCGCTCGGCTATGGCGTGCCTTCCGCGTACTGCTCGCAATTCATCCCGGGCGGTCTCTACTACGACGGGCTGATCGCCGGTCCGAAGGCGATCAAAGGCCGGGTCACGTTCGGCGCGATCTTCATTTACCTGGGCATCACCGAGCGCAACGGCACGGCGGCCGACGCCAGCGGCTTCTCGAACTGTATCAATACGCTAGTCACCGCCATCCGCAATGACGTGGGGGAGCCAAACCTGCCCGCGCTGATGAACGACTACGAGGTCGAGGGCAAGGGTGAGTTCGTGGTCGGCGGCGCGGTGTACAACGCGATCTACCCGCAGATCCAAAAGTGCCCGAGCGTCGTTTCCAACTTCGCGCTCGTGTCTGCAGCCACCTTGGCCATGCAGGATGACCACCATTTCAATTTCGACGGGCAGCGCACCTGGGCGCAGCGCGCGCTGCAAATGATGAAGGACAAGGGCTGGTTCCACTGGGCACCGTGACGTTCGCACATGGTCTTCTCTAGTCAGATCTTTCTGTTCTACTTTTTGCCGCTGGTGCTGGCGGCCTACTACCTCCTGCCGTTTCGGGCTCGCACGGCCCTGATCGCAGTGTCCAGCTACGTGTTTTACGGCTGGGCCAACCCGATCTGGGCCGTGATCATGTTCTTTGGTTCGAGCGTCGATTACATCTGCGGCATCCTGCTGCTGCGGATGTCGCGCCTGCCCGATGTGGACGGCCTGCCGCCAGTGATCGGCCCCGAGGTGGTGCGGACTCGCGGCATGAAGCTGGTGTTGGCGACCTCCATCGTCACCAACTTGGGCCTGCTGGCAGTGTTCAAATATACCGGGTTCGTCGCCGAGAACATCAACGCCCTCGGCACACTCCTGGGCAGCTCTTCACAAGTGGTACCGGTGCTGCACGTCGTGCTGCCGGTCGGGATCTCGTTCTACACCTTCAAAGCGATGAGCTACGCGATCGACGTGTACCGCGGTGAAGCACGCCCGATGCGGCGTTTTACCGACTACATGTGCTTCGAGGCTTTTTTCCCGGACTTGGTCGCCGGTCCCATCATTCGCTACGCGGCACTCGAAGAGCAGATGCGGGTGAGGCAGCACACGCTCGACAAGTTCGCGCGAGGCGTGGCCTTCTTTGCGCTCGGTATGGGCAAGAAAATCCTGCTCGCCAATCCGATGGGGCACCTCGCCGATATCGCCTTTGCCACCGGCGCCAAGCACTTTTACGACGCATGGCTCGGCCTTTTCGGCTACGCCTTCCAGATCTACTTCGACTTCGCGGGTTATTCGGACATGGCGGTGGGGCTGGCGTTGATGCTCGGCTTCGTCTTGATCCAGAACTTCGACTCACCCTACAAATCGCACAGCATTACCGAGTTCTGGCGGCGCTGGCACATCAGCCTCTCTACCTGGTTGCGAGACTACCTGTACATCCCGCTGGGCGGGAATCGCAAAGGGCCGGTGCGCACCTACGTGAACCTGATGACGGTGATGCTGTTCGGCGGCTTGTGGCACGGAGCGAGCTGGAACTTCGTGATTTGGGGCGGCATTCACGGCGGCATGCTGGGCCTCGAACGCAAGCTCGGCAAAGCTCATCCGCTGCGGCGCCTCCCGTCCAGCGTGAGCGTTGCCTTCACTTTCCTGATCGTGTGCCTGTCATGGGTCTTTTTTCGGGCCAAGACACTGGGTCAGGCTGTCAGTTACCTGGGCTCGCTGTTTGGGGCGAGCACCGTCTCAGAAGCTTCGGGCGTCGCATCCGGTGCGCTCTACCAGCCTTACTATCTCGGCTTGTTCGCGCTATGCGGGGTGGTCGTGTTTGCCATGCCGAACAGTTGGCAGCTCACGGCGCGCTTGTCTTGGCCGCGGGTGGCCTTCGCGACCACGGCGATGGTGCTGGCGACCTTGATGATGTGGACCCAGACGATCAACCCCTTCCTCTATTTTCAGTTCTGAGTCGGCTCGATGCAAAGTAGATTGCCAGCAGTCTCGGTGACGCCTGAGCGCGGAGGTCCCACGGACCCGGCGCACGACGAGCAATTGCGCCGGGGCATCATCGCGACGGACGTGACGCGGCCCGTTGCCTGGCTGCTCACGCTGCTGTTCTTGGCCGCCATCTACGCGGTGCCGCTCTCGCAAGCGTACCTGGAAAAGCGCGAAGACGAAGATTCATCGCTCGCCGAGCTATTCAAGCGGGCGCCGACCGCGGAGCATTTGCACCAGGTAGAGAAGGGCATCGAGGATGCATCGTATGCCAAAGCTTGGGTTCAACCGCGCGCTCAACTTTGGCTCACGCGTCTGGGCCGGGTAGGCAACAAGCTCGCGGTGGTCGGGCACGACGGTTGGCTGTATTTCACACCGGGTGTGCTGCATGTTGCGGGGCCCGGTTTCCTCGACCACGTGAGCCAGCAAAACCGCGAGAAGGAAGCGCTCGACGCAGGGCAAGAAGCCGTTCACGCCGACCCATTGCGAGCCATCGTGGCGTTTCAGCGTGCGCTCGCGCAGCGCGGCGCGCAGCTCGTGCTCGTACCCATGCCCGACAAAGCCGCGCTCGAGCCCGGTCCTCTCCATGGTCGTTTTGGGCCCGAGACGGCGCCCGCGCAAAACGTCGACTACGAGCGCTTTCTCGAGCAGGTGCGGAGCGCGAAAATCGCCGTCTTCGATGCACGTCGAAGCGCGCCTGCGCGGCGTGAAAATCCGCTCTATTTGCGTCAAGATACCCACTTTGCGCCGGCCTTCATGGAGCTGATTGCGCGCGATTTGGCACAGGCCGTCGTTCAGCTCGGCGTACTGCCGCCTCCGAGCACCGCGCTCGCGCTACACGCCGTCGAACAACCGGCCTCGCGCGTGGGTGATTTGGTGGATATGCTCAAGTTGCCGGAGGAGCAGCAGCTGTTTCAACCACAGTCGGTGCTGGTGCATCAGGTGCAGAATGAAAGCGGTGACGCCTGGGAGCCTGATCCGGCCGCGGATGTGCTGTTGCTCGGTGATAGCTTCACCAATATTTTTTCGCTCGAGGGCATGGGTTGGGGCAGCGCGTCGGGCTTGGCGCCGCACTTGGCGCTTGCGCTCCATCGCCCGGTCGACGTGATCGCCCAAAACGATTCCGGCGCGTTTGCCACGCGTCAGGCGCTTTCGCGTGAGCTGCAAGCCGGGCAAGACCGCTTGGCCGGCAAGCGCGTCGTGATCTGGGAATTCGCGTCACGCGAGCTGTCGGTGGGCGACTGGAAAGCGCTCGAATTTCCGATCCCGCCTGTCCAGGAGACCAAGTAACGTGCAGACGGCATTGATCACGGGAGCGGCGGGCGTCATGGGCGCGCGCTTGACGGCGCGCTTGCGCAAGGCCGGCTGGAACGTGCGAGCCCTCGTGATGCCCGGCGATCCGTTGCGTTCACGAGTCGAGCGCCTCGGCTGCGAAGTGCGCGAGGGCGACGTTTCTGACCTCGACAGCTTGAGCGGCGTTTGCGACGGAGTGGATTTGGTTTACCACCTGGCCGCAGTCATCATTTCGCACGACCCGACCGTGTTTCAACGCGTGAATCGCGATGGCACGGCGAATGTCGTCGCGGAGGCCCAGCGCAGCGGAGTCGGCCACTTCGTTTACGTGTCCTCGGCCTCTGTCACCTACCCGCGCCGGACTCGCTATGCCGAGTCCAAGCTCGAGGCCGAGCGGATCGTCGCCCGTGCCGGCCTGGCATACACCATCGTGCGCCCCACGCTCGTGTACGAGCAGGGTGGGGGTCAGGAGATCATGATGTTCCTGGACTACCTGAAGCGTTTTCCGATCGTGCCCTTCATCGGCTCGGGCGGCGCGCTCAAGCGGCCGGTCTGGTCCGAAGACGTGGTCGACGGTTTGGAGCGTCTCGCGGGTGCGGCGATTGCACACGGAAAAACCTACAATCTGAGCGGCGGCGAAGCGATCTCGATGCGCGAGTTGGCCGAGCTCTTGCTGCAATACCACGACCGACCGCGACCCTTCCTGCCCTTGCCGGTGTGGGCGTGCCGTGCCGCTGCCGCGGCGCTCGCCGTCGTGATGAACAAACCGCCGCTCACTTCGAGCGCCATCGCGGGCATCGTCAACGATGCCAATCTCGACCCGAGTGAGGCGATGCGAGACCTCGGCTATGCACCGCTCGGGGTGCGCGCCGGCTTCGAGCATTGCTTCTCCGCTACCCGTGCGCAGGAGAGCGCCCCTTCAACCAGCGCGACTTCGATCGCGAAAGGACAAATCAGATGAGTTCGTTTTCAAACTTCAAATGCCTCGCTCTGCTCTGCGCAGGGGCCCTGACGGCCTGTGGCTCGCTCTCCGGGCGGCCCCCGCAGGGCGCCGACGAAGCGCCGCCGGCGGAGGCGACCGCGCTGATGCACGAGGTCGGCGAGAAGGCCAACGGCACGATCGTCTGGTCCAGCTCACGAGTCGGTAACCACGACCTTTTCACGATGAAGACCGACGGCTCCGATGTGAAGCAGATCACCAGCGGCGACGAGGTGGATTGGTTCCCACGCTTTTCGCCGAGTGGCGCGCAAATCTTGTTCTGTAGGAGCAAGAAGGGCTGGGTCAGCGAGCGCGACGCCAACACCAGCGATAAGTGGGACATCTTCACGATCAAGCCGGACGGCTCGGAGCCAAAGAAGGTGGTCGAGAGCGCCAGCTGGGGCAGCTGGATCTCGGACGACGAAATTCTGTACGTGCGGGGCACCAAAGTATTTCGCGCCAAGCTGGGCTCCAATGACGAAACTCAGCTGATGGACAGTGAGGGCGTGGCGGATCTGAGCGGCGCCCTACTGCAACAACCCGAGCTATCGAGTGATGGCAAATACTTGGCTGTCACCCTGCGCGGATCGAAGCGAGAGACGGGGATCTGGAACATCGCCAAGAAAACTTGGACCCAGACCGGGCTCGGTTGTCAGGTGAATTGGACCCCCGATCACAGCGCCATCTACTGGGTTCATCCGACCGGCAATGGTGGCAGTCGGGTGTTGAAGATGCCCATCGAAAACGGCACCCCGCCGAAAGACGTAGACGAAGACAAGCTCGAGTTCATGGACATGCCCGGGCGCCGTTCACACGAGTATTTCCCGCAGCTATCCCGCGATGGAAAATGGCTGGTTTGGGGGATTACGCAGCGCGGGCACGACCACGACACCGCCGACTACGAGATTTATTTGTGGGAAGTGGGCACGCCGCCCGAGAAGGCCGCCCGCCTCACCTTCAACTCGGCCAACGACCGCTGGCCCGACATCTTCATTCCGGGGACAGGGAGCGCACGATGAGTTCAGCGCGCATCGCCGTGCTGGGAGCGGGCGGCTTCATCGGCTCGCATTTGGTGCCGGGTCTGCTCGATCGCTTCGATTGCCAGATCGACGCGGTGGACGTGGACCTGCACAAGCTCGAATGTAAAGATGCACGGGTTCGACGCATCGAGGCGCGGGTCGAAGACGCCGCGCTGGTCGAACAGGTGACGAGCCGCTGTGAAGTCGTCATTTCGCTCACTGCGCTGTGTAACCCCGCGCAATACTCGACCATCCCGCTCGAAGTCATCGACGCCAATTTCACGCATTTGCTGCCGTTGGTGACGCGCTGCGCGGAGCGCAAGGTGCGCTTGATTCATTTCTCGACGGCCGAGGTGTACGGCCGCCGTGCGCTGGATTCGCAAGGCGAGCCCACGGAGCGCATGAACGAGGACGAGTCGTGCTTCTTGCTCGGCCCCGTCGAGCGCGAACGTTGGACCTATTCCTGCGCCAAACAGCTGCTCGAGCGCGTCATCTGGGCTCACGGGCAGCACGGTGCGCTGCCGTTCACGATTATCCGGCCGTTCAACACCATCGGCGCTCGCATGGACTACCTGCCGGGCATCGACGGCGAGGGCACGCCGCGCGTGCTGGCCTGCTTCATGAGTGCTTTGCTGCGCGGGCAGCCGCTGCCGCTGGTCAACGGCGGCCAACAACGCCGCGCGTTCATGGACGTGAGCGACATGGTCGAAGCCGTGTGCTCGGTGCTCGAGCACCCAAAACAGAGCGACGGGCAGATCTTCAACCTCGGCAACCCCAACAACGACGTCAGCATCGCCGAGCTCGGCCAGATGCTCGCGGCCGCCTTCGCGCCGTTGATGCACGAGCGTGAGCCGACTCGCTTCGAAGTGGTCTCGGCCGAGGCGGTGTACGGCCCCGGTTACGATGACACGCAGCAGCGCATCCCCGACGTCTCCAAAGCCCAGCGCCTGCTCGGCTGGACACCGCAGAAGAGCCTGGCCGAGACGCTGCCACCGATCGTGCGCGACTACGTCGAGCGCTATGGCGCGCGTGTGGCCGCCGAGCGGCCCTCTTGGCTGACTCAGCGAGCGAGCTCGGAATGAAGCTGTGCGTGGTGATCCCGGCGTACAACGCCGCTCGACACATCGAGGGCGTGCTCGAGCGGGTGACGGGCTTGGTCGCCTATGGTCTAGAGCAGGTGATCGTCGTCGACGATGGCAGTCGTGACGCCACGGCCGAGCTGGTCAGAGCACAGCAGCCGACGGCGTTTCAGTTGCGCTTGGTCGAGCGGGCCAAAAACGGCGGCTACGGCGCGGCCATGAAAGATGGCTTGGCCCTTTCGCGCGCGAGCGACCCAGATGTGGTCGCGTGCATTCACGCTGACGGGCAGTACGCGCCCGAAGTGTTGCCCGAGATGATCGAGCAGCTGTCACGGCGCCGGCTCGACTTGCTCCAGGGGTCGCGCATCGCTGCTGGCACGGCGCTCCGGGGCGGTATGCCGCTCTACAAGTATGTCGGCAACGCGCTGCTCAATCTGATCGAAAATCGCACCCTCGGCCTCTCGCTGACCGACTATCACAGCGGTTACCTCGTTTACGGCCCGCGCGCGCTCAGCCTGCCGTTCACGAATCTCTCCGACAGCTTCGATTTCGATTTGGAAATCATCGCTGCCGCGCGGGCGCACGGATTTTCCGTGGGTGAAGCGCCCATTCCTACTCACTATGGTGACGAAGTTTCGCACCTGAACCCCATCACGTACGGGATGCGAGTGCTGCGCGTGATGTGGAACTACCGGCGAGGTCGTTATGCGCCCTGATCGTGCATGGTTTGGTTTGGCATTCGCCGGTACGGCGGTGGGCTTGGTGCTAGCGGCTTGCCACGGGGGAGCAGCCCGGTTCCCCTGGGCCGAGGGCGCGCGCGGCAAACCGGTCGAACGGCGCGACGTACGCACGCTCAACGAGGGCTACGCGCGGACGCGCTCTCAAGTTTGGGTGCGCGAAGTGGCGCCGCCGACTCGGGCCGCGCTCGACTACGCGGCGTATCACGCCAACTTCATGATCGCCGATCCGGAGCCCGAGGCACCCTTGCCGGAGTCCGGCGTGCCGGACACCTCGCATCCGTTTTCCGGTCAGCTCGAGGTTGCTACCTTGACGGGTGATCTGTCCAAAACGCCGCTGTCGCCGACCGAGCAACAGGGGGCCTTGGCTTTCGCGCCCCTGTCCGAGTTTTTGCAGGCGCACAAAGTGGCGGGCGCCGAGGCACTGGCTGAAGTGGGGTCCGCCGTGCGCCGTGAGCAGTGGGGCTTGCGCTTGCCACCGGGTACCTCCGGACAGCTGCTGAGCGAGCTCTTTTTGCATCAAGCGGCCGGTGCGGTCGAGCTGTGGGCCAAGGTCGAATTTCAACCTTGGTTCACCCAATTCAAGGCTGCGTCGGACCAAGACGGTGACGGTTTTCCAGAGCTGTACGGGCGCGTCGCTCCCAGCGTCGTCACGGCGAGCCTGGTGAGCGCGATCCAGAAGGATTACCTCGAGCCCGTCCTCTCACCCTCGGAAGTGAAAGCGTGGGCCAATCAACTTTCGTCGTATTGGTACCCGTCCTTCAACACGGATTTGATTCCGCCCGGGCCCACCTGGCCCGATCAGCAGACAGAACCCGCGATCAAACAAGAGCTCGGCGGGCGTTCGTTCGCTTCACCGACGTTCGTGCTGCGCGGAAAGCCGCAAGGCAAAGCGACGTACAACGTCTTCATCGTACCCGCGCCGGGGGCCGAGTCGCAGGCCGCCGCCGCACCGAGCGCGCCTGCCCTACGCCTAGCCAAGACTCGTCCAACGCCTGCACCGGGCGCCGTGGTCGAGGCGGTGCAGGGCGAGTTGACGGCGCAAGGGGGCACTTGGCCCAAGTGGACCGAAAAGCTCACGCCGGTCCAGGACAGCCTCAAGAAGCGGCTGAAAGCGATGCCGCCGAAAGTGAAGGCGTTGGCTGGGCGTGACGGCTTTTTGTTCTACCGCAACGACCTCGAATACGTGACGGGCGGCGATCTCGAGAAGCAACGCAAGGGCAAGAACCCGTTGCCCGTGATCGTCGAATTCAAAAAGCTACTCGACCAGCAGGGCGTGGATTTTCTGTTCGTGCCGGTACCGACCAAGCTCGAGCTGTATCCGGAGCAGCTCGATGGCAATTTGAAAGCCTTCTCGGGTCAGGTCATCAATCCCGCGTTTCGCAAGCTACTCGCCAGCTTGGCCAAGGAAGGGATCGAGGTCGTCGACCTGCTCCCCGCACTGCTCCACGAAAAGTCGGTGAACGGCCCCCAATGGCTGTTTCAGCATCAGGACACGCACTGGACTGATCACGGCTTGCGTTTGGCGGCCGATTTGCTCGCGACGCGCGTGAAGAAGTATCCGTGGTACTCCGAGTTGGCCAAGCACAAACGAGCCTATGAGTTGCGCGAAACCAACTTCACGCGTTTCGGCGACTTGCAGTCCAGGTTGCCCGAGGCCGAGCAAAAGAAGTACACGCCCGAAACCCTGGTGGCGCATCAAGTGCTCGCCTCGGGCAAGCCCTACGACGACGAGCCGGACAGCCCGATCGTGCTCCTGGGAGACAGCTTTACCGGCGTGTACGAGCTCACCGATGCCGAGCACGCCGGCGTTTCTGCGCACATTGCCCGCGGCATCGGCTACCCGCTCGACTTGGTCATGAGCTACGGCGGCGGCCCGAACGTGCGGCAAAAGCTGCTCCGTCGCGGAGTCGAGGCACTGGGCACGAAGAAGCTCGTGATCTGGATGATGACCGCGCGCGATTTGTTCAACTACTGGGAGGACTGGGAGTCGCTGAACAAGCCATGACACGTCGCTCGCTCCTGCTCTTGCTCGCAGCTGGCGGGTGCCATCACGCGGCCCGGCCGCGTCTCGAGCTCTGTCGTGCGTTGCTGCACGCGGCGCGCGAGAGTGGAGTGGACGACGAGCGAGTGAGTCGGAGCGTGGTCGAAGTCAGCCGCTTGCTCGCGTTGGCGCGGAGTGAGCTTGCGACCAGCACCGGTCGCTCGCCCGCCTCGGTCTTGAGCGCGCTGATTTTCGAGCACTGGGGTTTCGTGCGTGAAGTGGAGGATACTAGCCTTCGCTACGTGCTGCTGCCGAGCGTCCTCGAGCACCGCCGGGGCAGCTGCGTTGGCTTGGGTAGTTTGTTTTTGGCGCTGGCCGACGGCCTCGGTTGGTCGGCTGCGGGCGTGTTGATGCCCGGACATTTCTACGCCCGCGTACGCGAAGCGACTGGCCAGCGGAATGTGGAGCTACTGCGCGCTGGCGAGGCCATGCCCGACACTTGGTATGAGCATCGTTTTCCGATCCCCGGCGGGTCCGCGCGCGAGTACGCCCGGCCACTCGCGGTCTCCGAGGTGCTCGGCGTCGTTTACTATGACGTGGGCAACGAGCGCCGACGACAGCAGCGCTTTTCGGAGGCGCAGGCCGCCTTCGAGCGGGCCACGCGTGCTTTTCCCGATTTGTCCGAAGCGCACGCGAGCCTGGGCTCGATGCAACACCTCCTCGGCGATTGGCAGGCGGCGACGGCCAGCTATCAGCGGGCAAGGCAGGCCAACCCGCATTTACCCGGCGTCAGCGAGAACTTGCTCCTGCTCGAAGCAGAGCGCGCCGCCGATGTCAATCCGAGCGCCCTGCACTAAGATTCGTTGCGGACCTTCGGCACACCCCGTCGCGGCGGAGCGCATTTACAGACGGAATGGGTGCCACTAAAACACTGCACCACTGCTGTACCTGTCTGCGTTCAGATAGGCATTCGGCATCCAAGGGTGAACATCGATGATCAGAGCGTGCATCCCGATCACGGGCATTTGGGTCGCGTTGTCGGTCGCGGGCTGCGCGTCCACGTCCCCCCACGACAGCTCCGCGGGCGGTAATCAGGGGGCCTCGGCCGGCAACCCTTCCGCTGGCAGTGGCACTGGCTCCCTCGCGGGCAGCGCCGGCAAGGCGGGGGAAGCCACGAGCCTCGGAGGAGCCCAGAGCGGCGGCGCAGGCGCGCCGAGCGGCGGTACTGGAATGGGCACGGGCGGAAGCGCCACGGCCGGAGGTGACTCAGGCGGTAGCTCAGCGGCCGGCAGCTCGGCGGCCGGCAGCTCAGCGGCGGGAAGTGCTGGCGCGGCCGGTGCGGTGGCGTTGCCGGAGTTCGTGACCTCGGCTGCAAACGCGTATTGGAACACGAGCGCGCCGGTCAAGAAGCTGAGCACCGGCACGGCCGACTTGAAGATCGACGCAAACACCAAGTACCAGCGCTGGGACGGCTTCGGCGGCTGTTTCAACGAGATGGGCTGGGATGCCCTCTCGGTCGTGAGCTCCGAGATCCCGAGGGCGATGAAGCTCCTCTTCGACGCGAAAGAAGGGGCAAACTTCGCGTACGGCAGGCTTCCGCTCGGGGCCAGCGACTACTCGATGAGCTGGTACACGCTCGACGACACCGCGGGCGACTACACGATGTCGAAGTTCTCGATCGATCGGGACAAGCAGAAGCTGATCCCATTCATCAAGGCCGCTCTCGCCACGAAAGCCGACCTCCACCTGTGGGCCAGCCCGTGGGTCGTCCCCTCCTGGATGATGGACGGCTCCAACAACATGAAGAGCGACGCGCAGACTCTCGGCGCTCACGCGCTGTACATGGCGCGCTTCGTGGAAGAGTACGCCAAGGAAGGCCTCAAGATCGAGGCCATTCACCCTCAAAACGAGCCCGGTTACGCGCGCGTTCACTGGACGCAAGCGCTGCTGATCGATTTCATGAAAACCTACCTGGGCCCCACGCTCGCCCAGCGCAGCCTCAGCACCGAGGTTTGGTGTGGGACGATGTCGAAGGATCCAGACGACACCAACATCGCCAAAGCAGCCGCCAGTGATGCGGCTGCGATGATGTTCATCAAAGGCTTCGGCGTGCAGTGGAACCTGCAAGCAGTCGTCCCCACCCTGGCGGCGAAGGGTCCGGTGATGCAGACCGAGCACCGCTGTGGGAACTACAACTTCGACAGCCCGTACTGGGACAAGACTCGCTACGATGCCAACAAAGCCCAGAATGATCACCTGTACGGCGAGGAGAGCTGGCAGCTGATTCGAGATTGGATCAACTCGGGCGTGAACTCATATAGCGCGTGGAACATGGTGCTCGACACCGTCGGCAAGAGCTTGGATAACTGGCCGCAGAACTCGCTGTTGGTGGTCGACAGGTCGGCGAAAACTCTCACCGCTACCGCTGCCTACTACGCCTTCCGGCACTACTCGCAGTACATCGTGCCCGGCGCGACGCGCATCGGGATGACCGGGAGCAAAGATGCGCTGGCCTTCAAGAACCCCGATGGCAGCATCATCGCCGAAGTCTACAATAACGGCAGCGCGGCCAAGACGACGACCGTCGACTCGGGTGGCGCGCTCTACCAGTTCGACGTACCTGCGCACGGTTGGGCCACGCTCAAGATCACTCCGTGAAGCAACGGAGCGCTCGCTAGCGCCGAGCGCGGCCTCGCTCAAAACTGATTGAAGAAATCCCAGATCGCGGCGCTGGCAAAGTTCGGCGGCTGGTGGCCGCCTGCGAACTCGCAATAGGTCACCGGATGCCCGGCCGAGCAGCCCTGGTAGGCCACGCACGGGCTCGGCGTCGTGGCGCTGGTTTCGGCGCCGCAGCCGTTCTTCTTGAGGAACACGTCGAGAGCAGCTTTGCCGTCCGCCAGCGGCACGACATCGTCGCTCGAACCGTGAGACATCCACATCGCGATCGGCTGCGTATTGGACTTCGTGCAACCGCTGTACAGAGCTCCCGACATCGGGGCGATGGCTCGGAAAACATCGGCCATTTCACAACCAATCGTGTCGCACATCATCCCGCCGTAGCTGAAGCCAGTCGAGAAGATGCGCGACTGATCGATACAAAGCTTGGACTCGAACAGTGCCAACATGGCTTTCAGGAACGCAATGTCTCGCCCGCTCGTATTGGCCCAGCCGTTGTCGATCCCGTTGGGAGCTACGAAAATGGTGCTGCCCTTCGCGGCCTTGTCGAGGCCGTAGTACGGCCCTCCGCCGATCGTTCCGCTGGCTACGTCACTCGCCTTGCCACCGCGCCAGTGCCAGCCGAACACGAGCTTGTAGGCGGTGTTCGCGGAATACGCGTCGGGTAGCTTGAGAATGTACTCGCGCGAAGTGCCGGCGACGTCGATCGTCGCTGTGCCGCTCAGGGGGTGATCCATCACACCGCAACCGGCGCTCTTTTGCTCGCCACCTGTTCCAACGGTGCTCGCGCCAGCCGTGCCGACCGCGCCCGCTGCGGCGGGCAATGCTCCTCCTGCCGGCGACCCGGCATTCGAAGGACCGGCCGGCGCTCCACCGTTGCCGGGCACACTCGGCGCGCCGCCCGCGATCTGCTCCGCAGGCGCCCCCGCGGAATTCGAGCCAGAACCCCCAACGCCCAGGAGTTTGCCCGCTGAGCCAACGTCGCTCACCGGTCCGACGCCGCCAGCGTTGGCTGGAGCGGGTTCATTCTCAGCGCATGCGACGCAGGTCTCCATCAACGCGAGCGCGACGCCCATCCTGACCCATCGTCGTTTCATGAGCTCAACTCCTCCAGCATCCGCTCCGCTGCCACCAGCTCGCAACCTACGCTCGGCACGGTGGGCGGCCGAGTGGACAATTCGGCCCGCTCCGAATCGTCACAACTATCCGCCCGAGCTGTTCCTGCGCGGCCGTGGCCCGCGTGTGACAGGCGGCTCTTGCGCGCGGATTTTCCAGCAGGGGCTGAGCTGAGTGCGCAAATGGGAGCGCACGCTGCGACGGTGCGTGGAAACTGCGGTTGCGCTACGGATTTTGTCGACCCAAATCGCGAGCCGCCCGTTTTTCGAGAAAGCGGCTGCAACACGCGGGAAATCAACGTGCGTGACGAGCGCTCGCAGCTCCCTTTGGTCGATCCTTGCGCTGAACGGAGAAGACGTGTGGGCACATCGCACCAGGGCGCACTCGAATGATCAGCACTCGATTTTGCGAGCCAAGCACCTGCTATGATTGAACGTTATGGCCACGCGTGAAGCACAGCAAACAAGCTCGCGCCCGTACCGTTCGATCGGCCGCTATCGAGTCTACTCGGAGCTGGCGTCGGGTGGCATGGCGACAGTGCACCTCGGATGCATGCTGGGGCCTGCGGGGTTTTCGAAGCTCGTCGCCATCAAGTGCCTGCACGAGCAATTCGCGCTCGAGAACGAGTTCGTCGCCATGTTCCTCGACGAGGCACGGCTGACTTCGTCGATTCACCATCCCAACGTCGTTGCCACGCTGGACGTGGTCGCGGAGCAGGGCGAGCTGCTGGTGGTGATGGAGTATGTCCATGGCGAGAGTCTCGCCGCGCTGCTGCGCACTTCCCGCCAGACTGGCGACGCGCCGCCGCTGCCCGTGGTCACGCGAATCCTCTGTGACGCGCTCGACGGTCTGCACGCGGCGCACATCGCCAGTCTGGCGGGCCGGTGCTTGAACATCGTCCATCGCGACGTCTCGCCGCAAAATATCATGGTCGGCGCGGACGGGAACACGCGCGTTTTGGATTTCGGAATTGCGCAAGCGGCCGTGCGTTCCCACGTGACCGCGAGCGGCACGGTCAAAGGCAAGCTCGCGTACATGTCTCCCGAGCAACTGCAGAGCCGCGCGGTCAATGCGCGCGCTGACATCTTTGCCGCGGGCGTGGTGCTATGGGAAGCGCTGACGGGCAAGCGTCTGTTCTTCGCGGCCGACCCGCGAGATACGGCCGAGCTGGTGATGAATTCGACGATCGTGCCGCCCACCGCGATCGTACCGAGCTTACCCAGTGAGCTCGATCGCGTGGTGCTCAAAGCGTTGGCGCGAGATCCCGCTCAGCGCTTCGACAGTGCCCACGAGTTCGCTGAGGCCCTGCGCAGGGCCGCCACCGAGGGTTCACGGCGCGCGGTATCGGATTGGGTCAGCCGCGTCGCCAAGGACAGTCTCGCGCGACGGCTGGAGTTGCTCGAGACCCTGGAGGCGAGTGCAATCCACGCGCAGGCGCAGGCCGTTTTGCCCATCGCCACGAGCTCGTCGCCTTTCCACGCGCCGTTGCCAGTCGACGAGGGCACCGCCACGCGGACGACCAGCACGCGCGTCATCTCGGGCGAGAACGCCCGCTCGTCCGCCGCTCGCTGGGGCCCCTCTTCGGCCGCGATCGTCGGCATCGCAGCGGTCGCAATCGCTTGGGCGATCGTGCCGAAGCATGCGCCGCAGTCAGCGCTTCAGGTCACGATGAAAAAACCAGCCGCGGCGCCGCCTGTCGTCGAGCGCGCGATGGTGGCGAACGGTGTACCGACTCCGCCGCCACTCCCCGTCGAGTCGTTGCCACTCGTTTTGCCGAGCAGCGAGCCAGTGAAGCATAACCCGAGCAAGCCACGCTCGAATACGGTCGAAGCCCGTCCGGCGCGCACCCAGGGTTGCTCGCCACCTTATCGAATCGACGCGGCCGGCGTCCGACGAGTCAAGCTCGAATGTCTTTGAAGTTCCGTTGCTCCATCGCTCTGTTCGCGCTCGGCTCCTTGTCACTCGCCAAGGCACACGCCGAAGACAGCGAAATCAGCAATCCGGCCACGGCCGAGTGCGTCCACGCCTACGAGCAAGCCCAGGAGGAACGCCAATCGGGCAAGCTGCTCGAGGCGCGCGAACATCTCCAGGGGTGTGCGCGAGAGATCTGTCCAGGGTTCATCCGCAGGGATTGCACGGCTTGGGGCCACGAGGTGCAGGCAGACGTGGCGAGTGTGGTTTTCACGGCTCGCAGCGCGGGGCGAGACTTGACGGAAGTGCGCGTTTCGTTGGGGCAGCGCGTGCTGGCGTCCCGCATCGACGGCCAGGCGATCGAGCTCGATCCGGGAGAATACGACTTTCAGCTCACGGCCCCTGGCATGCAGCCGGTGACCCAGCACGTCGGCCTCGCGCGCGCGGAGCGCAGCCTGCAGCGCGTCGACTTCGTGCCCTTGCCAAAAGAACCCAGCGGGGGCGAGGGGTCGGCGTCACTGCCGCCGTCGGCGCAGCAGTCGGCGCTGCTTCCTGCCGTCTTCGGTGGCGTGGCCGTCCTTGGCTTGGCGAGCTTCGGCGTGTTCGGAACGCGCGGACGCTCGCAAGAATCGAGGCTGGAGACCACTTGCTCGCCTCACTGCAGCCAGGATCAAATCTCTCGGGTTCGGACTCAATACGCGGTGGCAGATGTTTCACTCGCTGTGGGTGTCGCGAGCCTGGGGCTCGCGGTGTATTTCGCGTTGAGCCCGCGCTCTGAGCGGCGTGCCGCGCAAATCTCGCCATTGGACGTGCAAGTGAGTGCCCACGCGTTGAGTGCCAGCTATCAGGGGGCCTTCTGAAGCCCTCGGTTCTGGCACTCAGCCTGGTTGGGTGCGCGCTCGCCGCAACGAGTGCTTGCTCGATTCATTCGCTCGAGTACCTCGGCGCGGGCGGTAGTCTCAGTGGCTCTGGCGGAGACGAACGAGCCGCGGGTCAGGCGAATGCCACCGGCGGAGCCAGCGCCACCGGCGGAGCCAGCGCCGCCGGCGGAGCCAGCGCAAGCGGCGGAGCCAACGCGACGGGTACCGCGGGTCTCTCGGCCGCCGGAGCCGAACCGGACCCAGCGCATTGCGATGATTCCATGAAGAACGGTGACGAAACGGACGTGGACTGTGGCGGGCGCAGCTGTGGGCCCTGCCTCGACGGGCTGACCTGCGCCATGGGCACCGACTGCCAGAGCGCGATCTGCACCAACATCGTATGTCAGCCGCCGAGTTGCACGGATCTGGCCCTCAACGGCGACGAGACGGATCTCAATTGCGGCGGTCGCTGCTCGCCGTGCGCGCAAGGCAAGAACTGCTCGACCAACGGCGATTGCAGCACCGCCAATTGCACGGCTCAGGTGTGCGAATCGGGGAGCTGTGTGGACGGCGTATTGCGCGAGGGTTGCCCGCTGCTCGTGGACGGCACCCCATACGCTTTGTCCCCGGCAAAGGGCCTCACCAATTGTATCGATGACGATCGAGACTCGGTATCGGACGGCACCCCCGTGCGGCTTCATCCGTGCCAAGACCAGCTGCGACAAACTTTTTGGGCAATGGATCGGGGAAATGGTTCATTCGCATTGCGCAGTGCCTTGAGCGGAAAATGCTTGCACGTACGTGGCTCGAGCAGCGCGGGAGGCGCGCTCATCGAGCAAGCGACCTGCACGTTTGCCGACGACCAACTGTGGAAGCCGAGCTTGGTGGATACCAGCGTCATGGAGCTGACCTCGCGCATCAGTGGCCTGTCGTTGAATGTCGCCGCGGACAATGCCGGCCACGACGGGCAAGCCATCATTCAAGGTCAGACCGACAACCACGCAGACACGATGTGGCGAGTCATCCGGCGCACGACGGCTTCGTACGTTGCCTTTTCACCCGACAGCGAGCAAGGTGTTCGCATTCGACATACGGGCGGCACGGTGGGGCTCGGGGCCGACGATCAAACCAACGCGCAATGGATCGTCGTGCCCGGCTTGAGCGACGCCTCCTTGGTCTCGTTTCAGTCGCGGAACGACCCCGGACGCTACTTGCGCCACGCCAGCTTTCGGCTCTGGAGTGACACGAACGATGGCAGTGCCACGTTCAAGAAGGACGCCAGCTTTCGCTACGGTCAGCCGTTCGTGGATTCTGACCAACTCGCAAAAGCCATCGAATCGAGCAACTACCCTGGGTATTATTGGAAACGGGATGGAGAGAACGTCTCTCTCTCGCCGTTGACGAACACGACTGACGACCAAGTGAACGGAACGTGGCAGCTCAACGGCCGCTGAGCGCACGGGGCGAATTGCCTGCCGCGTTCGGCGCGCGCTTCCGGCGCTTCCTGCCAGCGATCAAGATCGTGCTCAAACAGCCCGCATAAGCCAGCGCGGCCGCGAGCGAACCGTTGAAACGCCGCGCTTCGCTGGCACCGTGGGGGGGGGCCGCGAGCGCGCACCCGCTTTCACGGGCTGCTCCGCTGACCGCGTTTGGGGCGCTGGTGTCGGGTGCATGCCCCGATGAACCGGCGCCATTGACGCTGCCGCCGACACCACCCGTCGCTGCTCCCGTACTACCGCCGGCCCCTTCGCTCGGCACACACCCTCCGCTAGCGCACCGGTAGCCGTTCGGGCAGGCGTTGTTGTCGAGTTCTCCGTCGCAGTCGTCGTCGAAGGCGTTGCAGCTTTCCGTGGTTGGAGGCCCCGGGTGGCAGTCGAGAAGGCTACACGAGGTGCTCTCGCGTGCGCACCAGCCCAGGCCACATTGCGGGCGCACTCGTTCATCCACGTCGCCGTTGCAATTGTCATCGAGCAGATTGCACGTCTCGACGGCGCCCGGGTAAATCGTGGCATCGGCGTCGTTGCAATCGCCGCCCAACGCGGCGTACCCAGGGACATTCCCGCAGCCGAGCTTGGCTACTCCCAGCTGGGATTTGTAGTAACCATCGCCGTCTGCATCCGGCCACATCATCACCGGCAAAGAGCCTTCGTCGATCTGTCCGTTGCAGTCGTCGTCTTTCTTGTTGCAGACTTCGGTTGCTCCGGGGTGCACCTTTTCGTCGTTCTCATCACAATCGCCGTCCGCGTTCGCATAGCCGACGGGAGCTGAATCGGTCATGCAACCCAGCAGCGTTCCCAGATTCTTGCTCCCGTATCCATCGCGATCGAGATCGAGGTAGAAGGTTTTCGCTGCGCAACCAACCGCCCACTGGAAGTCCCCGCTGCCGGGAGCATCGCCCGTCGGCGCGTTGTTTCCGTTGCCGGCCAGCGCTGCCACTCGGATGTCCACGCCACTCGGATTCGCCGGTGCCTGCCAGGCAAAGCGAAAGGTCACCGCGCCATTGACGGCCGCTTTGGGCGTGTTGTGCGTGAGCCCCGGGCCATTGAGCCGCAGCCCCTCGCCAGCGAGCGGCCGAAGCGCCCCGACGGCGCCGGTCGTGATGAAGGCGCCTCCAACCTTCACCGAGGGCGCGCGCACCGTCAGCGTGAAGGTGACCAGATCACCGGGGTTGAAGCTCGCCGGATCGGGACTCAAAGTCAGCGTGGGGGAACTCGCGTCGGCTGCGCTGTGGCAAGCCTGACAGCTGTCAGTAACGATGCCGCTGGCCCGCGCGGCCGCGGGAGCAGCTGTGCCGAGTACGGACGATACGCTCAGAGCCGTCGCCACGAGTAGGGCGGTCGGCGAGGCAGATCGGGGTACTTTCAAGAGCTGACCTTCCCGGGTCTACTGCGCCAGCGCCCATGGAGTTGTCAGCCCGCCTGCCGAGATCGTCGGCGAGTGTGCGATACGGAAGATAGTCAAGGGTGTTGCCTCTCGGCTCGCCCCCCCCCCGGACAGGCATTTGCGGCCAAATCGCAGCCGATGATCACAAATTATGACCGCCGCCGACAATTGGTGTGTGAGCCATAAATTCGATCGGATTTCAGCACTGCGCGGCGCGGCGGCAGCCGCCGTCGCTGCCACGACCTTTTACTCGCTAGCGGCAGCGGCCGACAACCCGATCGTGCAAACGAACTACACCGCCGATCCCGCGCCCATGGTGTCCGGTGGTCGGTTGTACCTCTACACGTCCCACGACGAAGACGTGACCGTGAACAACTTCTTCACGATGAACGACTGGAGGCTGTACTCCACGGTCGACATGGTGAACTGGACGGACCACGGCTCACCCGCAGGTTACAAGACCTACAGCTGGGGCACGGGCGACGCCTGGGCGGTTCAGGCCATCGAGCGAGACGGAAAGTTCTACCTCTATACGCCGATCAACAACTCGACGGGGTCGAAGATTGGAGTAGCAGTGGCGTCCAGCCCGCTCGGGCCGTTCAAAGATGCCCTCGGCAAAGCGCTGATCTCCACCGGCGGCGGGAACATCGATCCCACCGCATTCATCGACAGCGACGGGCAAGCTTACCTCTACTGGGGCAACCCCGACCTCTACTACGTGAAGCTGAACACGGACATGATCTCCTTCCCGGGCAGCCCGACCAAAGTGGCACTGACGACCGCCGGCTTCGGCGTCCGAACCAAGACCGATCGCGCTACTGCGTACGAAGAGGGCCCCTGGTTCTACAAGCGCGACGCGCTCTATTACATCGTGTACCCGGCCGACAGCACGCCGGAAAAGCTCAGCTACACGACGAGCAGCGGCCCACTCGGCCCTTGGATGTACCGCGGGGACATCATGGCCAAAGAGAGCGGCGCGGGCTCCAGCTTCACGAATCACCCGGGCGTGATCGACTACAAAGGCCACTCGTATCTTTTCTACCACAATGCGGCTTTGCCCGGCGGCGGGGGCTACAAGCGCTCGGTGTGCGTGGAAGAGTTCAAATACGGCACGGACGGCAGCATCCCCATGATCACGATGAGCAGCGCGGGGCCCAAAGCCGTTGAAAACCTGAACCCCTTCGTGCAGGTCGAGGCCGAAACAATCGCGTTCTCGTCCGGGCTCAAGACCGAGACCTGCGGCGAGGGCGGCATCGATGTCACCGCCATCAACAACGGCGATTACATCAAGGTCAAGAACGTCAACTTCGGGTCTGGCGCGACCTCAATCGACGTGCGCGTTGCTTCGTCGACCAGCGGTGGCAGCATCGAACTCCACCTCGAGAGTCAAACTGGCACGCTGATCGGCACCTGCGCCGTGACGGGCACCGGCGGCGCGCAGACCTGGACCACGAAAAACTGCACGGTGACCGGCGCGACCGGCGTACACGATCTGTTTTTCAAGTTTACCGGCGGCAGTGGCAGCCTGTTCAATTTCAATTGGTGGAAGTTCAGCGGACCGGGCGCCGCGGACAACATGACGGGCAGCGGAGGCAGCGGCGGAACCGGTGCTGGCGGCGCCGCGACCAACGGTGGAGCAGGCGGCATGACGACCACGCCGACCGCGGGTAACTCCGGGGCGGGTCGCGGGGGCGGCTCGAGCAGCGGCGGAACGGGCGGCGGAACGGGTGGAGTGACGACGGGTAGCGCCGGCTCGCCGACGAGCAGCGGCGGGTCCACCCCGAGCAGCGGAGGCATGGCCACCAGTGGCGGAAGCCCGAGCTCCACTGCTGGGTCGGCCGGCACCGTTGCCCCGTGTTGCAAGGACGGGGATCCGCCCTCTTCCTGCAGCTGCCGAGTGGGCCGTACCAGCAATGGAACAACCTCCGCCATTGCGACGTTGGCACTGCTGGGGATCGCCATTCGCCGTCGGCGAAAGCCTTCGCTCGATAACTAGCACTACTCAGCCACTTTTTATGGCGGAATGAACAGCCTCACCGCTAGGCCGCAACGTGGGCAAGGCGTAGCGAGATGGTGCAGGAGCTGCCGACGAGTCGCCGGTAGCGTTGCTGGGCGGTGACCGTCACCGCTACGCCGCCGATCCGCAGTACTGGTGAGCACGCCGACCGACTCGTCCGCCTTCTTGGCAGTGCAGTGTCATCAATGATGAGAAAGGCGTCCTGCCCGCCAAGCATCGTGTCCGCCTTGTCCCCAGAGCGGCTGCTCGATCGGCTCGGTTTCTCACGGCGACTCGCTCACGAAGTGGCGAAGCTCCTGCTCGTGCCCAGGAGCAATCCGAGATGCCACGGTGCTCGTCGCGTGGGCTGAACCCGCGGAAGCGGGCGAACTCGGACTTCACCCCTCACGCGGACGGCCGGTCGCCCTCGACGGCCGGCTTCAAGCCTTGAGCTCGCTGAAGGTTCCTTTGGGCAGGGACGCGTCGCCGAAGTCGTCCGTGGGAGCGCCGCCCGACTTGGTCACGCCGGCCGCGGTCAAGAGCGTGTTCAGCATCTTGTTTACGCCCGAGACAGAGGGGTCTCCAGCCTTGCCGTCTTGGCTGCCACCCGGCTGTTGGCCGTTGCCGACGATGACGTATTGGCCCTTCTTGAAGTAGCCATTGGCAGAGCCGGATTGGATCCAGGGGATGTTGCTGAACGAGTGCGCGCCGGTGGCCACTTGGTTACAGTAGATCGCCACGCCTTGGTCGCTGAGTGGCCCGCTCGGCGTGTCGTAGGTCGCTAGGGTATCGAGCAGATGCTTGTAATAGTTGAGCATCATGCGATCGATGTAGTGGTGGAAGTCGACCGCGTTGGGCACTTGGCGATGCGAAACATCGTGAAATTTAGCAGTCTGACCGTTCCACGTGTACACGTGGTCGTCGATCCGATCGCCGATCTTCAGGATCGCGACGCGGCTGTAGTCTGCAGCGGCCGAGAACGCCATCAGGTCCATGAACAGCTTCACCGCTGCGTCGCGCGTCGATTGGTCGTAGGGCTTGGCGTCCATCGACTTCATCGTGGTCACGTCCGCGGCCGGAATGGTCAGCGACGTGGTCGTCATTTTGACCTCGATGTCACGGATCGCGGTCAGATGCTGATCGAGCCGCGCGCGATCGCTGACGCTGAGATCCGTGCGAGCGAGCAGCGCCGAAATCTGCGGGCGCAGGATGTCGTTGATGCTCTTGCTGCGTGCCCCGCGCTGCACCAGCGCCTGAGTCTCCGCTGAAGTCGCGGTCGAGCCATTGCCGATCGCGCCGATGATCTGCTGGTACGCCTTGTACGGTGAATCGATGTACACGCGTGGTTGTTGGGGCGTGACGTACGAGACATAGCCCGGGATGTCGAAGCCCGTGCCACCCGGAGCGAACATGCCCGCGTGCATCACCAGCGGATCTCGGCCCGCGGGGTTCTTGGCTTTGGCGATCGCGGTATCGACCGAGATGCCCATGGCCTTGCAGTTGGTCGACCCGGTGGTGATCTTGGCAGAGGTGAGGATCTGCGCGTCAGCGGCGGAGTGGGAGCAGCCGTTCGAGCTATACGGCAGGTTGATGCCGCGCACGATCAGCAGCTTCTCGGCGTAGTCCGCGAGCTCACCGGTGGAGCGGGTGGCCTTGTCCGCGGTCATGCTCGCTTTGGTCAGCGTGCCGGTGGCGGTGGGCCAAAAGCGCTCGGGCTCGGAGCTCACGCTCAAGTTCACGCCGGCCTGAACGACGCCGTTGTCGCCCACCACGAGCAGCACGAACGGTGAGCGCGCGGCGGCCGTCTGAGCCGACGCCGTGCGGGCTGCGAACGTTTCGAGCAGCGGGAGGCCGAGCATCAGCCCTCCCACGCCGCGCAACACGGTTCTACGATTGATTTCAGGCGTTAGCGGTTTGTTCATAGCAACCTTTTTGGAATCAGGGAAGACGGTTGAGGAACTCTTCGCTCGTCACGAGGGCGAGTTCCAGATCATGGAGTGCCATGCCGGCACGAGACCGGCGGGCGAAGTAATCCACCGTCACGTCCTCACTGGGGTCCAACTCGCGGCCGTGCAGATACGTCATCATGTTGCGGATGTAACAAGCGTGCGTCTCCTTCGCGTCGGCCAATAGTTGCGAAAGTTCGATGCCGTTGTTGAAGCTCTTGAGTTGACCGTCGAGCTTGTAGCTGTCCGCCGCAACCACCGGCTTACCCTGATCCATCGTGCGGTACTTGCCGATGGCATCGTAATTTTCGAACGCGTACCCGAGCGGGTTGAACAACGTTCCGTGGCAAGCCTCGCCGCAGGTTCCCTTGCCCGTCGTCATTTCCACACGCTCTCGGTTGGTCATTCCGGGGATGTTGGCGATCATCGCTCCGACCGCCTTCGGGTCGGGTGGCGGCAGCTTCTTGCACAGCAGCCGCTCCGCGATGAACACGCCGCGATGAATGATGTCTGGTTCGTTGCCGACCGACATGTACGCCGAGAGGAAACCCGCCTGTGTGAGCAGACCGGAGCGCTGAGTGGGATCGAGATCGACCTTGGTCAACATCGAGAGGTCGCTCGAATAGCTGCCCGTCACGCCATAGAGCGGCGCGAGCTGCGAGCTGACGAAGCCGACGGGCGCCGTGTAAAAGTCCCGGATGCCCTTGTTTTCGCGGAAGATCCAGCTGAGAAATTGCAGCACCTCGGCCTTCATCGCGGCCGGAGCGTCGGGCTTGAAGTCCGGGAAGTCCGCTGTGTTGCGGATGATTCCGTCATACGCCCCGAGCCGATAGATCTGAAGGTTGAAGTTGCTGAGCCCATTCGTTCCGCGCGCCCCCTCCAGCAATCGATTGGCTTGGGCGGTTACATCGCTCGGTTCGTGCAGCTTGCCGGCCGCTGCGGCCGCCAGCATCGTGTCGTCCGGGATCGTGTTCGTGATCGCGAGCGAAAGCTTGGCGCCGACCTCCCAGTCGTCGAGCGCCACGCTGGTCGCGCCCGTGGCCGCTGTGCCGAGCTCGGTTCGGTAGAGAAAGAAGGGAGACTGCAACATCGCCTGGATCACCAGGCTCGCGCCGGCCTTGAACGCATCGACGCCGGGATACAAAGTCGGACCCTGATTGAACAGCCCCAGGTGGGTGGTGAGCTCGGCGTCGGTCAACGTTCGTCGGAACGCGTGCAAGCCGAATGAGGTGATGAATGCTTTGGCGCGCCCCGTCGCGTCGCTGGGCGCATTGGTCGGGACCAAGCGCGCGAGTGCCGCCGCGTCGCCCGTGACCTTGTCCGCCAGCTTCTCCGACGCATCGAACAACTGCGACCGGAGCTGCTCGGTCACGAACAGCCCTTCCGCCTCGTCGTCGAAGCCGATCAGCGCGTCGCCGGTTACATTGTTCTCGATTTCCGAGATGTCGGTCAGCTGCAGCAAGTCGCGCACCGCATTGGCCCACTGTTGCCGGCTCAGTCGCGCCACGCGCGGTGTGGCGACGAGCACGGAAGCGGGTGGAGTTGCCGGGACGGCATAGGGATCACTCGCCGGGCTTCCCCCGCCGCTTCCGGATTGCGTGCCACCGGAGCCCATTGCCGAACCCGCGCCGGTGCCTGCTGCCGCGCCGATTGCCGCGCCACCGCCCACGGCGGCGCCGGGATCTGCCGGATGGCTGGAGCAGCCGAGGCCTGCCACGAGCACTCCCAGCCACAGGCCAGCGCTCAGCAGCTGTGCATGGCAGGAAAGTGGCATCATCTCCGATTGGACCTTCAGGGCACGCTTCATCGATTCCTCACAAGTACGTGGATTGACCGGGGCGGGTTACAGGGCTTCATCGAAGTGTCGCGTTGCGGCCCGCATCCTTTGAGTCCGTCCCTTAACAGCTGTCACCGTCGCTCGAATTTGCTAACGAAAAATTTGGGTCTGGCAACTTTGCGCTGGAAAAAAACCTTCAAGCTCGATGTTTTGAGCTACGACGGAAGAAGCGGTGAGACGGCGGATGAAGCGGTGAGGAGGAGGTAGGCGCAACACCGCCAACGCCTACTTCGGCGCTCATCCGGAGCGCCTTCGCGAGTAAGAAATCGACGCGGCGGTGAGCAAGACGCGGCCCAGCCTGCAGGTGATCGGTCTTAACCAACACCCACGCGGCTGCTCGCCAACGATGAGAAATGCCGACGGCAAACGCGCCCCCGCGCATTCGCGGCCGGCAATTGGTTCTCGCTCGAACCTGCCGAGCGCCCGCTGGAGAGAGCAATCCCTTTTCGAATCGAGCGCGCCTCATTCGAAGCTCGGAGCGCCCGCTCCGCCCCCTCTCGGTCGCTAAACGCCTCACTCGGATTCGTCCAATACAACCGGTTGACTTCGGGGCATATTGGGTGTTTTATTGGTGAGTGACGCTGCGTCAAGCTCGAGCTCGAAGCGGAGCGCAAGCGAGCCCAGCGCTGACGCCGGAATTGATCGAAGCAGCTCAATCGGGGGACCCGCGTGCCTCGCAGGCACTCTGGGAACGATGCAGCATCGTGGCCGCGCAGGTGGCGCGTCGCTGTGCAGTTCGCGGTGTCGATGCAGACGACTTGAGCCAAGAGGGACTGCTGCGCGCGATCGAAAGTTTTTCATCGCTGCGCGATCCTTCCGCTTTGATCCATTGGCTGCAGGTCGTGGTCAGGCGTTCGGCAATCCACGATGCACAGCGGGTGCGTAGCGATCGCCCGTTATTTTCGGGTGGAGATGACCCAGACGTGCTGCCTTCGCTGGATGCACTGCCAGACTTTCAAGTCGACGTCCGGCTGCTCCTAGCACTACTCGAAGATTTGTCCGAAGAAGAGCGACGCTGCCTCTGGCTACGCCGCGCCGAAGGCTGGCGCATCGACGAGATCGCACGAGAAACTTCGCTGTCTATTTCGACGATTCATCGCCGCGTCCGGAGCGCCGAGCGCCGGCTCATGAAGCGGCTCCGCGGCTAGCAGGCTTTGCAAGGGCGCCGGTTCGAACGACGGTCCCGATCGTTGGCTCGATTTATGCAACCGGTTGAATTAAGCATTTCTTGTGATTTCTGTGCTATGTCGCTCGCAGGCCATCGGCCTTGGCTCGGCTGCGTCGAGCGACGCAAAGTCTCGTGAGTCGCCTGTTGAACGTTCAATCTTTCAATCCGTTGGGCGTGGCGGTTCGCTTCTGCGGCGGCCGCGTCGGGTCGGCACGGCTCTTCTCGAAGTCGTTGCTGTTCTTGTTCGCGCTCGTTGCCAGCGTATCGCTGGGTTGCTCTGCAGCAGATTCGCCAACCTCTAGCGGTGCTGCACAATCCAGCGCTTCAGGGGGCCGCGGAAGCGCGTCGGCCGGAAGTGGGAGTACATCTGCAGGCAGTGGAAGCACGGGCGGAGCGCTCCTGATTATGAACCTGCCTGAGCAGACCTCCTCCACCCCGAGCACGGCAGGCGAAGCTTGGCCGTCTTCTGCGTGCCGCGGTGCCATCATCGACGCCGTCACGGGCCAATATTGCCAAGGGCCCGCTTACGATCCGAAGTCGCAGACCGGCACCATCGTCAACGACAGCAGCTGCGGCACCACCCTGTGGGGCGTGGCGCGTGATTTCATCGGCCACCAAGATCAGTCGACGGCTCCGCCGGGTGCCGGGCACCCCGACTTCGGATCTCATTACTGTTGCGGAAGCCCGCAGGGCACGGTGCTCGCCACGCTCGGCGCCGACGCCAAACCTGTGTATAATCCGGCCAATTTGCCGGGTGATTATTCGGTTGGTGTGGGGCTCACCGGTCCCGGCGCCTTTGCTCAGTGGTACAACGACACCGCAGGAGTGAACCTGAGCTACTTGGTTGGGTTCCACCTCGTACCGAGTGGCGACGGGTTGACCCGTGTCTATTCGTCCAAGCTCTATTTCCCCGTCGACGGTGTCGGTTTTGGCAACTTCAACGATTACGGCGAGGACGGCAAGAGTCACAACTTCGGCTTCACCACCGAGCTTCACACCAAGTTCAAGTACCAAGGCGGTGAAACGTTCGCGTTCGAAGGCGACGATGATCTGTGGGTGTTCATCGACAACCAGCTGGCGATTGACTTGGGGGGCATCCACACCGCGACACGAGGCCAGGTCAAGCTCGACGAATTTGCGCCGAAGGCCGGCATGGTGACGGGCCAGATCTACAGCCTCGATCTGTTCAATGCCGAGAGACATCCGAGCGGCTCGAACTTCACGATCACGACATCGATGACGTTCGTCGACTGCGGTATCGATCCCACCGTCGTCAAATAGCGGGTCGACCTCGACGAGCTGCGGCGTTGCTGCGGCGTTGCTGCGGAAAGCGTGAGCGTCCGAGCGCGCGCGATAAAAAGGACGCAAATAATTATCCATTAACCCGACGGAATGCCCCTGTTGATTACATTGCTGTCATATACGCCGTCGTCTTTCGTGGTGGTTGCGGACCTCGTCGGCGTCGCGGCATCGGTCCTGGTTCATGCCGTACAGATTGCTCTCGACGCGATCTTACCCCTGGAGATTCTCAACTCATGAGCTTTCGCGTCGCCGTATTGGCACCCTCAGCTGCAGTCGCTCTCGTCGCCATCCCCGTGGCCTGCGGGTCTTACTCGTCTTCAACCGGTGTCGGTGGCGGATTGGGAGGCGGCGTCCCGAGCTCGGCGCAAGCCGGTGCCGCGGGCAGCGGCGCCACGAGCGGCATGGCGACCGTTGGTGGGAGCTCGAGCGCTGGTGCTCCCGCAAGCGCGGGTGCAAGTGATGGGGCTGCGGGCGGACTCGCCGCCGGTGGTGCGATCGGTGCGGGCGGCGCGCTGGGGGCGGGTGGCGCCGTGGGTGTGGGCGGCGCAGTGGGCACAGGCGGTGCACTGGGCACAGCCGGCGCGGTGAGCACGGGCGGTGCGGTTGGTGCTGGCGGCGGAAGCTCTGTTTCGCTGCCTTGCGACGTCCTGAAGAATGGTGGCAGCACCTGCGTTTCGGCGCACAGCAGTGTTCGAGTGATCGTCCCCGGCTATAGCGGCCCACTCTACCAACTGTGCAAAGGGACTGCGGCGGCCGGTCCGAGCTCCTGCAAAGGGACTGCTCAAGACGTTGGTTCCAAAGATGGATACGCAGACGTTGCTGCGCACGATGCGTTCTGCTCCGCTGGTGGTTGCACGATCACCAAGATTTACGATCAATCTGGGCAAAAGAACGATCTGGAGCCCGCGCCCAGAGGCGGAGCCAAGGGCACACCAGACAACCCGGCCGATGCGGGCGCTCTCAAAGTCACGCTGAATGGCCATTCGGCGTACGGCATCCTGATCAAGCCCGGCGTTGGTTATCGAACGGGTTGTTCAGGCTGCACCGTCAAGACCGGCAACGGCATGGTCAAAGGTGACGAGCCTGAGACCATGTATTGGGTCACCAGCCAGAAAGACCTCGTCGACGGATGTTGCTTCGACTACGGCAACGCCGAGACGACCTCCAACGACGACGGTAACGGCACGATGGAGACGCTCTACTTCGGCGGTGGCGTGGTGTGGGGCACCGGCGCGGGTGGAAAACCCGGCCCCTGGATGATGGCGGATCTCGAGAATGGCTTGTACGCGGGTTGGGAGAACGAGCAGGACAAAAATATCTCCACCAACAAGCCCCTCAAATACGATTTCGTGACGGGCGTGCTGCTCGGCGACACGAAAGACAAGAACTCCGGCAAAGGGCGCTTCGCGATCTTCGGCGGGGACGCGACGGGCGGCATGCTGCAGACCATGTACGACGGCGTTCGGCCCAACAAAAAGGGCTACGTCCCCATGACGAAGCAGGGCTCAATCATCCTCGGGATCGGCGGAGACAACAGCGGCGGCGCTGGCGGTCGCTTTTACGAAGGCGCGGTCTCGGTCGGGCCGGTCATTTCGAAGCAAACCGTGGACTCGCTCCAAGCCGCCATCGTCGCCGCCAAGTACGGCAAGTGAAGCGCGAGCTCCGCTGAGTGCGTCAAACAGGAAGGTAAGCCGTGCTGCGAAGATTGCGAGTGATCTTGATCGCGGGGAGCTCCGCTCTGTCCATTCCGGCCATCGCCACCGCGCAAGAAGCCGCGGATACGACTGCGTCGGATGCGGAGCCTGAACCGGAACCGGCGAAGGAGACCAAGGCCGACGCCACCGCCACGGATGCATCGGCGTCGGTATCGAAGCGCGGCGCAGTGCCCGATGTCACCGCGACCGAATCGGGGTCGTCTACGGCTGCGCGAACGCCCACGACCGAGGCGGAAGCGAAAGAGCCCGTCGACGATTGGAAGATCGAAGTCCACGGCTACTTCCGCGCCCCGATGGCTTTGGGCATCAGCTCACGCCCGAACCCAGACACACCAGCCGGCCCAGTCCATACTCAGATTTCGTATGCGCCGAATCGCACCGTAGACTCGAGCTACTACAGCTTCGCCTACACGCGCTTGCAGGAGCAAGATTGGGCCGAGATTACCTTTCACGCGAAGAAGAAGCACGTCGACGCCGCAGTGGGCTGGATGGGTTATTGGTACGCGGCCACCGGCTTTCGCAATCCGGACGCCGCGGCGGTGCCCGGCGTCGCGTCTCTGACGCTCGACACTGATTTCAATACCGGCGGTCGTAAGTCGAACGTTGCGCTGCAAATGGGCGCCTGGTGGCCGAGCTTCGGTTACTTCGAGAAGTACGACACCTACGTGCTCGGCCGCTTTCGTCAGATCGGTGAGCAAATCAGGCTGACGGTTCCCATCGGTCCTGATTTCACGTTCGCCCTCGCGCAGGGGTTTGGCACAGGCCGTGATGGCGCCTTCAGCTACAACGTCGCCGCCAGCAGCCCGCTGTACGCTTCCAAGGTAGGCGCTGATTTGCTTGCCTATGCGAACGTGCGCCTGACGTACAAGAAAAGCGTCGACATTGGTCTCCACTACAACACGGAGTGGACGCGCGACCCGTACTTGACGGCGGACGCTGCGCCGACCGGCGGCAAAGCTTATTCGGATGCCGCGGCGGCCCGCTTGTCGGTCGTCGGCGCCGAGCTGAACCTGAGTGCTGGTCGCGCAGGGCGTTTGTGGCTTTCACCGTCGTACCTCAGCGTCAAGAACGGCTGGGCGCTTGGCAATAACGGAGGCACCGAAGTCATGCACGCGCAAGGCGGGCTCGGCATCGCCACGAACTACATGGCGTACAGCAATTCACCGGCGGACAGCACTGGCACCGGTTCGATGTTCGATCTCGGATTCTTGTACGAGAACACTCTCTCCAACGTTCAGGGCAAAGCGCCCGGCGAAGTGGCGCACGACGTGAAGCTGAACGTGTTTGGCTTGCTGGCGAACGCCAGCCTCGATTTGCCCGCCGGTAGCTCACTCACGCAAGATCACATCAAGCAGTTCAAATACGGGGCCGATGTAACGGTTCAAGCCTTGAGCTGGCTCTCCTTCATGCTGCGCGGGGATACCGTGAACTACGACTTGGATCACCCGGGATACATCTTCTCGGCGATCACCCCGCGGCTGACGGTTTTCTCCCACTTCCTTTCCAGCGAAAGCATCTACCTGCAGTACTCCCGCTACATCTACGGCGACAACATGGTGCTGGCTGGGAAATGGCCCTGGGGCAGCCCGCTGGTCGCGGGAACAGACGTCATTCAAGGTGGCACGTACAGCAACCAAAAGCCCGATATGGATGTGATCAAGTTGCAAGCGACCGTCGCGTTCTGATCGCTGCGCTTCGAGTCAGCGCCAGAGGCTCCCAAGAACATCGTTTCAGTGAGTATGATTTATGGCAAAGCATCGTTGGATCAAACGGGCCTCCTCTCCACCGTGCAGCCTCCTATTGAGCGTCGTGGCTGTCGCGGGCGCCGGCGTACCCCTGGCATGTGGCAGCAGCGAAGCGCCGGTGACGAACGATTCCGCAGGGGCGAGCGCAATCGCTGGTCGTGGGGGAGGGGGTTCCGCGAATTCTGGCGGGAGCACGAGCGCAGGCGGGCAGCCGGCGAATGGTAGCGGCGGAGCGCTGGGGATGGCCGGCTCACCCGGCGCGGGCGGGCCGGGCACGTCGATTGGCGGCGGAGGCTCTGCTAATATGGCTGGAGCACCTGCCAGCGGCGGAGCGCCTGCTACGGGTGGCGTTGCCGGCACCGGGGGCGGCGGTATGGCCGGCATGGCACCAAACGTGGGCGGCACGTCAGGAGCGGGCGGAGCGTCGCAGACCGCGCCTTGTGACATCTACGCGGCCGGTAGCACGCCGTGCGTCGCTGCGCACAGCACGGTGCGGGCCCTGTTCGGTTCTTATAACGGGAACCTGTACCAAGTACGGCGGGCCTCGGACAAGACCACCAAAGACGTTGCAGTGCTCAGCCCCGGCGGCTACGCGAATGCGGCGACACAAGACACGTTTTGCGCGGCGACCACGTGCACCATTTCGGTCATCTACGACCAGTCTTCGCAAGCCAATCACCTCACGGTCACGCCCCCGGGTGGCTGGCTCGCGAATGGGGGGACGGAAGCGAAGGCGACCGCCGCCAAAATTACCATCAACGGCCACGCCGCCTACGGCGTGTACACGACGGGAAGCTTCGATGACGCCGTGGGCGGTGTCGGCTACCGGAACAACAAGACCAAGGGTGTTGCAACCGGGGATCTGCCGGAAGGCATGTACATGGTTGCCAGCGGCAAGCACTACAATCAGTGGTGCTGCTTCGACTACGGGAATGCCGAGACGAACAACAAGGACAACGGTCCCGGCACCATGGAGACCTTGTACTTCGGTAGCAGCACACAATGGGGGCGGGGCAGCGGTACTGGGCCTTGGGTGATGGCTGATCTGGAGGACGGCGTTTACGCGGGCGGCTCTTTTGCTGCTCCTCCGAGCAACACCTCACTCACGGTCACCTTCGTTACCGCAATGCTCGGAGGCAAAGCGGGCAGCTTCAGACTGAAGGGCGGTGATGCCCAGGCTGGCGTGCTCAAAACCATGTACGACGGCGCGCGCCCAGCGGGCTACGACCCAATGAAGAAAGAGGGCGCCATCATTCTCGGTGTCGGCGGCGACAACAGCCACACCGGTGAAGGCACCTTCTTCGAGGGCTGCCTCACCTCGGGTTACCCCACGGACGCTTCCGACAGCGCGGTACAAGCCAACATCGTTGCTGCCGGCTACGGACACTGACGAAGAAGCGACCTGACCTCGGAGCGGAACGGGTCCCGGATCGGCGCCTGATATCGATGCGCGCGGGGCGGGCAGCTGCTCGCAAGGCTACGCAAACGCGAGCCCCGGTGTCGCCGTTCAGGGCAGCTCTGGCAAAGCGAGCGAGGCATTCGCAGGAGTCGCGCGCGACTCCAAGCCCTTACATCTGGCAGTTCATTCAGTTCGACGCGAGCGACGTGATTCCCGCCCAGTGACTCGGCTCGCGCTTCGCGGGCGAGTCGGGCCGCGCTACTTGACGTAGCCGGCGGCCACGATGGCGGCTTGCACCAAGTCTTCCGTTGCGTCCGACGGGTAACCAGTGACTATGCAGCCCTCATAGAAGGTGCCATCGCTCTGATTGGCGCCGCCATCGGGTTTGCAGCAATCCCCGCCGCTGCCGAGCACGATCGCGCCTTGTTTCTTCATCGGGCTCCAGCCTCCGGGCAGCGCGCCTTTGTAGTAGGTGCTCAGCGTGCCGGTCGTCGCGGCGCCGCCACGAAGAGCGAACTCCGACGTGCCATTGTTCTTGAGCACCGCGGTGACGAAGGTGGCGGTTTGCGAGGGGTTATTTTGATTCTTCTTGGTATCGCCCTGGGCGAATAGGCCATACTCGAGATCGGCCATCACCCACGGCCCGCTGCCGGCACCGGAGCCCCAAGCCGTCGTGCTGCTGAAATTCAGCGAATCCATGGCGCCCGCGCCGTCTGCCTTGCGATCGGTCTCGCTATTGCCGTAGTCGAAGCAGCAGCCGCTATTGTAGTGCTTGCTGTTCGTCACCATGTACATGCCTTCGGGCTCTTTGCCGAGCGCGATGCCCGACTTCGAGGCGTCGACCCAATAGCTGTTGCCAGGGTTGATGTAGAGCGCGTACACCTTGTGTCCGCCGACGGTCAGCGATTCGCTCGTAGCCTTCGCGGGGCTGCTCTGCGGCGAGCCGGGGACTTGAGTCGAGCCTTGGTACCAAAGGTCGTTGCCTTTTCCCGATTGATCGTAAACCACGGTGATCACGCAAGTCGTGCCCGAACAGAACGCGTCTTGTGCCGCACCATCGGCAACGCCACCCGGAGCCAACGCGAGAATGTCCTTGGTCGCCCCGGCCGCGTTGCGAACCTGATACAGCTTTCCGCCGTAGCTCTGAAACAACGCTCGCACCGTGCTGTGCGCTGCGACGCAGGGGTTGCCACCGGCCTTGTAGATATCGCAAGGCAGAAGCGAGCTCGATCCCGTGTTCCCGGCCGTGCCGGCGACGCCGATACTGCCCGCCGCACCGCCCTGTCCAGCACCGGCGCCGCCCGCCCCGGTGGTGCCGCCCACGCCCCCCGCGCCGCCTGCGCCGCCTGCGCCTGGCTCCGCGCGCTGGAACGCGATCGTGCCCGACGTGGTCGGGCTCGCAGTCTGAGGCGTCCAAGTCATCGTGTCGCCCGAAGCGCAATACGTGTAAGGCAGTTCATCATCGAGCGTGAGCTGATTGCCGGTAGCCACGTAGTTGCCGTTTTCAGTCGCGAAGGGCGACACCCATCCCGCGCCGCCCGACTGTTTGACGGTCGCGGCGCAGTCGCACCCTCCGCCAGGCACGGGCGTGCAGGTCACCGTGGCGTAACCCAAGCTCGAGATAATGTTCGCTGCGCCATCGCAGTCCGTTTGGGTCGACGAGATGACGAGGCACGAGGGGGCCAAGGTGAACCGTTCGTCTCCCGATGTGCTGGTGTGGTCCACATAGGTGCCATTGGCGTTGGCCGTGAACGTGCCGGTTGCCGTCAACGAGCCCGTGACAACCGCGCTCGGGCAACCCGCGCCGATCGCCGACAGGTCCAAACTGCCACTTATCTTCACGCAGGACGAGCTGACATTCCAGGTTCCGACCATGCTGCCGCCGCAAGGGGGCGCGCTGGGGCAGCTCGAGCCCGCGCCGCCCGAACTTCCGCCGCTACCGACAGCGCCACCGGTGCCGAGCGCGCCGCCTTGGCTCACCGAGCCGCCGCTGCTTGGATTGCCGGCACTGCCGTTGGGGGAAGGGGTAGGTGAACCCGAGCTGCAGGCCGCGAAAACGAGCCCCAATCCGCCTGTCATCGCCCATGCGACGCGGCGGACGATCGGTAAGCGGTCTGGCTTCGAGAAAGTGCTCGAGATCACAAAAAAGACATTCATTCGGCAATCCTCGGAGAAGGGGCGCTGTGCAGCCAGGAAGGCGCGTCGCGCACCACCGCGTCGAGGTACTGACGCGGCGAGAGCGGTATTGTACGAATTTTTGGCAGAGCTCGATTCCGAGAGGAACGACCCATTCCGTTCGCTTGGCGCAGGCGCGCGTCCGCCCTATTTTGCCCCGAACCGGAAATTGCCGAGCTCGCCATCAGAATCCTAAACGGATTCGATTCGGAGCCGACATTGGTAGCAGTGAGTTGATCGTCTGCGAGGGAGCACCTCCGCTCGTGCGTCAGCTCGCGACGTCTCAGCACTGAAGCGCACGCTCGCAGGCATACGCGGCTTCAGTCGGACAGCCTGGAGATGACTACAGATGAGAATGCTGAGCTGCGCGTGCCTAGTCTCGCTGGCTGCCGCTCTTGGATGCGGCAGCACGGCGGATAGCCCAGCCACGACCAATCCTTCTGGCGGTGCCAGCAGCGCGGGCAACCCGAGCTCTGGAGGGCAGGCCGGAGCTGTGTCGAATCCGAGTGGCGGTGGCGCCAGCAGCGGTGGCTCGGGCTCGGGCACTGCGTGCACTTCGCTGTCGCCGCTCCAGCGTCGGTTGTGGCGTCTGTCGGTCGAGCAGTACCAGGTTGCGGTGAAAGATCTGTTAAAGTTGCCGAAAGCACCGCTGCTGTCGAACCGCGGTGGTGAGGCGCAGTGGGCGTTCTTCAGTGATGTATCGTTGAGCGTCGACGACACCTTCGAATATGCGCTGTATCAAGTGGTGGAAGATCTCTTGCCCACCATTCCGGCGTCGGTTACCGCTTGTAACTCGGGCGAGGCGGCAACGGCCTGCGCGACCCGCATCGCGAAGGATGTGGGCAGCCGCGCGTTTCGCCGGCCGCTCACTGACGATGAACTGGCCGGCTTGGTGACGAATAGCGCGCAGCCGGCGTCGGGCAGCAACGCTGCAGTCGCCGCGGCGCCTTTCGCTGCCGCCGGCTCCGATACTCAAACTGGCATCAAGCTGATGATCGAGGCGATCCTCTTGTCGCCGTCCTTCATCTACCGCACCGAGCTCGGCCCGAGCACGCTGACTCCAGACGCGAGTGGGAACTATCCGGCAACCACGCTCACGCCGTATGAAGTGGCGACCCAGCTCGCGTTCACTTTCCTCGGCTCCATCCCTGATCAAGGGCTGGAGGCGGCAGCGGCTGATTCCGGCCCGAATGGGCTCGGCTCCACGAGCGGGATCTCGGCCCAGGTGGACCGCCTATTGAAGCTGCCCGCCGTGCAACAGAACCTGACGACGATCGTCGCCGGTTGGTTCAATATCGGGCAGCTGTTCCTGAAGACGCACGATACCTCTTTTCTCGCCAGCCTTCCCGCTGCGGACCAAATGGACCAAACGGGCGTGCAGAGCGATTTGTACAGCTCAGCCCAGCAGTTGATCAGCGACGTGCTGTGGACCAAATCCGGAAAAGTCACCGATCTGCTCGCTACTTCCAAGGGTTACTTCAACTCGCGCCTGGCCGCGTTGTTTCCAGGAGTGACCTTCCCGAACGGTGCGCCAACTTCCGCCACGACGTTCGTCGAAGGCACCTGGCCGGACGCGCAAAAGCGCGTGGGTTTGCTGACGGATCCGAGCTACTTCTGGGCGCAGTCGGACCCCGCCGCCAACTCCATCGTCAGGCGCGGTAAGGCCATTCACGACGACATCATCTGCGCCGATCCCTTGCCACCGCCGGTGGATCTGAGCACGCCGAGCGCGCAAGCCGTGATCGCCATGGGCGATAGCGAGGTGACGAAGTCGGACGCGCGCATGTCGACTCAGCCGTGCACGGGCTGTCACCGGCAAATGGACCCGTATTCGCGCGTCATGCAGCACTTTGACCCGATCGGGAACTACCGCGAGAAGGACGAGGCGGGCCGCGCCATCGATACCTCGGTGACGTTCGTCACGCCGTCACCGCTTGCGCCACAAAGCGTCGCGGGGCCGACCGAACTCGCGCAGGCGCTGATCGCGAGCGGGCACCTCAGTGGTTGCGCCGTACAGAAGATGACCAGCTACCTGATTGGTTCCATGATCCAGAAATACGACACCTGCGAGGTGGAGACCATTCGTTCGGAATTCGCAAAGACAGACGGCACTTTGGCGTCGTTGTTCAAGACCGTGGTCGTCGCTGATTTCGTGCGCGCAAGGGCCGGAGGTGCCAAGTGAGTTCGTATCAGGTTTCTCGTCGCGCTTTGCTGCGCACGGCGGGCGCATCCGCCGCTTTGCTCCTGCCGCTGCTGCGCAACATCGAAGCTCGCGCGGCAGGCGCGAAGGCTCCGCTGCGCTTGCTCGTGATTCACCACCCGCTCGGTACCGCGCCCGGCGGCGTCAATTGGGTGCCGCAAGGTGTGAGCGGCACCACCACCAGCTTCACCTTGCCGCTGGAGAGCGCCCCGTTCGCCGGTCTCCAAAGCCAAATGGTGATGATTGACGGGCTCAACCTGATCACGGCCAGCAAAATGTCTGGCGGGAACGGCGGCGGACAGAACACGCACGAGGGCGGAATGGTGGCCATGATGACGGGCGTGCCCACGCTCGGCGTGCATGGCCAGCAGGACCACTGCGCGGGCGGGCCTTCGATCGATCAGCTCTTGCTCGCGCAATCCACCACGCTCGGCGGCACCGGCGCGCCGGCGGATCAACGCACGCCCTTCGGTCACCTCGCATTGGCGGCCGACATCCGCTCCGACCGCGACGAAATCGCACCGCGCATTCTCTCCTACAAAACTCCGGTCACGGCCAGCGACATCAGCTTGGCCCGTCAGCCCATCTACCCCGAAACCCAACCGCTCAATACGTACAATCGGTTGTTCGGCAAAGTGACGGGCATGGATGGCTCGGCGCTTTTGGCTCAGAAGCTCAGCGTATTGGATTTCATGCGCGGTGATCTGGCGCGCATGAACAAGATCATCCCTGCCAGCGAGAAAGATCGCTTGGCCGCTCACGCGGTCGCCATCCAAAGTCTGGAATCGAGCTTGCGCCAATCATACGGTGGCAGCTCGACCAGCCCGCAGTGCAGCACGCCCGCCATGCCGCCCAACTACTCGACAGTGGGTGAAACGGGCAACGGGAAGATCGGCGGCATCTCGAGCGCCTCGAGCAACTTGAGCGGTGTCGATTACTACCCCGAGCTAGCGAACTGCACGCCCAGCGCGGCCAGCAGCTGCTACGCGCATCAAGACGTGGCGACGAACCAACTGCGCATGATCAAGGCCGCATTTGCTTGCGACTACGTGCGCGTCGCCACCTTCATGTACTCGGCGGGCACCAACTGGGTCGTTTTCCCGTCTACGTTCGGCGGCGCCACGATCAGCCAGGCCGCCTTGGGCAACAATGGCAAATCCACGCCGCATCATCCGCCGAGCCACACCGACGACGCGCCGACCCACGGCTGGTTGAATCAGATCAACAAGTTCTACTCGCAGATGACGGCGGACGCGCTGAAAGAATTCGCCACCACGCCAGATGTCGACGGCAACATGCTGCTCGACAATACGATCGTGGTCTATTTGACCGAGGTTGCGCGCGCTTGGGACCACAACCAACAAAACATGCCGCTGATCGTGTTCGGCGGAAAGAATACCGGGCTCAAAGGCGGGACCTTCCTCAAAGTCACCGGCGGACACCTCCCCGGGCAAACCGGTGGCAGTAGCAATCGCCCCTTCAACGACCTGTGGCTGGCGCTCGCGCCGAAATTCGGCGTGAACCTGCCGAGCTTGGGCGCGTCCACGCAGTGGACGGGCCCATTGTCGGGGATCTTCGCTTAGTCAGCAGTCGAGCGCGGCGCCTCGAGTTCACTCGCGATCAGCGAGGCGATGGCTGAGCTTGGAGGTGCAGTGGCGCTCCCGCGAGCGCCCCATTCTCACCAACATCCGAGTGCGTTCGGCAGCACTCGTGCGTGCGTCAGGATAGGAGCCTGACCAAGGCAGGGCGGATGACCTCGCTCATGATCTGTTTGCGCAGTGCATCCTTCTTGCGTTCGCTCAAGATGCCGTGCGCTTCGAGGCGTTGCACGTGGATGCTATCGAGCGCCGCTACGTCCTCGAAGCGCGCGATGGTGTGCTCGAAGGCGTCGCGCAGCGCAGAGCGCACCGCTACTCCGCCGACCTGTGCGGCCCAGCGCACGAAGCGCCAAGCGAGTTCGGCGTGGCGCGATTCGTCTTCGTAGATGCGCAGGAGCACGGTGCGCACGGCTTCGTCCTCAGCGAGCGCGGCGGCCGCTTGCGCCTCGAGTGCGGCGATGGTCTCTCCCACGCAGCCTTCCTCGACCGTGGCCACGGCGACGCTCTGCAGATCCCAGCCCGTCAGTGCGCGTTCATCGACTGGGAGCGGCCCTGGACCGATGCCCTGGCGGGCGTAGAGTGTGGCGAGTGAGAAGCACAGCTCGGCATGCTTGATCTCGTCGAGGGCCGCATGATGCGCGGCCTCGAGTAGCGATGGGGGTGCTCCGACAGCCAGTAGCTGCAACGAGAAGCGACTAAAGGCCGCGACCGAGGCGTGCTCCATTTGTGCGGCTCGCGTCCAGTGCGCCACGATTTCCCGGCGCGCCGCCTCGGGCAGCGCTTTCGCGTGCGCTGCGAGTTCGAGCCAAGCGTCGCGCGTGGGCAGTGCCAGCGCGCTCACGCCGAGAGCTCCAGTACTTCGGCCAAGACCCAATCACGGCGCCCAGTGAGTACGGAGAAGATCGGCGCACCGTCGACCAACAGCGGGCGCCCTTCACAAGTAATGCTTGCGATCACGTAGCAACAGGTGCCTGGCTTTTCCGGTTCGTGGGCGGGGTTCGCGGCGAACGGGCCTTGAATCGCATCGCCGCACAAACACGAACCCGATCCGTAGAACGTGCCGAGCCGATGCGGTGCGTCTTCCGGCTCCGCACACTCACTGCCATCCTCCGGTGTGTAGCAGAGCGCTTCGGCGCAGCATTGGCCGTAGTAGCCTCCGTCGTGTTCCGGGCCGCTGCAGCCGAGGGAGCCTATCGGATAGGGCACCAGTGCTTGGCCGGTTTCACCCGCCGCACCCGCTGCGCTTTCGCCGGCCGCACCCCCTTCACTTTCGCCGCCCCGGCCCGCACTCGCACTGCCAGACGCGCCCGGGTTGCCCGCTCCAGGTTGGCTAGCGCTCGCTGCACCGGCCATCCCCGATGGCGCGCCCGCGGCACCGGCGCTCGCTGCGTTGCCGGCGCAGGCGGGAACGGACAGCAGGGCCAGGGCTGCCCCCGAGCCAAGGGCCTGCTCGAGTCTCAATTTGAATGCCTTCATGCGGAGTTGACCGAGCAAGACACGGGCCACCGAAAAATTGCCAAAAATGCCGCAGAATGTCGCGATTTATGTGCTTTGCATGCGCCAACTTGTGCCAGCACCGCGCTTTGCGGATCGCGCTCGCTCGCCGCGCTCAGAGTTTGGGGATGCGCAGCGTTTTACTGATCATCGCGCTGCCGTGCGCCACATACAACAGCGCCAAGGGGTGGAGCGAGACCGGCCCGAGCTGCCAAACCGAGAACGGCACCGCCGCGCCGCGATAGCCGAGTGCGAACAGCACCGCGAACAGCGCGACCAAGAGAAGGCTACTCGGGATCGGCATGCCTTCGAAGTAGCGGACCTTGCCGGTGCCGGCGGACAGGCTAGCCGCGGTCACGTTGTAGCGCGCGAGGCGGCTGATGCCGCAGGCCACGAAGTAGGTCAAGCACAGCGCGTCCGCTTCACCGCGCAATCCGAAAGCGAAGGCCATCGCGGCCGGCCCGACGCCGAACGACACCACATCGGCCAGTGAATCCAGCTCTTGACCCAACGTTGACGCCTCGTTGCGCAGGCGCGCCACGCGGCCATCCAAGATGTCCATCACCAGCGCCACGGGCAGCAGCGCCGTGCCGATCCAGAAGAAGCGCGCCTCTTCATCAGCGCAGAAGCGCATGAACGCGAGGATCGCACCGGAGCCCGCCAGCCCATTTCCCAGCGTGAAAAAATCCGCGGCCCGAAAGTCGCGCAGCATGGAGAAGTGACGGCGGGGTTCAGGGGGCATCGAGATCAGTTCAACGCGTCGGCTAAGCGCCCGCAAGCCTACACACGCCAAGTGTCACTAGCGAGACTTGTTCGAGATTTGTCCCGGGCTCGTGTGCCCAAAGAGCGCGCGCGGTGCCCCCAGGGCGACGATTGAGGCGGAACCGCCCACTGACGAATCGGACACTCAGCGCCGTTCCATTTCATCTCGCGCGAGACGTCGATCCAAAGGTCGCCGTTACGGGCGGATTTGCCCCACATTCGGAAAACTGGCCGAAGCGGCTTGCTGTGGCTAAGGAACGAGCTGCTGACAGATCAACTGCGCCGAAGAGTCCGCTGCTGGCCCGGGCTCTGAACAGCTGTTATACCCGGCGGGGCAAACGCCCAGGTTGTTCGTCGGCGGCTGCGCACACGCACACGTGACTGCTTGGTTCGGACAGGCGCCATTGAGCTCAGCGCACTTGTACGCGAAATCCTGCACGCATTGCTGGCCTTCCATGTGGCGTCCCGTCGGGCACGAGCCCGCATCGGGTGCAATGAATGCGCCGCCCGTGGTGCGATACGCAACGCAGGCCTGCGTCGCCGTGCATCCCGCGCCGTTGCAGTCGTGAGTCGCTTCGCCGGCAGAGCCGCCTGCGCCAGCGCTCCCGTCGTCGGCGATGCACCAGATCGAAGAGCAGCAGGCTGTCACCTGGTAGCAGGATGCTTGCCCCGGGCACTCCGTGCCTTGAGCCTGCCGGTCCTTCTTCTTGCATCCCGGATAAGCGTTGCAACAGACCGTGGCTCCGCCCGATCCGCCGCTGCTAGTCCTGCCACCGCCGCTGGTGTCGCCGCCGCTGCTGGTGCTGCCGCCGCTGCTGGTGCTGCCCCCTGCGCCAGTCGCTGAGGCTGAGCCAGCGGTGCCGCCGGAGCCGGGGCGTACCGCCTCGCCGCCGCACGCGAATAAGAGCTGACTGACAGACACTGCCACTATCCAAGAGCGTGGATTCATGATCGGCATAGGCATGGTAGGCGCAAAAGCCGGACCAAGAAAGGGACGGACCCTTTTTTCGCGGCGGTACTCCTGACTCGCGTATTGGCTCCCGCTATCCGTGTGGTGCACCAGGCCAGCACAGGGCCGACGACACGTCAGAGCGTGCTTCAGAGCCGCCACAGCGAGTTCTCGGTTGAGCGACCTTCGGAGTGCCCAGCCAACGACGCGGCGCGAGTAAAGGTCGAGCAGCACCGCGAGGTAAGACCAGCCTTCGGCCGTCCAGATGTACGTGGTATCGCCCACCCAAGCCTGATTCGGCGTTGTCGCGGTGAAGTTCTGCTCGAGAAGATTGGGGGCGACTGGTAGCTTGTGATTCGTGTCAGTCGTATGCCGAAACCTGCGCCGCATGCGTGCAAAGCTGCCGTTTTCTCGCATCAAACGAGCCACTCGGTGTTTGCCGACCTCGTGCCCACGCTCGCGCAATTCGTCGCCGTCTCGCGGGCTCCCATAGCGCGCCTCGTTCTCGACGCGAATGGCGCGAATCTCGGCGAGGAGCCGCTCGTTGGCTTGCGCTCTGACAGACGGCCCTGAGCTTCGCCAGGCGTAGTACGCGCTTCGCGAAACACCAACAGCCGCGCATAGTACGCCAACCGGGAACGCCGTCTTCTCCGACTCGACCAGCTCGTACGGGCTCACGAGCGGTCCCTCGCGAAGACGGCTAGTGATTTTTTTAGCACGTCGCGCTACTGCTTCAGCTGCGTGACTTCACGACGCAGGCGCTTCAATTCCTCCTCGGCGGTCTCGCCACCACGCTCCCTCCGCACCTGCTCAGTCGCGCTGCCGAGCTTCTTCTTCCAGGCGTGGAGCAGATTCTCTGCCACGCCGAGTCCCGCAGCTACGTCAGCGACTAGCCGATCTTCCACCGACGGCGACCTGAGTAGTCGATTCGTTTTGCACTTGCGATCATCGAGAGCGTGGCGGAGCCGGCAGGCGACCACATCGGCGCGTGTCGCGGTCGAACGGCTTTGACGCATCTCCTGCGCGCAGTGCTCAACGCGCCCGACCGTCGCTTCAGGTAGACGGAATGAAAGCTGCTTCGCGGCTTTCATCGCAAAGCTCCGCTAAAACTATTGGGTGAATGACCTCATCCAAGGCCGTCGGAGCCGTCGGCGTCGGAGCTTTGGTGCTCGCCCCGCGCGTCGAGGGAGTACTTCCATGACGCAGCAGCGTCCCAGTTGATCCCCAACTCTGCGGCGAACTGCAACGCGCTCAGCTACTTCATCGCTCTAGCGGTAAACCCGCCCTGCGACTCCTAGGACTCGTCCCCTGCCTGGGAGCCGGCGGCACGACGGTTCGGCGTCAACTGTCGCCGACGATCTCGAGGGCGAGCCAGAGTGGGTGATTCCGTCGGCTGATCAGGGCTAACGAGTTCGCCCATAGCTGACCCACCAGAGGCCAGTGGCGATCACGATCCAGGCGACGAGCGCGAGGGGTAGCGCGAGCCACGGACCTGCGTCTGCGACCACGAATAGGACGGCCGCAAACGCGCTGAGGCCGGCCGCACCGAAGCGAGCACCGCGTGCGTCTTCCGCGGCCTGCTGGCGGCCGTCGTGCTCCTTCACGAGGGTCAGCGCTGCAGGCAGTATGGCAGGAAATGCGAGCGCCAAGCCGCCGACGAAATCTCCCAGCCGCTTGGCGGTCACGCTTGCCAATACAGCCACCGCTCCGCCGAACAGAAAGCGCGCCCCATACTCCCAGGCCTTGGGTTTCGCGAGCCCGCGGACGTCCACCTCAGGCGTCATGACGGCTTCACGACCATCCAGGCGGCGGCGGCCACCAGAAACCAGGCTGCCCAACAAAGGACGGCGCCAGCCCAAACCGGCAGTCGAGTACGCGCGGTAGCGTAGACGCTCGCAACCGCGTAGGCCACGAAGGCGAGCCCCCCGCAGATCATGCCCACGGCGTGGTCACGCACGACATCGCTCCCCCGCTGGACGAAAATGAGCGCGAGGGAAACGAGCGCGACCGCAGGAGCCGCACCAAAAATGCCAGAGAACGTTTTCGGTTTGAACAATTCAGCCAGTGCCGAGAAGGCCGAGACGGCCACGCCACCGAGGGCGAAGCGCAAAATGAGATCGTTCACACCGAAGTCACAATGCAAACCGTGGACCGATTTTACCTCACACTCGGGGCGGGCCGTTCACTGTTTCTTGTTTTGCCGTAAGCGCCACGGGCATGTTGTCTGCGCCGATTGAAAAACGCCTCGCACTCGGGCGCACGATCTTCAAAGAGCACTCTCGCTCTGGCGTGAACTCGTCGCGCTTCATGGGACTTCTTCTCGGCCGCCGCTCCGAACGTCGAATGACTTGTGCAGAGCGTTTGACGCGGCGGTATTCACCGCGTCGATCGGTCCTTGGCGAAGCACCGTTGCGAGCCCTTCGTGGGTGCCCGCCGAGGCCGAGCGATCTCGAGGCGCGACGCCCCAATCTGAGGCGCGTTTGCCGACACATTCTTCGAATCTGGCTGACAATGTCTGGGTCGCCGAGATCGGCTCTCCGAAGACAATGAGCCAGCAGGGAGCGTCGTTGCCGCCTCCGAGCCCCTCGACGATCGGACGTCAGGGGCGAGCGAATCCGCCGACGAGCGCCGCAACGACAGCGAGAAGCTCCTGCGGCTCCGTCGGCTTGGCGACGTGATTCTGGAACCCCTCCATGAGCGCCCGCGTGCGATCGGCCATCGAGGCGTAAGCGGTGAGCGCCACGGCAGGAACACGTCCTCCTTTTTCCGCAGGTAAGGCTCGAATGTGGCGGATGAGCTCGTAGCCGGACGCCTCGGGCATGCCGATATCACTGATGAGGATGTCTGGAATAGTCTCGGCAAAGCGATCCAGAGCCTCGTCGACCGAGGCCGTCAGGGTCACCGTAGCTTTACAACCGGTGAGAATGGACGCGATCAGCTCGCGCGCGTCGGGCTCGTCCTCGCACACGAGCACGCGAAGGCCGTCGAGTTCAGGAGGGCACTGCAGCATCGCGCGCGTGTCAACGTGCCGCGAGACCGGCTTCGCTCGCGGCAGCGACGCGAATCGGACCGGAGAAACCGGCACCCGCACGACGAACGTCGCGCCCTTGCCCTCACCGTCACTGCGCGCTTCGACGCTGCCGCCGTGCAGCTCGACGAGATGTTTGACGATGGCAAGGCCGAGCCCGAGCCCACCGTGGGCGCGTGTAGCGGTGGCGTCTTGCTGCCTGAATGGCTGAAAAACATGGGGCAGGAACGCGGGCGCGATGCCCGCTCCCGTGTCTGCCACGGTGATCTCGACATGCGAGTCTTGTCGCTGCATTCGGACGTAAACGCGGCCGCCCTTCGGCGTGAATTTCACCGCATTCGACAACAGATTCCAGACCACTTGTTGGAGACGCGCGGCGTCGCCGTTCAATGTCCCTGCATCCGGATCGATCAGGACCTGTAGCCGTACATTCTTCGCATCTGCGGCTGGCCGGACTACATCGACCGCCGCCTCGACGACTCCTGCGGGCTCGAGCGGGGCCAAAGCAAGCCGTAATTTGCCGGTAATGACACGGTTGAAATCGAGCAGATCTTCGACGAGCTGAACTTGGATCTTGGCGTTCCGCTCGATTCTTTCGAGCGCGCTGTCTCGGTTTTCGTCGCTGAGATGACCCGAACGGAGCATCCGGACCCAGCCCAGGATGGCATTCAGCGGCGTTCGCAGCTCGTGCGACGTAACGCCGAGTAGTTCATCCTTTGCGCGGCTCGCCTCCTCAGCGCGACGGCGCTCCTGCTGTGTGAGCTCGAAGAGCCGTGCATTGTCGATCGCGGTACCCACGCGGCGGCCGAGCTCCTCGGCGACCTCGACGTCACGCTGCTCGAAGAGCCTTCCTGATTCCGACGACGCGAAGGAGATGACCCCGATCGTGCGCCGGTCTACCATAATCGGTACCGCCATCCACGATCGCAGCCCGAGAAGTCGCACCAGGTCCAGGTGGTGCGCATCGCGTGCACTCCCGGCGAGCATGTCGTCGCCGATCTCGTGAACGTACTCCGAAGCGCCGTTACGGACGATGCGCCGAGCCGCGTCGTTCTCATCAGCGGGGTACTGGTCTTCAATCTCGCGAATCAGGTCGAGCAGGTGTGGGTCGGCGTGGGCGACCGCGATGCGTTCGAGATCGCCGTTGCTGTTCGTGAGCTGTAGCGAGCACCAATCGGCCATGTGCGGCACGGCGAGGCGCGCCAACGCGGGAAGTGTCTGCCGGTAGTCCAGCGAGGAGGTGAGCAGCGCGCCGGCTTCTGCGAGAAACCGGTGCGTCTCCTCGGATCTTTTGTGGTCATCGATATCCGTGCTGGAGCCAACCCACCTGACGATTCGCCCTTCGGCGTTTCGAACACAGGCACCCCGGGCGAGAAACCAACGATAGCTTCCATCCGAAGCGCGCCGAAACCGGTACTCGACTTCGTACGGTTCTCCGGTCGACAGCGCCTTTGTCCAGGCCGCGGTTGCCCGGGGCACGTCCTCCGAATGGACGATGAGATGCCACACCGGCTCGCGCCGCATCTGTTCTAGCGAGAGCCCGACATACTCGAGGAATCGGGGGTTACAATATTCGACCACACCATCCGACGTCGTCGTCCACACGAGCTGCGGCGACGATTCAGCGAGGGCACGGTACTGCTGCTCGGCCGTGATGCTCGCGGCGTGCAAGCGAGCATTGTCAATCGCGATCGCTGCTTGCGCTGCGACGGCGACGATCATCCGCTCGTCTCTCTCTGTAAAGACGGCCACCTCCGCGTGACCGAAGAAGAGCCCACCATGAACTTCACCAGCACGCGACACGACTGGCACCGCCAGGTAGCTCCGCACCGGCAAGTGGCCGGCGGGCATTCCGTGATGAGGAGCGCTCTTCCCGTACCGTGGGTCCTTCGTAATGTCGTCCGATCGAACGGCGCCCTCACCCGCGAAGGTCGGTGCGAACACATCCGTGTTTCGCGGCATGGGAAAGCCGGCGAACTTCTCTCTTGGCACGCCGGCGAGCGTGTACAGCATGTAGCGCCCGCGTTCTGGATCGTCTACGTTGTAGAAGAACGCGCCGAACTGCGCGCGGCACAGGGCGGTCGCTTCGTCCGTCAGTCGGGTGAACACCGTATCGAGGTCCAGGTCCTTCGCGAGGGCCGTGCCGACACGATACAGCGTCTCGTTGAGGCGGGCCTCCTCGGCCAGCCTTTGTTCCGCGCGCTTCGCTTCCGTTATATCCAGCACGAGGCTGACGTAGCCCTGGACTTCGCCATTCGGGTCGCGGTCCGGAATATATTGAGCTCGTATCCACTTGGTCCCGCCAACTGCGTACGCAACCTCGGCCTCGAACGATTCGGCCTGGCCCTCGAAGGCCGCTACGACGTATGGGTTGAGCGTCTCGTACGCCCGTGGTCCGAGCACCTCAGAGATGTGTCTGCCGACGACTTCGGTGGCGGGCCGACCGAACCATTCTTCGTAGGCACGATTGACCTGCCGATACGTTTCGTCCCTGGAAATGTAGGCGACTAACCCAGGGATTGCGTCGATGATCAGCCGGAGCTCGGACTCCCGGCGCCGCAAGGCCTCGCTCAGCTCGCGGTAGCGAGTGCGGTCCTGCGTCACCTTGACGAATCCGACGAGCTCTCCGGAGTCGTCCTGCAACCGCGAAAGCGATACGGCCGCGTAAAAACGCGAACCGTCCTTCCGTTCGCGCCATCCTTCGCCTTCGTAGCGACCGTGCACACGGGCCGTCTTCAGCTCGAGCTCGGGCAGCCCGGACGCGCGGTCTTCGGCCGTGAAGAAAAGCCCGAAATAGTGGCCGCGCACGTCTTCCAGTGCGTGGCCCTTGATCTGCTGCGCGGCGCGGTTGAAGGTCACGATCCTGCCCTCGGGATCGAGCATGGAGATTGCGTGGTCGCGAACGCCGTCGACAATGAGGCGCAGTCGCTCTTCCTGCTGTCTCAATTCCCGTTCAACGCGTTGACGCTCTCGCCCCGCATCATCGGCGGGTGTTCGTTGCGCCAGTTCTCGCTCGACTGCGTCGAGCCGACGGCGCGTCGCCTGCAGCTCGTTGATAAGCGCTTCTTTGCTCTTAGCTTCGTCGTTCATCACGTAGGGCGCACACCGACGTCGCAGCGCAGCGCAGCACGAATAATAGCTGACTCAAGCGTCAGTAGTCCAAATCTGGCTGCAGGATGTTCGAACGCCCTGAGGCGATTTTGCGGACTGGTCCCGCCCGCGGTCTCGGCTTTGCCCGTGGCTGGCGCGCGTCGGATCTAGATTGCCATGTCGCCAGCCAGCTTCATGGCCCCGTGGTCTTCGGCGACGACGGTGCCGGGCTCATTTCTACCCGCGGCCCAGTCAGGTGCGAGGGCTTCTCGATCGGACCGATGGCCCGCGGCGTCAGGTTTTTGCCAACGGATGCGGACGCTCCGCAGTGTGATGTCAACTGAACTAAGGGTCGCGGTCTTTGCTGTGAGCGATAGGCGATAAGAGGGCTGCGTGTGTTCGGGCAGCCGAACACCCTCACGCTGATGAACCACGAATGCGCGGGGGTTGCCGCGACGAATTCATGATCGCGTGCTGAGAGCGCGCGCCGAACTAGACAACGAACAGTCGCGCCTGTTCACCTTGGACGAACAGATCCAGCAGGACAAATCGAGTCGCGCTTCAAGTTTATCGGTTGCCCCAGCTAATTGCCTTCGCATTCTACCAAGTCTCGTGGTGGCTTTCGTGTTTGCCCCATCGGCTTCGTATCGCTTCAATGCGGATTTCGAGGACCACGCGGAGCACGAGCCTATGACGCTGGTGTCGGAGCACCCCGAGTGGGAGACCGCACCCTATCGTTTCTGAATTCGAGCGCTACTGCGGCACTCCGCGTCGCTCGCCGACGTGCTCCGTCAAATCGGCTACGACGAACGAGTGCGCAAGCTTCAGAGTGAGGCGCTCATCACGCACGGTCGCTTCGACTGACGACGGTCAACCCAAGCGTAGCAAACTCGTTTCTTTCGCAGTTTTGCGCGCGTTGAACATGGGGCAAAAGAACGTCGCCGAGATCACGAAGACACTACAGGCTCGTTCGACTAGGTGCTGACCGAAGACAGCTAGGATCACGCTTGGTACACGGATGTCGCGAGCGGTTGTCGCCAACGTCATGCGCTCGGGCAGCTCGCCCGGCACCATGCGCAATACGGCTCCACAATCACCTGTCGGAAATAGTACAGCAAGCGCCGCCGCGTCACACGGACTTGATGTCACTCGCTCAGGCCCCGTTCGACGCACCATCATCAACCGCCGTTCGCGCGCTTGGGCCGTGATTGGTGGCGCGAAGACCGCATGCAAGAGAGCGAAAAACGTGACTCGCGGTGAGACTTTCCTCGTTTCTATTCTTGATAATCCGACAGCCGTGCAATCTTCCGGCTCGGTTGCACGCGGTACGCTTGCGTCCCACCTTTTCATCGCGCGGGAGCAAGTCGTTAAGGATTTTTCAACAGAGGTTTGATTGCGCCGACAACGTGCTAATTTGTCTGCCGAGTCGTCCCACTCCCTCTCTGCGAGCGCCCGGAGGCGCGTTGTAAATGAAGCAACTTATTTCCGTCACCGCTCTTGTGTTATCGATAACAGCTTGCTCGTCCGATCCTTCGACTGGCGGCGGTACGAGCGGCGCAGGCAACTCAACAGCCGGTGCACATACGACCGCTGGCGCGGGGTCAGGCGTCAGCGGCGGCAGCGGCGTCGCGGGCAGCCCTTCAACGGGCGGAGGCGGCGCGGGAGCAGTGGCTGGATCAGGCAATGCGGCGGGTGCAGCACCCACTGCCGGTTCAGCCGGTGCGATTACGGGCACGGGCGGCGCGCCCGGCGCGGCTGGCTCGGGCGCGGGTGGAAAGAGCGGCGGCGCAGGCAGCGGTGCAGGCGGCGGTAGCGCGGGTGGCGGCACGGTAGGGACCGGCGGCTCTGGTCCGGCCGCCTCCTTCAAGTGCGACAACTTGTCGTTGGCGCCGAGCAAGACTGGTGTCGCTCAGCCAGCGGGCGCGGCCGGCGGCTTGAAGGTGATCGATTGGGCCGGCTTCACGGGCGCTGTCTCGTTCACGTTCGACGACAACACGCCGTCACAACTCGCGAACTACTCCACGCTGAAGGGGACAGGGGCTCACTTCACCTGGTTCTTGATCGCGAGCAGTGCCGGTACTGGCTACAAGGCGACCATCGCGGACGGTCAAGAGATCGCCAATCACACGCAGACCCACCCGGGGAGCGCTTCCGCGGGCGAAGTGTCGAACGCGCAGACCACGCTCAAGTCGAACTATGGTGTCGACGTGCACAGCATGGCAGCGCCCAATTGCGCGGACGCATGGAAGGCCTTTGCTGCTCCGGCCAAGCTGTTTCAAAACCGCGGTCCCTGCGGCAGTGGTATCGCGACGGTTGGCCCGCGCGACAGCACCGACCCTTTCTTGCTGCCGGCATATTTGCCCGCCGCTGGTGAGGCTTCGGCCACGATGAGCGCCTCGATCCAGTCAGGCAAGTGGCGCATCTTCGTGATTCACGGCTTCGATAGCCAGAACGGCACGTATCAACCGGTGCCGATCGATAACGTGAAGGGCTCCATGTCCAAGGCCGTCACGGACGGCTACTGGGTCGAAGGCATGACCAACGTCGGGGCTTACTGGCAAGGACAAAAGCTGATCCCCGCCTCGGCCACGACCAGCGCCACCTGGACGCTCCCCGCGAATTTCCCGCCCAACATGTGCGTTCGTGTCACGACCACGGGTGGCACCGTGACTCAAAAAGGTCAGACCATCAGCTGGGATCCGCACGGCTACTACCAGATCTCGCTGGATGCCGGCGAGGTGACGATCAAGTAGTCAGCTGCTGAACATCGCGACGCCCCGCTCTAGCGACCAATAGGCCGCAACACTACCCATCGCGTACACGAACGCGCGGGTGGTCCAGACGGGGCGTCGTTCGATGCGCATGACGAGCCAGCCGATGGCGACGAACAGCGCGATCGCGGCGAGCTGGCCGAGCTCTACGCCGACGTTGAAGAACAAGAGCGCGGTGGGCACGTGCTTCTCGGGCAAGCCGGTCTCGAGCAGCGCGGACGCGAAGCCCATGCCGTGCAAGAGGCCGAACGCGAACGTGACCAGCCAGGGCGCGCGCCGCGCCAGCGAATCGGCCGGTCGTAGGCACTCCGTGCAGGCGAGCACGATCGAGAGTGCGATCGTGGTCTCTACCGCCGCGGACGGCAAGCTCAGCCAACCGAGCACGGTGGCCGCCAACGTCAGGCTGTGCGCCACGGTAAAGGCGCTGATCGCTGCGATCAGTGCTCGACGCCGCTGCACCAAGATCGTGATCGCCAGCACGAACATCAAATGATCGAAGCCGGTCAAGATGTGCTCGATGCCGAGCCGCGTGTAGTCGAGCGCGATTGGCCCGAGGAAACGGAGCCCCGCGGAGGCCGGAATGCCGTACACGGTGAGACTCGGAGTGCGGCCGTTGAGCACGCGCAGCAGACGCGAGCCGTTCTTCCAATCGATCAGCACCGTGACGCTCGACTCACCGCCGGCCAGCCACGGAAAATCGATGTTGCCCACGAGGCCGAGGGGGCCGCACTCGAGCCGCGCTTCGTGCTGCCGGCAGGACTTCGGATATTGCGCGGGCGCGCGCAGCCCTTCGAGCGTCTTGGCGGTGGTTCGCCAATCGATGGCAAACGTTCCTTCGGTCACCTCGGTCAGCGTCAAGGTCGCGGCATCGTAGGAATGCGCTTGGGCGCCAGTTGCGAACAGCAACGCGGCGAGCAAGAGTAGGAGCCGCATCATCGAGATTTCTCCTCGAAGCGGTAGCGCCGCGCGACGACCTCGGTGGCTTGCTCCACGACCCGTTGTGCCCGGGCGGCTTGAAAGCCTCCCAGCAATTGTTGGTGCAGCTCGGCGGGCGGTGCCAAGCCGCCTTGGATGCCGTTCAGTCTGACCAACAGCAAGCGATCACTGGTTTCGAGTTCGCGCCACTCTCCCAGCGGTAAGCTCTGAATCTGATCGGCGACCGCAGGCCCAAATTCTTGCACCATTCGCTCTCGATTCACGTTGGCGACGGTGCTGCGCAGGCCGAGCGACGCGGGCGTCGCGCCGGGTGCGGCGAGTTGACGTTCGGTTTTGGCGCGCTGCTGCTCGGCCCCTGGGTCCGCCTTGGGGAACACCACGAATTCGTGTTCGTAGAGCCGCGGTAGCTCGTAGTCGGCGCGGTGCTGTTCGAGGAATTGCTGGAGCTCCGCCTCGCTGGGCTCACGCGGCGGCGTTTGCAGGAGCAGGCGCTCGCGCATTTTGCCGATCAGCAGATTGCGAACCGTGGGATCGTCGCGATCGAGCCGTTCGCGCAGTGCTTCACGATACAGCACTTCTTCGCGCTTCCAGTTCGCGAGTACGGCGTCCGCTTCGGCGGGCGTGGCCGCTCGACCCATCTGGTCGTGATAGCGGCGCAACAGATCGGTCTCGAGCGCGGGAGTGAGCTCGATGACGTGTGCGTCACCCACCAGCAAGCGCTGGACCAACAACGCGGCCGCAGCGAGTGCGAAAAAATGCAGGGTGGGCTCGCGCAGTAGCCGTAAAAATGCCGAGGATTTAGCGCGATCGGTGGGTGGGGGGGCCATGGCAGGAGCTCGCTAGCGAGGGGTAATCCCGATCCGCGCCGAGGGCTAGGAGCGCGCGAGGGAGCTCAACGTGCGACGGCCAACGCGGCCTTCCGGGCGCGTTTCTGCTCGTACATCAGGGCGTCGGCTTTGACCAGCAAGGCCTCGATGCTTTCCGGCTGCGACGATTCGTACAGGGTGGCGCCCACACTGGCGGACAGACGGTAGCGCTGACCGGGCTGCTGGTTGCGTGCGGAGAGTTCGGCGTCGATGCGTGCCGTGAACATGGCGAGCTGCTCCGAACGCGCTTCGGGCAGCAGCGCGACGAACTCATCCCCGCCCAAGCGAGCGACGACGTCCGAGGCGCGGAAGGTCGCGCGCAGCACGCTGGCAGTTTCGCGCAACGCTCGATCGCCCTCGTCGTGCCCGAGCTGATCGTTGATCTGTTTCATGCCGTTCAGATCCACGAAAAACAACAACGCGGAGCTGCGCGCGCGATCGGTTTGTTGGATCACGTGCCGCGCGAGCTCGAGAAAGCCACGCCGATTGTACAGCCCGGTGAGCTCGTCTCGAATCGACAGGCTGCGAATTTCTTCGGCCCACTTGAGCGTCTCCGCGCGTGCACGCTCACGCTCGACGACGCGGCCGAGCTGCGTGCCGATGTTGCTCATCAAGGTGAGCAGCCGCAGATCCGGCTCTTCATTGCGCTCGGAGTAAAACTCGAGCACGGCCACGACCTCGTTGCCAACCAAGACGGGAAAGGCAAACCCACTGCGAATCCCCGCTTCGCCAGCGGTGCGGGCACGTAAGAAAGCGGCTTCACTCTCCAAATCAGTGAGCCAGGTGGCGAGCCCCGAGCCCAGCACTTGGCCAATCATGTCGTCATCGGCCGCGAATTCGAGCGCGGCGCTCTGTTCGCGGAAGTTCGCGAAGCGTGGCGATTCGTCGTTCCACCAGCCGGAGGTTCGCAGCACCTCACCGTGCCGAATGTACACGTGCCCAATGGGCCAGCCCATGAACGAGCACACCCGATGCAAGCAAATCCGAAACGCTTCTTGTACCGATTGGGCGTTGTTCGCGGCAGCGGCGATCGCTTGCAGGATCTCGACGCTCGCTGCTTCCTCGTTCACCAGCATCGTCTGTTCGAGCAGGGCCGCCTCGGTCTGCTTGTGGCTACTCACGTCGTAAACCAGCGCCACGCCCGCGCTGATGCTGCCCAGATCTTCGCGTACGGGCACGATATCGAGCGCGTACGTCTTGGCTCCTCGAACTACCTCGAAGCTCTGGCTCTCGCCCGCTAAGGCGGCGCGATAGCGCGCAGCCAGCGCCTCGTAGTGCTGAGGCGCCGCGACCTCTCTCAGAGTCTTGCCCACCAGCGCTTGACTCGAGAAGCCGATGCTTCCGAGTAAGGCTTCGCCGTCTGCCACCAGGTATCGTAAATCACCGTCGAACACCAACACGGCGCCATTCGGCAAGTTGCGAACGACGGTGCGAAACAAGGCCTCGCTGTTGATGAGGGCCAGGCGTGCTGCACGCGCCCGAGTATTTTCTCGCCCCACGCTGATCACGGCCTGGATTGCTCCGGCGCCATCTCGGATCAGCGATGTGTTTACGCGGAACGATTGTTCGGCCGACCCGGGTAGCCGGCGGACTACTTCCATGTCGCCGGGCGTTTCACCAGCGAGGGCGCGCGCCGCTGGCGTCTTGTCGGCCGTCATCGGCGTGATGCCGTCGGCCAAAAACAGCCCGTAATTGGCCAACGCGGCGTCGGTTTTGGTTACCGTCACGGGTCGCGATTGGTGTGCGGCTGCATTCGCGTACAGCACCCGACCATCGGCGGCAGTGATCACCACCGAATCGGCCATCGACTCGAGCGCCGCGCGTAGGAGCTCGTTCGACACCACGGACGTTGGCAGCCGAGCGACGCCCTCCGCATCGCGCTCGGGAGTTGCCTGCTGTGCTCCGGACGGCTCGGGGTTCGACACGGGAAGCCTCCCAGTATGGTCCGCGGCCAGGGGGAAGTGAAGAGCTGCCGGCCGGGCTCGGCGCACGAAAATTGTAGCGCTTTTGCCGATCTGGACGTTCGACACATTCAGACATACCGTTCGCGCCGGGATAGCCACTTTTTTTGCACTCAGCCAGCCGACGCGTTTGGCTGGCGCGTCGGGTCGGCCATTCGAATCAGCGGACCCCAGACGTCGAGTCCGGACCCGGCATACCCGAAGGGCGAAGCGTTGAGTTGCCGGGGAGCCGCTTACGGCTGGTGCGATTTACCGTTATTGCGGATACGATGTTTTGTGCAGGAGGTGGAGTTGAGCGAGCTTTCGGACGCACAGCGAAGAATTCGAGCGCTCGAGCAGCAACTCGCCGAGGTCGAGCTTCGATTCAACGAGCGCGCGGCCAATCGCTACTCGACCGATCCTCGGCTCAATCGCTTGTTGGGCGACCCGCTGGTTTTGGCGACGTTTCCCCATTTGATTCTGGTGCTCAGCCGAGAGCTGAAAATTCTGTACGTCAACCGCGCGGAAGCCGGCCAAGACCCGGCAGACTTCATCGGCACCGATTGCTTGGCTTCGATCTTCGCGGACGATCGGGAGCGCTATCGCGGCGTGTTCGAAGAATCGTGGCGCTCGGGCGTGCCGGCGAGCATCGAAGTCCGATCCATCGCCGACAGCTGGTGGGATTCGCGCCTCGTGCCGGTGCGTGATGCTGGCGAAGTCGTGTTCATGCTGGTTTCGAGCACCGATGTGACTCAGCGCAAAGCTCAAGAACAAGCACTGCGCGAGCGAGAGAGCAGCGCGCGGCTGTCACTGTTGGCGAGCGGCGTCGGCACTTGGACGTGGTGGTTACGCCGAGACGAGCTGTATTGGGATGAAGCGCTGTGCGGAATCTTCGGCGTGGAGCCTAAAAACGCCCCCCGTAGCCGCGAAGAATACTTGGCGCTGATCCACCCCGAGGATCGCGCGGAGGCCGCCGAAACCATCGAACGCTACGTGAAAACCGGCGTGTACGACGGCATGGCGTATCGCATCGTACGCCCCAACGGAGTGGTTCGACATGTGATCGCCAAAGGGGTGGCCGAGTTCGACGAGCAAGGTCAGCTCGAAGCGCTGCGCGGCGGCGTCTTGGACGTGACCGAGCGCAAGGAGCTCGAGGCCAATTTGGCCCAGGCCCAGCGCATTCAAGCCGTGGGCCGCTTGACCGCGGGCATCGCGCACAACTTGAACAACGCGCTCAGCGTGATTCTGCCCAACGTGGCGGAGTGCCGTGAGCTGGCCGCGGGCCCGGTCGCGGAACGCCTGGCGGACGTCGAGCACGCTTCGATGCGAGCTGCGGAAATGGTGCGGCAGCTGATGCTGTTCGCGCGCCCCCAAGACAACGCGACCCGAAGCTCGTTCGATTTGGTGGACGCCGCACGGCGGATCGTCGACATGAGCCGTTCGACCTTCGATCGCAAGGTGCAAATCGAGCTCGTTCCCGCGGAAGTCCCAGCCGTGCTCGGCAATTCAGGCCAGATCGAGCAAGTGCTACTGAACATCGTCCTGAACGCTCGCGACGCGTTGTTGGAGAGTGAGCGCGAGCAGCCCAGTTTGCGGGTGCAGTTCTCCGTCCCCGCACCGGGCCGAGTCTGCGTGCGCGTCACGGACAACGGCGCAGGCATGACCGAAGCCGTGCGCGCGCGAATGTTCGAACCGTTTTTCACGACCAAGGAAATGGGCCGGGGCACGGGGCTTGGGCTCTCCAGCGCATACGCCATCGTCAACGATCATGGGGGCGCCATTCGCTGCAGCACCCGGCTCGGCGAAGGGACCGAGTTCGAGATCGAGCTCCCCGCGGCCCCCCCTCAACGTTCGGCCGCGCCGGTAACCGAACGGCAGCCGGTGCCCGTCGGCACCGAGACCATCTTGTTGGTCGATGACGAATCCGCCGTGCGCCGGGCCCTGCGCGGAATGTTGGAACGCAGCGGTTTCCACATCATCGAATGTGAAGACGGAGCGCAGGCCCTCGCCACCTTGGAGCGCAAGGAGCCCGTCGACGCCATCTTGATCGATCGCTCGATGCCTGGCTTGTCGGGCGAACAGGTGATCGAGCGCATTTGGCAGCTGGGAATTCGTTTGCCAATCTTGGTCCTCAGCGGTCACTCGAGTGTCGAACTGCGGAACCCAAACGTCAGGGCCGTCTTGTCCAAGCCGATCACTCGTGAGGCACTGATTTCTGAACTGCGCCGCGCGCTCGACCGGCAGCCATCGAGCGTTCACTAGTCTGTCACGGCGAGCCGGCGAAGGGCTCGCTCGTACCCCGCCGAGGGCGTTTCAGTTCGAAAATCGAGATCGAATTCGAGCTCGGGTTCGACGTGCAGGCATCGACCGGTCGAATGGTCCGGGTTCCGCACGCGACGCCGAAGGCTTCGACGGGCCGCGACGTGCTCGCGTGACCATCTACCCCATTCTCTCGACCAACGCGCCGGGGAGGGAGTTACAGTTCGAAAATCGAGTTCGAATTCGAACTCGTCTCTGTCGCTCGAGCTAAGGTCTGTCCCTGAGTTCAGGTCCTCCCGTAAGCGTGCCCGTGCCCGTGCCTGTGCCCGGAAGGTGGGAAAATTTGCTTTCCATTGGATGGCGCGTGTGCTCCATGGGGGAGTCGATGGTTCGACTCCCATTAGACGATCGGAAGTGGGCGAAGATCGCTGCGGTCCCGGCAGAAAGACGAGGCCCAGGTCGCCGAGGAAACGACAATGGGATGTTTGTGGAAGCCTGTGTCCGCTTTCTTCGAGCAACTTGAGCCGACAGCAAACGTCCAGCAGAGCGGCTGACTCCGAACGCTCGTGATCCAGATCCATCCCACCCTATCGGCCATCCGCCGCGCCCGTTGCCTCTTTCGGCACGGGCACGGGCACGGGCACGGGCACGTTTACGGGTGCCTGAGCAATCAGGAACAGACCCTAGCTAGCCTCGACGTGGCGTCGCCGCGCTCACGGGCAGAACTGGACGGGCGCGTCGAGATCCCGGCCTTTGAGGATCGGGCTATATTTCTTGGGTTTTCCCCATTTACACGCGGCGCTGAAGTCGACACCGGTGTCGGTGTACTCGCTCATGAACACGGGTTTATCGTTGTCGACGTACACGGATACGTCTGCGCACCAACCTTGATCGTAGCAATCCTCGGTCAGCGCCCAATCGAACGAGGGTTGGAGCGTCTTGGCGATCTCCGAAGCGTTCTTTTGGCCGATGTTCAACCCGCGCGCGTGGGCTTCGCTGGCAAGCCAGTTCGCGTAGTCGATGCCGTCCTTTTCCGTCAGCGGAAAGCCGGAGTCTGCGCTGTACACATCCATGTTGTCGGGCTCAATCCCATCGAAGCCCTTTTGCTGACAGAGATCGAGGCGCGTGGCCATGATTTCGCGCAGCGCTTTGGCGCGGATGTCCACGAACTTTTCGCCGGGCCAGCCCGGGTACTCCTTGCCCAGCACCGCCGCCGAAAAGCTCTTCGCATCCGGACGCCAATCTTCGTAGCTACCGACGCTCAGGTAGCAGATCACTTTTCGGCCTTGATCATGGAGCGCCTTCACGACACTGGCGTCGTTGTCGAAACCATCGATGTCGTACACACTGACGTTCACCGTTTTGTCGATGTTCCCCGTCAGCTGCCACTGCCACGTGGTACCCGCAGTCGGCTTCCAATACGTGCCGCTCGGCGCAGCACCGCCGTTCCCGGCCGTGCCCTGACTGCCCTCCTGTCCACCGCGGCCCCCGCTCGATTGACCCGCTGCGCTGCTGGCGATCGCACCCGCCGCGCTGCCCGCTGGGCTCGAACCACCGCCGCCGCCTGCGTGAGTGCCCGCGTCAGTTTCAGCGTCTGACGCGCGACCGGCCGTGCCGCCCGCAGGCTCAGCGCTGCCCCCCGTTGCCCCCGTTGGCCGCGTGCGCCGGGGTGTCGCTGCTTGAACAGCCGGTCAAAGCGGCCGTGATTGCTAGCACCAGAGTTGACCAAAGCGCGCGACGAGACGCTGCGGGCGAAGCGGACATGGGTGATCTTCGCAGGATTTCCCGCCATGGATCACTGAAATTGCGCGTCTCCTGCGATGAATGCCCGATCGGTGCGGGTGTGCCAAGGTCGCACCATTGAACCCAGCGCGACGGAGACGGCACATATTCGGCACAACCCCGACACCGCGATCCGGCCGCTAGCGGCGATGCCCCCACGATTGAGCACTTCTCTGACCGGCACAGCCCGTGCAAGAACGCCGAGAATGCGCAAAGATCGCACCTTTTCTGCCGTTCTCGCTCTCGGGCTTTGCGGGCTGCTCGCCGCGTTCGCGGGTTGTTCGGGCTCGGTCCAGAATAGCGCGGGCTGCGATGTGGACGGCAAGCACCACGCGGTGGGCGATACCTTCCCGGCCAGTGACGGCTGTAACCATTGCTCGTGCGGTGAGCGAGGCGAGGTGCAGTGCACGCTCTTGGGCTGCGTGCCCGCCCCTCCTGAGCCTGATGCCGGGTCATCGTGTGACGCGCTCGTGAGCGAGCTGAAGGACACGCTGGCTAGTGTTCAGCGCTGTCAGTCGGCCGCCGATTGTGGTCAGCGCATCCCTGGCTCGAGCTGTGGCTGCACGCACGATCTGATCGCTCGCAAGGACGCCGATCTGTCGTCGTATTTGGCACAGCGAGCGAAGGGGTCCGAACTCGGTTGTGCGACCGAGGGAGCGTCGGACTGCGATTGCCCGAACGCGGACGGGTTTGCGTGCATCGACCAAACGTGTGCTTGGAACTACGTGAATGTCGACCCGGTGCCCGTGTGCGAGATCTATGACCCCGCCGAGCTGTGCGTGCGCGGTACACCAACGGCGGACGGCGAGCTGATCGCTACTGGGGACTCACTTCAGATCACCGTGCGCAGCTCGGGTTGCCTCTCGAGCAGTTGCTCGAAAGTCGTCGAAGCTTCGTGCACGATTGGCTCGGGCGTCGCCTTCGACGTGACAGCCAATTTTTGCGTGGCAAACAACACGGATCCAGGCCGAGCCTGCACGGATGATTGCGGCATCGCGCACGCGGATTGTAGCTTCGGTCAGCCGCTCACCGCCGGTGAACACCAAGTGAAGCTCGGCTCGATTGCCGTCGGCTTCCAAGTGCCGAGCAAGTTGCCGCTCGGCGGGCTGTGCGCGAGCACTCGCTGAAGGCTGAAAAAAAGCGCTGCGGTCATCGCCTTCACGGATGCATTCGCTCGTCACCGTGAGTCAGCGAGCCTACCGGCAACCGGGCCGGGAAATCGGCTTTGGCGGCCGACCCGCTACGAGCAGCCGATTCGCTCCCGAACGCAGCACCACGTTCGTGTTGCTCGGCTCGTGGTGAGTGTTTCGGCGAATGCACGAGGCTTACGCTTCGCTGCGGTTTAGACGCGCAAGATTGAGCCTGCTTCGGCCGAGGAAGACGAGGCAGATCAATTTTGCTGCGCTGCCCTGGAAAAAGTTCCTGCTACGCTGGCTAAATGCGGCGCTGATCCGGCCGTTGGTAAAGGAATCTCATGGCTTGCGAACTGATTACGACGCTCGGTGCAGTCTTCGCGCTGTGGGGCGAGCCTGAGCTACCGGATCTCGAAAGCGTGAAGGTTGCGCTAGAAACCGCGGCCACCGCCTGCGGCCATCCCGTCGTTTATGTCACTCGCGTGCCCGTGGACGCCCCCGCGCCCGACGCGCAATTTCGCGCGCGTTTGGACCAAGTGATGCCCACTTTGCTCAAGGCCTGCTCGACGTATCACGTCGTGCTCGAGGGCGATGGCTTCGGGGCCGCGATGAAGCGCGGCATTTTGACGGGGATGTTTCAGCTCAGTTGGCGTCGGAAGACCTTTTTCGTTCATGCGAAGGTCAGCGAAGTCGCCAACAGCGTGGCGATCGACCAGCGCTCAGCGGTCAATCGCTTGCTCGATGCGGCTCACATGCGCGGTCTGATCGGCGCGCGCTAGCGGCGCTCGAGCCGAGCTCATGGGCTCACCGATTGTTCCCAGAACACGACCTGCCGCTCCCGGTTGGCAACGAACGACACGCCGCCGTCTTGGGAGATGACGACGGCTAGACCGTCGGGATGATCGTTGACGAAGCGATAGGCAGCGCGGTGGCGCGTGCCTACGTTCTCGATGTCCTCTGGCTGGCGGACCTGCCCCTCGGTGTCGAGAGCGCGCCACACGCGCCCGGGCGTGGGCAGCTCGGCGGAGACTTCAGCGCCGAAGCCAACCACGCTGAAGCGCTTGTCGAGCACGAGCGCGCCATCGATTGCAGACAGGTTCGCGAGCACGCGGCTCTGCTCGAACACGGCTTGCTCGAGCTCCTCGAAGCGCGCACTCTGGTTCGACGCAAAATCCGCCCAGCCCACCGACTCCTTGGAGCTAGTCGCGGCCACGGCTTCCAGAATTTGAAACAAGATCGTCCGGTAGCGGTGTGCGGGCTCGTCTTGAGCGAACGAATATTTCAGACGCAGGCCGCTCAGTGGCTTGGTCTCGGTGCCGCCCGAAGTATCTACGATCAGGATCAGCCCGCCGTGGCGAGCGCCTCGAACCAGCTGAATCGCGCGGCGCAACATCTGTTGCGCGATCTTGCCGATCAGGGAGTGATCGACGGAGGTCGGGGACGCCACTCGGGTCTGTAGCGCAGCGTGCTCTTCTTGGATCAGCTGACGCTCGCGGGCGAACATGGCCGGTAGCCATTTCGAGTCGAACACGTCGAGCGCGGCGTCCACCAAAACTCCGCGCTCCAAGGCGCCGATCAGCCGGCCCGCGCAGCGCACCGCCAATTGCCCAGGAGCGGTAACGTGGATGATAGGATCGTACGTCCAGTTCGGCACCACGCTGCGACCCCCCCAAGTGGGAGCGAGCCAGGCCGGTCCGGAGTGGGCCACTCCCCAAATGCGCAGCTTGCCTTGTTCGGGATGGGCAGCGATCAACGCCGTTTCGAAGGGCACGGCGGGGGCCAAGCGACGCAGCTCGTCCGCATAGAGTGGCCGGCTGTGGTCGAACTTCAGCCGCAGCACCCCTTGATTGGGAATGCCGCTGTCGGGCAATTGCTCGGGTGTGGTGAGGAGCAAGCGAAAGCGCGTCGAACGCGCCTCTTCCGCCATCAGCGAGGCTTGGAATGCGGCGGACAGCGCGTCTTCGAGTAAGGCCGGCGGCAGGGCCAAGCTGGTTTCCGTGGGCCAGTGCGCCTCCACGTAGCGAGCGAGATCAGGCGGGTACACGCTGGGCCGATGCATGGCCGCAGTATGCCAGTGCAGCGCTTGCGCGCGAGTGCTTTGGTCTGCATGCTCCGCCCGAGGTGAATGGCTTGGCAACGCCGCACGCACGATCGGCTATTCGGGCGCGCTCGGCACTGGTCGTCGCGATCGTGCTCAGCGTGGGGGCGGGGTTTCTGTACCTCGGCGGCTGGTTTTCCCCGCGGCAGCTCACGCCCGCGCGGCTGATCGATACTTTCGAACGAGTGAATGGTCCTCATCCTGGCTTTCGCCGCAATCACGCCAAAGGCGTTGGCATCAGTGGCTATTTCGAAGCCAATGGCGCCGGTAGCCGGCTATCCAAAGCCAGCGTATTTCGTCCCGGTCGGGTCGAGGTCGTAGGGCGCTTCGCGTTGGCAGGCGGCATGCCCTACGCGGGCGACAGCGCTGCGACGGTTCGCAGCATGGCCCTGCTCTTTTCGCTTCCGAATGGCGAAGAGTGGCGGACGGGGATGAACAATATTCCGGTCTTCGTCGTCAACACGCCCGAAGCGTTCAACGAGCAACTGATCGCGATGGCGCCAGAGCCAGCGACCAAGAAGCCGAATCCCGAACGCGTTAGCGCGTTCTTGGCCAAGCACCCGGAAACGGCTCGCGCGATTCGCCAGATCAAAGCGCAGCGGCCCACCTCCGGCTTCGCCGACAGCACCTACAATAGCCTGAATGCCTTCGAATTCAGCGACGCCGCGGGGCAAGTGAGGGCGGTTCGTTGGGCCATGGTACCGCTGCAATCGGTGGCGCCACCGGCGGCGGCGACTGGCCCGGCGCCGGCCGCGAATTTCTTGTTCGACGAGCTGATCGCGCGCGTGCATCAGGGACCCCTGCGTTGGCGATTGGTGGTGACGATCGGCCAAGGGGGCGATTCGACCCGCGACGCCACGTTGGCCTGGCCTGACGGCCGCGAGCAGGTCGATGTCGGAACCCTGACCATCGATCACGTCGAGGGTGAAGCGACCGGCCGCGCGCGCACCATCAACTTCGATCCCCTTGTCTTGCCGAACGGCATCGCCGGCTCGGACGATCCGCTGCTGAGCGCGCGTTCGGCCGCCTACTCGCAGTCTTTCACGCGGCGCGTGAGCGAGCCGGCCACTGCCAGTGCCGTCACTCTACCGGAGGGTGAGAAAGTGAGCCAACCATGAGCAAGGTGCCGCAATTTGCTTGGTCCTCGCGCGTGCTCCACTGGCTGATGGCCGCCGCCCTCTTGGCCATGTTGTGCATCGGCGCGGCCATGGTGGCTTCGCTCGGCCAATACCAGCAGCTGGTCGCCATTCATCGACCGCTCGGTGCGCTGATTCTGGTGCTGGCCGTGATTCGCGTCGTGAACCGTCAGCTGCAGCCGTTGCCGCCGTTTATGACGACGATGTCAGCGCGAGAGCGCGTGCTCGCGACGGCTTCCGAGCGCCTTTTGTACGCGCTGATGTTCCTGCTGCCGCTGGTCGGTTGGGGAATGCTGTCTGCGGCGCGTTTTCCCGTGCGGGTCGGACCGATCGTATTGCCCGCGATCTTGCCGCACAGCGAGGCGCTCTACACGCTCCTTCGTCGGGCCCACACCGTGCTCGCGTATTTGCTCTTCTTTACGTTCATGGCGCACCTCAGCGCCGTGCTGTTTCACACCTTGGTGCTGCGCGACGGCCTGCTCCGCCGCATGCTGCCTTGGTCGCCGCGCGCGGGCGCTCCGGGTTCGGACGCGGATGCCCGCGATCGCGTACCCTGAGCGCGCCCCTCAGCCCAAGATCGTGAGCACCATCCCGAGCACGATCCCGAACACGGGCGGCAGCTTCTGCCAGCCGTTGGTTTCTTTGAACAAAAACACGCTCGCCGCGAAAGCGATCAAGGTGCTCCCGCGGCGCAGGCTGGCGACCAGGGAGATCAAGCCGGCTTGATCGCGCAGCGCGGAAAAATACGCAAAATCAGCGCAAAGCAGGCACAGCGCGAGGATGGGCATGCTGAGCCGAAACTGAAAGCGCAATTCGGGTGCCTGGTGCCTACCGCGGGCGAACCACCACCAGCAGTCCAGCGGCGCGAACAAGGCGAGCAGGTAGATCGAGAACCAAGCCTGCACGGTGGCGGGAGCGAGCGCGAGCTTGCCCAAGAGCAGCTTGTCGTACAGCCCACTGGCTGCGCCGAACAGTGTGCCCAAGAGCAGGTAGCCCACCCAGCGGTCGCGGTGGAAATGCACGCCTTCCAAGCGCCCGACCAAAGACAGGCCCAAGAAAGAGAGCAAGGTAGTCGAGATCCCCAACACCTGCAGCAGCGAAGGGCGCTCGGCCAAGAGCAGGATCGCGGCGGCCAGCGTCCAGAGCGGGCTCGTGGCGCGAATCGGCGCGGCCAGCGAGATGGGTAAATGTTTGACGGCCAGGTACGTGCACAGCCAGGAAGCGGCCACGATCGCGGCTTTGAACAGCAGCTGCGCGTGACCCAACCAGCTCAGCTCGGGGACGACGAGCACGGTCGGCAGGGCGCCCGGCGCGGCGCGCTGCACGAGGAGCAGCGCGGACCACACCGTGGCACAGGTGCCCGTGCTGATGAGCAGTACCGGCAGCACCGGATTGTCCCTGAGCGCGTGCTTTTGACAGGTATCATAGCAGCCGAGAAACAGCGCTGAAGTAAGGCTAAGCGGAGCCCAATGCATGAAGGGGCGCGAGGCGTACTCGGGGCGGCCCGCCATGACCAGCCTTACTTCGGCCGAGCGTTTTTCCCCCGGTAACGGCGTGCATTCGCGCCTGCCGCGCAGCGTTCCCGTTGCGAGACGCTGAGCTGCGTGCGGGCGAGAGGGCAGCCGACTGCACTCGCTCGGGGCTTCGCATCATGTGTCCAACTTCGAATCGTGCTCGGTCCGCAATCGAGTTCACGACCGTCTGTCGTTCGAGCGCTCGCGCGGAGTGACACACTCTACTGGGTTGCGGCGCGGTCAGCGCCGTCGGCGGCGCGCGAGCGCAAGCAGCAAGCTGCTCAGGGCGAACGCGAACCGCAACCCAGCAGGCGCGGAGCTCGCGCGCGAAACCGAGCAGCCGCTGTCGTCCGACGAAGCGTGGCCCGGGCCGGTGCCACCTTGCGCCGCGCCTGCTCCGGCGTGCCCGCTACTCACGTTGCCGCCTGCTCCCGCATCGCTCGCGGAGTCGCTTGCGCCGCCCGCCGCCTCCGCGTCGCGGCCCGCCTCACCAGCTCCCGCAGTTATTTCACCGGCGCTGGCGCCGCCGCCCTCGCCGCTGGCGCCCGCGTCCCCCGAACTGCCTCGGTAATCGTAGGCCGTTTGTCCGACCGCGATCGCAATCGTGGGTTCCAGATCGAGAAATAACTGGGCGACGATGGAGGAGTCGGTTTGGGGCAGCGTGCTGATCTGATTGACGGAAGATTCGATCCTCATCGCCCAACGAATGTCGAGAAAATCACCGGTTTTCAGGTTCGGGAGCAGCGTGTCGGTCGACTCTCCGGTGTGCCCCTCGTACGACCAGAATACGCCGGACAGGGGGACCTGCAGCTGAGTTTGCCCGCCTGCTCCGTGAAGGAGATACACCTGGCCGGTGAAGTCTGCTTCGGCAGCGCGTACGCCCTGGTCACTCACGGCACTGAATGCTCCCTGCACTTGGGTGCGCAGGTGCGCGGTGACCGGTGTTCCGGCAGGCACCCCGGGCTGCCCTTGGATCAACACGGTGTCGCGGAACGCTGCGCTCGCCAAGCCACCGCTCGACCAGTTCGGATCTTGATCGGCGGGCGCCATTTTCGTCAGTACCTCGGCGTGCGTTTTTCCGCTGAGCAGACCGACGGCCGCGCTCGCTTCCGCCGACGCCGCGCCATAGCTCGAGGTCGCAACTTCGCCGGCGGAAGCGGAGTTCACTTGCATGCCGTCTGGTCCCAGTGAGACGACGGTCTTCACGTAGTCGGCCGTTGCTTGCGCGCCGACACAGACGTAGTCGCCATCCGGATAGGAGAGGGTGCCCTCGCAAAACAGGCCGTTCGTCGCTTCTGCCTTTGCTCCCAGTGTGCTCAGGGCCAGAAAGAGGAGGAGAGCCGAACGAGAACCGCGGGCCATGGGGAGCTGCTTTCCGCGCACGCCGTGCTGGCGCTTGCGCTGACGAAGAGGGGGACGAGGCGGCGACTATAGCTGCTTTTGAACTCGCTCGAGCAGCCGTCCGTGACGCCGAAGGCTAGGGCGGACGCGACGGGCTGCGTGACCATCAACTACCAAGTATCAGCGCGGGGGGCGAGCCGGGGGGCGAGTCGGAGCGCGCGTGCCGAGGCGCGTTGAGTCGGCGGTTGAGCCGCGCTGCGGGTCAGAGCATGCTGCGTTTCCGATGAGCGAAAAACGAGCCGACGACCTTCACGGATACGAGCTAGACACGACCGCCAAAGCCGAGGCTAGCCGAACGCCGGAGCAAGTCGCGGCGGCCGAGCAGAGTGTCCGCGGTATTCTCGCGTTTCTCGGTGAAGATCCGGCGCGCGAAGGCTTGCTCGATACGCCAGCGCGCGTGGTGCGCGCGTACGCCGAGCACTTTGCCGGCTATGCCCAAGATCCGGCACAATACCTGGCCAAGACGTTCGAAGAAGTGGAAGGCTACGACGAACTCGTGCTCGTGAGTGACATCGAACTGTTCAGTCATTGCGAACATCACATGGTGCCGTTCGTCGGCAAGGCGCACGTGGCCTACATTCCCAATGGGCGCGTGGTCGGTTTGAGCAAGATCGCCCGCGTCGTGGACGTTTTTGCCAAGCGCCTGCAGGTACAAGAAAAGCTGACCAAGCAGATCAGCGACGCGATTCAGTCGCACCTGCACCCGCAAGGGGTCGCGGTGATCCTGCAGTGTCAGCATTTTTGCATGTGCTACCGGGGCGTGAAAAAGCCCGGCTCCTGGACCACGACCAGCAAATTGCACGGTATTTTCTTGAACGATGCGGCCGCGCGCATGGAGCTCTTCACCTTGATTGGCTTGAAGCGTCAGATCGGCGGGCAGGGCGTTTGAGCGCGCGGGCCGCGATCGACATCGGCACGAACTCGGTGCGCTTGCTGGTCACCGACGGCGCCGGGCGTGAGCTCCAACGAACCATGCGCATGACGCGCTTGGGGCAGGGCGTCGATGTCACGGGCGAGCTGGCACCAGAGGCGATCGCGCGCACCGTCCGTGTGCTCGAGGAGTATGCTTCGACCCTACGCACGCATGGCGTGACGCGCACGCGCGCGGTGGCCACCAGCGCCGCGCGCGACGCGCACAATGGCTCTGTGTTCTTCGACGCTGCGGAGCGCGCGCTCGGACAGCGACCGGAGCTATTGAGCGGGGACGCCGAGGCGCGCTTGGCGTTTTACGGCGCTACTTTGGGCTTGGCCGGGAGTGACGGCCCGTTTCTAGTCATCGATCTGGGTGGCGGCTCGACCGAATTGGTTCTGGGGACCACTCAACCGGATGCGGCGATCTCGCTGCAAATGGGCTGTGTGCGCATGACCGAGCGGCATTTACGCGCCGACCCTCCCACCCCCGAACAGCTCGCCGCCTGCGTGGAAGACGTGCGCCGGGAGCTGGCCCCCGCGCGCGCGCTGATCGACGTCACGCAGGCGCGCACGGTGATCGGGCTCGCCGGCACGGTCACGGCCCTTTCGGCCATGCAGCTCGGCCTGAGCCAGTACGACGCCACGCGCACGCATCACAGTCGCCTGAGCGCCGTCCAAGTCAGCTCGCTGTGCGAACGCTTGGCCAGTGCCAGCGCGCTCGAACGGCGCGGGGTGCTCGTAGAGCCAGCGCGCGCGGAGGTGATCGTCGGTGGTGCGGTGGTGCTCACGACGCTGATGAGCGAGCTCGGGTTGGGCGAGCTGCTGGTCAGTGAATCCGATATCCTCGACGGCTTGGCGGCGTCAGTGCGCTGACGCGGCCGGCGCGGCTCTGCCCTCGATGCGCTTGCACCGAGCCACAGACCTCGAACATGCTTCGAGGAACTGCTTTTTGTGCTGAAGATACAGGCAATTCACGCGCTTTCATCAGTTCGTTGATCGCGGGCAGGAAACGGCGTAACAGCGCCCTGAGCCTGACACGACCCGAAATGGATTTTCCGCAATGAGCAGCACACCGAGCCCCTTCATGTTGAGCGCCCTCGCCGAATCAGACCCCGAAATTGCCGCCGCCCTGCGCGGTGAGCTCCGCCGTCAGAACAGCGGGCTCGAGTTGATTGCCTCCGAGAATTTCGTGAGCCAAGCCGTGCTGGAAGCCGTCGGCTCCGTGCTCACGAACAAGTACGCCGAAGGTTATCCAGGCAAGCGTTACTACGGGGGTTGTGAGTACGCCGACGTCGTCGAGCAAGCCGCGATCGACCGCGCGAAGGCCTTGTTCGGTGCCGCGCACGCCAACGTACAGCCGCACTCGGGGGCGCAGGCCAACATGTCGGTTTGCCTGAGCGTGCTCAAGCCGGGCGATACGGTGCTGGGCATGAACCTGGCCCACGGCGGCCACCTGACCCACGGTCATCCGCTCAACTTTTCGGGCAAGCTGTACAACATCGTCCCGTACGGCGTGCGCAAAGAGGACGAGCGCATCGACTACGATGAGGTCGACCGTCTCGCCGACGAGCACAAGCCGCAGATGATCATCGTCGGTGCCAGCGCCTACCCGCGCATCATCGACTTCCCGCGCATGCGCAAAGCAGCCGAGCGAGTGGGCGCAATTCTCTTCACCGATATGGCTCACATTGCCGGCTTGGTTGCGGCCGGAGTGCACCCGAGCCCCGTGCCGCACTCGGATTTCGTGTCCACGACCACTCACAAAACCCTGCGCGGCCCTCGCGGCGGCATGGTGCTGTGCACGGAGCAACACGCCAAGGCGCTCGATCGCTCGGTGTTCCCCGGCGTGCAAGGCGGCCCACTGATGCACGTCATTGCGGCAAAAGCGGTTTGCCTGAAGGAGGCCGCGCAAGAAAGCTTCGCGACTTACCAACGTCAGGTGTTGGCCAATGCTCAGCGCCTGGCCGCGGCCCTGGTGTCTGCCGGCTTCACGCTGGTCAGCGGCGGCACGGACAACCACCTGATGTTGGTCAACGTTTTCTCGAAGGGCATCACGGGCAAGGCCGCCGAGGCCGCACTCGGCAAGGCGGGCATCACGGTCAACAAGAACGCCATCCCGTTCGATCAAAACCCGCCCGCGGTCGCCAGCGGTGTACGCATCGGCACTCCCGCGGTAACGCGACGCGGGATGGCCGAACCCGAGATGGACATCATCGCCGAGCTGATCACTCGCGCCGTGCAAACGCCGGGTGACGAGCGCGTGAGCTCGATGGTGCGCAGCGAAGTCGAACAACTCTGCCGCAAGTTCCCGCTCTATCCCGAATGAGCTCGATCGGAGTGGGCGATCGCTGGGCTCGCACCGCACCTCGGGCGCCGTCCGAGGTGCTCGCGCGCCGGTCTCGCCGCTCCCGGTTCGCCCACCGCTGCGCCGCCCTATCCCGCGATATCATTGGCCTTCGAGACATCACTCGTGGTGTGACTCGCGAAGGCTTAATCTGCTTTCATGTCCCACCGCGGCTCGAAGCCTCCGGCGCCGGCAAACGTGGAGAGCACCAGCACCGTGCGCGAACGCATCGCGGAAGCGTTACGCTTGGCCCAGCTCACCGCGCGTGAAATTTCGGAGCGAGCTTCGGTGCAAGAGCGCGATGTGGCCGAACACTTGAGACACTTGGAGCGCTCGCTGATCCACAGCGGTGAACGGCTGCAGGTGAGCGCTCCCCATTGTATCAAGTGCGGCTTCGAATTCAGAGAGCGCGAGCGTCATAGCCGCCCCAGCCGCTGCCCGCGCTGCCGAAGCGAGCGGATCTCTCCGCCCAGCTTCCAGATCTTGTAATCATCGGCTCCGCGGGGCGTCGGTGCTTTGCCATCAAGGGGCGAGCGTGACGTTTTGATTGGCAGAAATGGTGAACGCGCCGTCGCCGTGACGCGGGCCGGCAGGGGTTGGAAAGCCGTACAGATAGTCGGTGCCGCTGAACTCATCCAGATAGCCAGTCGTACCCGCCATGGCATCCACGTTGGCAAACACGCCGTGCGTTTGCACGCGCCAATAATATTTCTGGCCGGGCAAGAGCGCGTAGCTGTCATTCACGACTTTGGGTAGCGTGAAACTGGTCTTTGCGGTGACAATCAACAAATGCTCCATCGAGCTCGCGTCGAGGTTGTCGAATTCGATCAAGAAGGGGCCGCTGCTGCCCGCCCCGGGTTGGAATGAAAACACGGTCGTGCTGGAGACCTTGTTCACGTCGCCAGTCGGCGATACCGCCAGGTTCGAAGCGGGCAGCGGGAGCTGCGCCACGATCCCGGTTTTACCAGGGGCCAAGGCGTCCTTGTGGACCAGCGCGTAGCCACCGGTGTTTGCGTCGCCCTCGGTGGCGGCAAAGATCATGCTACTGCCGGTCAGCGCTGGTGCGAGGTAACTGAAGGTGTTGGCGCCGGTTTTGTCACGCACTACGGTGATCGCGGCGTTCGTTGGAAATTGTACGTAAGCCCAGTTTTCGCGCTCGCCACTATTGGCCGTCACCTGTCCGGAGATGGCCGAAGCAGTGATGGTCTTGGGCGTCATGTCGAAGGTGACCAACGCATGGTTCGACGAGGTTGAATCCAGCGCCAAGGTCTTGCTGTCGAACGCGACATAGCTCGCTGGCAAGCCATTCGCGTCCGGTTGCCAGATCAAGCCGTACGCTGTTTCTTGAGTGGTGGTCGGGCCGCGCCAGGACGGGGAACCTTCGGTGAAATTGTCGGGCACGACGTCTTTGAATTCGTCCTGGCCGTCGGGGCCCGCGACGGCCACCGAGAAGGTGCGTGAGCTGGTCAACGCCGTCGCCAAACCAGCGCCGCCTTCGACATCGAGGTATTGGTAGCGGCTCATTAGGTCGAAGTAGACTTGCAACGTCGGATCGCGGCGCGTCAGACCTTGGAACACCCAACCTGCCGTCTCCGCAGTGTCGGCTACTTTCACGATCAAGGTTGCGTCGTACTGGGCCGGCACGTTCGGGATCGTGAACGCGCCTTGCGCGTCGGTCGTTACCTTGGTGCCGCCGATCTCGACCGGGATGCTGGGCAACTTGTGGCCCCAGTAATCGATCACGTGGCCAGTCACGGGCGTGCCGCCCACGCTGCCGCCCGAGCCGCTGCTGCCGCTGCTGCCGCCCGAGCCGCTGCTGCCGCTGCTGCCGCCCGCGTTGCTCGCGTTCCCGTTTCCGCCGTTGCCGCTTCCGCCTTGAGTCGTGCCGTCGCCAGCGGCGCCGGTGTCGCCGGACATCTCGCCGTTGCCGGCGTTCGCGTTGTTGTTCCCGCCCTGGGCTTTGCCGGCGCTGCCGCCCTTGCCGTCTCCGTTCGCGCCGCTTCGCCCAGCGGAAGCAGCGCCGCTTTCAGCGCCGGAGCCGGAGGCTGGCCCTTCGTGTAGCTCTTCGATGCCCAGTAAGCTGCTGCAGGCAGCGAGCGTGAGCGCGAGCAGCGATACGAGCGCCGCCAGACGACCGACGCGTGAGCTGCTCGAACTTCCTCGAGACTCGGACATCAGAAGCTCCCCCGCACGAACGCCGCGCCTGGGCCGACACCGACCGCCACGCTTTGCTCTCGATTTGGACTGGCCGTGAACCACAGCACCGCGGCACCGGCGAGCGCCGCTCCGCCCACGATGAAGCCCACCGTCGCGATCGTGGCCTTGGATTGCGCGGACGATTTGGCGTCGAGCGCATCGTGGCTGCAACCGTTCGGATAGGCGGTGCACTGCGACTTCGCGTCGGACCACTTGGCCGAAGCGCCGATGCCGAACACGGTGCCCACGCCGAGGCCAACCACGCCCACGGCACCGACGACGATGGCCGTCGTGCGTTGCGCCGAGCCGCTGCGGGTGGCCTCGGACGGCGGAGCCTCGACGGGCTTCGAGGTGGCTGCGGTCGTTGGCGCATTTGCCGGGCGCGCGTTGCTCGCGATCGGCGTCAAGGCTGGCACGCTGACATCGAGCTTGGCGGCGTCAGCGAGTTGAACCGTAGATGACCATTTCTGCTTGCCCGGCGCGCGCGCCTCCACCGTGTGCGGACCGGGATCGAGCGGGATCGGTGTCCCGAGCTCGGCCGGTTGCACGGGGACGCCGTCGCGGCGAATCTCGAGCCCGGTAGCTTCCTCAGCGCCACCCATGGCTCGAATGGTCAGCATGCTGAGGCGCGACTCGAGGGCGGTGGCGCGTTCCGTAGCCAGATCGAGACGCACTTTCGAGCCGGAGGCACGCGCGAGCGGGATGGCCTCCTTGTACTCGGCCCAAGCGCTCGCGGTTTTGCCGAGCTTCTCGTAACATGCGGCCAAGTTGAGCAAGGTGCCGAGACCGGGATCGAGCTGTTCGCTGGCCTCGAACTTGGGGCAAGCCTCGGCATATTTGCCGCTGGCAGCCAGCTTGCGCCCCTCGTTGAACAGCGCCTCCGCCGCGGCTCGATTGCTGGCTCCGGCTGACTGCGCCTGGGCAGTCGACGCAGCAAAAATAGCTAGAGCACCCACTAAGTAAGCTGTCCGCCTCACCCCTTCGGGGTATCGCAACGGGCCGCGCGGGACAAGAGCAGTTCCGAACTGTCGCCAAACGCGCCGGTGTAAGGCAGGTTTCCCCCAGGGAATGGTCGGCCAAAGCCTGTGCTTTGCGTCGCGACTCCGAAGCCTTAGATAGAGCGGATGCCCGTCACGATCGCGTTCGACAACAGCTACGCACGCCTGCCCGAGCGCTTCTACGCCCGAGTTTCGCCCACGAAAGTTCGTGAGCCGCGGATCATCAAAGTCAACCATGCGCTCGCCGAGCAGCTCGGGCTCGATCCGGCCGAGCTCGATTCGGCAACAGGTGCGCAAGTCTTGGCGGGGAATGTCTTGCCCGAAGGAGCCGCGTCGATCGCGCTGGCTTACGCGGGCCACCAATTCGGGGGCTTTTCCCGCCAGCTCGGCGATGGTCGCGCGATTCTGCTCGGCGAGGTGCTGGGCCGTGATGGCGCGCGCCGCGACATTCAGCTGAAGGGCGCCGGGCGTACGCCTTTTTCGCGTCAAGGCGACGGTCGCGCCGCGCTCGGCCCCGTGCTGCGCGAATACATCGTCAGTGAGGCCATGGCCGCTTACGGCGTACCCACGACCCGCGCGCTGGCCGCCGTTACCACGGGCGAAGAGGTGGTGCGCGATCAGCGCTTGCCCGGCGCGGTACTCACGCGCGTGGCTGCGAGTCACATTCGCGTCGGCACCTTCGAGTTCTTCGCATCACGTGACGACCGCGAGGCGCTCGCGGAATTGACGAAGTATACGCTCGCGCGTCATTACCCCCTTCTAGGGCAAGCGCAACGTAGCGCCCAGAGCGAGGCCTTGCGGCTCTTGGACAGCGTGATCGAAGCGCAGGCTTCGCTGGTCGCGCGCTGGCTCGGCCTCGGCTTCGTGCACGGCGTGATGAACACCGACAATACCTCGATTTCCGGCGAGACCATCGACTACGGACCGTGCGCTTTTCTGGACGAGTACGACCCAGACAAGAGCTTCAGCTCGATCGATCGCGGAGGCCGCTATGCGTTCGGCAACCAACCGAAGATCGCGCTCTGGAACTTGGCGCGGTTCGCCGAGACACTCTTGCCGTTGATCGCCGAGAACGCCGACGAAGCGGCTCGCTTGGCCACCGAGCGCTTGGAGCGCTTTCCCGAGCTGTTCGAGGCGGCGCACTCGAGCGTGATGCGGGCCAAGCTCGGCTTCAGCAGCGAAGACGCCGGTGACAGCCCGTTGATCGACGACCTGCTCGAGCGGCTGGCCCTCAATCACGTCGACTACACGGTCTTCTTTCGTGCGCTGTGCTCCGCCGCCGAAGATCTCGACTTTGACGCTCGCTTGGCGGCACTGTTCGAGGATCCCTCGGCGTTTCACGGCTTTGCCGAGCGTTGGCGGCGACGGCTGGCCCTGGATCGCGTCGCGCCCGCCGCGCGCGCGGCCGCCATGCGCCGAGCGAACCCCTCCTTCATCCCGCGCAATCATCGCATCGAGCAAGCGATCGTGGCGGCCGTGGGCGGCAACTTCGAGCCCTTCGAGACGCTCGTGCGCGTGCTCGGTAGGCCCTACGAAGATCAGCCGGAGTTCGCGGATTTGGCCGTACCGCCGCTGGTCAGCGAGCGCGTCACCGCCACCTTCTGCGGCACCTGAGCTTCGGATCCAGCTCGACACTATTTGGCAATCAGCACGCGCTGTTCGCCAATGGCCAGGATCTGCACTTGCTCGTCGCTCAGCCCGCGCGCTTGCATGCGCTCGCGTAGCTCACGCGGACAGGCGCCGAAAGCGTCGTCCGAGTTGATGTAGGTGTCGAAGTGAATCGGAATCATGCGCTGCGCGCCGAGCAGGGTGAAGGCGTCGAGCGCTTGGTTCGGGCTTTCGTGTGTGTACTGCATGAAATCGCGCGGGGCGTCCGGGCAGATCGGCAGCAGCGCCAGCGCGAGATTCGGAAAACGCGCGCGCGTGGCTTGGAACGCACTCGGAATGTATGCGGTGTCGCCGCCAAAATACACGGAAAGGCCGTGGTACTCGAAGACGTAGCCGGTGAAGGCGCGGGTCTCGAAGGCTGAATCCAGCGCATAGCGCCCACCGATGTGTTGCACGGGCACGGCCGTAACGCGCAGGCCATCGTGCTCGTACGAGGCCCAAGTCTCGAGCTCGCGGATCTCGAACGCGTAACGCGGCATGCTGGCGCGAACCCCCGGCGGCACGAGCACGATCGGCGTGCGCTGCTCGACCCGATCCAAGCTGCCAAAGGACAGATGATCGAAGTGCATGTGCGAGATGACCACGGCCGCCAAGGGCGGCAAGCGTTCCGGATCGAGGCCCGGTTCGACCAGGCGCGGCGATGCCTGCGACAGCGTGTGCGAAAACACGGGGTCGGTGAGCACGAAGCGATCGTCGAGCTGCAGCAGCACCGTGGCGTGCCCGACCCACAACGCGGCCAACCTGGCCTCGGGCCGCTTCGGGTCGACGACCTGGTGCGCGACCGTTCGCTCCGGGGGCGCGCTGAGGTTGCGCTTCAACGCGCGCCAGGCAAAGCCGCAACCGGGTAGCGTCAGGCCCAAGACGAGCGCGAGCAGGGCACGGTAGCACATCAAAATAACCGGATCGCAAAGGTCGTGATCACTTCACGCCGGCTCAGCCAAGGTGACACGGTGAGGTTCAGCCCGAACGCGCCGTTGAAGGTGAACAGGCCGAGGTCCGCGGCCGCGCCGTTCCTGCTATTGCCGCCCGCGGCGTGATAGTACGAGCCGCCGACGGACCAAGAAAGCTTCTCGCCGTGTTCGAGCAGCGGCAAATACAGGCGTAAACCGGCGCGCACGAGCCATCCGCTCTGCTCGTTCGCCGCGCAGCAGGCCCACTCCGGCGACACATGCAGCTCGATCGAACCGGAGTGTCGCGCGATCGGCGAGATCAGGAACGTGCGCAGCGGTCGCTCGGCGATGCCGAACGAGTACAACACTGGCGTCAATTGCCAACGCAGCCCACCGCCCACGTGTCGTTTGCCGATCACGAGTTCGGGGCTGGGGATGAGCTGCGCCGCGGCCCAGATGCCGACCGCGGCAGCCGGACTCAGCACACGCGGCTTCGGAGCAGGCTGGGTAGACACTTCTTCGGCAGCTGCGTTCGGCGCACCGAACGCACCGAATGCGACAAGGGCGAAGAGCGGCACCGCGCCTCGCCGGCTCATGGTTCAACCGCCCAATGGCAGCGACATATTGACGAAGCTGCCGGTGACCGTGACGTCCGTTGCGCCCTCCGTGAGGCCTTTGAGCTTGGAGGTGATGGTCAGATCGTACAGGTAGTAAACGTCTTCCGGGTGATACATGCCGTTTTTGACGGTCACTTGGTTGAATTTGATCGTGAACTCTCCGTTCACGGGGGTGCTCCCCGCGTGCCAGAGCGTGGCCACCTGGTTTTGGCTGAAGCCGAGCTCGCAATTGCCGGGGTGATCCGGGCTGCCCATCGTCCAAGTGTCACCAGCTTTGGGCGCGGTGGGGGAGTCCATATTGCAGGCGAAGGTGGAACTGTCCCCCGCAGCTGTCGAAAACCCGGCCCCGATCAGGGCATTGAAGCTGCCTTTGCCGTTCTGCTGGTAGACCCGCGAGTTGACGGTGCAGATATACATGGCGTCGGCCTCGGGCAAGGTTTTGCCACCGCTCACCGTGTACGAGCAAGGGCTGTTCGTGGGGTTCGTGTTCACGGTGCCAGCAGCGCCCGCGCTCGAGCTGCCGGCATGGCTGCCGCCCGCGTCCGTGCCCGCGGAGTTGTCGTCCGCACCGCCTTCGCCGGCTCTGGCTCCCCCTTCACCCGCTGCGGCTCCGCCTTCACCCGCATCCGAGTCGGGGTTGGAAGCGCCGCCTTCGCTCGTGCCGGCGGCTGAATTGCCCGCGTGGCCTCGTTGATTTTCGCCGCCGTTTTCCGCGCTGCCATCGCTCGAGCTGGAGCAACTAGTGAGCAAGCCGAAGACGGTGACGAGCAACGAGGCAGACGCCGGAGAAATGAATTTAAGCATCCCACTAGCTCATCACGAAAGCAACGAGGGCACAACTGTGCGACGCAATGGTCGCAATGGTCGCTACGGTCGCTACGGTCGCTACGGTTGGGTCGATCGCGACGGCGCTCGCGAGGCGAGGTGTGATCCAAATGTCCAGCCAATGCGCGCGCTGAGTCAGCTCGAGAATGGGGCGATCTCTGGTTTCGCTCTGCACCTCTTCAGCCCGTGAAGTGTCTCGGATTGAGCTGATTGCGGCTAAAATGGAGCGGAATTTACGTTTCTTCGGCTGCGTTCGGCTGCGTTCGGCTGCGTTCGAGCGCGCTTCGGCGCGCGCTCAGAGCACGCCCGAGCACGCGCGTGCGGTCAGCGCGCTGCCGGAATCACACACGCCTTCTTGCCCGTCCGAGCTACAGCTACTGCTGCTGCATTCCTCACCCGAGAGACACGCGGCCCCGTTGGCCTGCTTTGCCTGGCACTGTTGGTCCCCGTCGCAATAGCTTTCGACTGCGCAGCGGTCCGGCGTGTCCGCGCAGGGGCCCGTAGCTTGCTGGGCGACGCAGGTGCCCGCGTCGCAAAAGGCGCCCGGAATGCAGCTCACTTCTCCACAGGCCGCACCGATGGCCGCGTAGGGCTGGCAGCTCAGCGCATCGAGTAGGTCAGAGTCGAACGTGCAATAGAGCTTGTCCTCGGCGTAGCAGTAGGTGGTCGTGCCTTCGCTGTTCGGCAAAAGCGAGCTCGGGCACTGAAAAGAGCCAGGGACGCCGCAAGAACCGACGCAAGATTCTCCGCGCTTGCCGTGGCTCGGCGCGCGGTAGTTGGCCGCTGCACACACGCCCGACAAGCCGGCCTCCCCCAGCGCACAATAGCCGCTCGCGCACGCGCTGCCATTCGCGCAGGGCGTCCCTTCGGGCGAGGGGCCAACGAAGATCAGCGTGCAGGCCGTGCTCGCGTCTTCGAGCTCACAGGCTTTGAGGGCCTGCTCGAGCCGGCCAAGACAAGCCGTGCCCGCGGCCGCGCTGTAAGTCGTGTCACCCGTGAGACGCGTCGCGAGCAAGCTCGCCGCATAGTCCCTCGCTTGCGAGCGACACGTCGCTGGTTCGTACGCGATTCGCTCCGAGGCGCAGCAAGGCTCGACTGCTTGGCACCACACGCTCGCGAACCGCTCCGGGAACTGAGCCTGGGACACCGCGCCCGCGTCCGAGTCCGCGTCGGAACTCGAGCAGCCCGGCGTGAGCGCGGCCAGTGCGATCGGCAATAAGCCGAAGCACAGCGCGAGTGGCTGCGTGCGAGCAGGCGTTGGCGGCATCGGGGATCTAGTATAGAACAGTCAGGAAAGGGGAATGCGGGATGCTCGGCAAGCAAACACTGATCGCGTTCGTAGCCACTTCGGACGCAACACGCGCGCGGCAGTTCTACGAGGGAACACTCGGCCTGACCTTGATTTCGGACGATCCTTTCGCGCTCGTCTTCGACGCCAACGGCACCACCATCCGCCTGCAAAAGGTGGCCGAGCTCCAGCCGCAGCCGTTCACGGCCTTGGGCTGGGCGGTCGACGACATCAACGCGGTCGTCGCCGCACTGAAGCAGAAGCGCGTGGCTTGCGAGCGCTTCCCGGGCCTCGACCAAAACGAACACGGGGTCTGGGCTTCGCCCAGCGGCGCGCACATCGCCTGGTTCAAGGACCCAGACGGAAACGTGCTCTCGCTCACGGAATTTTGAAAGGACGACGTTCTAAAGCCGAGCTTTGTGTCCGGCTGCTGCGAGCGCGTCGGCGTCGGAGAGTGTAGATTGGGCCGCATGAAGTTGCGGCTGCTGCCCGTGCGGGCACCGGGCACGGCGCTGTTTGCGGCGCTGCTTGCGGGGTCTTTCGGCTGTTCATCGGCGCAGAGTGGCGCAGACCCAACGGGCGGCGCAGCGGGGCTTTCGACGGCGAATCTTGCGGGCGCCAGCAATCTGAGTGGAGCAGGCGGAGCCAACGGTGGTGATAGCGGTGTGACCAGCAGCGCATGCCCGGAGCAACCCACTCCGCTGCGAACGGAGGGCACGGTGCTGTCGCTGCCGCTAGAGCTCCTCATGGCGGGTCAGCCTTTCGTGTTCGGACAACCGAATGCGCTGTCCGACGGTGGCTCGTTGGTTCCGCTGAACTTCCGCTTCTACATTTCCGACGTTCGATTACTGCAAAGCAAGGACGCCCCCGTGCCTGTCGACGTGCTGACCGCGGCGGGTGTTCCCGAGCCGTACGGCGTGCATTTGTTCAATGCCGAGGACGCAGACTCCAGCACGTTGCGCGTCCTCGCGCCGGCCGGGGACTACACCGGCATTCGCTTCGCGCTCGGGATCAAGCTCGCTTGCAATCAGCAAGCCCCGGCCAGCTTGGAAGATCCGCTCACCGACGCTTCTCAGATGACTTGGCCGCACACCGGCGGCTTCTTGTTCCTGCGCTACGAAGGCCGCTACACGGCGGCTGATGGCAGCAGCGCGGCGCCCGCGGGGATCCCGCCTGCGGTGCACATGGGCGGTGACATCCAGCAGGAGCTCGTGCCGCACGTCACGGTTTCGAGCGCGTTTTCCATCCCCGCGAACGGCAGGCTCGAAATTGGGGTGAGGGTAGCGGTGGACCAGGTATTCAAGGGCGCCACCGCCGATATCGATGTCAGTGATATCGCGGTGGGCCTATTATCAACGCCTGAGGCCATCGCGGGTGAACGTCCGCGTCGTGAGCTGCCCGAGTTGCCCGTGTTCGAGCTTCAGCCGTGAGCGACCGCAGGCCGATGGCCACACGCGCCGCTCTGGCAGTCACGCTGCTTTCATGCGCACCAACGCTCGGCGGTTGTTCGAGTGGTGGCGGCGCACCCGCGCAGGACAGCGCACCGTCACTGATCGTTTCGACGATCCCGGCCGGCTTCCCCAAAGGCACGAACATCGAGCGCGCGCCAGCCGACAACGCGCTGACCCTGGATCGCGCCCTGCTCGGCAAGCGGCTCTTTTACGACCCGCAGCTTTCGCGCAGCAATGAAGTCTCGTGTAGCTCGTGTCATCAGCAGCAGTACGCCTTTGCCGATCCCGGCACTGTCTCGACCGGCGTGGAGGGACGCACCGGCACCCGCAACGCACCTTCGATCGTCAACGCGGCCTGGGGCAAGACCTTTTTCTGGGACGGCCGGGCGGCGAGCTTGGAAGAGCAAGCCGGACAGCCCATCGAAAACCCGCTCGAAATGGACCTGTCGCTCGCGGACGCCGTCGCGCGGCTCGCGGCCGATCCCAGCTATGTCGATGGCTTTCAAAAGGCCTACGGCGAAGCACCCAGCGAGAGCTCGCTGCAGAAAGCGCTGGCCAGCTTCGTGCGCAGTGTGGTCAGCGGCTCGAGCCCTTACGATCGTCACCTGCGCGGTGACGACAGCCACTTCGGTCCGCAACGCAAGCGCGGCGAAGCGCTGTTCCTGAGCGAAAAGGCCGAATGCTTCCACTGTCACCCGTCGGGCTCACTCAGCAACGAGGGCTACTTCAACAATGGCACCTTCACGGACGGCGGGGACACCGGGCGCCAACAAGTGACGGGCCGCGTGGGCGATCTCGGAAAATTCAAAGTACCAGGCCTACGCAACATCGCCATCAGCGCGCCTTACATGCACGACGGCTCGCTGCCCACGTTGGAGGCGGTGATCGAGCAGTATGACGCGGGCGGCCGCGGCGACCCGACGACTGATCCGCTAATCAAGCCCATGGCTCTTTCCAAAGAAGAAAAGGCCGATCTGCTCGAGTTCCTGCATTCCCTCACGGACGACACTCTGCTCGTCGACGCCCGCTTTGCTCCGTGAGCTCGCTAGAACGCGGCGCGCCGCACGCTGCGAAGGCCGCTTCCACGAACCGCGATTTGGCTCCCTCACCTCATCGCCGGCGAGGAGCCCGTTGCACGGGCATGACGCGCCGCCGTTGCGCGCCGCAGTCGTTCTTCGCGGATCGTGGCTTGCCGTCGCGGCTTTCAAAAAATCGGGTTCGAATTCCAATGCCGTTCAGTTAAGAGCTCTCGCGCCCAATTTTGCGCGGAGTGCACTTCACGGCTAGAAAATCGAGTTCGAATTCGAACTCAATTTTTTCGCGAGTCTACCCCACCACGCCAAATGTGAGTGTGAGTCATTTCTCGGCGCCATCAAAGGATCGGCCTGCTTCCCAAACGATTTCGATCCCTTGAACTGCTAACCGATCGCCATTGGTTCGAATTCGAACTGAGTTTTTGCGTGTGCGAAGCGGTCGCGGTTTGCCATCGCGGGTTGCCGTCGCCGCTTTCAGAATCGGGTTTGAATTCGAACCGGTTTTTGCGAGTGCAAGCGGTCGCCGCTTTCAGAATCGGGTTTGAATTCGAACCGGTTTTTGCATGTGCGAAGCGGTCGCGGCTGGCCCTTGCGGCTTTTTAAATCGGGTTTGAATTCGAACCGGTTTTTGCATGTGCGAAGCGGTCGCGGCTTTGCCGTCGCGCCAAGCGAACGGCTTTCTCCGGCCGCACCACCTGCCTCTCTGGCGAAAGCCGTTCTGTTCGCCGCGGGCACGACCGCGGAGTTCGAATTCGAACACCAGATTTCGTCTCGCGAGGCAAAGCCATCAGCAGCGGCCTAGCTCAGCAGCGGCCTAGTTCAGCAGCGGCCAACTAGCGGCCAACTGCGGCGTCTACTGGCGCCTCCCTCCGCGGCCACCGAGGCCTGCACGCACAAGCGATGGTTGCGCAAAAATGCCAGCAATTCCTGACGATCCATAGCTGTTCATAGCCAGCTTCGGGCGAGGCGTGAAGTGCCAACGCTACCGGCCATGCGCCAACGCGGCAGGCCCGCGGGTGCTCGGCGCGCCATTTTCTTTCCGCTCTCGATCGAAGCGCGACGCCGAAGGCTACGACGGGGCGCGGGCGCTCGCGTGACCATCAACAACAAAAAATAATCAGGGAGGGAGCCAGGTTTTTCCGGTCTCGCAATCGATGTGGGTGAGCCGCGCGCTTTCGCGGGAGATGTCGATCGCGCCGAGTAGGATCGGCAATTGAAAGCGACGTGGGCCGATCGAACCCGGGTTGAAAAGCGTGATGCCGCGGTCACGGCCGATGAAGGGCACGTGGGAATGGCCGCACACGACCAGCGACGCACGCTCGCTGCTGGCCAAGCGCGCGACCTCTGCGCGCAGCTTCGGTCCGTACACCGCGATGTGCAAGAGCAATAGCCGCAGCTTCATGCGCTCGCCGTCCATTAGTTCGAGCGTCATGATGTCCGGCACGGTGCTGGTTTGCACGTCGATGTTGCCGCGCACGGCGAACACGGGGGCAAGCTCGCCCAGCTGCTCGAGGACTTGGAGTTCGCCGATGTCTCCGGCGTGTAAGATGGCGTCGGGCGCGAGTTCGCGGATGCGTTGCGCGGTGGCGGGGTGCGGCTTACTGTGGGTGTCGGCGACCACCGCGAATCGAAATTGACCGTCGGCACGCGCGCGCACCGTAGCTTTGGTCGAAACTGGCTTGCGCGGCACCGCCCGAGTGTGGCACCGCGTGTCAACGCCGCAAAGCCCCGCACACCAGGCCCGCCCCAGCGCCCCCGGGGCGGCGCGACTCGAGGCCCTTGCCCTCGGTCGCGCCGCCCAGGTGCCGGTTCAGTTCTGTGCGGTGCTTCGACGAGCGCGGGTGCGCGCCGCTTTTTTAGCGCTCGCCTTGCGTGCCGTGGCGCCGCGGGTGCGGGCCGATGCGTGCGCTTGGCGCGCTAATGCAGTGTGGGTCGCGGCCGCGCGCGGTTCGCGCTCCAACGCTTGGCGGGTGGCGCGACTTCTGCGCGCGGATGGCTTCCGCGCGGGTTCGCGCTGGCCGCGGGCGGTGTCGCGAGCCGCACTTTGGCGAGTGCTCTTCGACGTACTGCCCGCTTTCGGCGGTGGCAGAGCGACGCCCGCGCGGCGGGCTTTGGAGAGGCCGATGGCGATCGCTTGTTTGGTCGAGCGTGCGCCGTGCTTGCCTTCGCGCACGTGCTCGATTTCCTCACGCACGAACTCGCCCGCTTGAGTGCTAGCTGCTTTGCCCTGGGCTTTGTCTTTTGCGGCGCGCCGCTTGGTTCGTTCTTCCGGCATGGTTCGTCTCTTGCTCCGCTGTGTTTGCAGGGGGCGTGCCAAAAATCAGGCAAAAGGCATGAGCACGATCTTTCCGATCCCACCTTGCTCCGCGAGCGCGTGCGCAACCGGCGCTTCCGAGAGTGGGAAGCGCTTCGCGATCGGGATTTCGAGCTCACCGGCGGCGACGGCGGCGGCCAAGTGCGCGAGCTTTGCACTGTCCGGGTGGGTGAAGAATGCGCTCACCATCAGACCCCGTTCTTTGGCTCCTTTTGGCTCGCCGAGCACGCTGCCGATGGTTCCGTTGTTCTTGATCTTCGGTAGCAGCTGGGTCAGCACTTCGCCGCCCACCGTGTCGGCGACGCAATCGACGAAGGGCATGCGCGCGATCGCGGCATTGTCGTCGATGGCAATGACCTGGTCGACGCCGAGCGATTCTGCCTCAGTGAGTTGCGACGAACGCACGCCCGCGAGGACACGCGCGCCGCGTTGCCGGATGCCCCACGCGGCAACTCGCCCCACCGCACCGAGCGCGCCGGTCACCAACACGGTGAGCCCCATGCCTGCGCTGGGTCCGAGCGTGGCTTCTGTCAGTTGATCGCCCGTAAGCAGCGCGAGCGGCAATGCGCCCGCGTCTTTGGCGGCGAGTTCGGGCGGGAGCTTGGCCCACGCTTCCGTGGCGGCGACGACGTATTGCGCGTACCCACCCTGCACGAGCCCGAGCACGTGGTCGCCCTCTTTGAACTCCGTGACACCGGCGCCCACCCGAACTACCTCGCCTGCGGCATCACGCCCCAAAATGGCGGGCAGCTCGAGCGGCATCACTTTTTGCAACGCACCGCTGCGCAGCTTCCAGTCCACGGGGTTGAGCCCGGCGCTCGCGACGCGGACCTTGATTTGTCCCGCGCCCGGCTCGGGCTCCGGGCGATCTCGCAGTTCGAGCCGATTGGGATCCCCGTATTCGGACAATACGATGGCTTTCATTTCGCGCCTCCTGGGTCACCGTCTTGGGTCAGTGCTGAGGTGCCTGCAGGAAGCGAGCCGTGCGCGTTAGTCGAAGTCCGTGGGCAGCTCGGGGTTGGCCAAGTGCTCGAACATGCGTCGCACTTGTGCCTCCGTGACGCGTGGGGTGGACAGCGGTGGGATCTCGTTCACGCCGAAAAATCCGGTATCCAGGGTTTCGAGCCCGCGCGTCGGCGCGCCACCGCGTAGCTCGCAGCGCACGAATAACTTGTAGCAATACCAGAACTCGGGGGGATGGGCGTGGCGCGCTTTGTCGTACACCGCGAGCAATTTGCTGGCCTGGACTTGAAAGCCAGTTTCTTCGAGCACTTCGCGCTCGGCAATTTGTGACGGGGACTCCCCGATGTCTGCCCAGCCTCCCGGCAGCGACCAACGGCTGTCATGTGACTCACGCATGAACAGCAACTTGCCATGCTGGGCGACGACCGCTCGCACATCCACTTTGGGTGTGGCGTAGCCTTTCTCGGCACGGATGATTTCGAGCCAAGGCGTGTTCTGCGCGGGCGAGAGACTGGCCGCGATCTCCGCCGCTAGCTCTTGCAACTGTTCGTAGCGCTGGCGGTCGTACGGATCGCGCGCGTAGGTGAGACCGGCTTGGGTGATGCTCTGGAGGCGTTGAACCCAGGCCAGGCGTTCCATGTTTCAGTCTAATGGCACAGGCTGAGCCAGAATCCGAGGGCTGACCAGGAAATGCCGCGTTTCTGGCTATTCACTGCTGGCTTGGGGCGTGCTTGAGTAGTGCGATGCGCCAACCCACCAAGGCTCGGAAGCTACTCATCGCCTCGGTCGGCGTAGCCACCATCAACTATGCAGCCGCTTGCGGAGACGTTGGCCCGACAGTTGCGAACTTGCCAGCGCCGCCGATCGGCGGAAACACGAACTTGGGGCGAGCCGGCGGGGGCGGGAGTGGCGGCTCGCCGCAGACCAGCGGGAACTTGGTTCCGCCTCCGCCGGCGGGTGCGGGTGGTACGCCGTCAGGCGGCGCAGGCGGCGTAGGCGGCGCTGGGGCCGCGGGCAGTGGTGCAATTGCGGGACGCGCGGGAGCTGCAGGAGCAGGGGGCTTTACGACTGGCAATTTGCTCCCCCCGCCGGTGGGTGGAGCCAGCGGTAGCGGCGGAGCAGGCGGTAACGCGGGCGCGGCGGGCAAGGGCGGGGCTGCAGGTGACGGCGGCGCTGGCGGGAAGGGCGGGGCAGGCGGCAACGCGGGCGCGGCGGGCAAGGGCGGCGCGAGCGGGAGCGGGTCCGGAGCCGGCGGCGTGGGCGGACAATGAACGCCGAGCTATTCGAGCTCGAGCTGCTCGGCGGCGCCACCGAGCAACGCTTTCGGCGCATGCGTCCCGAGGTCGAGGCCATGCCTTGGGGCAGCTTCGATTTGTCACAGGTCACGGCAGAGCAACGGCTCACGGCGCGCAAAGCCTGGACGGGCGCCGCGTATCAAGAGCATCGCACCGGCGCGGCTTGTGCATTGACCTTGCAAGCGCTGATCGAAGCGCGCGCGCCGCTCGACCTGATCGCGGTCGCCTCGCGTTTCCCGCTCGATGAGATGGTGCACGTCGAGTTGTGCGCGCGCATGGCGATGGAGTTCGGGGGCGGCACCGAAATCATCCACGATCCCAAGGCGATGGTGGTCGGCTGCGACGCCTCCCTGAGCCCGCTCATGCAAGCCGCGGACTTGGTGCTGCGCTTCTTCTGCGTGGGAGAGGCGATCTCGATTCCGCTGTTACGCGCGACCTGGCATGTCGCAAAACACCCATTGCCCAAAGCAGTGCTCGGCCGGATCGTGAAAGACGAAGCGGCCCACGGTGTGTTTGGCTTCACCTTCCTCGACTGGGCCTGCCCGCGCTTCTCCCCTGCGGAGAAGGCTCGCTTGGGGGTATCCGCCGATCTGGCAATTCGCTTTCTCTACTCACAGTGGATCGATTTGCACGCTCACCGCAATGAACCGCGGCTGGCCGACGACGTGCTAGGCTGGATGCAAACCGACGCTTATTTGAAGCTGGCCTGTCGCTCCATGCAAAACTTGGTCATCGAACCGTTGGAGGCTCGCGGGATTCCGATCCAAGCGCAGCTTTCCGAGTTTTTCATCCCCGAAGAGGCAGCTCGCGAATCGACAGCTCGATAGGATTGGTCGCGCTACAAAATATCGAATCTGGGACTGTTCCATCCCAATCGAAGGCGTGCTTCAGCACTGATATGCAAAAGCGGCGGGGCTCCCAAAAGCTCATGATCGCCTCGTACAGCGTCGCCATCACCAACTGGGTGGCGGCCTGCGTCCATGGCCCATGCCTCGGGCCGATAGAGGCGAAGTGCGACCGGTACAGGAACATCGCCTTTCGCGAGAGTTAGCGATACGAGGCTCTGGCAATTGGCCTGCTTGCCGAGCGCTCCACAGTACTGGTGAGCCACGCCGACCGACTCGTCCCCCTTTTTTGGCAGTGCGGTGTCATCAATGATGAGAAAGGCATCCTGCCCGCCAAGCATCGTGTCCGCCTTGTCCCAGAGCAACTGCTCGATCGGCTCGGTTTCCCACGGCGACTCGCTCACGAAGTGGCCAAGCTCCTGCTCGTGCCCAGGAGCAACCCGAGATGCCACGGGCTCAATGCTCTTCCTCTCTCCGGGTAGCAACAGCCCGCGCAAATAGATCGGTGCCCAGTGCCTACGCTTCTTCGAGCGCCAAACATCCAGGAACGGCTTAATGAAACGGTCGAAACGCTTCTCCCAGGCGCTCGCGTCTTTCACGCCCCCGCTATGGAACATATGGTGCGCCGCATGCAAGAAAAAGTGACTGAGTAGTGCTAGGGTTCCACGCGGAAACTGCTCAACAACAGCGGATCTCGCGGCGCTTTGAGCCAGAGTTCGGGCGCGGTCGCGAAGCTAGCGCGATAGACGCGCAGCGTACTGCCCTTGGTCAGTGAGATGCCTGCGCGTTCAGCGGCCGCGAACGCGTGCTCGCGCAGCGAGTTTGCGTCGGGCGGGCTGCCGTACACACCCGAGATGCGGAAGACGCGGCCCCATTCGGCCTGCGTGCGTGGCCCTCGCTCGCGCCCGGTGAAACGCACTCGCTCGCCCGTGGACGACTCGGCTTCGATCAACAGATCCGGCAACGTGTCGCCCACGATGCTGGAGAAGGTTGGATAACAGGCGATCGGCCACGCTTGAGTCTGCCCGCGCACGCCCTGCACGATCGCGAGCGCCAGCACTGCGCCGCCAAACAACGCTGCGGGCAGCGCCCTTCGCTTCGAGCTGAGGGTGGGCCTTGCCGAGCCAAGCCTGGGCCCGAGGGTGCTCGGAGCGTTCCCTCGAGGCAGCAGATACCAGGGCGCGACCACGACGTAGCAGGCCCAGAGGCTCACGAACGGAATGAAGAAGAAGGCTTGGGTGCTCCAGTGAAAGCCGAGACCCATGACGGCCGCGAGCGTGCGAGTCTTTCGCCAGCAGACCAGCGGAAAGAATCCGATCTCGAAGAGCAAGACCGCGTGCCCACCGAGTGAGCACAACCACGGGTAGCGATCGATACGCAGCCACGGCAGCTCGGCAAACTCGAACCACTTGATGTGCATTTGAGCGACGATCTGCCGCGCGTCGCCCCATTGCCAGCCCGACACGAGCCACTTGTGCACGCCCGGAAAGAAATAGATCACGCCGAAAAACGCGCCACAGAGCGCGACCGGAATGGCGTATTCGCGCGCGGGGCGCGCGGGTTCTTTGCCCCAGCTATCGAGCGCCCAAACATCGCCACAGGGGCTCAAGGCGAGCAGGCTAGAGAACCAGAACAGATGCATATCGTGCAGCACCGCGCCGCTGAACTGCGAGAGCGCATACAGCGGCAGCGCGGACAGCGTGAGCAGCGCGACAATGATAACCGAGGAGCGCCAACGCACCGCTCGACAGCGCGATCACGCGCAGGGTTTGCGCTGCGGCCGGTGAGAGATGCAGCGCCGCCAACCAGCGCGAGCCCTCAGGCACGAAGTTCAAGAGCTCGGGACGCGCGGCGAGCTCCGCTGCCCGGTGCAGCTCGGGCGAAATCAGAATCAGCGCGGACACGACGATGCGCAGTGAGGAGAGCGCCCGCGCGTCGGAAAAGCGCGTTGCCTCGCTCAAAACTGAGCGTGCCCTCGCACCGCACTCCGGATCTCCTCGCTCAACGCGACTCCGTGGGGCGCCTGCGCCGCTGAGCGCTCCCAGCGTGAAAGCCAGCGGCCATCGAGCGGCTGCTCGAGCAGCTCGGGCCGGGTCGCACCCACCGTGGTCTCTTTTTTCATGCCCGTTGCGGCCCCGATGCCAACGAAGAACCCACCCAGCAACAACGATACTCGAGTCGGAGTCGCGGCGCTGTACGTAAATAACGTGCAGCCGCCCTCATTCTCGCGCGCATGCCGACGTAGCTTGGCGAACGCCGCGGGCGTCCACAACGCCGGATTCGAAGTGGGCGAAAACGGATCGAAAAAAATCAGATCCGCCGGTTCCCCCACCGTGTCCCACGACTCGGCAGCATCACCGAGCCGCACTGCCCAGTGCGATTGTCCCTCGCTCCAACGCTCGCCCTTCAACAACTCGTTCCCCGCCGCCGCAAACGGCTGCAAAAAAGGGAAGCCGCGCGCGTCGGCCAGAGCCAAGCGCAGCGGTGCGAGATCGATCTCGAAGCTCACGATCGCCAGCTCACGGCGTTGCTCGGTGCCCAGCTCGCGCGCGCAGGTCAGCGCGGCCACTGCGTTCGTGCCCGCGCCCAGCCCCACGTCCCACAGCCGCAATGGCGGGCCGAGAACTCGTAATCTCTCCGCCAAACGGGACTGCTCGACGTACAGCGCGCGGGCTTCTTGCCATGGCCCGACCGACGGATGCATGACTTCGCCATGGCCCAAGTGCCTTACCGCGCGCGTGCCATTGCGCAGCGTGACCAGTTCGAAGTCCCCGTCGCGCGCCGAGCGCGAATCTTCATCTGGCGCGGGCATGGGCTCCGGGGCGGCACGGAAAAATGCTCATCATGCTTTTTTACCGGCAGTACGGGCCCCTGCCAACGTGGAACGAGCTCGGTTCGTGCTACGATTGCGATCGTGTCGTCCGCAGAAGAGCGCCGAAAAGCTCGCCAGCTTGCCTGGAGCGGCGGCGTCGCTCAATCATTCGCGGAAATGGATCAAGTGGATCTAGAGTTTTGGCTCGCCATGCCGCCAGCGGACCGCTTGAAAATGGTGTGGTCGCTCGTCGAGGACTCGCTAGCGCTAGAAGGAAGCCATGGATCTTCACCCCGACTTCAAAGACTTGTTGGTGGAGTTCGGCCGCTTCGGGGTTAAGTACGCCCTGCTCGGTGGCTATGCCGTCGGCTATCACAGCAAGCCGCGCGCGACGAAAGATCTCGATCTGCTGATCTCCGGCCTCGATGGCAACTTGGAGCGCGTTGCATCAGCGCTCGTCGCATTCGGTGCCCCCGCCCACGTGGTCGAAATCGTACGTCGGCTGACCACTAGCGAGATCGCGCACTTCGGTGTGCCGCCGGTCCGTGTCGATTTGCTGCGATCTGCGGATGGTATCGACGCCGAGGCTGCCATCGGGCGCGCTGAGCGCGTGACCCTCGATGAGCTGACCATCCCCGTGCTGACTATCGACGACCTGATCGCGAACAAACGCGCTGCAAAAAGGCCTCAGGATCTTGCGGACGTCGCCGTCCTCGAACGCGTCCGAAGCAAGCCGCAATAGATGGCCGGGCAACGCGCATCACCGGCACGGCGTGCGCGCTCCGCGCGCCGGCGACCTCGGCACACGGCTCACTAACGACGACACCCGGGGAGCGGCGCATCGCTAAGTGCAGCGCTGGCTCCTCAGTGCAGCGCTGCCTCAGTGTGGCTCGTTCTTGCTAGTTCTTTGGTGCGGCGCTGGCGATGGACTAAATGGGCAAGGTGACTGCACTGCAGCTTGCCTCTCGTGTCAGCACGCGCACCCGGACCATTCAGGCTTGGCCTGCGCTGGAAGTACCTTTTTCGGCTCAGGAAATAGAGCAGGCGCCGGACTCGGGGCCGGTGCTGGTTCGAGGCCCCACGGAACCGCTCGCGCTCGATACGGCGCACTTACCGAACTGCGGTGAGAAGGTCGGGGGCCGCTGCGTGCTGCGCGCCTTGCTCGGCGAGGGCGCGTTCGGTCGCGTGTTTGCGGCCGAAGACGAGGAGACCGGGCAGCAGGTGGCGCTCAAGGTCGTCGGGCTGCGTCGCTACCCTCGTGAGTACGCCGAGCACGAGCTGCGCGCGTTGGCGGCGATCGCGCATCCCAACGTGGTGCAACTCAATGAGCACGGGGTCGAGTCGCGCGCGGCGGAGCCGTACCTCTGGTACACGATGCCGCTGTACAAGGGGCAAGACTTGGCGGCGCTGTTGAAGAGTCAAGGGAGCCTGTCGCTGGCTCGCGCCCACGCATTGTTCACGCGCATTGCAGGCGGTGTGTGCGAGATGCATCGCCTCGGGCTTCGGCATCAGGACATCAAGCCTGACAATGTGTATTTGGCGACGATGGCGGGCGTCGCTGAGCATCACCCGGTGTTGCTCGATCTGGGGGGCGCTGCGCGCGAACACGCGAATCGCCCGCTGGTGGCGACCTTTCCGTTTGCGGCGCCGGAGCAAACCGAGGCGCTGATCGGCGGCTTGCTCGGTGAAGAGCACGCGGCTTTGACGGAGAAGGTCGATGTCTATGCGCTGGCCGCCACGCTGCTGTTTTCGCTGATTGGCGCGAAGTTCGCGGGACATGACATCGCCCAGAGTGACAGCGCGGGCGAAGCGACCCCGGAGGCGTTGCGAACGCTGCGCGTGCAACTAGCCCGGATTCATGCGTCGCGGGCGCGGTCGCCTTTGCCGGAGGAGGCGTTGCCTGGCTTGTCGGGCGCGGTGCGTGAACGGCTGAGTGCCGCATTTGCTCGTTGGCTTGCCCTCGACCCGTTGCAGCGCCCGCGCGCCCGTCAGTTTTTAGAAGAGCTTTCGGTCTTACTCGAGTGGGATGATGAGCTGGCGCGCCGGCGTCAGTCGCGCGAGCTCGGGCGCAAGTTGTTTGGGGTGTCGGCGGGGTTGTCGCTCGCGGCGGCCGTGGGCGGCATGGGCGGCTATCAGTGGCATAAGCGGACGATGGGTGAGGCGAAGCAAGCGACCAGTGCCGCCTTGCGCAAGGCCGATGCGGCGTCGGATGAGCTCCATCGCGCGGGGACGACGCTCGACAAGATCATTGCCGATCCCTCGCTCGGCGCGGTCGAGAAGGCGCGCAGGATCACCGAGGTGGTGCAGACGCTGGAGGCACAAACGGAGCGGCTTTCCTTGGAGAACGAGCGGCTCGAGCAAAATCGGCGCAGCGCCGAGCGGGAAGATCGCCTGCGAGCGCAGCAGGAGAAAGCTGCCTTCGACGCTGCGCTGGAGAAAGCAGAAGCAGAGCGCGCGGCCGCCCGAACCGCGCAGTCGACCGCCGAGACGGCCAAGTGGAAAGCGGAGGCCGAGCGCGATCAGGCGCGCGCGGATCAAGCGTCTGCGGATGCCGCGCGCGCGCAGGCCGAGCGCGAGCGGACATTGGCGCAGCAAGAGCAAGCGGTCGCCAGCAGTGCTCGCCAGCGGATCGAGGCCGAGCGCGATAGGCTCGAGGCCGAAAAGAATGCGGCAGAGGCGGCCAAGCTGAATGCGCAGGCGGAGCTCGCGCTCGCCCGACAAAACAAGGCGGCCGACGAGAAGGCCGCGTTCGACCGAGGCGTCGAAACCGGTTACGGCAAGCGCCGCCCGAGCACGCCCCCCCCGTAAACGGTGGTAGTCTGGCGACCATGCCAGTCAGTGACGAGAGCTCGCAGTGGGTCGCAGAACGCTTCGCGAATTCGATCGTGCCCACGCTGCAGAAGTACATCGCGATCCCGAACAAGAGCCCTGCCTTCGACGCCCAGTGGAAGCAAGCGGGGCACATGGATCGCGCCGTCGAGCTATTGGCCGGCTGGGCGCGCGAGGCACTGCCAGAGGGCGCCACGCTCGAGATCGTGCAGCTCGCCGAGCGCACTCCGGTGATCTTCATCGATGTGCCCGGCACCGGCGGCGTGCAAGGAGACACCGTGCTGCTCTACGGACACCTCGACAAGCAGCCCGAAATGACGGGTTGGCGCGAGGGCCTCGGGCCCTGGCAGCCGGTGCTGGAGGGCGACAAACTGTACGGTCGCGGCGGCGCAGATGACGGCTACGCGATCTTTGCTTCCCTCACCGCTCTGGCCGCCCTGCGCCGAGAGCGCGTACCACACGCGCGCGCGGTGATCCTGATCGAAGCTTGCGAAGAATCGGGCAGCTACGATTTGCCGGCCTACATCGAACATTTGGCGCCGCGCATCGGCGAGCTGTCCTTGGTCGTGTGCCTCGACTCCGGCTGCGCCAACTACGATCAACTGTGGTCCACCACTTCACTGCGCGGCGTGCTCGTGGGCACCCTGGAGGTGTCGCTGCTGAGCGAAGGCGTGCACTCGGGAGACGGCTCAGGCGTGGTCGCATCGAGCTTTCGCGTCGCGCGTCAATTGCTCGAGCGCTTGGAGGACGCAGACACCGGCGCGATCAAGCTCGCATCACTGCACGTGCCGATCCCTGCGGAACGTACTGCGCAAGCGCGCTCCGCGGCAGAAGTGCTGGGCAACGAGATCTGGCAAAAGCTCCCGCTCCAACCCGGCGCACGCGCGGTACTCGACGACAACGCAGAGCTGATCTTGAATCGCACTTGGCGACCGGCCTTGTCCATCACCGGCGCAGAAGGCCTGCCCGCGATTGCCAGCGCGGGAAACGTGCTGCGCCCGCTCACGCGCCTCAAATTGTCATTGCGCGTGCCGCCGCGGCTCGACGCCAACGCCGCGGCCGCGCAAGTCAAAGCGTTACTCGAGAAGGATCCGCCTTACGGTGCGAAAGTGAGCTTCAGCGGTGACGGCGGCAGCAATGGTTGGGATGCGCCGCCCCTCGCGCCCTGGCTGGCCAGCGCGCTCGAAACCGCCTCCAAGCGGCACTTCGGCAAACCCGCGATGTACCTCGGGGAAGGCGGCTCGATCCCGTTCATGGCCATGCTCGGCCAGAAATTCCCGAAGGCTCAGTTCTGCATCACGGGCGTCCTCGGCCCCGGCTCCAACGCGCACGGTCCCAATGAGTTTCTGCATCTCCCGACCGCGCGTAAGCTCACGCTGTGCGTGGCCGACGTGCTCGCCGCGCACGCCGAAAAATCGCCCTGATCGATGGTGCGCAAAGCAAAGGGCAAGGCCAAGGCCGGTGCGCGGGCCGGGCAAGAGCTGAACGCCAAACAAATCGAGCAGCGGCTACTAGCGACGAGTTTTCCGCGCCTGCACATGCTGCTGATCTTGTCGCTGGCAGCCGTCGGTACGTTCCTCTGCTCTGCCTCGCTCGTGCGGATGGGCCTGGGCAGCATGGGCGTCCGCTACGCGCTAGCCGTCTTCGGCGGCTACGTCTCGTTCTTGTCGTTCGTGCGCGTGTGGATCGCCTATCAAACGCGCAACTGGGCCTTCGGACGCCGAAAGCCCGAGGAAAAGCCGTCACAAGGACAGCTGTCCTTCGATGGCAATCTCGAAATTCCAGATCTGAGCGCGCTCGGCGATCTGGGTAATCTCGCGGGCTCCGCGGGCAACGCATTCGCTGGCGGCGGCGGCGAGTTCGGCGGCGCAGGCGCGAGCGCCTCCTTCGACGTGGACCTCGGCTCGGGCGACAGCGGCGCGTCGGACGCCCTGGGCGCTGTCGGCAGTGCCGACGAAGGCTTGCCGATCGTGATCGCGGTGATCGCGCTGCTCGGTGGCCTGATCGCACTCGGTTTCGTGGTGTATTCGTCGCCCGTGTTGTTCGCCGAAGTGCTGCTCGATGTGGCCGTGTTGGGCGCCGTGTACAAGAAGAACAAGCGACACCAGCGCAGTCATTGGGCGGCGGGCGTGCTTGGTCGCACTTACAAGCCGATGTTGGTGCTCACGGTGTTCGCGGCGATTTTCGGCTTCGCGGTGCAGAGCATTGCGCCCAAAGAGACGACTTTGGGGGCTGTGCTTCGGGCGCACGACGAGCACCAGAGAGCGAGAGACTGATGCGTTCTTCGAGCTTTGGCGCGCACTGATGACTCTGGCCTCCGCATGCTCAGTAAGAACATTCGCCAGCCTTCAGCAGGCACTGCTTCCACTTGGCGCACGCTTCCGACGCTGCGCAACCCGCCTCGGTAGCGACGCAGCGATCGCCGCCGTGGGCACAGAAGCCGCTCAAAGCGCACTCTGAGGATGCCGCACAGCCCGCTTCCGTCGGTGCGCAGCGGTCGTTCTCGTAGCCACAGAGCCCGTCGTTGCCGCAGGCATTGGTCGAGGCCGCGCAATCTTCGAGTGAGCCGTAGCAGAAGCCGTTGAGCTCTCGACAAGTGCCTTCGGTCTTGCACTGGGTGCTTGCGGCGCAGCCTTCGGGCGTGGCGATGCACTTGGTGCCGTCGAAGCCGCAGCGACCGTGATCTGCGCAGGTGGCCGCGCAACCAGCGGCCGTGAGCACACATTGGCCATTGCCGTCGCCATCGCTACACAGGCCTCTACTACCGCAGGCATCCGTCGTCGCCGCGCAGCTCGGTTCGGTGGCGCACTCCGCACGCAAGGCGGACGTCGATGTTTGGACGCAATAAGGCGTAGAGCTCGGGCACGCCCGCGACGCGCCCCAGGTTGCGTCGCAGTGAGTCGTGACGCACGAGGCAATGTGAGTCGCATCCACGCAGTGCACTTCGGTCGCGTTGCATTCGTCCTCGTCACCGAGAGTTGGCGCGCATTCGGCTCCGATCGTGCAGCCAGAAAGCGCGGAAGTGAGCGCGACGCCCAGCCCGCACAGCGCGGCAATCGCAGCAAGCGCGGGCTCGAGTCCCGGACGAGTTCGAATCACGCCTTTTGTTCCCGGTGCGCGGCGAGCCACGCGCCAAGCCACCCAAAGCATGACCAACGCGGCGAGATCGCTCGGATCGGCCGTCGCCCGCACGGGCACGAGCCCGACCGCGCCTTGGCCGTGCCCGACTGACCAAAGGGCACGGAAGGGCCATTGCAGGGCGCCGAGGCCGTAGCGATATGCGGTTTCGGCGGGCGGCCAGATCTCGGGCGGCGCGTACACCGAGCAGGTAAGGGCCAGGCACGCGCCGAGGGCGCGATTGGCGAGTCGCGCGCTCGGCCTGCGCGCGTTGACAGCGCGGTAGCTGAGTTCGAACAGAGTGTGCAGAAATAGTGGCAATAGGAGTACGGCGGCGAAGCCGGAGAGTTTGCCGCTCAAGAGGCCGGGGTGCGCGTGCTTGAGCCAATGGTCATTGGCGACCAGCACGACCAGGCTCAGGACCGCAAATGGGTGGAGCAGCGCACAGCCGGGCGCGCGATCGCGTGGCGGGGTCATTGGCTTTCGACCTCGACGCCGAGCGTCACGCGGGCGGTGCTGGTTTTGTCGCAGCTGGGGATGCGTGCATTGGCGGACGCGCGAAAGCTCACGCGCACGGGCGGGAAGGGGGCGCCGTCCAAGCGTTCGATGCGCACGGGGCGAGTCGACTCGCACTGCTGCGCGCCGGACCTGCAGTCTTCGAACAGGCTTGGCGAGTATAGAAACGGCGTGGGGCCGGGATAGTTGCTGGTGGTGACGGTGCTCGAATCACTGGCGGCGGGCTCTTCGAAGGTCAGTGCCAGGCGCGGCATTTCGGTGCGGCCGTCGCCGCCGCTGGGTTCACTCTCGAAGCGAAGGCTGAGATCGAGCTGCAGCCCGCCGATTTGCAGCAGGCCCTCGCCAGACCATTGCTCGGGCAAGTCGTTCAAGGTGGCTTTGAAATTCAGCGTCTTGCTGTCGTTCTGCTCGCTGAGCAAGATCGAGCCCGTCTGCTCGTCGGTTTCAATCAAGGGCGCGTCGTAGGCATTTTGCCGTGTGTCGCACGTGGCCGGCGTGCCACACGCCGTGCAAATCAGCGCGCACGCCAGCGCGCACACCGGGCCGAGGTCGGTGCGTATCATGGCTCGCTGAGCTCCACGATTTCGATCGTCCACGGCGCTTCGCTGGTGACGTCGCTGCCGCCGTTGGGCTTGAAGGCTCGGGCTTCGAAATCGACGGACCACTCGATGCTCAGGCTCTCGTCGGCCTTCAGCGCGCTCGGTGATGTCAGATCGAAGTCGAGTTCGAGCTCGGCTTGGCACGCTGCGCCCTGGTCTGGCTTTGCGCAGTCGCCGCTGAAGTGAAGTGGGCGCGCCAGATTGAAGCTGGTCAGTGCGGCGATGGCATCGCTCGCCTGCTCGGACTCGCCGAAGCGTACACTGACGAACGGGCTCGTTCCGCCGCTCCCCGCGTCCGTTCCTGCGCCCGCACTAGCGCTCGGGCCTCCACCCGCGCCCGCGTTGGTATCGGTGCTGGAGGCGATCGTGCCGTGCACAGTGGCCAACGCCGACTCCCGGGTATCGACTTGCTCGGGACCCAGAGCGTCCACTCGCACTCGCAGCAGGAAACGCGCGTTGGGTTGGCTGACCGAGAGTACGGCGCGCGGGCCGTCACTCGACTTTTCGAAGCGGTAGACCGGATGTTCGACGTCGGACGTTGCGAGCAGCGCGCCCGCCGAGGCTAGGAGCATCAGGCCGAGCGCCCAGTGTCGCGCTGGCGCGACAGGAATGTCAGAGTCGTGCGAGGTGAGCACACGCTGATGGTAGCGTTTTCGGCCCCAAATCCCCAATCTTCCCGCCATGTGAGGCAAAGCGTAGGCAAGCCATGTGCCGTCGCTCGGTCTGGATAGCGAAGCCGAGCCGCAGCGGGAACGATGACGGCCCGCGAGGTGCGCTGCGGGGACGCGAGCGCCCCACTCGATCCGAATCAGCCAACGAGCGGTGCCTTCAGCCGGCGCGGCAGGCGGTCGCACAGCTCGAGGTAAGTGGTTGGCCAACGGTCCGCGAGGATCGCGTCGCGCAAGCGGGCCATCAGGGCCTGCGTGTGGTGAATATTGTGGATGGCGAGCCAGCGCACGCCCTGCGTGTTGCCAACGCGGAGCAGGTGATGGATGTAGCCGAGTGGTTGAGTTTGGCAGGCGAGGCAGGTGCAACCGGGTTCGAGCGGTCCGCGCGCGTGTTGCATGGCCGGGCGCAGGGTCTCGAGCACGCCCTGAAAGGTGTAGGCCCAACCCTGCTGGGCCATCTTGGTCGGCAAAATGCAGTCGAATAGATCGACGCCGCGGTGCACTGCCTCGACCAAATCGAGCGGCGTGCCCACGCCCATCAGGTAGCGCGGCTTGTCGGGCGGCAGCAGTGCGGTGCACAGGGCGGTCATCGATTCGCGCTCGCTGCGCGTTTCGCCGACGGCGAGGCCACCGATCGCAAAACCGTCGAAGGGCAACGCGCTGATCGCCTGCGCGCTCTCTTCGCGCAGCGCCGCGTGCACGCCGCCTTGCACGATGCCGAAGAGGGCTTGCCCGCGCGGCCGGCGAGCGTGCGCTTCGAGGCTGCGTGCGGCCCAGGCGTGGGTCGTGGCCATTGCGGCGCGTGTGCGCGCTTCGTCCGAGGTGGAGTCGACGCAGACATCGAGCGCCATCATGATGTCGCTATCGATGGCTTGTTGCACGGCGATGCTGGATTCCGGGGTGAGCAGGTGCTTGCGCCCGCTCGGCAAGCGGAAGTGAGCGCCGCGTTCGCTGATGCTGCGCTCACCCGGCAGCGAAAAGATTTGATAGCCGCCGCTGTCGGTGAGCACCGCGCCTTGCCAGCCCATGAAGGAATGGATGCCGCCGAAGCTCTCGAACACTTCTGGGCCCGGCGCATCCAACAGATGGTACGTGTTCGAGAGGATGATCTTGGCGCTCGTGCTGCGTGCGTCGTCGAGCGAGATGTGACGGAAGCTGGCCCGCGTGGCGACCGGCATGAACACGGGCGTGGGGATATCGCCGCGGCGCGTGTGCAGCACGCCGGCGCGTGCGCCTGGTCCGGGCGCGCTCAGCAGTGAAAAGCCAATGCTCACTCCTGCGCAGGTGACCCCGCGCGCGGACGCTGTCAACCGCTCCGCTCAGCGCACCCGCCATTCACGCGATGAGCGCCTCGAGCGCCACCACTGGCCTTTGGCCTTGAGGTCCGCCTCGGACGGACCGCCGCTGTGGCGTCGTAGGCCAAGGCCGCGTGATCCGCTGCTCGCGCGACACGTGCCGCTGACCGAGTGCCAAAACAGCTAAAAATAACAGCCCCGCCCGAATCACTGCGTTCACAGCCGACTGATGGTGCCCAAGGCTGCGGCGCGATCACGAAATGGCGAGGCGCGTGGTACGCTAGCCCTGAATGTCGGAAGATGATCGGTCCAACGAAGCGCCGCGCAGTAGCCCGGACCAGACTTTGCTCGGGGTGGCGCCGCCTCGGCTCGAGTCGTCAGCGCAGTCGCCGTTGCGCAGCCCGGTGTTCGTGCGCGCGGGCACGTCGGTAGTGGACGTCGAGCCGCCCCCCGTTCCGCCGATGGCGCTGCCCAGTCCGCCGCCCACGGCGTCGAGCGGATCGGACGCGGCGGTGCAAGTCCCGGGCGCGGTGAGCTCGAGCCCGACCGACGGACCGCTCGCTGGTGCTCGCAGCTACTTGGCGAGCCATCCCGCGCTGTGGATGCTCGTCGCTCCGGGCCTACTCGCCGTCTCCACGGTTGCGCTGCTGCGCGCAACAGCCGGGCACCACGGCGCGAAGCTCGTGCATGAAGCGGCCTTGCCGAGCAATGCGGCGCAGCAAAACGCCGCGTCGCCGCGCCCCGAAACCAGCGCTGAAGAGCTGGCCAAACTCGAGCGCCGGCCCCCTGAGTCGTTGAACGCGCGCGAGCTGGCCGTGTTGGCCGATGCCCGCTCGGAAGCCTTGCGTGCGTCGGCCAAGGCCTTGCGAGCAAAGGTCGAGCAAAATCCGGCTCTCGCCAAAGATCCGGCGCTGCAAACCGAACTGATGCGGCTCGCGGATGACGCGAGAACGAGCGGCGATGCGCTCTCCGCCATGGTCGCTTCGGAAGCGCCGATCGGCGCCGATTTGTTGTACGAAGTGTGGACCAGAACCGCCGTTCGCACGGACGCGACCGATCTCGCCCGCGCGCTCGTGTACAGCACGGATGTGCGGCCCAAAGCGTCGCCTGCGCTGTCCGTCGCGCTCGATTTGCGCATGGCCGAGAGCTGCGAACAATACAAGGCCATCATGCCTCGCGCGCTCAAGGATGGCGACCGCCGCTCGGCCCATCTGCTCATCAAGCTGAACAACAAACACGGTTGCGGACCGACCAAGCGTGCAGATTGTTACGCTTGCTTACGCGAGCCGGGTGATGAACTCAAGGCGACGATCAACGCCGTCAAAAGCCGACGGCCACCGGACTACAGCGCGCCTTGAGTCAAATCATACTAACTTCGGCGTGAATGGTGTTTGCAGTCGTCGTCGACGTTCCGCCCGTGGAGGCGGCTCGGGCAGAGCGCACTTTGGCGACCTGCAACGCAGCGCTCGGACCCGCACAATGCGTGCTTGCTGGCGCGGATTCGCCGGCCGAAGCAAAGTCCGCCTGGTATGCGGTCGTGCGCTACGGCCCCGACGGCCAGGCTCGACTCACCATCGAGTTGTACGAAGGCGACCGCGCTGGCCCGCACGTCGCGAGTAGCGAACTCGAGTTCAAAGAGCGCGATTCCCCGGAGGAGCGTTGGGCGTCGGCGGGCGTCGTGGTGGCCGCCCTGGTGCTGGCCCAAACTGCCGACCAGAAGCGCATCGAAAAGAAGCTCGCGCCGCCGCCATTGGCGCCTGCGCCGCCCGCGCTCACCGGGCCGCCGCCCGTCGTCAGGCGTCCGCCCTGGTTGCGCTTGGATTTGGGCATCACGGTTGGCTCGGAGTTGCGCAGCGCACCGCTCCGCGTTGGCCCGCTCGCTCGCTTCGGGCTGGCCTTTTCCGAGGTTCCGCTGTTCGCCTTCGCCAGTGCCGCCTATACGGTGCGCAGCTCGGGCGGCACGGACTTGAACTGGTTGGGCGGTTCCCTGGGGGCGGGCGCTCGGCTCAGTTTCGCGCAGCAGCGGGCCGCGTTCGAAGTCCGAGGTGAGGCCGTGCTCGAAACGCTCGGCGTCCAAGCGAGCGATGGTCAGCGGACCGAGAGCGCGCGCCGGACTCGTTTTGGGCCGCGTTTTGGTCTCGATTGGAGCGGTTATTGGGCCAAAAATTGGGCCTTGGTCTTGGGCGCCGAGGCTGGGGTGATGGGCCCCCGAGTCGTGCTCGACATTGCCGGTCAGAGCGAGGAGCTCCCGCCGTTCGTTTGGGGCATCCTTTCTGCAGTGCGCTGCGACATTCGCTGACTGCTGAGCGCCGCCACCAGCGACCAAAAACTCAGCGGCACAGCGCTAGCCCATGATCCCCCGTGAGACCCTCAGTGAGCCGATGTCCGAGCCCAAACGCCTGAGAGCGCTCGACGGCGGCAACGACCAGCACGCGGGGAGCGAACCCTCGGATGAGCAAATCGTGGCCGGTCTGATTGCGGGCGAAGAGTGGGCCGCCGAAGCGCTCTACGACCACCTGCAACCCGTGGTCGACCGCGCCCTGCGTCGGATTCTGCAGAGCAACGCGGATCACGATGACCAGGTGCAGGTCGTGTTCGAGCGCGTCATCCGCACGCTGACCGAGCGCAAATTCGCGGGAGCCTGCAGCCTGTCGACCTGGGCCACGGCGATCGCCTCCCATGTCGCGGTCGACGCGCTACGCGCACGCATCCGCGAACGCGCCGTGGTTTGGGAAGATCGCGCGCGCGGCGCCGAGCACGCGGCCCGCGTCTCATCCGGAAATTTGGAGCGCCAGCTGGAAGCGCGCGCCGAAATCGCGGAGCTGCACGCGATTTTGGGCAGTATGGACGGAGCCCAAGCCGAGACCGTCTTGCTGCACGATGTCCACGGCCACGAGCTCACGGAGATCGCGCTGATCACGCGCGTGTCGGTGGCCGCCGCGCAGTCGCGGCTGGTGCGCGGGCGCAAAGAATTGCTGCGGCGTGCGCGCGTTCGCCTCGGGAGGTCGTCATGAACGACGACACGAACGACGTGCGGCGGCTGCTCGGGCCACTGCGAGATCGACCGGTCAGCGTCGATCAAGAGCGGCTGGCGGCGCGCCGTGCGCGCGTGGTTGCGTCGCTCAAGCGTGACGTGCGAGCGTTGGCGGCGGCGCGCGTGACGCGCACGCGCCGCCGCGTGGGCTACACCGCGTGCGCGCTGCTAGCGGCGGTCTCGGTGCTGTTCGGCGTGCAACGCTTGGCTGGGCCGAGTTCGCCTCCGCCCGTGCTCGCCATCACCTTCGTGGGCAGCGTCGGACAGACCATGGCGCGCTCGGGCGCGAGCCCACGCGTGCTGCACGCGGGTGAACATTTGCTCGGCGATCCGGGCGAAATCGAAACCGCCGCCGCGGGCTCCGCCGAGCTTTTGACCAGCGCTGGTTTGGGGCTCAATCTGGGTGGCGCGACGCGCGTCTCGCTGTCCGGGCTGGTCGGCACCCCCGCCGTCAATCAGGTCCAGCTCAGTCACGGGCTGCTCACCTGCAGCGTGCCGCATTTGCAGGAAGGCCAGCGCTTTTCGGTCCAAACACCCGACGCGCGGGTGGTCGTGCACGGTACCGTGTTCTCGGTGCGGGTGGATGCGCAGCGAACGCACGGCGCCGAGACCTGCGTCGAGGTCACCGATGGCGTAGTCATCGTTCAGCACGCTGGTAGCGAAACGGCGCTAAATGCCGGCGACACTTGGGGATGCCAGGCCGTACCAACGGCGCTGGCCGCGAGGCCCGTGCTCGAGCCCGCGCCGGCGCCCGCGCCGGACAGCGCGGTCAGCGAGCACCACTCGGCCCCGCGCGGCCTGCCACGCCCGCCGGAACGAGGCACGCTCGGTGAAGAGAGTCGCTTGCTGCAAAACGCGCTCGCTGCAGAGCGCACAGGGCAGCGCGAGCAAGCGCGGTTGCTGCTCAATCAACTGCTGCAACGCTATCCGAACTCGGCGCTTGCGTCCGAAGCGCGGCGCGCGTCGTCTCGCATTGCGAGCGCTTCACCGGGTCCGTGAGTTCCGGCATGGTCCGTCGTTTCTGGTTTGCGGCGTTGCTCACGAGCGCGCTCGTGGTTGGCTGCGGCGACACACGCGTGACGTTGCTCGAACCGATCCGATCTCGACCCGATGCCGGCGCCGCGCACGACGCTGCTGCTGGCGCTCCGCATGATGCCGCGGCCGGCGATGGGTCTGCCACCGACGGCGCGACCGCGCCGCCACCTCCGCTGTATGCCGCGCACCTCATTCACCGCTACGGCTTCGACGGTGAGGGCTCGCGAGTCGTCGATTCGGTCGGCTCTGCCGACGGCAGTTTGATGGGCGGCGCAGTCCTCGATGGTGCAGGACACGTGACGCTCGACGGCGTCGACGACTACATCAACCTACCGAACGGCTTGGTCTCGGGTTTGACGGACGTCACACTCGTGGCTTGGCTGGCTTGGAACGGCGGCCCCTGTTGGCAACGCGTCTTCGATTTCGGTAGCTCGGACGCAGGCGAGGACCATGTTGGTAACGCTACCAGTAGCCTTTTTGCCACGCCCAAGCGTTGCCCCGGCAGTGGTCCGGCGACTTCGTTCGAGACCAGCGCGGGCATCCTCGGCTCGATCGATAGTGACGTGCCGTTCCCGATCTTGAACCGCTCTTTGTTCGCGGTGGTCGTCGATAGCGAGGCAAAGCAATTGCGGTTGTACGCCGCGGGCCAGCGGCTCGGGACCGCGAGACCCGAGCCGCTCTCGGTGTTGTCGGACGACAATGATTGGCTGGGCCGTTCGCAGTGGGTTCAAGACGACTACCTGCGCGGCACGTACGACGAATTTCGGATCTACGACAGCGCGCTCAGCGACGCAGAACTGGGCGCGCTCGAGGCCGCCGGCCAAGATGCGCAGTAACGCGAGCACAGCTCGTTGCCCCGAGAATTTTGCTGCCTGCTCCCGCCTCGGGCGCGCGACTAGAGTGCATGCTTCGCCCGATGCGCCCGCTGCTTCCGCTATTGGTCGTCGCCTCGGCCGCCGCTCACAACTGGGCTTGTTCGAGCGCCACGTCGGATGGGTCCAACGGTTCTGGCGGCACACCTGCTTCGGCGGGTAAGGCGGGTAAGGCGGGGGTGGCGGGCGGGACGAATGCGGCCGGCGCGTTCGACGCGAGCGGGGCTGCCGGCGCGAGCGGCCGGGCGGGTTCCGGCAATGGCGCAGCGGGTTCGAGCCACGCCAACGCGGGGAACACCAGCACTGGCGCTGCCGGTAGCGAGACGGGCGCCGCGGGCGCGACCGGTTCGGGGGGCGGTACGTGTGACGCTGGCACGACCACGACGACCTGGGCCAGCAACTGCGCCACGATGGCTGTCGCGTGCACCGCGGGCACTTGGACTGCGGGTGGGCCGGACCCGGATCATGCCACCTTCCAGCTGATCGCGGAATCGGCGCACTTCGCCGTGTACTCGGACGAGAACATTTCCGTCGCGACCGCGCAGAGTGCCACGGAGTACTTGGAGACCACGGTCTGGCCGACGTTCTTCGGCTCACCGCTGTACATGCGCGAGCCGCTCTGCAACTCGGCGACCAAGACCAAGGTCAGCATTCACGTTCATTCGGACTACGGGCTCACCGGAGGCTCTTGGGCAACGGGGCGCATGGGCATGTGGATTGGCCCGGGTGCGCTGGCTGACCATTGGGGTTTGGCACACGAATTTACGCACGGCGTGCAATCCGTGCAAGGCGGTATGAGCTGTAATCAGTCCAACACCTGCGGCTGGATCTACGAAAGCCACGCCAACTGGCACGCACAGCAGGTCCCCGAGTACCACACCAAGGACGTGCACTGCTCGGAGATGCTCGCGAATGCGCCGCATCTCTATCTCGGCTCCACGCGCGACCGCTACTGCAATTGGCAGTTCATGGAGTACCTGAAGGACAAATACTGCCCCGCCGCCGTCAACGCGATTTGGACCGGCACGCCGAGCAAGGATCCGTTTACCGCGATCATGAATGCGCGCGGCTGGAACATCGGCGAGCTCAACGATTTCTTCGGCGAATGGGCGATGCACAACGTGACTTGGGATTACCAAGATCCGGCGCCGCAGAGCACCTCGGCCAACAACCAGAGCGGGCTTTATCGCTCCAAGTACGGCGGCGCGACCGATGCTTCAAAGACCGAGCGGCGCTTGCGTGTGACCCAGCTCGAACCGCTCGACACCAGCTATGCGACCAATCGCCGCTTCGTGTCGCCGTTTTACTGGGCGCCGCAACGTTGGGGCTACAACCTGATCCGGCTTTATCCCGAGGCGGGGGCCACCAGTGTCCACGTCACCTTTCGTGGGCTCAGCCAAAGCGGGGCGAATGCAGATTTTCGTTGGGGCCTGGTGGCGACGGACGCAGCCATGGCCAAGCCTCGCTACAGCAAGCTGCAGAGCGGTATCGATGGCGCGCTCGAGTTCTGCGTGCAGTCGACTGAGCCGCTGTTCCTGGTCGTAATGGCCACTCCCTCCGTGCAACAAACGATCGTCTGGGATCAAGCGTACCCGACCATCTATCGCTATCCGTACATGGTGGAGCTGAGCCATGCTTGGCCGGCGGGCTTTCAGGGCGGCAAGCAGGATGCGTGTCCGAGCGGCTTGACGCGTCACGAGAACGGCGGCGGCTGCGCGCCAGACGCGACGCCCGCCTCGGTCTACGTCGGGCCGTACGCGAGCATCGTCGGCGGCACGGTGAGCGGTTCTGCGCGCATCGAGGATCACGCGACCGTCGTGAAGGGCACCGTCAGCGGCGGCACGGTCGGCGCGCTTTCGCTGATCGGCAGTAGCAGCGCGAACGCGTTCACAGTGGCCGGTTCGGCCAAAGTTCAAACCACGTTTTACCCGGTTGGTTTCTTCGAGTCCGGGCAGGGTCTCTCGGGTACGGCTTCACTCGTGGGTGACGTCGAATACCGCGGCCAAGGCACGAATCGCTCGAGCGGATCGTTCTCGGGCTTCGTGGATGACACCTCTGCCTCGGCCAGCATCAACGAGATCACGACGCCGCCGCCCTACGCCTGGCGACCCTGAGCCAGCCCTCGACGTCCGGACGTTCGACCATTTCTGCTGGGCGCCAAATCCTCTGCTCGCGCTGGCAAGCGGCGAATCACGCCGCGGGTCGCGGTTTGACACGGCTAAAGGTGCCCGACTATTAATGCGCATTTACCTGCGCGCAGTCGCCGGAATTGGCGGTGACACGTCCCCGCGAGCGTAGTCATTGTTCTACATTCGATTCGGACGTGCTGTGTGGCGCGCAACGCGAAAAGCCATCTCGAAAAAAACCGAGCGCGCACGGGGTCGATGCGCCCCATTTTCGACACGCCGATGGCGTGACATCGCGCGATCTCGCGCGCCGACCTGAGCGCGCTGAAGACGCGTTCTCTGGCGCTTTGACCACTAGGAACACGTATTGCCAATCGTCTGCCCTCATGAGAGAGTCCCCGCGTCGAGCACGCGGCTGCGTTAACGAAAACACACGCTGAAGGTGCACAAAAGCCATAATTTTGGCTGCGAGCACCAGGGACGAGTAGAGAGCTGACTGGCAGAGGAAGCATCGCCTCGCGCCTCTGGCGAAGCGAGTGAGGCGCACGACCGTGCGCCGGCAGATTCAACGGCTTAATTTTCTGCGCGCGGCATCACGCGCAAAGCAAGGTGGATTCGATCATGGGACGTAAAATTCAGGTTTGTGCGTTGAGTTTGGTCGCGGCGTTCGGTTACACGACGTCGGCGTTTGCGCAGGCCGAGGGCACGACCAAGGCAGAGGCCAGCGTCGGGGTTTCCGGTACGGAACCCGCGCCTGCGCCTGCACCCGCGCCAGCGGATGCTCCTCCCGCTCCAGCGGCGGCCGCCCCCACCATCGTGGAGACGCAGCCCGTAGTGACGCCGGCGACGACACCGCCGGAAGAGCCGGCGCCCACCGTGTTCGATCCTCTCAAGATCGAATCCAAGAACGCCACACTCAAGATCGGCCTGCTGCTCCAGCCCCAATACGAGGCCCTGAGTGCCGGTTCGACCGCGAACGGGGTCTCCGTCGGAGACGACGCCCACAAGGGCATGTCGAACAACTTGTTCATCCGTCGCACGCGTCTGCTCGTCGGTGGCACGCTGTTCAAGACATTCGAATACTTCTTCGACACGGATGCCCCGAACTTGTTCAAGGGTGACACGGCCATCACCGGCGGGATGACCCCGGGGAACGGCAGCGGCACCAAGGGCGCTAACGGCGTGATCGTGCAAGATGCCTTCGGTACCTGGAAAGCCTACGAAGACGCGTTCAAGGTCGACATCGGCTACATGCTCACGCCAGGCGCGCACAACGCCCTTCAAGGCGCGGGCACGCTCTACGGCCTGGACTACTTCTCAGGCACGTTCATTCACAACACGCTCTTGAACACGAACGTCAACCCGGCCGGTCGCGACGTCGGTGTGCAGTTCCGCGGCTTGGTGCTCGACAATCACCTCGAGTATCGCGCGGGCATCTTCCAAGGCAAGCGCAACGCCGGCACGGCTGACCACGTCGCCGGGTCGAACATGTTCCGCCTTGCGGGCCGCGTCCAGGTCAACCTCTTGGACGCAGAAACGGGCTTCTTTTACGCCGGTACGTACCTCGGCAAGAAGAAGATCGTATCGCTCGGCGCGGCCTTCGACTTCCAAGACGACTACAAGCACTGGGCCGTCGATGGCTTCGTCGACTTGCCCGCTGGGCCGGGCTCTATCACTGCGCAGGTGAACGTCGGCGGCTGGAAGGGTGGCACCTTCACCACGCCCGCGCTGACCAACAGCGTGACCGCGATCATGGGCGAAGCCGGCTATCGCTTCGACGCAGTTCCGATCAGCCCGATCGTCAAGTTCGAGCAACTCTCCCAGTCCGACACCGACTTCAAGCAGACGCGCATCGGTGGCGGTCTCGCGTACTGGCCGTACGGTCACACCATCAACGTCAAAGGTTTCTTCACGCACAGCAGCACGCAGGTCGCCGCAGGCGCGGACAAGGTGGGTCAGGATCAGATCCAGATCCAGACGCAGCTCTACTTCTACTGATCTGCGTTTGAGTCACTGAACAATACGGTCGCTCTTGCTGCGGTTCTGACCGGCGGCTGTCGCAGGTCGACAGCTATTCGGTCATCGTGCCCCAGCAAGAGCGCCGCGCGTGAGGCGTCGTCTCTTTTGACGCCACGTTGATTGCAGCTAGTGCAGCTGGCAGTCGTTCCGAGCGACGCGCGAGCCCGAAACACTGGAAAATTGGCTCTGCAACGTTCCAAGCGAGCAAGCGGGCAAGTGCGTGCGTGGGAAGCACGCCGTGTGGCGAGGCCTGCAACGCGCGTGACTACCGCGGCGCCGACGTACCTGACGCGCAGATGTATCGAGGCTTTTGTTACGATGGTTTTCATCGCTGTAGTAGCGAGTCGTAAAATCAGGTATTGCGGAGCTGCTTGGTGCGCCTGGGTTCGTGGGCTTCAGCGATCTCGCCTCTCACGGCATCGTGAATTGCCTGACGGCGCTCAATCGTGACTAAAATTTAAGGGTAACGAAGGAGTAGTTCAGATGGCGAATACAGAGGCAGCGCGCCCGATGAGCGGCGACGAGAAGCGAGTGATCTTCGCTTCTTCTCTCGGCACAATCTTCGAATGGTATGACTTTTATCTGTTCGGTGTGCTGACTGCGATCATTGGCGCACAGTTCTTTGCTCCGCTCGACGAAGCGACGCGCAACATCTTCACGCTGCTCGCGTTCGCAGCTGGGTTTGCGGTGCGCCCGTTCGGCGCGCTCGTCTTCGGTCGGCTCGGTGATCTCGTGGGGCGCAAATACACGTTCTTGGTCACCATCTTGATCATGGGCTTCTCGACCTTCGCGCTGGCCTTTTTGCCCGGTTACAAGACCATCGGCATTGCGGCGCCGATCATCTTGATCGCGCTGCGGCTGCTGCAGGGTTTGGCGCTCGGTGGTGAGTACGGCGGTGCCGCAACTTACGTGGCGGAGCACGCTCCCCCCGGCAAGCGCGGCTACTACACGAGCTGGATTCAAACCACGGCCACCGTCGGCCTGATGCTGGCGCTGATGGTGATTCTGGTCGTGCGCTTCGCCTCCGGAGGCGGCGCATTCACCCCCGAGGGTGAGAAGTCCTTCGCTCAAGAATGGGGTGGTTGGCGCATCCCGTTTGCTTGCTCGGCGCTGCTCTTGGGCGTGTCCGTCTGGATTCGCGTGAAGCTCGCGGAATCCCCCGCGTTCCTCAAAATCAAAGCCGAGGGTAAGACGTCCAAGGCGCCGCTGAAGGAATCCTTCGGCGAGTGGAAGAACTTGCGGATCGTGCTCTTGGCCCTGTTCGGTCTGACGGCAGGCCAAGCCGTGGTTTGGTACACGGGCCAATTTTACGCGCTGTACTTCTTGCAGACTTTCCTCAAGGTGGATGGTCCGACGGCCAACGTGCTGATCGCCGTGTCCCTGCTGCTGGGCACTCCCTTCTTCGTGATCTGCGGCTCGCTCTCGGACCGCATCGGGCGCAAGCCCGTGATCATGGCCGGTTGCTTGATCGCAGCCGTCACCTTTTTCCCGATCTTCCACGCCATCACTTCGTTTGCGAATCCGAAGCTACAAGCGGCAATCGAGAAATCACCGGTGACGGTCGTCGCGGCGCCAGAAGATTGTAACCTGGTGCTCAACCTGACCGGCACGGCCAAGTTCACCACGCCCTGCGATACGTCGCGCACTTGGCTGGCCAATGCCGGCGTCAACTACGACAAAGTCGATGGCCCGGCCGGCACCCCCGCGACCGTGAAGATCGGTGATAAAGCCGTCGTTGGCTATGACGCCAAGGCCGCCAACGCCAAGGAGGAGAAAGCTCGCTTCGAGGGTGAAGTGCGCAAAGCGCTCACCGCCGCCGGCTATCCCGCCAAAGCGGACCCCATCGAGGCGTTCTCCGGAAACTGGATCGTGCTCGTGTTGCTGCTCACGCTCTTGGTCATCTACGTGACCATGGTCTACGGGCCGATCGCGGCGATGCTCGTGGAAATGTTCCCCACCCGCATTCGCTACACCTCGATGAGCCTTCCCTATCACATCGGCAACGGTTGGTTCGGTGGCTTCTTACCGGCGATTTCCTTCTCGATCGTCGCCGCGCAGGGCAACATCTACAGCGGCCTCTGGTACCCGATCGTGATTGCCACGCTCACGTTCATCATCGGCATGCTGTTCGTGAAGGAAACCAAGGACAGCGCGGTCTACGACGAGAGCTGAGCTCCGCCGCGGATTCTGGCCGCCGACGAACCAGTCCGAGTCGGCGGCCCAGTTTCTGCTAAGCCTGGGCATGACTGCAAAACGCAAGGCCTCGAAGCACGATGGAAAGTCGGGCTTCGAGCGCGTGCTCGAGAACGCGGCGCGCAAAGTGACCAACTGGACGGGCAGCACGAGTGCGTTCGCGCTCTCGGTGTCCATCGTTCTGATCTGGGTGCTGACCGGACCACTCTTTCATTACTCGGACACTTGGCAGCTGGTGATCAATACCGGCACCACGATCGTCACCTTCTTGATGGTGTTCTTGATCCAGCGCTCGCAAAACAAAGATTCGCTCGCGCTGCACCTCAAACTGAACGAACTCGTGGCGGCCATGACCGGCGCCAGCAATCGTTTGATCGACGTCGAATCGCTGAGCGAGCGCGACCTCCACGCGCTGCATACCCACTACGAAACCTTGGCGCGCATGGCCAAAGGTGACCTCGATCTGTTGCGCTCCCACTCGGTCGAAGAAGCCGAGCATCGCCACCAGCGCAAAGCCGTAGCGGAAAAGAAGGCCGAACAGGCGGCCGCGCCGGACGCCAAAAAAGCCCAAGAGTGATTTGGGGGGGGCTACACGCCCCAGCCGCGCGCCGGAGCCTCACCCGAATGCGGCCGCGCTGGGGCGGATCTTCACGCCGTGCCAGATCTCACGCTGAGCGGGCTCTAGGGCAAGCTGAAGCCTTGCTTGAAGAGGCCCGCCTTCGAGTCTTTGTCCAACGCAACCGGATCGTGCGCCACGATCACGTGAATGTCCTTGGGCAGCGCCGCAAGCGCTTGGAGTTGCGCCGCGACCGCGGGGCGGTCTTCCTTCATCAGCAGCGTCGCCAACCCGGGGCGGCCGATTTGGCGGCTGATGTTGTCGTACGTCCAGGCGATGTCACCGACGAACAAGTAGCGCGTGCCATTGGCCAGCTCCACGTAAACGAGCTGAGAGCCGACGCTGTGCCCGGGCGCTTTCTGCAGCACCACGCCCGGCGCCAGCGCGTAAAGCCCCTCGTAGTCGAGTGGCTTGAGGCTCTCTAGCGCGCCCGCGGGGAAGTCACTGCGCTCGAGCTTGGGTCCATTCAGTTGCTCCCGTGTCATCCGCACCTTGCCGGCGATCGCGGAAAAATCCGGGGCGCTCGCGACCCCACCCACGTGGTCGCTGTGCTCGTGCGAAAAGACGATCGTGTCCGCTTGCTTCATCGCCGCCTCCACGCGTGCAAACGCGGCCGCGTCCGCTTTGCTGCCGGGAAGCGCCTTGGTCGCGGCGGGGCTCATCGCGGTGTCGATGATCAGCGAGTGATCGGGCCAGACCACGCGGTGCGAAAGCAGCACCATCGGGTGCATCGACCAGCCATCACCGGCGATGCCAAACGTACTGGGGAACGCAAATTCAGCCACCTTCTCGACCTCGATGCGCTCCGGCAACGGCCCCGTCGCGACGGCGGCACGGTGCAGAGCAGCCGCGTCGATGACGAACTTTTCGCCCGGCGCCGCTGCCGTATCGAACAGCAGGTGCTTGCCAATCAGAACCAGGGCGACGATCCCGAGACCAATCCAGTGCCATCGCTTGAGCCGCATCCCGTTGCCTCTAGCACCTCCACCGCCAGAGGAAACGCGGAGGCCTTGGCTCATTGCCGATCGCGGCTGGCGATCGGGCCTCGCTGGTGATAGCGCCGTAACCCGTAAGTTGCGACTTCGCCGGTGTTTCGAGCGGGCGGTTGCCTTCGCCGCGGTCCACGCTTTTACTCGGCCGAGCCTGATGCGCCTCGTAGCCGTTGCGGACACGCACACGTTCCAAGACGATCTCGGAGCGATTCCGGATGGGGACGTGTTCATTCACGCCGGAGATTTGCTGCGCAGAGGCACGCTCGCCGAGCTGGCCGTGGTTTCCGACTGGATCCGCGGCTTACCGCACCAGCACAAGGTCGTGATCGCGGGTAACCACGATTGGTGCTTCATGGATGATCGCGAAGCTTCGACCCGCCTGCTGGGCGAGGGCGTCACCTACCTGGAGGACCAAGGCACGCTGATCGCCGGTCTTCGTTTTTGGGGCAGTCCATGGCAACCCGAATACAACGATTGGGCCTTCAATCTCCCGCGCGGGCCGGCCCTCGCGGAAAAATGGGCGCTGATTCCGAACGACACGGACGTGCTGGTCACGCACGGTCCGCCTCGCGGCTATGGGGATCGTTCCCCGATCGGCAGACGCATCGGCTGCGAAGAGTTGCTGCCGGCGGTGCATCGCGTCTCTCCGGCGCTCCACCTGTTCGGTCACATCCACCAAGACGGCGGCTTTTGGCGCGCGGGCGGGATCTCGTTCTCCAACGTCACGACCTGGGAGTGTGAACGCGCACCGACCGTGATCGACATCGATCCAACGACGCGGACCATCGTGCCGGTGAGCATCCCAGCGGCGCGCAAGATTGGCTGAGCCTCGCGTCACAGCGGTAGGGCGCTCGTGTCGTTCATTTCCCACATGCTGTGAGACACTGTGGGTGGCGCCCAACGCGGCCGCAAATCGACTCGGCCCCGACGATATGGCCGGCAAGAACGCCACAAAAACCGCCAAATTTCCCGGGTGAGCCGGCCGTCGTCGCGACTCACTACGACACGATCGGTAGCGTGTGGTAACCATGGAGAGGGTGGATCTTCGCGGCCACCACCGTAAGACCGAGAAAGAGAAGACGTCCGTTTGATCATCGTCTGCAATTCTTGTTCAGCGCAGTATTCGGTCTCCGACGCGAAGGTGCGCGGCAAGTTGGTCCGCATCACTTGCAAGCACTGCTCAACGGCGATTGTCGTCGATGGCAGGCAAATGCTGGAAGGCGAGGTGCCTTCCCAGAAACCGCTGTCCAGCTACGCGTTGCCGCGGCGCGACGAGTCGATCGTGGCTGCCATGCCGCAGTCGCTGCGAGATCCCGTGCCGCATCCGCCGCCGTCGTCGCCCCTGCATGCGCCGGCACCGGCGGCGATGCAGACTGCCATGTCCGCTGCCTTGCGCGAAGAGGACCGAACCATGGTCGTGCGTTCGCGGTTCGGCGACGATATGTCGGTGCACGACGAGCGAACGGTGATTGGCCAGATCCCGAAAGAGGCGCTCGAATTCGAGCGGATGTTCGCGCAGCGCACGCAACCTCCGCCCCCGGATGAACCCGCGAAGCCAAGCGCTTCGCCGCCTGTTGCGTCCGTACCCAACCCGGCGCCGCTGCCGTCGTTCGGCTCCGAGCCCCCGGAGTCCAACGGCCCCGAACCCGAACCCGAACCCGAAGCCGAAGCCGAGGCCGAGCAAGAAGATCGGAAACCAGAGACCGAGCACGTCGCGCCGCAAGGGTTCTCGCGCTCAGAGCCACCGACCGTGGGCACCAAGCCGAACAGCGACACGCGCGGGTTAGTGGTGATGGCCGAGGCCACGCAGCCCAGCGTCGCGCGCTCGGTCAACGCACGCCGCCTGCGGGTTACCTTGATCACCCTGCTGGTGCTCGCGGTGTTGGTGCTATTGTTCGTGATCAAGCCACCGCGCTGACGCGAGTGACATGGCGCTGTACGGAGCGATCGAAGCCGGCGGCACCAAGTTCGTGTGCGCCGTCGGCACTGGTCCGGCTGACTTGCGAGCGCAGGCTCGTTTTCCGACCGCGAGCCCTCGAGAAACACTCGCTCGCTGCCTGGAGTTCTTTCGTGCACAGCCGCAGCTGGACGCGTTGGGGGTCGGCTGTTTCGGGCCGCTCGAGCTCCGTCGTAGCGCGCCCCACTACGGCCGGGTCACGACTACGCCCAAGCTCGGCTGGAGCAATGCGGAGATCGTGGGACCGCTGCAGCAGGCGCTGTGCGTGCCGGTCGGCTTCGACACCGACGTCAACGCCGCCGTGCTCGGCGAGGCGCGTTGGGGCGCGGCGCAAAATCTCGACACGGTGATCTACATCACGATCGGTACCGGCATCGGTGGCGGCGCCCTGCTGGGAGGGCAGCTCGCGCACGGCCTGGTGCACCCGGAGATGGGACATCTACTCGTGCCGCGCGAGCCGGATGACCTGACGTTCGCGGGTGATTGCCCATTTCACGGTGGGCGCTGCTGGGAAGGCCTCGCGTCCGGTCCCGCCCTCGAGCGTCGCTGGGGTCAGCGAGCCGAAACGCTGCCCGCCGATCATCCCGCGTGGGATCTAGAAGCGCGTTACATCGCCGCTGCGCTGACCAGCTTGGTGCTCGTGCTCTCGCCGGAGCGAGTGATCCTGGGTGGCGGGGTGATGCAAGTGAGCGCGCTCTTTCCGCTGATCCGCAGCCACCTCAAGCGTTCCCTCGCGCGCTACGTGCAAGCCGACGCGCTCGAGCAAGGCATCGACCAATACGTCGTGCCCCCGTTGCTCGGCACGCAATCTGGCATCGCCGGTGCGCTCGCGCTCGCCGAACGCGCCGCTCTCGCGCGCGCGTGACGCGAGCTACGCGACGCGCTTTGCGTGCCGCGCCCGCTAACCAAAAAATCAAGGCAGGTCACGAGCGACGTCAACCGACGCGGGGAACTCTTGCGGGATGCGTGCGGCTTCGACGATGCTGGCTAGGATGGCGTGGGCCGCGTCGTTCAAGTGCGTGCCGTCGCCCGAGTCGTAGATCGGCCTGATGTGGCCATTGGGCGCTGAAAATGGCGTCCAGAAGTCGAGCGCGCGGGGCGCGAAAGTCGTGGCGATCGCGTCGCGCGCTTGCATCAAGCTCTGGAGCTCGGCCGAAGCTCCGAAATTACGCGGCTGAGTGGTGCTCACCCAGAGCAGCACGTGGGCGCTGCTGGCCAATTTCGCGATGCGGTCGTAGTTCGCGAGCTGTTCGGCGAGTGGGAAATGCTGGGCTTGGTCGTTGCTCGGAAAATTCACGATGATGGCTTGCGGGCTCAGCGCGAGCGCGGCGGTGATGTTTTTGCCCGCCACGGGCGCAGGGCGGTTCGCGGGCGGCACGTAGCCGGTGGGTTGAACTTCGAACGTCGTTTGCCCGCCGACCGCGAGATTGACGAGTGTGACGTTCGGAAATTGCCGAGCCAAATGGGCCCGGTAGCGGGGAACCCAGGCATTCATCGGGTCTTGGGGTCCCGTGCCGGCCGACGTGGACGAGCCCAGCACCACGATCAGACCGCGCCGCGACGGGTCGGCGGGGACCGCGGCGCGAGTCGCGTTGGCGCTGTCGAGCGCCGGGTGTACGCGGCTGCTCGTACGGGTGCTCGGTGACGTTTCGGTGCACGCGAACACCAAGCACACGAGTGCACATGAGCAGCAGTACGTGTCGAGCGTCAGCATTCGATCTCCTGTCTTGATCTCGAGCTTTGAACCAGGTCCATCGTTTTTGCGGCCGAGCGGAATCAGTTCAGGTTTCGGTTTAGCATCGCCAGTGATTCGTTCCCGAGACAGACTGGACGTGGTAGGCCTGGGAGCGCTCTGTATGTGCGCCTTTTGGGGGCCATTGCCATGCTCGATTCGAGGCATCGTTCAGCGGAGAGAGTCCTGTACCTGCTGCGCCGCTCGTTGTTGATTGCAGCGGGGCTCTGCGCCGCCTCGCTCGCCGCTTGTGGCGCGCGCTCGTCCGTCGATTTGCTAGAAGGGGATCTGGCGGCGGGCACAGGGGCACGAGCGAACATGCCGGAGCCCGCCGTGCCGGCAGGGGGCGCCGGGTCGACCGCAGTCGGCGGCTCGCCCGCGATTGCTGGGGCGCCCGCTCGAGGCGGGGCGTCGATGATGCCGCCCCTCGCCTGTGAAGCGGTGACCGTCTCGATCGACGAGCTCCGCCCCGCGCTCACGCTGGTCGTCGATCAATCGCTCAGCATGCGCTTTCGCTACCCGGACGACTCGGGGCCGGTCAGCCGTTGGTCGCTGGTCGGAGATGCGCTCTTCGATCCCTCGTTCGGCGTGGTCAAACAGTTCGAGGCCAGCGTTCGCTTCGGCATTGCGTTCTTCACCAGCCACACCGGCGTGTGCCCCATCCTGAACGAAGTGCCAGCAAAAGTGCGCAATTACGAGGCACTGAATGCGCTGTATCGCAGTCTGGCTCCGGATGGCGACACGCCCACGGGGGATGCGCTGCAACGAGTGGTGACCGAGTTGCAACAGACTCCGAGTCAGGGACCCCGCTACATCCTATTGGTCACGGACGGCAATCCCGATACCTGCGCGCAACCGAATCCCGACGACGGCCATCCGCAGGCCGTCGCGGCCGTGCAGCGCGCCTTCGACGCCGGCATCGAGCTGTACGTGCTCGGGATTTCGAACGGCATCGCGGGCGAGAATCTGCAACAGCTCGCCAACGCTGGCAAAGGTCGCCCGATCGATCTGATTTGGGGCGTCGACGCGGCGGCCGCTGAGCCCTTCCAAGCAACCGGCAACGTCCTCAGCTTGGCCGAGCAACTCAGCGACATTTTGAACAGCATCCCGCTCTGTCAGGTGCAGCTCAATCGCGATGTCGCACCGGCCGAAGTCAGCAGCGCCAAGGTGCAACTGGACGGGCAGCCGCTTACTTACAGCCTGGCCGATGGCTACGTCTTGAAAGATCCCCGTCACCTGGCCATCGTGGGCAAAGCCTGTGAGGCGCTAAAAGCGGGCGGCCGGCAGCTGAGCGTCCGCATCTCCTGCGACTAGCCGAGTCCGAGTTTTCAGCCGAAAACCGGGCTAGGAAGGCGCTCGTCTTTCTAGCGCGTGGGCTGATACGCTTGCTACCATGAGCCGATTTTGGGGTCGGGCCGTGGTGCCGCTGGCCGTCGCCCTCCTACTGTTGTGGTCGTTCGTTGCGCGCGCGGAGCGGCTCGATCCGAAGCAAGCGCCCGAGCCACTACGCCCGTGGACGTCCTGGGTACTCGCGGACAAGCCCGACGCACTGTGCCCCTCCATTCAAGGCGCAGCAGAGGTCGTGCATTGCGCTTGGCCCACGCTGCTCTCTCTCAGCTTGGGCGAAAAGGGCGGGCGCTTCGAACAACACTGGCAGCTCGATGCCGCGGCGTGGGTGCCGCTGCCGGGCGACCCCGTGCGTTGGCCCTTGGACGTGGCAGAGGCCGGGAAAAAGCTGGTCGTGGTCGAGCAAGCGGGCGTCCCGAGCGTTCGGCTCGCGCCCGGCGAGCACACCATCGTCGGCGCGTTTGCTTGGGATTCGTTGCCGGACGCGCTGCAGGTGCCAGCCGAGACGGGCATCGTCTCGCTGCTGCTCGAAGGCGTGCGCGTGGGGGAGCCGCGACGCGACGAGGGCGGGCGGATCTTTCTCCAGAAGAAGAGCGTCGAGTCCGAGAACGACCATGAAAAGCTCGAAATCGTCGTCCACCGCAAGATCACCGATCAGGTGCCACTGCTGCTCACGACGCGCGTGCTGCTCAATGTCTCGGGCAAGAGTCGCGAGCTGGTGTTGGGCAAGGCGCTGCCTCCGGGCTTCACGCCGATGTCGATCACGAGCGATTTGCCGGCGCGCATCGAACCCGACACCCGCCTACGCGTGCAAGCCCGCCCGGGCACTTGGACGCTGGAAGTGACGGCGCGCGGTGATGGCCCCGTTACGGAGCTTTCGCGCCCAGTCCCGGACGGCCCTTGGCGCGAAGGCGAAGAAGTCTGGGTTTTCGAAGCCAAGAGCGAACTGCGTCTGACTTCGGTGGAAGGCGTGCGTGCGATCGATCCGCAGCAGACGTCGCTACCCGATGCTTGGAAATCGTTGCCGAGCTATGCGATGGCCTTGGAAGACAAGCTGCGCTTGGTCGAGAAACGCCGTGGAGACGCGGAGCCCGAACCCGATCGCCTCTCGCTCGCACGCACGTTGTGGCTCGATTTCGACGGCGCCGGTTACACCGCGAACGACACGATCACGGGCACGTTGCAGCGCGCGGCCCGGCTCGAGATGCAACCGCCGACAGTGCTCGGCCGCGTGGCCATCGACGGCAAAGATCAGTTCATCACGCACTTGGACCAAGATCCGAGCAAGGCCGGCGTCGAGCTGCGAAAAGGGCCGCTCTCCGTGTCGGCCGATAGCCGAATCAGCGGCCCAGCGGGCAATATCCCCGCGGTCGGCTACGACCAGGATTTTCACGAGGTGTCGACGACGCTGCACATTCCGCCAGGTTTTCGGCTATTTCATGCCTCCGGCGCAGACGAAGTGCCCGGCACGTGGATCCGCCACTGGACCCTGCTCGAGTTGTTCTTGGTGCTCGTGCTCTCGCTTTCCTTCGCGAAGTTGTTTGGCCGAGCGTGGGGTGCGCTGGCCGCCCTGACCTTCACGCTCGTGTTCCCGGAAACCGATGCGGCGCGCTGGTTGTGGGCGGCCGCGCTGGCGATCGAGGCCTTGGCGCGCGTGATCCCGGCCGGCAGAGCGCGCGTGGCGTGCGCGGTCGTGCGTTTGGGGACGCTCTTGATCTTACTGCTCAGCGCGCTGCCGTTCGTCGTACAGCACGTTCGCGAGGGGATCTACCCGGCGCTTGCCGAGAACGAAGCGGGCGGCAATTCGATGACCAGATGGGCAGATTCGTTCGGCGCGAAGAGTGAAGCGATGCCCGCTCCTCCCGTGGAAGTCGCCGCGCCCGCCGCCGCGGACGCGGCACTGCCAGAGGCTCCGATGCAGCCGCTCGGAGCCCTGTCGAAAGATGGCCCCGCAGCCGGTGGTCGGGGCTTGGCGTCGCTTGGTAGTCTCGGTAAACCTGGCTCGGGGTCGCCTGCTGCGAGCGCGAACTACCGGCAATTCAACGAAGCCTACGACCCGAACGCGATGGTCCAAACTGGTCCAGGCTTACCCAAGTGGCGTTGGTCCACCACCAGCGTCACCTTCAGCGGGCCGGTCGAGCGTACGCAGCGGCTGCACTTCTACTTCCTCTCGCCGCCCATCAATCTGCTGCTCGCGTTGTTGCGCGCGCTCTTACTGACCTTGCTGTTCGCTCGGCTGTTGCCGTTCGGGACCGCGCGGTTGCCGGGTTTTGGCCGCCCTGCCGCCGCACTCGCCGCGCTATTTTTGGTTTTTTCGTTGGCCCCCGCAGCGCGCGCGGAAATTCCTACCGACCCGCTGCTCGAACGATACAAACAGCGGCTGCTGGAGAAACCAGACTGCGCGCCGACCTGCGCGTCCAGCTCGCGCATGTTGCTCGCTGTTCATGGCAACGTGCTGCGCGCGCGGCTGGCGATCGAAGTGAGCGCCACCACTGCGGTACCGCTCCCGGGGGGTGCGGAGCAATGGTTGCCAGAACGCGTGCTGGTCGACGGCACTCCGGCGTCGGGTCTGCTCCGTTCGGATGACGGCCAGCTTTGGTTGCGCCTGGCTGCCGGCGCGCACGATGTCAGCGTGGAAGGCGCGCTGCCCAGCCGCGAGTCCTTGCAAATCGCGCTGCCACTCAAGCCGCACCACGTGCAAGTCGAGCTCGAAGGCTGGTCCATCGAGGGCGTGCACGAAGATGGTTTGTGCGACGACCATTTGCAGCTCACGCGCGCGGTGCACGAAGGGGAAGGCAAGGGTGCGGCACTGGCGGCCGGCGCGCTGCCGCCGTTCGTGAGCGTCGAGCGCACGCTCGTGATCGGTCTCAACTGGCAGGTCAAGACGCGGATCGAGCGCGTCACCCCGGTGGGGAGTGCGGTCGTGCTGGAGCTACCGCTGCTGCCCGGCGAGTCGGTAACGACACCCGACGTACGCGTCGTGCAAGGCAAAGTCTTGGTCAACATGGCGCCCGACGCGACCGAAGTGAGCTGGCAATCGGTGCTCGAGCAGCGCTCCCCGATCACTTTGGTCGCGCCCCGGGCGAGCAGTTGGAGCGAGGTTTGGCGGCTGGATTTGAGCCCCATTTGGCATGCGACTCTGGCCGGAGTCCCGGTCATTTACGGCGCGGCCTCGGCGCGCATCCCGGAATGGCATCCCTTCCCGAACGAAAGCGTGGTCATCCAGCTCGTGCGTCCCGCGGGGATCAGCGGTCAGACCCTGACCATCGACGACAGCCACTACGAGGTACGCCCCGGTTTGCGTGCGACGGACGCGACGATTGGCTTCGGTTTGCGCTCGAGCCGCGGCGGCGAGCACGTGCTGCACTTGCCCGAGGGCGCCACTCTGGAGTCCGTCGCGGTCAACGGCGCACCTCAGCCGCTCCGCCAACAAGCGCGCAACGTCACGCTCGCGATCGTGCCCGGGCTACAGAACGTGGAACTCAGGTTTCGCTTACCGCAGGGGATCTCGACCTGGTTCAAAGCACCGGCCTTCGATTTTGGCAGCAAGACCGTCAATGCCACGACCAGCATTCGCTTGTCGGACTCGCGCTGGATGCTTTTCGCACACGGCCCACGGCTTGGCCCGGCGGTCTTGTTCTGGAGCCTGAGCTTGGTGCTCGCGCTGGTGGCGCTCGGTCTCGGGCTGATCCCGTGGGTGCCACTCAAACGCTACGAGTGGCTGCTGCTGACCATTGGGCTCTCGCAAATCCCGCTGCCCGCCGCAGCTTTGGTGATCGGTTGGTTGGTCGCACTCGGTTTCCGACGCGTGCACCCGGCGCAGCGCCCGTACCTGTTCGATCTGGGGCAACTCGCGCTCGCGGGATGGACCCTGACCGCACTCGGGATTCTGGTGTACGCGGTGCAGCAGGGCCTGATGGGCACGCCGGACATGCAAATCCAAGGCAATGGCTCGTCCAGCGAGCTCCTGCACTGGTTCGACGATCGCACCGGGCCTATCCCCGAACAGCCCTACGTGCTCTCGGTCCCGATGCTGGCGTACCGCGCGGTAATGTTGGCCTGGGCGCTGTGGCTCGCGGTCTCGCTGCTGCGCTGGTTGCGTTGGGGCTGGCTCAGCTTCTCCAGTGACGGCTTTTGGAAGCGGGCCCCGAAGCGCCCGCGCCCGACGCCTCCCGCGCCGCCCGCCGTCGCAGATGCGGCTCCACCGAGCTGAGCTCAGCGCACGCTCAAGAAACGCATTCGCTCCTGTGCACTCGGCACCAGGCACGATTGCGCGCGGAGCCGATAGCGCACCCCCGCGAACGCACGGTACGCCGCATCACGCACGAAGGCAGGCACGACGCGCAGCAAGGTCAGCAAGCGCCAGGGCCCGCCGACGTAGTCGAGGACGCGCAGCATGGCCGACGAGCGCAGTTCGGCGTGGACGTGGCCGTCGCGCAGTTCGGTCCAGAGCATGGAATCGACCTCTGGAGCCACACCGGCCAGCTTTCGCAGCTCACTGCCGACCGCACTCTCGAGCGGCGCAAAGCGCAGCGAACGAGATCGCTCATGAGCCAGCACCCACTGGACGGCCTGGCTGCACACACCGCAGCTGCCGTCATAGAGCAGGATCGGCCCTTCTTTCAGGAGGTCGGAAGAGAGCATTGGCACCGGCCGCTAGTGTGGGTCGAATTTCGGAGCCTGCCAGCCAATTCCCCACGCTCCCCGATTCACGGTGCTCAGCGGCTCTTGCCGTCCCAGCGCTTCACCTCGAGCGCCAGCGGATCGACGCCTTCCAGGCAGCGCGCGTTGATCATGCACGTCGGGCTATCGCCGGGCCCGCGGCCGCGCGCAAACGAGCGCACTCCGCAGTTCTTGCAAAATAGGTGATGGATCTTCTTGGTGTTGAATTGATAGTCACTGAGCGACTCCTCACCCGAGACCAGCGTGAACTTGTCTTCGGTCACGAACGTCATCAGCGAACCGGTGCGCCCGCACATCGAACAGTTGCAGGCCAGCACCGGCCCGCTCAAGTCGAGCTCGACCTCGTATTTCACGTTTCCACAGTGGCACGATCCTCGGTACGTCTTGCTCTCGCCCATCCTGGCAGTCCTAGCATCGACGGGGTGGGTGGGCGCAGGTGAGCAGGTGACGAAGGCGAGAGTGAGCGATCGCGATCCAGCATCGCAACTCGTGCGGCGCTTCGTTTCTGCACATTTCCGACTCACTGCCGACACAAATCGCCCCCCATCCGTTGGCGAAATTCGCCGGAAGGCTCATCACTGTCTTTTAGGACAGTAGCGTCTTCGTCGGAGCTTCCGTAAAGTGTGAGATTGGCCGTAGTGCGGAGGGGCATCCACACGACTCGGAGCAGCCATGGAACCAAGCAGGAAGAGAACGCTGAGCGCGTCGGCAGAAGATTTCGAATCGAGCAGGGGGCCGAGCTCTCAGCCGCAATCCGGAACCGTGCTTCGCGGTGACGTCGTGTTGCCGCTCGACGACGAACCGACGCTACAATTTCCGCAAGAGTTTGCGCGGGCCATTTTGCTCGAGCACTTGCGTGAGTTTTGCGCGGCCTGGCCCGACCAACCCCACCCCGCGTTGGCGGGCGCGACGCCGCGCAAGTTCGCGGTCAGCCGCGATGGCCACCCGCAATTGGAAACACTGATCAGCGAGATGGAACAGCAGGCGCAGGGAACGCCGGTCGCGAACGCCTGGGACTTCGTGGGCTTGCGCTCCGAGCTCGGGCTGCCGCCGGCACCGCGAATCAACGTGACGAAGGCGCGTTAGGCGGAGCCTTCTCGCCCGAATCGGCGAGTGCAATGCGCAGAGCGTCGTAGCCGTAGCGCTGCCGGACCCGATCCATCGCGCGGTGCAGGGGTTCGCTGTGATCGAAGAGGCTCAGCTGTGCGGCTTGTGGGCGCAGGTTGGAAAGACGAATTCCGAGCAAACGGATCGCGGTGCGGCGGCTGCGGGCGCGCCGGAATAGCTCGCGGATCACCGGATACAGCTCGAGCTCCGAGCAGGTCGGCGTGAGCGTGCGCGAGCGCTGCAAGGTTTGAAAATCTGCATAGCGCAGCTTGAGCGTGACCGTGCGCGCCTTGACGCCGCGCTTGCGCGCTCGCCAGCAAACGCGTTCGCACAAGGCGCACAACATGGCGTCGATGCACGCGGGGTCGCGCACGTCTTCACGGAACGTGCGTTCGTTGGAGAGCGTGCCGAGCGCGCAGTCTGTCGGGTCGTGCTCCTGGAAGGCAGGACGCTCGCGGCCGAGCTCGTGTGCGCCGAAACCGCGACAGCTCTGTTGGATGGGCTCCGCCCACGCGCCGAGGGCCTTTCTCAACACGGACAAGGGGGCGGCTTCTAGCTGGCCCAGGGTCAATAGCCCGATGGCGTGCAGCTTCTGCTCTGCGACCGGGCCAATGCCGGGGAATTTACGCACCGGCAGCGGGCTCAAGAACGAGAGCTCCGCGCCCGCCGGGACCAGCAGCACACCACGCGGCTTGGCCAGGCCGCTCGCGACTTTGGCCAGCGAGCGACTCGTGGCAATGCCGGCGCTCGACGGCAAGCCAACGCTGCGCGCGATCTCGTCCGTGAGCCGCCGCACCGTGCGTTCGATGGTCTGATCGGGGCTGCTGTCTCCGATTGCGAAGTACAGCCGCTCACAGCCCGAGAAGTCGAGGAACATCTCGTCGATACTGGCGATCTGCGAGACGGGCGTGTAGCCTTCGGCGATGCGCCGTGTGCGCTCTGCGTACTCGCCGTAGACGCCGTGCCGCGTCGGTAAGTAGATGGCGTGGGGCGCTAGCGTGTAAGCGTTCTTGAGCGACATGCCTGCGCGCACGCCGAGCGCGCGTACTTCATAACTGGCCGCGGTGACCACGCCGCGTTGGCCTGGCAGGCCGCCCACGATCACCGGCTGACCGAGCAGCCGCGGATCGAGCAAGCGTTCGACCGACACGAAGAACGTGTCGAGGTCCAAGCAGCAGATACGAGGGGCAGCCAGCGCCATGGGTCACGCGCCCAGTCTAGAGCTGAACAAATGTTCAGTAAATCAGAAACGCGAGCCCGGGGCTTGACGATATTGAGTACCGCCTCATTAATTGCCCGTGCCTCGCCCTCGCGGAAATTCGCCTGCGTCCCACGCGGCGCCGAGAAGCCCCCGCCGGGGTCGCCCGCCCACGATCGACTCCGTGCGCCTGCTCGCGGTGGCGCGCGACGTGTTCTTGGAGCGCGGGATCCGAGCTACCACGCTAGAGGTGGCGGAACGCGCCGGGGTCTCCGAGGGCGTGCTCTTTCACCGCTTCAAGTCGAAAGAAGCGTTATTCAGCGCCGCCATGGACTTCGATCGCGAGGAGGCGCCACGGCGCGTGCTCAAGGCCATCGAAGAGCTTCAGGATCAAGTGGGGCTTGAGCCGCGCGACGCGATCATTCGCTTGGCAACCACGCTGCTCGAGGTCGGCCGTGTGGCGCTCCCCATCCTGATGATGTCGTGGTCGAACCCGCAGCCGTGCGCCGTACCTCTTTTCGACAAAAAGCGCTCGAAATTTCGAGAAGTTCTGAAGGCGCTCGGCAGCTACTTCGAGTCGCAAATGGCGCGCGGCACGCTGCGGCAAATGGACGCAGAAGTGCTCGCCCGTACGCTGCTAGGAGCCTTGCATCACTTCGTGATGACGCGCATCCTGCTCGAAGAGGGTGACAGCGCCGTGATGCCAGAAGGCATGTTCGTGCGCGGTCTGGCGGATCTACTCCTGAACGGCGCGGCCGCTCTGGAAGCGCCGCCGCCCAGCAATGCACGCTTCGCCGCGCGATAGTGATCGTGATCTCGGCGCCAACGAAGAGCCAACGAAGAACAGAGCAAAGAGTGACCCTGATGACTACCCGACGATCGACCGTTGTTCGCCGCCATTTATTGAGTTCCGGCTTAGGATTGGCCGCTACTGCGGCATTACTGCTGGCGAGCGGCCGCGCGAACGCCACGCAACCGCTAGAAACGTTCCTCGAAGCGGCCCGCAAAGGCAGCTACGACGTGCGCGAGCAGACCGCCACCCTCGAGCAGCGGAACTGGGAGCAAGAGTCGGCGCTCGGTCGCTTGCTGCCGGCCTTTTCGGCGCGTGGCGTGTACACCCGCAACCAATACGCGGCCGAGATCCCGGCGGGCATTGCCGGCCCCAACCCGCTCACGATCACGCCGCAAAATCAGTTCGATCTGTTCCTGCAGCTGGATGTGCCGCTGATCGATCTCGCCAACTACCAGCGCCTGGCCCAAGCCCAGCACTTGGCGAAGGCCTCGGGCGCCCAACTGGCGCAGTCACAAAATGACGTGCAGCGTTTGGTCGCCCGCGCGTACTACGCGTACGTCGGAGGTGCGGCGTTGGTGCAGGCGGCCGAGCGCAGCCAGAAGATCGCCGAAGACAACCTCGCTTTCGTCAGCACGCGCCACGAAATCGGCGTCGCCACCGAGCTCGACCGGGAGCGCGCGCGCGCCAGCGTCGAACAGAGCAAGCAAGATCGGGCCCAGGCCGAGTTCATTGGCATCAACGCGGCGCGCAATCTGGAGACGGTATCGGGTATCGCACCGACCCCCGTCGCAGAATACCCGGTCGATGATTTGCATCCTGAAGCGCCACTCACCAGTTGGCTGTCGAACACCGACACGCCCAACGATCGCATTCAAGCAGAACTCAAGCGCGCGTCGATTTCTGCCAAGAAGGCGGCCGCGTATTCGCTCCTGCCCACGCTTTCGGCAAACGGGCAAGAACGCATCACCAATGCGACCGGGTTCACCGGCCGTACCAGCGCCTACACCATTCAAGCGATGCTTTCTTGGCGCCTCGACTACAGCGCTTATTCGACTGCGCAAGCTCAGGCGAGCGCCGCCGATGTGCAACTGGTGCGCGCGGAACGCGCGCGCCGCGGCGTTGAAGACGACATCTTCGACGCCTGGGAGCGGGTGCGCACGGGGATCGTGAAGAGCGCTTCGGCTCGCGCGCAAGCAGAGGCCGCGCTGCGAGCCGAAGAGCTGGCCCTCGCCCGCTACCAGTCGGGCGCGCTCACCCAGCTCGACGTGACACAATCGCAACGCGACGCTTTTCAGGCCCAAGCTTCGCGCATTCAGGCTGACGCGGACCTGCTCTACTCGCGCGTGGTTTTGCGGCTTGCAGCCGGCAAGCCTCCGCACGTAGAGCCGTCTGCGCTTCCGTCGGTTCGCGCCGAGGTCCTCGACGCGCCTGCTCCTCCGGCTCCCGCGCCTGCCGCCACTCCCGCCGTTCCCCCAGCCGCCACTCCGGCGCCCCATTGAAGCATTTAGCCGTGATTCCCCTGCCCATGTCCATCACCCGTCGTCGCTTCTTTCCCCTGTCCCCCCTGGGGCTGACGCTCAGCGCAGCGCTGGCCTTTGCCCTGGCCGCGCCCGGCTGCAAGCGCAAGACGGACGCCGCCCCGGCGCCTGCCGCGCAGGCAGTCACGGTCGCGACCGAGCCCGTCACCAGCATCGAGGCGCCCCGCACGCTTCGGCTCACGGGCACCCTGCGTGGCGAGCGCGAAACCGATCTCGCGGCCAACGTGGCTGGCCGCGTGATCAGCACCAAGATCGAGCGCGGTCAGCGCGTGGCCAAAGGCGAGCTGATCGCGCAGGTCGACGTGACTGGCGCGGCGCTGGCACTCGCCGAAGCACGAGTCGCGGTACAGACCTCGAAGACGCAAGAGGCCATCAACCGGGCAGACTGCGATCGCTACGAGCGACTCAAAGCGAGCAATACGGTCACCGACATGGAATACGATCAGGTGACGGCCAAGTGTAAGACGGCCCCGCTCAATCGCGAGGCGGCCCAAGCGCGCCAGAATATCGCCGCCAAGAACGTGGGTGACGGCAGGATCCTCTCGCCCTTCGCCGGCATCGTCACGGATCGCTACATCGAGGTCGGTGAATACGTGCAGGCATCGACGCGGGTCGCCTCGCTGGCTCAGGTGGCCGATCTGCGGCTCGAGTTCAGCTTGCCCGAACAGAACTATCCGGACGTCCAACTCGCACAAAATGTCGGCTTCCGCGTGGCGGCCTACGGCGAGCAGCTGTTCTCGGGCAGCGTGTCGCACATCTCCGGCGCCGTGCGCGAGACGCGCGACGTGCTGGTAGAGGCCAGCGTCAAGAACCCCGACCACAAGCTCTTGCCCGGCATGTTCGCGGACGTCGAGCTTACGGTCGGTCACGAAACCCTGGCCTCGATTCCGAAAGCGGCGGCCTTCGAGGCCAACGGCAAGCTGAACGTCTTCGTCGTGTCGAGTGGCGTGCTCGAGCAGCGCGTGCTGCAGCCGGGGCCGGAGGTCGAAGGTCGCGTCTCGGTGCGCCGCGGCGTGGTCGTTGGAGAGCAAGTGGTCGCCGTTTACAAGCCCGAACTCAAGAACGGGCAGCGCGTCAAATGACCAAGACCCCGGCCACACTGCTCGGTAGCGAGCGCTTTGACTCGAAGAGGGCCCTCCCATGCAGTGGCTAGCAAGAATCTGTGTTCAACGGCCGGTGCTGGCATCGGTTTTGATGTTGGTGATCTTGGTGCTCGGCACGGTCGGCTACCGTGGCCTCGGCGTCGATCAATTCCCGAACGTCGACGTGCCGGTGGTGGTCATTACCACCCAGCTGCCGGGGGCAGCGCCGGAAGAGATCGAGACCGACGTCACGGACAAGATCGAAGGCGCGGTCAATCAGATTTCCGGCGTCGACGACCTCAACTCGGTCTCGAGCGAAGGCGTCTCGCAAGTCATCATCATGTTCAAGTTGGACAAAGACACCGATGTCGCCGCCCAAGAGGTGCGCGACAAGGTGAACACCGTCCTGCGTGAGCTCCCGAGCGGGATTGAACAACCGATCATCAGTAAGGTCGAGCCCAGCGCGGCGCCCGTGCTCTATCTCGGCGTGCGCGGCAAAGGCCAAAGCATGCGCGACCTGACCGAGGTCGCGGACAAGAAGGTCCGGCGCCAGCTGGAAACCATCCTCGGTGTCGGCAAAGTCACGATCATCGGCGGTCGCGAGCGACAGATCCACGTGCGCATGGATCCGCTGGCGCTGCGCGCGGCGGGCTTCACTGCCATCGACGTGATGAACACGTTGCAGCAGCAGAACTTGATGACACCGGGCGGTAACCTGGAGACCGGCCCGGAGAGCGTCACCTTGCGCATCGACGGCCGCGTGACCTCGGTCGAGGCCGTGGGTCGCTTGGTCATGCGCGCCAAAGATGGCCGGATCATTCGCCTGTCGGACGTGGCGAAAGTGGTCGACGACCAAGAAGCGATCGAGAGCCTGGCCCGCTACGACGGCGAAGAGGTGGTCGTGCTCTCCATCGTCAAGCAGGCCGGTACGAATACGATCGAGGTCGTCGACAACATTCAGAAGCGCATCGCCAGCCTGAATCAATCGCTGCCTCCGGGCATGGAGCTGAAGGTCATCCGCGACAATTCGCAGTCGATTCGCACCAGCGTCAGCTCGGTGATCGAGCATTTGATCGTGGGCGCGCTGCTCGCTGCGGGCGTGGTGCTGATCTTCCTCGGCAACGCGCGCAGCACGCTGATCGCGGCGCTCTCGATCCCGATTTCCGTGATCGGCACCTTCGGTCTGATGTGGCTGCAGGGCTACACGCTGAACAACATTACGCTCTTGGCCCTCGCGCTGGCCGTCGGCATCGTGATCGATGACGCGATCGTGGTGCTGGAGAACATCATTCGCTTCATCGACGAGAAGGGCATGAAGCCCTTTCCCGCAGCGGTACTGGCGACCAAGGAAATCGGTTTTGCCGTGCTCGCCACCACACTATCGCTGATGGCGGTGTTCATCCCGGTGGCGTTCATCGGCGGCATCCCGGGTCGGTTTTTGAAGAGCTTCGGCTACACGATGGCGTTCTCCATCGGCGTCTCGCTGATCGTGAGCTTCTCGCTCACACCGATGATGTCGGCGCGGCTCTTGCTGGGGCACCAAAAAGGCACGGGCCTGAACCGGCTAGTGGACTTCTTTTACCGCCCGATCGAGCGCGTCTACATGGCCATGCTGGGCTTCTCGCTCAAGAATCGCTGGGTGGTGGCGCTGGCCTGCGCGGCGGTGATGGGCTCGTGCGTGCCGGTCGCCAAGTCGTTGCCCGGGTCCTTCCTACCGCTCGACGACAAGGCGAAGTTCCAGGTTACGATCCGTGCGCCGGAAGGCACCAGCGCGGAAGAAACATTGCTGATCGCGGACCGCGCGGCCGCGCTCTTGCGCAAGCTGCCGAGCGTCACCCACATTTTGATCACCGTCGCCGAGGACGACCAGATCACCCGCAACTACGCTCAGCTCTACGTCGACTTGGTCGACCCGGGCGAGCGCGCCTCGACGCAGTTTCAGTTGATGGACCGCGCGCGTGAGCTCGTGATCCCCAACATGCCCAAGGATTTGCGGATCAACATCGCAGAAGTGCCAGACTTCGCGGTCGGTTCGAACACACAGGGCGTGCAGTACATCCTGTCCGGCCCGAACTTCGCCGAGCTGGAGAAGGGCGCGGACGTGATCACCAAGGCGCTCAAGAAGAGCGGCAAGGCGGTCGACGTCGACACCACCAACATCGCCGGCCGTCCCGAGGTGAGGGTGACCATCGACCGCGATCGCGCTGCCGACCTCGGCGTCAGTGTTGCCAATGTCGCCAGCACGCTGCAAATGCTGGTTGCGGGCGTCAAAGCCTCGACTTTCCCAGAAAACGGCAATGAATACGAAATCCGCATTCGCGCTGACGAACAATATCGTGCGGATCAGAATGCGCTCTCGTTGATGAGCGTGCCGTCGTCCAAGTACGGCAGTGTGCCGTTGAGCTCCGTCGTCAACTGGAAGCGGGGGATCGGCCCTTCACGCATCAATCGCTATGCGCGTGAACGCCAGATCACGATTTTGGCGAACGCGGCCGCGGGCGCGGGCGACAACGACGTGAGCGCGATCATCGCCAAGGAATTCAAGGACCTGAACCTCGGGGCAATGTACCAACTCCGCCCCACCGGCCGCTCGAAGTCCCAGGCCGAAACCGCGGCCGGCTTCATCCTGGCGCTGAGTATGGCTTTCGTCTTCATGTACTTGATCCTGGCCGCACAGTTCGAGTCGTGGCTCTACCCGGTGATCATCTTGGTTTCGCTGCCGCTGACGGTGCCGTTCGCGTTCATGAGCCTCAAGATCTTCAATCAGAGCATCAACATGTTCTCGATGCTCGGCTTGCTCGTGCTCTTCGGCGTCGTGAAAAAGAACAGCATTCTGCAGGTGGATCACACGAACCACCTACGCCGCCTGGGCAAGAACCAGTTCGACTCACTGATGCAGGCCAATCGCGACCGGCTTCGGCCCATCTTGATGACCACTATCGCGTTCGTGGCCGGCATGGCTCCGCTCTTGTTGTCGAGCGGCATCGGTTCCGGCTTCAACAAGGCCACTGCCAGCATCGTGGTCGGCGGCCAGACGCTGTCTTTGCTGCTCACGTTGCTGGCGGTGCCGGTCTTCCACAGCTTCGTCGATGACGTGCTGGGCTGGTTCGCGCGGCGCAAACGCAAGGGCAAGCTCGATCGCGGTCAAGCCGAGCTCGAGGAGCTACTCGGCACCGGCGAGGAGCCGCTGGCGAAGGCGCTCGAACGTGCCGCCGCGGAGTGAGAACAGACTCCGGATCGCGGATCGTTCGAAGAAATCGCAAAAAACCGGGCCGTCTAATGAGCGAAGTAGACCGTCGCGCGCTTTTGCCCTTTGGTGGTCACCTTCCGTTCACTGATCAGTCGCTTGACCGGTAATACGAGTGCTTTCGTCGGCAGACCGAGGCCTGCGCTGATTTTCTCGATGCGCAGGCCGGGGTGCTTGGCGATGTGGCTGTGCAACTTCTTGATCAGCGCGGCCAGCTCGGCGGGGCTGCGTTTCGAGATTGCGTCGTAGCGCGCCGAGCCAGCGGCCGCTGGGCGGGCCTGACGCTTCGAGCCACGCAGCGCGGGCGGATTGCCACCGTTCAACGCCGTTTGCACCGACTCGAGCGCGGCCCGCTGGATCAAACCCTTCAGTTGCTCGACAAACGATTCGACGGCTTCGCGAACTTCGTCATCAATGTTCGACATCGCACTTGGGTACGTCGAACGACGTAGAAGTGTCAATCATAACAGTAACATTCCGCCTCACCTGTCGCGCGGGACAGCTTTGCTGGTCTCTAGAACAGGTTTCGTTCGCGTGCTGCTTTTCAGGACAATCGAAGCGGTTGCACGCGCGTCGTGCAAGCGTCCCGTCGCTCTGAATTCCCACGCAGCGATTCGATTGAAGCTCCGCTGCTCGAAGGAAAGTCAAGGTTTAGAATCCCCTCCTGCATGACATGATATGATGCCATTCAATGGATTTGGGGGCCTCTGTCCGAGCCGAGCAGTTGCGCACGCTCTACCGTCAGAACCGCGGTGTTCTGTGGGCGAACGTCGCGGTCGCCGCGCTCGCTTCCGTCGCGCTCTGGTCTACCGCGTCGCGGGTCTCGTTACTCGTGTGGGTGTTCGCCTCGGGGCTGGTTGCCCTCGCTCGTACCCAGCTGACTCTTCGCTACGAGAGAGCGAGACCAAAGCAGTCCGAGCTGGAGCCTTGGGGAGCCCGCTTTCTGTTCGGCTCGATCGTCGCCGGGGCGCTGTGGGGCATCGCGAGCGTGGTTTTCTTCGACCCTGCGAGCTGGCTCTCTCAGCTCGTCTTCGGCTTTGCAATCGGTGGCATGACCGCCGCCGCGGCCGGCACGTGGTCCTGTCATTTGCCGGTGTTTTGGGGTTACTTCGCCTGCGCGCTGGGCCCGTTCGTGGTCCGCACCTTGGCGGTGGGCGATCAGGCGCATCTGGCCATGGGCAGCATGTTGTTGGCTTATGCAGCGGGTTTGCGACACGTCGCGCAGAGCAATCAGCAAACGTTCACGCGCGCCTTTCGGCTGGCACTCGAGAACGCCGAGCTGCTCGAGCGCTTGTCCAACTCGCAACGCGGTCTCGAGGAAACCAATCGCACCCTCGAACGGCGAGTCGCCGAGCGGACAGCAGAGCTCGAGCGCCAGAGTGAAGTGGTGCGCAACGCGCAGCGCTTGGAGGTGGTGGGGAGGCTCGCCGGTGGTATCGCTCACGAATTCAACAATCTGCTCACCATCGTCCTGACGAGCATCGATGTTCTGGAGGAAAAGCGAGCGTTCGATGAAACCGAGCTCGAACGAACGCGAGCGGCTGCTCGGCGAGGCGCTTTCCTCGCTCGACAGCTGCTGGCTTTCGGTCGAAGGCAGCGCATCGAACCGCGGATCTTCGACTGCAATCGTGCCACTCGAGACATGGAGCCACTCTTACGTCGTTTGATTGGCGATCGAATCGAGACCCATTTCGTGCTGAGCGCCGAGCCGCTTTTCGTGCTGGCAGATCCCGCGCAGCTCGAGCAAATTTTGGTCAGCCTGGTCAGCAACGCTCGTGACGCGATGCCCGCTGGTGGCAAGCTGCGGCTGACGACCGAACGCGTGGAGGAGCGACCCGACGCTGGTCGAACTCGAGGCACCCACGCGCTGCTGCGGGTCGAAGACACCGGCGTCGGCATGGATCCGGAGACGTTGCGGCGCGCATTCGACCCATTCTTTTCCACGAAAGCACCCGGCTTCGGCAGCGGTCTCGGTTTGGCTACGGTTCACGGCATCGTCGAGCAGAATGGGGGCTGTGTGACCGTCGAATCGGAGCGAGGGAAGGGCTCTCGTTTCGCGGTCTATCTGCCGATCGCGCAGACGGCGGAGGGGCGCTCCGAGACGCACCTCAGGCTGCCGCCCTCGGCGCCGCCACCCGCGACGATCTTGGTCGCCGAAGACGAGCCCACCCTGCGCTCGATGATCCGGCGTACATTGGTGCGCTCGGGTCACACGGTGTTGACGGCCGCGGACGGCGAGCTCGCGTTGGCGACGGCCCGCGCCCAATCGGGGCCAATCGATCTCTTGGTCACGGACGTAATCATGCCGAATCTCGGCGGAGCCGAGGCCGCCCGGCTGTTGGCCTTGGAGCGGCCGGGGATCGCCGTGCTGTTCATGTCGGGGTACAGCTGGGGAGAATCGCTCCCGCCGAGTGATCCAACGACGGGCGTCGCGTATCTGCAAAAGCCGTTCGACACCAAAACACTCGAGGCCCGCGTGGCCGAGCTCCTCGGCGAACGTCAGCGGCTTTCGCGTTCGAGAGGGAGCGCCAAAATCGGCTGAGCCTTTGCGGTAGGCAAGCCGCTTGCCGGCGTCTAAAGTCGCTGGTTCATGAGCGAGGCCGACTTTTTCAGCGACGAGGCCAAGCGTGCCACGGCCGCTTCGGTGCAGGCGGCCGAGGCCCAAACTTGCGCCGAGATCGTGGTTGCCGTGCGCAAGAGTTCGGGCCGCTACGGCGTACTCGCCTACCATTTCGGCTTGGCCTGCTCGGCCTTGGTGGTCGCCTATTCGTTGCTCGCACCCGCGGTTTACAGCCCCTTCGCGATTGCGCTCGACGGCATCGTCGCCTTCTCGTTGGGGGCGCTGCTGGCAATCAACCTAGATACCGTGAAACGCGCGCTCGCTCGCGGCTCCACGCTCGAGGAGAACGCAAACCGCGGCGCGCGGGTCGCCTTCTTCGACCTCGGTATCTCACGTACTTCCGGGCGGCACGGTCTGCTCGTCTATGTGTCGATGTTCGAGCGCCGCTGCGTCGTCCTGACCGACATCGGCATCAGTCGTGCCCAGCTTGCGCCGGGCCTTGGCGTCTCCGAAGCGCGACTCACCGACGCGGTGAAGCGCCGCGATCTCCGGGCATTTCAAGCTGCGGTCGCGGCCTTGGGGGTGGTGCTGTGTGAGCGTCATCCGCGCGCCGTCGACGACGTGAACGAACTTCCGGACGAGGTCCAATGAGCGGCGCTCGACGCAACCAGGCGCGCGCGCTGCTCGCGTGGCTCGGTTTGGCTCTGGCGTTGGCCCTGGTGCTGTATTCGGTCGGCGCTTTTGCACGGCCTGGTGGAGGGCAGTCCTACTCGGGTGGTTCGCGCTCCTCGCGCTCCTCCGGTGGGCATTCGGGCGGTGACGGTGACGCTTCGGGGCTGATCTTTCAGCTGATCTTGCTGTGCATCCAGTATCCGGCTTTGGGCGTGCCGCTGTTGATCATCGTGGTCGTGTTCTTCATCGCCAAAGCGGCGGTCGGGGCGCGGCAACAGAGCTGGTCGACCACTACACCCGAGGCCGTGCAAGCGGTGCAGCGCGTCGAGCGCAGTGCACCCGTGTCGCGCACGGAGCTGAGTACGATCAGCGCGCTCGATCCCGGCTTTTCGCTCGTCCTGTTCGAGGACTTCGCGTACATGCTGTACGCGGCCGTCCAGCGCTGCCGCGGCACGGGCACGCAAGCGCTCGCCGCCTATTTGGCGCCAGAGCTCGCTCAGAGCCTGGTCGATCCGAAGCTTGCGGACGTGCAAGGTATCGTCATCGGAGCCATGCGCTACGTGCGCTTCTCGGGCACGCAAGGCCCGATGCTCGAGCTCGAGCTCGAGCTCGAGTCCAACTACGTGGAGGTGCTACGCGCCGGTGGCACCTGTCGCTATTATGCCGTCGATCGCGTCGTGCTCACGCGGGCCGCCACGGCTCGCTCACGCCCACCCGCGCGTGCTCATCAGCTGGACTGCCCGAACTGCGGCGCGCCGCTGGAAGCCGTGCGCGGCACCGAATGCAGCTATTGCCGTCAAAACGTCGGCCTCGGGCGCTTCGATTGGATGATCGCCGGACTGCGCAACCTGACGCGCGAGACGCGCGGCCCACTCTTGACCAGCGATGTCCCTGAAACTGGCACCGAACTCCCCACCATCGTCGACCCCGGCGCGCCGCAACGTTTCGAACAGCTCGTGCGCAAAGATCCTGCATTCAACTGGCAAGCGCTGCAAGGCCGAGTCGCCCTAATCTTTGCCGAGCTTCAGGTTGCGTGGACCGGTCGCGATCCACTACGAATTCGCCCGTTCGTGTCGGACAACCTGTTTCAATCCATGTACTACTGGATTGATCTCTATACCCAAGAGCGCTGCCGCAACGTTACGGAGAACGCGAGCATCATGCGCGTCGACCTCGCGAATGTCGTGAACGACGCGCAATTCGACGCCATCACTTTGCGCGTCTTCGCCACCGGCATCGACTATACCATCTCGGACGAAGGCAAGCTGCTGAGTGGTCACCGCAGCCGCCCCCGCACCTACTCCGAATACTGGACCCTGATCCGCGGCAGCTTGCGCCGTGGTGAACCGCGGCGTGACAACACTTGCCCCAACTGCGGGGCACCCCTGCGCATCGGCATGACCGGGCAATGCGAGTACTGCCGCATCAAAGTCACCAGCGGAGACTTCGACTGGGTGCTGTCGCGGATCGAACAGGACGAATCATACGCTGGCTAGGCGCTATCCTACTCGACCACGGCGCGCTGCAAAGCGAGCCGCGCTGGCGTCGGGAGCCGAGAAAGCGTCCTCGAGAGTCGCTCGGGCGAGGGGGCGGGCGGATCGACGCCGGGCGACCGGGCTCGCCATCGTCCATCGGCCGCTCTTCCAGATCGAATAGCTAATCTTCGGAATAGCGGCGGACCTGGGGGCGAGAGGCGGGCGATCAACAGGTCTGGTGCTACGGGCTTGGAGAGCAAATCAGCCGCGCCGACCCGTAAGCCATCGATGGGCTTCTTCGCGCTCGCTCTTGGCGGTCCCAAAGCACTGTGTACGCATGGCGGCCATCGAAAACCTGCTCTTGCCTAAGGACGCCGCAGGGGGGATTGGCCTCTGACCACGGTCGGTTAGATTAGCTTTCGAAATAGTTCGACCCGTGAGCTCGAGCCGGTCTTGCGTAGGACGTTTTCTTGATGGAATTTCACGGTTCGGGGGCTGATTCCGAGCCGTCCCGCGATATCTTCGAAGTTGCCGCCCAAGCACAACAGTTCGAGGATCTGAGCCTCGCGTTCCGTGAGCTTGGTGGTCTTTCCGAGCGCGGCGATCCGTTGTTGGATCTTCGAGCGTTGCCCTTCTTCCAAGCCGGGCAGCGGGCTCGGCGCGGTGTTTTCGGGGACCTGCCAGGCGTCGACCAGTTGGTCGCGCAGCGTGCGCTCGTGAAATTGAAATGCGATCAACGTGTACGTTTCCTCGCCGACCGTGAAGGTACCGACGACTCGTCGCGGTGAGCTGGCTCTGTCCCAAAGCTCCGCCCACTCTTCGGGACTTCTGAACGCGCACATCGAGTACGAAAGGCGTTCGCTGGACATAATCAAGTTGCTTTTGCGAGCCGTGATGGTCAGGCCGCGTGGGGTCGGCTTCTGGTAATCGGCACGGTTCATGAACCAGCGAATGAACAGCGCACGCGCGCCATTCTCCAGTGGATGCTGACTCACGTACTCAGCGGCCAAGCGCGCTCCTGGATCCTGTTCGACCAATTTGATGTCGGCCGCGCTGCTCAGCATCGTGGCGTGCCAAAACGACTCCAGCGCGCCGCCGCGCAGTTCGTCTCGAGAGACCTCGAAGGCGTGCGGCTCGATGCGAAAATGCTCGCGCGCGATATTGGCCGCTTCGTCGCCTTCGAGCCCTCGAATCAGCTCCACGATCGCCTGTTCGTCGGACGTCTTCGCTGGCTCGAATGTGAGCGTACCGCGCTCGTCCTCGGGGACGCTGAGCTGTTCGATGCGCGGTACATCGCGATCCAGAAAGAACAAGTCGTCCATGCCCGCCTTGGGCGGAGAGCTGGCCCCCAGCTCCGCGACCATGAACTCTCGCACTGGGCGATAGATGGCTTGATACCTTTGGGCATTGCCGCGTTGTGCTCGCGCAACCAGCGCCAGCCGCGCGAGCACGTGCGGCCGCAGGCCAGCCGTAGTCTGCTCGATGAAAGACTGACTTGCCAGCCACTCGAACAGCTCCGCTGCGTGAGTGGTGGCTTCACTCGGATTGACGAGCAGCACGTGTTCGAGCAGCTCGGGCGTGGTCGTGTGGGCCAAGGCACTGACGTCGAGCGCGAGCTGCTGCGCGCGCGACGCCGCGCGAAGCTCGAGCGTTTGCGTCAGGGTGCGTTGCAGTTCGCGCACTTGATCGGGACCGAAAAGTGGGACGCCCGTCCTCCTCAGGAGCTCGGCCGCGAGGGCCAACCCGAGCGGGTAACCACCAACCACTTCGAAGATCACGCGCTGCAGCGAAACGGGCACGCCGCGCTGCTCGAGATAGCGCTGAGCTTCTGCTTCTGGCCATGGCGCAAGCTGCCAACGCCGCGTGAAACTCGACCACGCTGGGTCGACACTGAGCCGTGCCGAGGGAGGATGGCGCGAGGCAACGACGACCAGCACGTTGCTGGGCAAACCCGAGATGAATTGCGCAAACACCCAGGGTTCGAGCGCCGCGACTCGCTCATAGGAGTCGAGCAGCAGTATCGGCCTAGAAACGGATGGATTGGCGCGAACGGCCTCCAGAAACTGCGCGCCCTGCCGAGTGAACCAACGCTGCAGCTCTTCCCCGCCCTGGACATTGGCTTCGGCGGCGTCGACGTAACTCACTACTGGCCAGGATGAGCTCAGGCATTGCCGCGTGAACTCGAGCAGAAGACTGGTCTTGCCAACGCCTGCTTGGCCAGTCACGTAGAGTAGCGAGCAGTTCGGATCGTCGAGCACCGAGTCGAGCAGGTCGAGATCCCTTTGGCGGCCGGCGAACGAAAGCGACCGTTCCGCACTCAGGCGTTGACCGAGCGTCGACGATGGTGGCGCGAGCGGGGCAACTGGCTGCAGCTTCGACTGGATCATGGGGCTTATCAGCGGGACTGGAGCGCGAGCCGCCCGAGGTCCACGGCGCATTCTCAGGTGTCATGACCGAATGGCCAAACGCAAGAGAGAAACGCTGGCGGGCGGCCGGCATCCTCGAGCACGATAGTCTAGGTTAGGCCTGTGGGCCTCTGAAACGTGAATAAAGGCGCGGTGTTGAGCCTTGGGCCGAGGACCCGCGCCGGCCGCTTTTGCGGCTCGAGTGCGGGGATGCGACAATCTGTCGCCTAGCGATGCATATAGACTCCGATCGACGCGGCCGCTGACCGCGTCTCGCCAATCTCACCTAGGCAGTCTACGCCGCATAGTTAGAGTCGCGTGGACACGAGATCTTCGCAGCCGGTGAAGAGATATCGGCCCACTCGACATCAGCGAACCCCACGTTGGTGTCTCCGTACCATCCCGCTCGCGCAGATTTGGCTAGAGTGATCAGATGCGCCGACTCATCGCGGCGATGGGTATCGCTGGTGTTGCAGATATGAACTTCAGCTCGGGAGCGCTTTGGCTGGCGGCGGTAGCGAGCTCGGGGAGGCGATGTGCGGCGCATCGGCGAGCATTCGAGCCAGCACGTCCCAGCGGGCGTCGCCCTCTACCGGTCGCAGCCCGACGAACAGCGAGAGCTCGTTGCCGTCCCTAAAAAGCCGCAAGTTCATGCCGTCGGTACGGAGGCGCCGGCCCGCGAGGTAGTCATCCACGTTGATCGTCCGTAGGCCATTAACCTCGAGCACGATGTCTCCGTACCGGACACCAGCCTCAGCGGCCGTGCTCCCAGGCAAGCAGCCCAAAACGGGAATCCCCTGCACGGCTTCGGCCAAAGCCTCGAGCTGTTCACGACGAATCATTTGCTTCTCCTGATTGACCTAAGAGATCAGCGCGTGGTGCGCGTAGCTAGTACACCTACATTGGCTGCTTGTTGCAAAAAGTCCAGGCGAGATTGATGAATCGAGAGAGCGTCACGCCGCTGAAATCCAAGCGAGGCCCGACTAGTTTTCTGCCGCGTTGCGGCAAGGTCTCTCATTGCCTCAGGCTCGCTGACAGCCGATACCCACATCGCGGATCCGCTCGGCGGCTTGCTGACGACCGAACAAATGCGTGAACGCGATCGCGCCATGTTCTCGATCGCAGCCGAGCGAGCCATCCCCCTGACTTGGAACCTCGCGGGCGGCTACCAAATCGAACCCGACGGTTCGATCCCGCGGGTCGTCGAGTTGCATCTGAATACGTTCGAAGAAGCCTTGCGCGTCTGGCGACTGATCTAGCCCTCGCTCGGACGCTTTCGATTCGGGAAATTTCCGAATCGGTTCGGAAATTTCCCGATACTCCCGCGCGTCCCTCGAGACGGTGGCGTAAAATTGCTCGGTTTGGAGGGTTGGCCCGGGAAGTGCTTCGGCAATCTCTTCCAACCTTGTCCTCGAAATCTTCTCTGTTCCTCCGCGCGCGAATGAGTCCCGTCTCCATCGCGATTGCGCTTGGCGCACTGGCGATCGTCGGCGCGGGCGCCACGATGGCGGTTCACGCGCAGGCCCACGTCAACCAAGTGCCTCTGGATCGCACGGCAAAGCCGGTCAGCGTCGTGGCCGCGCAGGGTACGACCTTTCGGGGTTCGCGTCGCTACGTGGGCACGGTCGAGCCCTGGTTGGAGGCCAAGATCGGTCCACAGATGATCTCGGCGTACGTCGACACGGTGTTGGTTCGACCGGGCGCCGAGGTAAAGAAGGGCGAAGTCGTGGCGACGCTGGACTGCCGCAACGCGAGCGCGACCAGCCGCGCTGTCGCCATGCAAGCGCGAGCGGCGGCCGCGCGCCAGCAGGCCCTCGCCGACGAGGCCGCGCGCTTCAACGGCTTGTTGGATGGCGGCTTCGTGTCTCCCAACGAGGCAGAACAGAAAGTGGCTCAAAGCGCGGCTGAGCAAGCGCAATTGCTGGCGACCCAGGCAACCTTGCTCGGCACTTCACTGCAGGTCGATGACTGCATTCTGAAAGCCCCGTTCACGGGCGAAGTCGCGAATCGTACCAGTGATCCGGGCGCTTTCGTGCGCCCCGGGGTCTCGATTGCCTCGATTGTGGATCGTTCGACGGTGCGCATCGTCGCGGATGCACCGGAGGTCGACTTTTCGGCGATTGCACCCGGTAGTCCCGTCAAAGTGCACCTGTTTGCGATCGACCGCGACCTGACCGCGAGCATCTCGCGGCGGGCGCCGGCGGCCGAGCCGCGCACGCGCACCGCGCATTTCGAGATCGACGTTGCCGATCGCGAACGCAGCATGCCAGTAGGTACCACTGCCGAGATCCGCATCGATCTCGGCGTGCCCCGACCGGCCACTGCGATCCCGCTCACGGCGGCCACGGTGCGCGGCGAAAGCGCGACCGTGTACGTGATCGAGAACGGTCGGGCTCATAAGCGCACATGCGCAGTGCTGGGAGAGCGCGCGGGGCGGCTGTTCGTCGATCCGAGTTTGAGTCCAGGAACGCGCGTCGTCGTGCAGGGCCGCGCGCTCTTGAACGACAAAGACCGCGTTGATGCCAGCCTCGAGAAGACGAGCCAGCCATGACCGGACTATCGCTGCGTAACCCGATCGCGGTGCTGATGCTGTCGCTCGCGGTGGTCGTGTTCGCGCTGGTGGTGACGCCGCGCATGGCGGTCGACACGTTCCCCGAGCTCACGCCCCCGGTGCTCGTCGTCGGCACTCTGGCGCCTGGCCTCGGTCCGAAAGACGTCGAAAAGACGCTCACCTGGCGAATCGAGAAGTACGTCAGCGCAACCCCGGGCGTCGATCACGTCGAGAGCATCTCGCGCAACAACTTGAGCATCGTCTGGGTCTGGATGAAGTGGGGCAGCGACTTGAACGCAGCGCAGACGCTGGTACAGCAGCAAACTGCGTTTGCGATGAGCGCCGTGCCCAAGTCGCTCGGCGTGCTGCCGCCGTTCGTGCTGCAATTCGATCCATCCAACGCGCCCGTGGTGCAGGTCGCGGTCTACGGAGGCGGCCTGGCCGGCCCAAAACTATATGACTATGCGCTCAATCAGATCGAACCCTTGCTCGAGGGCATTCCTGGCGTAGCCAGCGCATCCCTGAATGGCGGTCGCCAGCGGCAGATCAACGTGATCGTAGACCCGGTTGCTGCGCGAGCGCGCGGACTCACCTCCAGCGACGTCGCGGCCGCGGTCTCGCAGTCGAACGCGCTCTTGCCCTCGGGCGAGTTCATCTCACCCAAGTTCGACGCGAACGTGTATACGAACGCAATTCCAGAACGCGTGAGCGCAATCGGGGAGGCAATGGTCGCGCTGGTCGAAGGCAAACCCGTTCTGATTCGCGATGTCGCGCGCGTCGAGGATGGTGGCAGCCCAGAGACACAAGCTGTGTCAATCAACGGCCAAGCAGGCGTGTACTTGAACGTACTCCGTGTGCCCGGCGGCAACACGCTCGCCATCGTCGATTCGGTGAAGCAGGTGCTGGCCGGTTTGAAAGATCTACCGCCGGGCATGAAAGTCGTGCCCATTTTCGATCAATCGACGTTCGTGCGGACCACCTACCACGGCTTGCGACAAGAGGTCGTGCAAGCGTTGGTATTGATTGCTCTGGTGATTCTCCTATTTCTGCAGAGCCTGCGAGGGACGCTCATCGTCTCGGTAGCGATTCCGCTGTCGTTCGCGATTACGCTGATCGCGTTGTACGCGAGCGGACAAACGCTCAACGCCTTCACCTTGGGCGGACTCACGCTGGCGATGGGGCGGCTCGTCGACGATGCCGTCGTCGTGCTGGAGTCCATCCATCGTAAGCAACGCCTGGGACTGGGACCGTATCGCGCCGCGCTCGAGGGCACGAACGCGGTGGCCGTGCCGGTACTCGCATCCACGCTGACCACGATGGCCGTGCTGCTACCCGTCTTGCTCCTGGCCGGACTCGCGAAGAAGCTCTTCGCGCCGCTAGCATTGACGGTGGCAGTGGCCATGACCGCCTCGTACTTCGTCAGCGTGTGCGTTACGCCCGTCGCCTGCCGATATTTTCTGGGGCACGCTGAACACGGCCGCTTCGGCAAGCGCGTCGAACAGTTCGTCGATGCGATCGCGGAGCGCTATGCGCGGGTACTGCGGAGTGTGCTGCCTCGGCGCTTCTCGGTCGTCATCGGCTGCGCTCTGCTCACGGTCGCCGCCATCGTTGCGGCGCTGCGCTTACCGAGCACCTTCTTTCCGGAAATCGACGAGTCGATGGAACGCATCTACGTGCGCCTCGCCCCCGGCATTTCGTTGGCGGATTCGGCGAAATTGCTGCAAGAGATGGCCAAAACCGCGGCCGCGAACCTGCCCCCCGGCAATGTCGAACTGGCGTTGACCAACGTTGGCTCGCCGAACAACGCTCGCAGCGCCATGACCAGCCCCAACAACGGTCCGCACATGGGCTTCATTCGCTTGCAACTCGCAGACGAGGAGCAGCGCAGCTTATCGCAGCGTGAGCTCGCCGATCGCACGCGCGCAATTCTGACCGCGCATTACCCAGGCGTCGAATTTTTGCAGTGGCCCGGCGGCCTCGTCGCCAGTGTCTTCTCGAACGGCTACATCGCGCCGTTGGTGATGGAGGTGCGGAATGACAACTTGGCCGAACTCGACGAACAAGCGCGTGCCGTGGCCGAGGTCGCCCGCAGCGTGCCCGGCATTCGCGACGTACGGATCTCCCTCCAAACCGACTATCCCGAGGTCCACGTGGACACGGATCGCGAAACGGCCGGACTCGTCGGCGTCAGCTCACGGGCCGCCGCGCAAACTACCCTCGAAGCCACCCTCGGCAACATCAACTCTCCGAGCGTTTGGATCGACCCCAACAACGGCCAGTCTTACTACGTCATCACTTACTACGACGGCAACGCAATCGCGGATCCCAACGCGCTGGCCGAAATTCCCGCGCGGATCGACGGCGGCAAGTCGGTTCCGCTCGGCGCCTACGGCAAAGTGCGACGTTCCGTGGGCCCAGTCGCCATCGAACGCAACCAACTGCAGCGCGCGTCTCGCGTGTTGATGCAGACCGAAGGCCGGGATATCGGCACCGCCGCCGCCGAACTCGAACGGAAGCTCGCGCTCGACCCACGTACGCGTGGCATCAGCTCTTCTTTCGTCGGGCAAGTTCAGCTGATGCGCGACACCTTCTCTGGCCTGGGCGCGGCAATCGGGCTGGCGATCATGGTCGTGTTCATGATCATGGCGTCCCAGTTTCAATCCCTTCGTCTGCCATTCGTGATGTTGTTCACCATCCCAGTCTCGCTCGTCGGCATCGTGATGGCCGTGATGGCGGCCGGCCAGGGCTTTTCAGTGACGGCGCTCATGGGGATCTTGATGGTGATCGGCATCGCCGTCTCGAACGGCATCTTGCTCGTCGACGATGCCAACCGCCGCTTCGGCGAGGGTGCAGAAGCGTTCGACGCTGTCATCGCTGCGGCCCGTTCCCGCTTCGTGCCCATTGCCATGACCAGCCTCGCCACGATCATCGGCCTGATTCCAACGGCATTGGCATTGGAGAAGGGCACGGAGGCCAATCAACCCTTGGCACTAGCCGTGGTCGGAGGGCTGACTTCCTCCACCCTCTTGTCCTTGTTCCTGGTGCCGGTGATGTTTCTGTTCTTCGCCAAGCGAAGCACGGTCGTCCCGGAAATGGCGCCTATCGTCGCTCAGCCCCTGTGAGCGACGCCATCGCCTCGAGCCGTTTTCAGCACAAAGCGCGGGCGCGCGTGGCCGTTAAAACAAATAGAAGCCGGACAATTGCAAGCGAGTGTTCTTGGCGACTACGCCATCGCCGTAAGTTTGACGAAAGTGGGCGTATTCAACGCCCAATCGCACGGCCGGGGCGAGGTCACAGAATACGTTTGCATCTGCCCACCGTGACTTATCGAAAGTCTTGGCGAGGCCGGCCGCATTCGTGTAGCGCGTCGCATTGTCCGACTTCATGGCGGAATAATTAGCGGAGATCCAAACCTTGCCCGACGGCGGCAAGTAGTACTGCACGCCGATGATGTAAGATTGCCAATCAATGGTGTGGATTTTGCCGTTGGCGTCGAAGGTGACCATCCCGTTGTCGATGTCGGCGGCGTACGTCGGCGGCGGCGTCAGCATCTCTGGGTTGGGTGGGGCAGGGAAGCCAACGCCGCCGGTCAGCCCCGTGTACAGGTCGGAGATCCCCGTGCCGGTCACGAACGAACCGGTCAAGGTCAACGCGTTGCCGTGCTGGTCGGCGCGGGCGGGGATGATTGGCAGCAATGTATCGAGCGAAAGGCCCCAACCGTTGCTGCGACTATGCCCGTTGCCGTAAAATCCGGGCAAGACGAAGTGTCGGGCCACGCCGGATACCCCGACGGCCAAGCCGTCGATCGCGGTACCCGTGCTACCGGCGGTGTGTACCCCTTTCCAGTGATTGAAGGTGAGCTTCACGCCAGCTTGTCCGTCCGGAACTTGCGAGTTTCGAGATGCCGGACGCGCCGCGGCGATCGCGAGGTCCAGCGTGATTGAGCTCGTCTCGAGCGTCTTGGAGAGGCGCGCTTGCGCGGCGCGTGAATAGACTTGGCCAGGCACGCCTTGGATCTCCACCGTGTTGGGGTGAAATGCCGATTGCCAACCGAACAGCTGCCAATACTGACCGAGCAGCACGTCCACGATCGGATCTTCGAGCTTGAGCGCCATATGTCGGATACGAAAAGTCGGATTGCCGATCAGCGCGGCTTGGCTCGCGGTCGAAGTGGGCTGGTTGCCCAAGAAGTCCATCTCGAGCACGGCGCTCGCCTTGATCGAGTCCACCTCGGGGGCCACGAGTTTGAAGCCGATGCGCGAGTTACGGGCGCCGAACAACGTTTGACCGTTGTCGGCGGCGTAGGTTCCCGGGCGTGCGAGCGCGCTGTTGCCTTGAGAATCATTGATCGTGGTCGATGCCGCTTGGGTCGAATCGTGGATGGCGTCGAATTCGACGAAGCCGTAGAAGGTCGTGCCCCACTTGCCTTGAATCGGCTGTGGCCCGCTCTCCAGCGGCGCGTTACCGACCGGTACTGGACTGGGGAGGGGAGGGGCGGCCGCTTGCGCGGAGGACGAAGAGACGCGTGCCAGGAGCAGGGCAATCCCCGCAAAGGTTCTAGGATAGCGCATGCTTTGCTCGAGCTCAGAAGTACAGATCGAAGTGGCGGCCGCTCGTGTCGGAGCAACGCCCGTAGCCCGAGCCCTCACGGTCGCGTTGAAACCCGCAGCGCACGACGTGTTGCGCCGCGCATTGCAGAATCGCTAGCCCCACCTGAGAATCTTCGCGATCGATCCGGCGCTCTTCATCGTCCAAGTACTCGACCTGGTCCGGGATGGTGTTGAAGCGACCCGTGCACTGTTCACCGTCGGCCAGCACGGCTACCAGGTTTCCCTCTTTTGCTCGAGCGTCGCGGAAGACGAGCGAGCCCTTGCGTGGCGCTTTGCTGTCGTACAAGTAGCCCTCGCGCGCGCTGGCGCAGGCGGAAGTCAGCCCCAGCAAAGCGATCGCGGCCAGGGTCCGTTTGAACGGCGTGCTTCCAGCATTCTTGATCGGTGCCATCTCAAAACACCATGCTGTATTCGGCGCCGCCCTGGTCGCGACATTCGCCGTAGCTGAACGACTCCCCCGTGCGGCGCGCCAGTGTGCACCGCAGCACCGTGCCCGAGTCACAGCTCAACACGGCGACACTGGCGCTCGCATTTTCGGTGAACATCATTTCCGGCCCGGCCAGTTTTCTTGCGTTCCCGGGGTCGATGGTGCTGAACGAACCGCGACAACTCGCGCCATTGGCGAGCTTGCCGGTCATCGAGCCCGCGCTCGCGCCTGGGTTCTCGACGACCAGCGCCGCGGTCGAGCCATCCTTCATGCTGTACATTTGGACTTGCTGTGAGCCCATGCAGCCGCCGAGTAGCAGGCTGCCGAGCACCGTCAGGGAGGCGAGTTTTGACTTCATGTGTTTTTCTCCTGGTTGTTCGAAGTTGCGGTTCCAGAGTTGGATTCAGCGATCACGGGCCATCGCCCGGTCGAGCTCGGCAGCGGCCGTCGCGACTTGAAAGCGGCCGATCACTTGTTCGACCTCCGCGTTGAGGCGCAGTGTTTCCGCGTCGGCGAGCTCGGTGGCGGTGCCGAGGCCTTCGCGAAAGCGCCCTTCGGCTTGTTCGTGGTTGGCGCGGGCTGCCTGCACGGCCTGGGCCAGCGCGGTTTGCTCGGCGTTGGCGACCGCGAGATTCTCGTAAGCCTGGCGCGTGCGCGAGAACGCGCGTTGGCGCGCGACTTCGACTTCGACCGATAGTGAGTGCTCACGCGCGCGTAGAGCGCGCACGCGCGCACGCGTCACTGGCTCGCAGAACGGCCAGCTCAAGACGATTCCCGCCGAGTAATTCGGCACATTCGGCACGAATCCGTTGCCGTCGGCGACTTCGCCGTTCGACGCCGACGCGCCGCCTGCTCGGACGGATACGGCCGCCGCAGCAGACAGATTGGGTCTCGAGGAAGCGCTCACCGACTCGGCGAGAGAATGCTCGGCGCGCACTCTTCCGACCGCCTCTTGAACGGCGGGATCGAGCTCGACAGCGCGCGCTTCGGCCTCGGTGCGTGAAGGAAAGTGCAGTTCATCCGTGGCCTCGTCACGGGCATCGAGTTCAGGTTGCTCGTAGCCGACCGCGGCCGCAAACACGCCGCGTGACACGACCAAGCTGCCCGCAGCGCGAATGCGGGCGACTTCGAAGCGGGTCACATCCGCGTCGGCGCGCGTGACCTCGATCGGCGAACGCAAGCCACTGTGCACGGCTGCTTGCGCCAAATCGCGATGCAACGAGGCCCGTGTTTCGGCTTGGGTCGCCACGTCGAGCAAGGCGTGGGCGGCTCGCACGGCGTAGTAGGCATTGGTCACGGCCAGCCGCAGATCGAGTCGGGTGTGGCGCAGCTCGCTTTGGCTGATTGCAGACAGCGCCCGAGCGGCGGCGCTTTGGGCGGCAATTCGCCCGAAGTCGTAAAGCTCTTGGCGCGCCCCGAGCGCGAGCAGCGTGGTCGCCTCGGGGCGATAGCTCGGACTTTCATTGGTGGCCGTAGCGCCGATGCGCGGCAGAGCCACCGCTCCGTCAGACAGCGTTGTCGCGGTCGAATTGTTGGCCGTGCCCACCACGAACTCCCCGAGTGCGCCGAAGGACGTCCGCCACTGTGCAGCAGGGACCTCGCTCTCCAGCTGCGCAGCGTGCAGGCGTTCGCGCGCGGCTTGCAGTTCAGGCTCGTGGGCCTGCGCGTACGCAAGCGCAGCGCCGAGCGACAGCGCCGGTACGGTCCGGGTCGTCGCGAGGTCGTCCGCCCGCCCCACGCGCGTCGCGAGCATGCACGTGAGGCCAACGAGGCGCCATGCACTTCGGGGAAGGAACACATTGAGGCGCATGGCGCGCGCCCTGCACAGCAAAGAGCAAGCCAGCAAGAAGCTCGCGAATTTTCGCTACTATTTTGGTTGTCCTCGGAGTTTTTCCGACTCTCACTCGGAATATTTCCTGCCCTACGATGCTTTGCCTGTCCAAGATCACCTCTCAACGTCGCCGCACTCTTTGGCTGATGCTATTCGGCGTACTCGCCGTCGTGGCGGCGGGCATTGGCGATGCGCTCCGGCAATCCGAACGTGGGCTAGACGAACTGGGCCGCGAACACCGGCTGCTGGCCCTCAGTTTGGCTGCGCTGCCGGACGAGAAGCTGAGCGCGGCGGTTCGCACGCTCGAGGCGACCGGCCAAGTGGCGGTCTTGCTGCGGCAACCCGGGGGCGCCGGCTTCTTACTCAGCAACGGCAAACGGCTCTCGAGCAACGAGCTGGACGCCGCGTTCGCACGAGCGGCGCCGAGCGTTCGGCTCTCTCGCGCGCTCGCGGCGAGCATCGGCTTGGGCGCGAGAACCGCGATCGCCGGGCTTTCGACTCGCGACGTCGCTGGGCCCTCGAGTCCAGAAGGCATCGCGGTGATCGAGTCCGCTGCCGCAGAGCGCGACCGCGCGCGCCACGCCGAATGGCGAGCCGTGTTGATGGTGCTCGGGGTGAGCCTCTTGATCGTCGGCTTCGGGCTGGTCGCGATTCGTAGGCAGCGTCGCGAAGCATTGCTGCAACAAAGATTACGCCTCCACCGCGTGGAACGCGCGCGCGACGCGGAGCTATCCCGCGCCAACCGCATGGCGACCGTCGCCGCGTTGGCCTCGGGGGTTGCGCACGAAATTGGCACGCCATTGGGCGTAATCGTCGGTCGCGTGGAACAATTACGCTCCTCGTCCGCGGGGGACGCCAAAGCCATGCACCTGCTCGACGCCATTGCCGCTCAAACCGAACACATCGAAAGCGTGATCCGCGGTTTCTTGGGTTTCACGCGTGGCGATACGCCAAGCGCGAGCCGGGTGGCGGCCAGCGCGCTCGGGCGCGACTCGGTCGAGCTCGTGCGTCATCGCTTCGAACAAACTCGAGTCACGCTCGCCGTCGACGACCGCGACCAAGGCGCCTCGTTCGTCGCCTGCAACGCGACTTTGTTCGGTCAAGTCCTGGTCAACCTAATGATCAACGCCCTGGAGGCGTGTGACAGCGGTGACGTCGTGAGTCTCGTGCTCGTGCGCGTCGGTGATAGCATCGAATTTTCGGTGATCGACCAGGGACATGGCATCCCGCGTGCGGTGATCGAACGGGTGATGGAGCCGTTCTTCACCACCAAGGCGACGCGCGGTGGCAGCGGGCTCGGCCTGGCGATCGCCAAGGAAATCGTCAGCCATCATCGTGGACAACTGACTCTCGCTCGCCGTGCCGACCGAGAGGGCCCGACCGCTCGCGGCACGTGCGTGACAATACGACTCCCTCTTGCCCAGGAGATATCGTGAAGAAGACGGATGGTCGAGCACCCACCCTGCGCGTCCTAGTGGTCGACGATCGCCACGATATGGCCGCGATGGTCGCCGATGGCCTGTGTGAGCGCGGCTTCGAAGCCCGGGCGATCAGCGATGTCGCTGAAGCCATTGCCCAGCTCTCGCTCGGCAAGCACGACGCACTCGTGACGGATTTGCGCATTCCCGGCAGCGACGGCCTAGAGCTGGTCGCGCTCTCACGCTCGGTCGCGCCCGAGAGCCCCGTGATCGTCATGACCGCTTTCAGCGGCATCGACAGCGCGGTCGAATCGATCCGACGTGGCGCCTACCACTACCTCACGAAGCCCTTCAAAGTGGACGAGCTCGTGCTGTTCCTGCGCCGCGCGCTGGACGAATCTGCGTTGCGCCGCGAAGCCAAGGCCCTGCGCTCCGCGCTCCACAGCTCCCGGGGCGACGTGATAGGCGACAGCCCTGCCATGCGCGACGTGTTGGATCTCGTGCAGCGCGTTGCCGATTCGCCAGTCCCCGTATTGTTGCTGGGCGAAACCGGGACTGGCAAAGGTCTGATCGCGCGGGCAATTCATGCCGAGAGCGCCCGCGCCCGGGAACCGTTCGTCGCCGTCAATTGCGCGGCCATCCCCGAGCTGCTGCTCGAAAGCGAGCTGTTCGGCCACGTCAAAGGCGCCTTTACCGGCGCATTCGCCGATCGCGTTGGGCTCTTCGCCCAAGCCCAACGCGGCACGCTCTTCCTCGACGAGATCGCCGAGCTCAGCGCGCCGCTACAAGCCAAATTGCTGCACGTGCTCGAAACCGGACAGGTCCGCGCAGTGGGCAGCGATCGCGAACGCCGGGTCGAAGCGCGGGTGATCGCCGCCACCCACCGCGACCTCCGCCGCCGCGTCGCTGAGCAATCGTTCCGCGAAGATCTGCTGTACCGACTGGACGTCGTTTCGATTGAAATCCCCGCGCTACGCGATCGCCGAGCCGATCTGCCCCACCTGATCGAGCACTTCATGCCCCGCGCGCTCTCCCGCAGCACCCGCGATGCGCCGCTCCATTTCTCGCGCGCCGCCATGGACGCTTTGAGCAGCTACGCTTGGCCGGGCAACGTGCGCGAGCTCGAACACCTGATCGAGCGGCTAGTCCTATTCTGCCGAGAAAACGAGGTCAGTCTCGCCGACCTCCCCAAATCGATCACCGAGCGCCGGCCCGAACTGGCCGGACCCAGCTTTGGCGAACGAGTCATCCCCATCCGCGAACTGCAACGGCGCTACGCCGCGTGGGCCCTCGAGCGCCTGGGAGGCGCAAAAATGGCCACCTGCGAGGCGTTGGGCATCGATTCCAAGACGCTCAGTAAGTGGCTGAGCAGTGACGGGAGCAGCTGAACGACGACTCCGGGGACGGCTGGGGTCGATGGTCACGCTTCGAGACCGAGCATTTGGCCCGTTCGATGCATCCCTCTCGCGAGCGAAAGGAATCTCTCATGAAAACACCCGATTCCAAAATACCTGAGGCAGTAGTCCCCACGCCCGGCTCTGCCCACGTCGTTGAGGTGGCCGGTGCCACGCTGGGCGCCGTCGGCGGCGCCGCTACTGGCGCCGCCATGGGCGGACCGCTTGGCGCGGTCGTGGGCGCCGTCATCGGCGGCGCCATGGGCGCTTCCAGTGGCTGGGCCGCCGATCAGGCGAGCTCCGACCAAACAGCAGCAGAGGCCGCACTAGACGACGAAATTGGCGTAACTGCGGGCACCATTGGCTCGCCGAATTTGAAACACCCACCGTCCAAAATCAACGCGCCCTCCGCCGCTGCGGCTGGCGCCAGCAGCGTGAGTAGCGCGGCCGAGGATGACGCGGCCGGTCCGATGCAAGCACCGCCCGACTGATACGAAGATCCGCGTCAACGTCCACGAGGGGCACCGCCCTTCGTTGTCGATCAATCCCCGAGGACGAACGTCGCCCGGAGCGCGCCGTAAGCCATCTCCAAATCCCCACCCGCGTCGACCGAACTCGAGCTGCCGCTTTGGCTGACGCTCGCCCCCGCGAGGAACATCGCCTGCACGCCGAATTCTGCGCCCAACGCGAAATTTCGACCCAGGAAATAGTCGCCACCAAAGCCGAGACTGACGGGGATCAGTGAAGCACTGGCGGTGCCGGAGCTGGTCGAGGTGGTGCAGGTGGCCGGGGCGTTGGAGCCGCCCGTGCACTCTTCGGATGTGCCGCCGCTGGCGGTCAGCGAGGCCCGAGCATAGCCCACCGAGCCGATGATGTTGGCGCGGGCGCGCCCGTCGCTTGAGTGCCACACGTCGATGATGGCCGTGGGTGCGACTTGGAAGAGCATCACGTTGCCCGACTGGCCGCCACTACTGACGCCGATGCGGGTCAGGCCGAGGCCCAGGCCGAGCGCAAATGAAGGCGCTTGATAGCCGACGAGGAAGCCCGTGCCTCCGACGGAGAGCAGACTGGATTGCGCTTGAACGCGCGCTTGGATCATCATGCCAGTCGCGTGCCCCGGCGTGGCGGCCGCCTCCGCGGAGGCGGCCGCTTCGCTGGTGGTTGTCGCGCTGGCGGTGGTCGTTGCGTGCGTAGTGTTCGTCGGCGCCACCTCTCCACCCGCCTCGGCCTCGCCCTCTTGCGCGCTCGCGAACCCCGTGCTCGTCACGCTGCTCAACACCCCAACCACCGCCAAGATATGTTTAGTTTGCATATTCGTTTCCTCCCGCCACCGGCCGACCCTTGATTGTGCTCGGTCCCTCGGCACCGTCTCGTTAGAGCAAGCTACGCGCCAGCCGTAAAGAGTGCATTTTTCGCGAGGAAAGGCTGAGTGCGTGAATCAACCACTGTGCCTCCGATTCACACCGTATCGCAGTGCGCTGATTTTACGGCTGCGTTCGCGGATAGTAGGCGGGAGAGCGCGCGCGCGAGTGCGGCTTGGGGTGAGCGGTTTGGGCACGAAGGCGCGCAACGGGGAGCCGAGTAATCGCGCTGGCCGCGCGATTGCCACTCACCGTCGCTCGCTTCGACAGCGATTTCGATTAGCCCGCTGCGGGGAGTGTTCGTTCGCCAACCCTGGCAATTTTAGCCACGACCACGCAAGTGAGTGTCTGGAGCCCCCCGCCTTACATTTGAATACTACGGGCACGCGGCGGATGGTATTTTCAGTTACGAGTGGCGCGGGGCGTGACGTATGTTCATGACAATGCCAGGCGATGAGATCCCTTGGGACCTGCCGCAGATTGGTGAAGAGCTAGCCGGCCAATACGAGATCCTCGGACCGATCGCCACCGCGGGCGTGGGGATCTTGCTGCGGGCTCGCCAGAAGTCGCTCAAACGCACGGTCATTGTCAAAATGATGCGACAGGCGATCGATGAGCCGACTGCGGCGGAGCGCTTCCTGCGCGAGGCGCGCGCCGCGGGCCGCATCAGTGAGCCGCACGTGGTGTGCATTTACGACTGCGGCTTTGCCGTCCGCGACACGAACCAGAAAGACTGGCTACGCGCGGACGCCGGCGCGCCCTTCATCGTGATGGAAAATATGCGCGGTCTGGATCTGGCCGCGCTGATGGAAGAGCGCAACGCGCCGCTCGAAATCGTCGAAACCCTCAGCTACATGCGTGAAGCGTGCATTGGCGTGGCCGCCCTTCACCGCCAAGGCACCGTCCTGCGCGACCTCAAGCCGGCAAATCTGTTTCTGTGTGCCACCGATAGTGGACGCAACATCGTCAAGGTCATGGATCTCGGGATCTCCAAAAATCCGGCCGTGGAGAAGCACGCGAGCGAAGTCCGACTGACGGGCGCGATCGGCTACATGTCGCCCGAACAGATCAGCCAACCATCGACCGTAGGCTTTGCCAGCGACATCTGGTCGTTGGGCGTGATCTGCTACGAATTGCTCACGCGAGCGCTGCCCTTTGCAGGCGAAGATCCGTTCGCGACCTTGGGCCTGATCCTGACTCGCCCTCCGCGCCCCATCCGTGAACTGCGCGCGGCCGTGCCGAACGACTTGCTGCGCGTGATCACCCGCTGTTTGCAGAGAAGCCCCGTCGATCGCTACTCGAGCGTGGAGGAGCTCGCGCAAGCCTTGGAACAGGTGCACGGCCGGCACTCGCTGGTGCCTGTGATGTTGAAAGGTCCGGAGCCCGATACGGATCACCGAATCCCCCGGCCCGGTGATTGGGTGCTGCGCTTCCTCAGCGGCAAATACGCCGAGAGCGAACGGGGACTCAGGCTGGGTGAATCGCTGGAGATCGGCCGCAACTCAGAGCTGCCGTTGGTCCTCGTGGAGGAGATGGTCTCGCGCCTGCACGCGCGTCTGACGGTGTCCGAGGTCGGCGTCGTACTGGAAAATCTGTCCGCGACCAATGGTACGTTCGTCAACGGCTTCCAAGTGCGGGACAAGACCACGCTCAAGGAGAACGACCGCGTGCTGATCGGCACTTCGATCATCCAACTCACCAAAAAGGCCAGCCTACAGCCCAGCAAACTGGGTTAGGCTACCGCCCGGGTCGGCCGTCGACCGACGCACGCAGCGAGACACCCGGGGGCGGGTGGTGAGGCCCAATGATCAAACTGTACAAGGGAACCACGGGCGGAGTGCTTTACCACGAGGCCTGGGCTGCAGATTGTACGATCACCGAACACTGGGGCAAGCTCGGTGAGCTCGGCAGCACGCGCGATCACGCGTTGTCCGACGCAGATGACGAAAACGACGCCCTCGAAGCAGTGCTGGCGTCCGCACGCGCCACCGGCTTCGCCGAACTCGACGACGACGCTCTGCAGCTGCTGTTGATCGAATATCGCATCGAAGGCATGGGTAGCGCCGCCGATCTCGAAAAGCGGCACGCGCTCGAAGACCGCATGAATGAAGTGTTGGGCTGGGTCGGACTCGGGCAGTGCGAAGGCGGCAACATCGGTTATGGCACGATGGAGATCTGTTGCCTCGTGGTCGACTTCGAACTCGCGCGTCGCGTGATCGAAGCCGACCTCGCCGGCTCCGTCTTCGCCGATTACAGCCGCATCTTTGCCCCAAGCCCCAACTGACTCCGCTCCCAACGTGAGAGTGCGTTGTTGGGTTGATGGTCATTGCGCCAGGCAAGCTTGGCCGAGGAGGAAACATGAGTTGAAACCTCGAAAGTAACCCGGCGGGTAACCAGTCCCGCGCAGCAAAGGTTGGCCACCAGCTGGCAAGCGAGTCTTGCG